>Ga0207703_10001795_pt1 | contig 19141 bp, 20 predicted proteins | sample KBSSwiS12_FD_184304 | JGI IMG/M metagenome (GOLD analysis project Ga0207703, IMG submission 184304) | Switchgrass rhizosphere microbial communities from Kellogg Biological Station, Michigan, USA - KBS Switchgrass S1-2 (SPAdes) (version 2) | ecosystem: Host-associated > Plants > Roots >...
GGTCATCTCGTGATAGAAGTCGTTACCTTCGCGGGTGCGCTCACCCACGCCGGCGAATACCGACAGACCGCTGTACTGCTTGGCGATGTTGTTGATCAGCTCGAGCATGTTGACGGTCTTGCCCACGCCGGCGCCGCCGAACAATCCGACCTTACCGCCCTTGGCGAACGGCACGAGCAGGTCGATAACTTTGATGCCCGTGACCAGCAGGTCCTGGCCGCCTGCCTGTTCGTCGAATGCAGGAGGTGCGCGGTGGATCGGCAGCGTCGAAGGAGCCTTCACATCGCCGCGGTTGTCCTGGGGCTTTCCCAACACGTCCATGATGCGGCCGAGTGTGGCCTTGCCCACGGGCACGTTGATCGGAGCACCGGTAGACTGCACGACGAGGCCGCGCTTGAGACCTTCCGAGGCGCCCATGGCGATGGTACGAACCACACCATCGCCGAGCTGCTGCTGCACTTCGAGCGTCAGATCGACGTCCTTCAGTTTCAGAGCGTCATAAACCTTCGGGATGGACTCGCGCGGAAAGGCGACGTCCACGACGGCACCGATAATCTGGGTGATTTTGCCTTCAGCATTTGTCGACATATGTTCTTTCCTCAGACCGCCGCGGCCCCACCGACGATCTCCGAGAGCTCCTTGGTGATCGCGGCCTGGCGGGCCTTGTTGTAAACCAATTGCAGTTCGCCGATCAGCTTGCCGGCATTGTCGGAAGCAGCCTTCATCGCGACCATGCGCGCGGCCATTTCCGAGGCGACGTTCTCGACGGCACCCTGATAAACCTGGGATTCGACGTAACGCATCAGCAGTCCGTCGAGGATTTCCTTGGCATCGGGCTCGTAGATGTAGTCCCAATGCTCCTGCAGGTCCTTGTTGTCGACCGGCACGACCGGCAACAGCTGCTCGACCACCGGCTGTTGAGTCATGGTGTTCACGAATTTCGCATTCACCAGGAACACGCGGTCGATCTTGCCGTCCGTGTAGGCATCGAGCATCACTTTGACGGTGCCGATGAGATCCTTGATGTGCGGGCGATCGCCCAGGCCGGACACGTTGGCCAGGATCGGCGTGCCGAGGCGGCGGAAGAACGCCAGGCCCTTGCTGCCGAGAATGGTCAGGCTGACCTGCGCGCCCTTTCCCTGCCACTCGCGCATCAGAAGCAGAACACGCTTGAAGACGTTGGCGTTCAGACCACCGGCAAGTCCACGGTCCGTGGACACGACGATGATTCCAACAGACTTCGGCTCGCGCTCCTGCAGGAACGGATGACGGTAGTCGGGATTAGCCTCCGTGAGGTGGCCGATCACGTTACGCATCTTCTCCGCATAGGGCCGCGCCAGCTTCATGCGCTCCTGCGCGCGACGCATTTTGCTCGTGGCCACCATCTGCATGGCCTTCGTGATCTTCTGAGTGCTTTTGACACTCGAGATCTTGGTGCGGATTTCCTTGGTACCGGGCATGGGTTTTTAGCCTCAGTACGTGCCCGTGGACACGAATGCTTCGATCGCCTTCTTCAGCGCAGCCTCGTTTTCCTTGCTGAGCTTCGGAGTGGCATTGATGTCGTCCAACACCTGCTTGTGATTGGACTTCACGAAGGACTGCAGTCCGTGCTCGAAGTCCGTCACCTTGTTGAGCGGCACCTTGTCGAAGTAACCGTTGTTGACCGCGTAAATGGTCAGAGCCATTTCAGCAACCGACATCGGCGAGTACTGCTTCTGTTTCATCACCTCAGTCGTGCGCTGACCGCGCTCCAACTGACGGCGGGTGGCTTCGTCGAGGTCGGATGCGAACTGGGAGAACGCCGCCAACTCGCGGTACTGAGCGAGTGCGAGACGAATACCGCCACCCAGCTTCTTGATGATGTCGGTCTGAGCGGCACCACCGACGCGGGACACCGAGATACCGGCGTTCATCGCGGGACGGATACCGGCGTTGAACAGGTCGGTTTCCAGGAAGATCTGGCCGTCGGTGATCGAGATGACGTTCGTCGGAACGAACGCGGTGACGTCACCCGCCTGGGTCTCGATGATCGGCAGTCCGGTGAGCGAGCCGGTCTTACCCTTCACCCGGCCCTCGGTCACCATCTCAACATACTGTTCGTTTACACGAGCGCTGCGCTCGAGCAGACGGGAGTGGAGATAGAACACGTCGCCGGGGAACGCTTCGCGGCCCGGTGGGCGACGGAGCAACAGGGAGATCTGACGATACGCGACGGCCTGCTTGGACAGATCGTCGTAAATGATCAGGGCGTCTTCACCGTTGTCCATGAAGTACTCGCCCATCGTCACGCCGGCGTATGCAGAGATGTACTGCAGAGCGGCCGGATCGGATGCAGACGCGGCAACAACAATCGTGTGCTTCAGAGCGCCGTGCTCTTCGAGCTTGCGCACGACGTTGGCAATGGTCGACTGCTTCTGACCGATCGCAACGTAGACGCACTTAATGCCGGAAGACTTCTGGTTGATGATCGTGTCGACAGCCATGGCGGTCTTGCCGGTCTGGCGGTCGCCGATGATCAGCTCGCGCTGTCCGCGGCCGATCGGAACCATCGAGTCGACGGCCTTATAACCCGTCTGCACCGGCTGGCTGACCGACTTACGATAGATAACGCCAGGAGCCACGCGCTCAATTGGCGCAGTCTTCTTAGCAGCGACCGGACCCTTGCCATCGATTGGCTGACCCAGCGCATTGACCACGCGGCCGAGCAGCTCAGGACCCACGGGCACTTCCAGGATGCGGCCCGTCGTCTTGACGGTGTCGCCTTCGGACAGGTGCTTGTAGTCACCCAACACGACCGCGCCGACCGAGTCCTGCTCGAGGTTCAGCGCAAGCCCGAAGGTGTTGCCCGGAAACTCGAGCATCTCACCGTAACGCGCATCGGCCAGGCCGTGGATGCGCGTGATGCCATCGGTGACCGATACGATCGTGCCGATGTTGCGGGCTTCCGTGACGCCTTTGAAGCTCTCGATCCGCTGTTTGATCAGATCGCTGATCTCGGTTGCCTTGATAGCCATGAGTTGTCCTATATCGAAATTTTTTAAGCAGCCAGCTCGTACGCGATGCGGTTTAGCCGCGAGCGCACGGAGCCATCGATGACCAGATCGCCGGCCCGCAACACCGCCCCACCCAACAAGGACGGGTCGGTTTCACAATGCAGGCGGACTTGCCGCTTCAGCCGGCGCTGCAGAGCAGCCGACAGCGCGTCGCGCTGACTATTCCCGAGGGGAGCCGCGGATGTAACTGTCACATCCACAACACCCTCAGCTTCGTCCTTCAGCTCGTCAAACAGAGTCGAAATCTCGGGGAGGTAGGCGAGACGCCGGTTCTCCGCGAGCGTTTGGACGAAGTTGCGGCCGTGCTCGTCGAGCTCGGGACCGGCCAGATCGATGACCAACTTGGCCAGCTCCGTCGTGGTGACAGACGGATTGCCGAGCAGGTTCTGCACACGCGGATCCTTCACGACAGCGGCGGCCCGCTGCAGCGAATTCGACCAGGGGCCGAGGACCTCGTGGCCCTGGGCCTCTTGAAACGCGGCGCGGGCGTAGGGTCGTGCGACAGTTATCTTATCTGCCATGTCAGTCCTAGATCTGCGTCGCCAGCTTGGAGAGCAGGTCCGCGTGGGTCTGCGGATTGATCTCGCGCTCCAGCACCTTCGAGGCGGCGGTCACCGCGATCGTGGCGACTTCGCGGCGCAGCGCTTCGCGTGCGTGCGAGGTTTCCAGCTCGATCTGCTGTTTGGCCTGTTCGACCAGGCGAGCGCCCTCGGAGGTTGCGGTGCCCTTCGCCTGGTCAACCAGGTCGTTGGCCTGACGCTGTGCCTGCTCGACGATCTGAGTCGCACGCTCACGGGCTTCGCGAAGAATGGCGTCGGCACGGTCACGCGCCTGAGCCAACTCCTGCTGTCCCTTGTCGCCCGCGGCGAGACCCGCCGCGATCTTCTTCGAGCGCTCTTCCATGGGACCGAGAATCATCGGCCATACGACTTTCATCGTGAACCAGATGAGCACGACGAAAACGATCATCTGGACGACGAGCGTTAGATTGATATTCATCTATCTATGCCTCCCGGCTGCGGGGTCGGCCGACCTACTACTTCAACCCTGCGAGGAACGGATTCGCAAAGGTGAAGAACAGCGCGAAACCGATACCGATCATGGCGACCGCGTCGACGAGCGCCGCGACAATGAACATCTTGGTCTGCAGCATTCCTGACAGCTCGGGCTGACGCGCGGAGCCTTCGATGAAGCGGCCACCGAGAATACCGAAGCCGATGGCGGTGCCCAGCGCACCCATGCCGAAGATGATACCGACGGCCAGTACGGTCATGGCCTGGACATGTGCAACGTTTTCCACTTCAAAACCTCCTGAAAAAACCTGATTCGAAAATTAGTGGTGCTCGTGGGCCATCGCCAGGTAGACGATGGTGAGGACCATGAAAATGAACGCCTGCAGCGTAATCACCAGCAGATGGAAGATCGCCCAGACCAGCGCCAGCAGGAACTGCACGACCAGCAGGGCCCAACCGCCGGCGGATCCCAATTGTTCGATTCCCGCGAGCGTCAGCGCCGCCAGCAGCAGGAAGATCATTTCGCCCGCGAACAGGTTGCCGTACAGACGCAGCGACAGTGAGATCGGGCGCGCGACGAAAGGGACCACTTCCAGGATGAGGTTGGCGGGAATCAGCAGCACTTTCAGAACAGGGTTCTTGGCGCTGAACGGCTGCAGGGTGAATTCACTGATGAAACCACCGAGTCCCTTCATCTTGATGCTGTAGTAGATGATCAGGAAGAACACGGTGAGTGACAGCGCGAACGTCACGTTGAGATCCGTGCTGGGCACGACTTTCAGGTGCTCGAATCCCGCGCCATGCGCGATCGCAGGCAGCAGGTCGACCGGCAGGACGTCCATTGCGTTGAACAGCAGCACCCAGCAGAAAATCGTCAGTCCGAGCGGGGCGATCAGCGCGCTGGCTTTGTGCGAGAAAGCACCTTCGACCTGCTCGTTGACCTGCTCGATCAGCAGCTCAATGAAGTTCTGGAACTTGCCCGGTACGCCGGTATTGTTGCGGCCCTTGCGCGCGGCGAGATAGAAGGAGCCGCCGAACAGGATGGCCAGCAGAACGGAAAAGAACACGCTGTCCCAATGGATGACGGACCAGTCGACGATGCCCTGAGCGTCCTTGTTCTGCAGGAACGTCAGGTGATGGAGAATGTACTCGTTTGCGCTCGACGGTTGTTCTGCTGCCATTTAGCGTCCGACTCTTTTCATACTGAACCCACCCGACGAGGGCAGCCCCTTCGCCAGGGCCACCCAGAAAACGGCAAAGGTTGCGATGTACGAGCCGAGCATGGCCAGCGGTACAACCTTCATCGTCTTCAACACCACTACAAACAACACAACCACGACAGCGACTTTCGCCGCTTCCCCCGCCAGGAACGCGCGGATAGCGCGCTGCGGGTCCGTCGCCGCCTCCCTGCCAAAAGCCACAAACGCCATCGCGAGGCTCGCGATGGTGCTGATCCCGCCTCCGAGCAGCGCGGACACCGCGGCACGCGAGTCAGCAAGCCCCAAGCTCACGAGCGCGCACAGCAGAGTCACGGCCGCCTGGCCCAGCACGACGCTGAGAGCCAGCCGCCGCGGATTGGGCAGGTCGATCGCGATCACCGCATTCCCGTTGTAGGGGCCCGCGCCAGGAGCGAATGTCGCAATGGGGGCCCGGGGTAAAAAGCCGGCGGATTATAGAGACCGCACGCGCGGCAGTCCACATAGTATGACGAGTAGATCATCGGCCCCTCGCACATCCGCCCGGAGTGTTCCAGTAATGGCGACTAACCATCAGAAATCAAGGGCTTGGGCGCGTCAGGAGCAGGTGGCCCCGCGCGTCCGGAAACGCCGCCGGCCGTGTTGGCGCGTCCGTCGCGCGCGCGTTATGTCAGTGGATGTGCGCGAGGATGCCGTCGAGCTCGTCGAGGCTGTTGTAACTCACGACCAGCTTGCCCTTGCCGCCGCTGGAATGTTGGATCGCAACCTTGGCGCCGAGCTTCTCGGCCAGCTCCTGCTCGAGACGATTGACGTTGGGATCGCCCGGCGGATCTGCCTCGGCGCGGTTGGATGGCGATTGCTGCAGGCGCCGCACGAGCGCCTCGGTGTCGCGCACCGACAGGCTCTTCTTGATGACAATCAGGGCCGTTTCGACCTGCTGCTTGCGATTCGACAGCGCCAGCAAAGCCCGAGCGTGGCCCATTTCGAGCTCGCGCTTCTCCACGTGCTCGGCGACCTCGGGAGGCAGCTCCAGCAGGCGCAGCAGATTGCTCACACCCGCTCGGGACCGACCGACCGCATCCGCGGCCTGCTGATGGGACAACGCGAATTCGTTGATGAGCCGCTCCAACGCGCGGGCCTCTTCGAGCGGATTCAGATTCTCGCGTTGAATGTTTTCTATGAGAGCGACCGCGATGGCGGCTTCGTCCGGGATTCGACGGATGACCGCCGGAATCTGACTGAGGCCTGCCATCTGAGCTGCGCGCCAGCGCCGCTCACCGGCGATGATTTCGTAGTGCTGAGCAGATGAAGCGGCACCCGCCGGCGCCTCTATCGGTCGGACGACGATCGGCTGCACGACGCCCTGCGCCTTGATCGAATCCGCCAGCTCCTGCAACGTTTCCTGCCGCATGTCGACACGCGGTTGGTATTTTCCGCGCTGCAGAAGGTCGAGCGGCAGCTTCGCAAGCTCTTCACTTGGAGGCGCTGATGGGGCGGTTTGCGTGGCGGCTGTGGCGGGTCCGTTGACGCCTGGAGCGAGGGGTGTGGAGCGCGACGTGCCCAGCAGGTCCGCGAGCCCCCGGCCCAACGTGGGTTTCTTGTTGATCATTTCGCGATCATAACGAATTGGGCACGACTTCAGCGTTACCCGATTCATCCGCAACTTCGGCGCCTTCGTCTCCTGGCGCGGCGGCCTGGGTTGCCGTCTGTTGCTGCTCTTCCTCCTCGCGGCGGATCATTTCGCCGGCGAGGGCCAGGTAGGCGAGCGCGCCACGTGACTCGCGGTCGTGAAACAACACGGGCTTGCCGAACGACGGCGCCTCTGCGAGCCGGATATTCCGCGGAATAATCGTCCGGAACACCTTGTCGCCGAAATGCATGATCAACTGGGCGCTGACTTCGTTGGCGAGGTTGTTCCGTGGATCGAACATCGTCCGCAGAATGCCCTCGATTTCCAGGCTTTCGTTAGCGGCGCTCCTGATCTGCTCGATCGTACCAACGAGAGCGGACAATCCCTCCAGTGCGTAGTACTCACACTGCATGGGGATGAGAACGCTGTCCGCCGCCACGAGCGAATTCACTGTCAGCATATTCAGTGCGGGCGGACAATCAATGAGGATGACGTCGTAGGATTCACGCAACGGCGCCACTGCATTGCGCAGCTTCGTCTCACGGCCGGCCATCATCGTGAGCAGGCGCACCTCGGCCGCAGTCAGGTCCTGGTTGGCGGGCAGAAGGTCGAATCCACCCGGGTCCACGCGGACCAGCGCGGCGCCGATCTCGACATCACCCAGCAGGACATCGACCGAGCTCGACTGGAGCTGCGATTTGTCGACGCCACTGCCCATGGTGGCGTTTCCCTGCGGATCCAGGTCGAGCAGCATCACCCGCCGCTTGGTGGCTGCCAGCGAGGCGGCCAGGTTCACTGCCGTGGTCGTCTTACCGACCCCACCCTTTTGGTTTGCTACCGCGATGACCCTCTTCATGGGACGAGAGTGTACGCGGGGCGGGCCCCCGTCGCAGAAGTTGCTCTCTGGACCGGCCTGATGAACCATTCCTCGCACGATTGGCCTCAAAGTGAGACAGACCATGCAAGTGGAGCTGGACCGGGGAGACCTGAGAATCCTCGATGTGCTGCAGGAACATGGGGATTTGTCGGCTGCCGACGTGGCGGAACGGGTGGGCATGACCCCGTCTACATGCTGGCGACGGGTGAGCCGGCTTCAGGAGCTGGGCGTGGTCAAAAACCGCGTCGCGGTCCTCGATCGCGAGAAGGTCGGGTTGAACGTCATGGTGTTTTCGCGGGTGAAGCTGGCGGGCCACGGGCGGGACGCCTTGCTGAAATTCGAGCAGGCTGTGCGCGAGCACCCTGAGATCCTGGAGTGCTACACCATGATGGGCGAAACCGATTTCCTGCTGCGGATCGTGTGCCGCGACATCAAGGCGTATGAGGCTTTCTTTCTGGACCACCTGTCGAGGTTTCCAGGGGTGCAGGAGGTGAACTCATCGATTGCGATGGCCGTTGTGAAGGAAACGACGGCGCTGCCGCTCAACACTGCGGGCCGCTAGCTCGGTTTCGCTAGGGTTTCCGGAGAATGATGACGCACCGTGATTCCTGCAATCCGGGAATGGTCAGCTCGCGCGAGCCTTGTTGTTGCCATGGCAGCGGCAGGCCGTTGATTTCATCCTGCGGCCATTTTCCCTTCATTGCGAGGACGCGCGTTTGCGGCCCGGACAGATTGTCGATGCTGGCAACCAACTCGGGAAGCGGAGCGAACGCGCGGGCGACCACTGTGTCGAAGACTCGACCTGCGATGGTTTCCGCCCGCCCATGCAACCCCTCGACATTCGAAAGGCCCAGAGTCCGCGCGGCGTGCTGCACAAAGCGGATCTTCTTGCCGTTGGAATCAATGAGCGTAAAGCGCCGCTGCGGGTTCAGCACGGCCAGCGGCAGACCGGGAAACCCGGCGCCGGTGCCAACATCCGCCACGCTCGTTCCCTGCAGATCCGGATGAATGGCGAGACTGTCGAGCAGATGATGAGTCAACATCTGGTCACGGTCGCGGATGGCAGTGAGGTTGTAGGTGCGGTTCCAGCGCTCCAGCTCATCGAGCAGGTGCACGAGCCGCGCGGCATCCGCATCACTGAGTGTGACACCGAGAGCCGCGGTGCCCTGGACCAGGTGTTCGACTATGCTCAAAAAGGCTCCCGCAGGATGGATTGCACGATGAGAGAGCTGGCTCCGTGAGACTGCTGCTCGTTGAAGATGATGCCATGATCGGTGAAGCGCTGCGGACGGGGCTGCGGCGTGATGGCTTCACCGTGGACTGGGTGCAGGACGGTGATTCGGCGGACCAGGTTTTGCGCACGGAAGCCTTTGACCTGCTGTTGCTGGACCTGGGGCTGCCGCGCAAGGACGGCCTGCAACTGCTGAAATCGCTACGCGCACGCAACGAAATGCTGCCCGTACTCATTATTACCGCACGGGACGCGGTATCCGATCGCGTCCAGGGCCTCGATGCGGGTGCGGATGATTACCTGGTCAAGCCTTTCGACCTCGACGAGCTCGCCGCGCGCATCCGCGCTTTGCTGCGCCGAAAGTCCGGGCGGACCGTGCCGGAAGTCGAGCACCTCGGTGTCACCCTGGACCCCGCATCTCATCGCGTCACGAAGGAAGGCCGCGAAGTCACGTTGTCACCCAAGGAATTCGCGCTGCTGCACCTGTTGATGGAGCGGCCGGGAAACATCCTGTCGCGCCCCCAGATCGAAGAACGTCTCTACGGCTGGGGTGAGGAAGTAGAAAGCAACGCGGTGGAAGTACACATTCACAGTCTCAGGCGCAAGTTGGGATCCGACTTCATCGTCAATGTCCGCGGCGTGGGCTACCGGGTCCGTCCCGCATGAATTCAGTTCGCGCGCGGCTTCTCATCTGGCTGTTGGGCGGCGTCCTGTTTGTTGGCGCGGTTGGAGGTTGGTTCGTTTATCGCAACGCGCTCGCCGAGGCGGACGTGTTCTTCGACTACCACCTGCGGCAGACCGCGCTGCTCCTGAGCGATCAGCCCGTTGAATACCTGTTGACTCCGGACATTCCGCAGGCCAGCGCGGATTACGATTTCGTGGTGCAGGTCTGGACGCTCGACGGTGTGCGTGTCTATTTGTCGCGGCCCCACGCGGTGTTGCCCGCGATCACGACACTGGGGTTTTCAACAGCCAACACCAGTGAGGGCCGGTGGCGCATGTTTGGTGTCCAGGCACCGACGAAAGTCATACAAGTAGCGCAACCGATGCGCGTGCGTGAGCGCCAGGCAGTTGAGCTGGCGCTGCGGACACTGACTCCATTTGTTCTGTTGATGCCGATGCTGGTCATTTTCATCTGGTTTGCCGTGGGCCACTCGCTCGAGCCGCTGAGGCGTCTGACCTCGTTGGTCCAGTCCCGGAAGGTGACGGCGCTCGATCCCTTGCCGGCGGGCAATCTGCCGGGGGAAGTTCAGCCTCTGGTCGGTGCTCTCAACGAGCTTCTGCGGCAACTCGGTGCTGCGTTCGAACGGGAGCGGGGCTTTCTGGCAGACGCCGCTCACGAGCTGCGAACTCCGCTGACCGCCTTGCATCTGCAGATGGGAACGCTCGCACGGGCGACGAACGAGGCGGAACGTGCGGATGCGATGGAAAAACTGTCTGCCGGCGTGCAACGGGCGATCCGGCTCGTCGAGCAGTTGCTCTCGTTGGCCCGACAGGAACCGCGAGCGGACGTGGCTCGGCGGCGGCTGCGATTTGATGACCTGGCTCGCGAGGTCGTGGCTGAGATGGTGCCGCTGGCGGATGCCCGGAAGATCGATCTCGGGATTTCTGCTTCGCAGGCGGCGTATGTCCTGGGAGATGCCGAGGCACTTCGTACGTTAGTTCGGAACCTCGTCGACAATGCTGTCCGCTACACACCGATTGGTGGGCGTATCGACGTTTCAGTGCAGGATGCCGACGCGCCCGGCACCAGTCACGGCGCCGTCCTGCGGGTGGTCGATACGGGACCGGGCATCCCTCCGGATGAACGGAAACGCGTTTTCGACCGGTTCTACCGTACGCCCGGCACCTCGCCGCCGGGAAGCGGACTCGGCATGGCGATCGTGAAGACCATCGCCGATGCCCATGGCGCAACAATCGTGCTCGACACCGACCCCAACACACACGGCCTGTCCGTCACGGTGTCCTTCCCCTTTAGCTGAGGTCCCCTCGCCAGTGAGAGGGACTTCACGTCTGCAGACTTACGCGGATTGCGATTGATGCGCTGCGTAACGTATGTGTACCTGATCACACTTCCGCAGAAGTCCGAAGGGTAGCTTTGCAGGACGGGTGTGTCCGCGGACGGATCAATGGCCAACGAAAACCAATTGCTCGAGATGTTCGCCAGGACCCAAACCGCGGTGAACGGCGTCATCGCCACCGGCTGCAACAGCAAGCTGCCGGCGTAGACCGCGACACCGGCGCCCGATAATGGCTGTACTCGACCCTCGTAACGGCACGGTTGTCATCCGTGTTGTCTACGATGGGGCGCCCATGGCCGGCAAGAGCACGAGTGTTGCCGCTCTTGGCCGGGGCCTCGGCTCTGATGTGTATTCGCCCGGCGAAGTGAGCGGGCGAACGCTTTATTTCGACTGGCTCGATTACATCGGCGGACAGTTCGAAGGGCGCCGGATCCGTTGCCAGATTATCAGCGTGCCGGGTCAGGCCGTCCTGGCCCCGCGCCGGCGGCGCCTGCTGGAATCAGCCGATGTCATTGTGTTCGTCGGTGACAGCTCACCCGCGGGTTTCATTTCGGATCGCGGCTACCTGAGCGGCCTGTTACGCGTTCTGAAACAGATTCCCGGCCCCCCCGTGGGCCTGGTGCTCCAGGCCAACAAGCGCGATCACCCCCATGCCATCCCGATGGAACAGATCCGTTCGATGACGCAATCAATCGGGTTGCGCGTCGGCGTAGTCGAGTCAGTTGCCCGGAACGGCGTGGGAATCCGCGAGGCTTTTGTGTGTGCCCTGCGACTCGCGTTGGAGCGGGTACGGGAGCAGATGCGCAGGCAGCAACTTCCGGAGGCACGTCCTCAAGTCGATACGCCGCAGGAGCTGCTCGCACTGTTGAAGAAGAGCGAGGAAGGCAACAGCCTGCAATACGCCGCTGAAGTCGAGTTGATTCATGCGCGTGTGAGTGATGTGCGTCCTCAGTCAATTGTCTCGGAGGCTATTGCGCAGGCCGCGCGTGAGAACGAAACAGTTGGCGTTGGTCATGTGCCGGCGCCACCGGACGCGCGCGTCGAGAGTGGACTCGTATGGCCGCCCGTCGATGGACGAGCGGTGCTCCACGAAATTGCAAAAGCACACATCCAACTGAGCTGTTCGGCGCAAGGTGACTGGTCGGGCGTCGCTCAGGATCGTTGGCAGATCTACTCTGCCGCAGCCGCGGTCTTCGACGACATCAACGCCGGCAGGATGGTGCTGGTAGAGGCAGCTCGTTCCCATGCCAACAGCGATCGGTCACAGGATCGGTGTGTCGCGCTGGCCAATGATGGGCAGGGACGCTGGCGCTTGTGGCAGATCACGCGCCTAGGCACGGCCGAAGCAGGTGCCAAGCCGCCTCATGCCGCCGTAAGTGCCTGATCTGAAAGGCCGTCTGTCTTAAGGATCCCTTAAGTCTCCGCCCTCAATATACGCATCAGGGCCTTCGGGCCAATGTGCGAATTCTATTGAGTGGAGACCCCCATGAACGTCAGAGCGTTTGTCAGAAATCAGATGTTCGGTGTACTGCTCGGCGCGGCCGCCGTCGCAGCTCCCATCGGTGCGTTGTATGCGCTCGGCGCGACAGGTACCGCACCCGCCGCTGCAACTCAGCCGGCCCCCGTTGTCCCGGCACCCGCGACCGGCAATCCCAACGCCGTGCTCCCGGACTTCAGCACCATGGTGCAGAAGTACGGTCCCGCCGTCGTCAACATCAGTGTTGTATCCAAGGTCCCGACTTCCTATAACCCCGGTGACCAGGGTGACTCCGGCGATGATGACGATGACGACTCCGGCCAGGGCCAGCAGGGTCCTCAGGGGCAAAACCCGTTTGGTCCCAACAGCCCCTTTGCTCCTTTCTTTCGTGGCTTCCCCATCCAGCCTCCTCAGCAGGGGCCCATGCATGGTGAAGGCTCCGGCTTCATCGTCAGCCCCGACGGCACGATCCTGACCAATGCGCATGTTGTGAATGGCGCGAGCGAAGTAACCGTGCGCCTGACGGATCGCCGCGAGTTCACCGCGAAGGTCATTGGTGTCGATACCAAGAGCGACGTGGCGGTCATTCGCATACCGGCGAAGAACCTGCCCACTGTCAAACTCGGCGACACGCACAACCTGAAGGTGGGCGAATGGGTCGTCGCAATCGGTGCGCCGTTTGGCTTCGAGAACAGTGTGACCGCGGGCATCGTCAGTGCGAAGGGCCGTACGCTGCCTGACTCCGGCTACGTGCCGTTCATTCAGACCGACGTGCCCATCAACCCGGGTAACTCGGGTGGTCCGTTGTTCAACATGCGCGGCGAAGTGGTCGGCATCAACTCGCAGATCTACACCCGCTCGGGTGGCTACCAGGGTGTGTCCTTCTCGATCCCGATTGATGTCGCAATGGGTGTCAGCACGCAGCTGCAGACCCATGGTCATGTGACGCGCGGCAAGCTCGGAGTCGTGATTCAGAACGTCGATCAGGGCCTGGCGGACTCGTTCGGGTTGCCCAACCCCGAAGGTGCGCTGGTCTCCAGTGTCGAGAAAGGCGGCGCCGCGGCGCTGGCCGGTGTCGAGCCGGGCGATGTGATCCTGAAGTTGAATGGCCAGCCGGTGAACCAATCCAACGAGTTGCCTGCTGAAGTGGCGGCACTGCAGCCCGGAAGCACGGTCAAGCTGGAACTCTGGAGGAACCACGCTTCACGTGAAGTGAACGTCAAGCTCGCTTCGATGGATGACAAGCGGACTGCGTCCAACGTCGACCATGGTAGCCAGTCAGGCGGGAAGATTGGACTGGCGGTGCGACCGCTGACTTCTGAGGAGCAGCGACAGGCTAAGACGCAGGGCGGTCTGCTGGTCGAGCAGGCAAAGGGGCCCGCACTGAACGCGGGCTTGCAGCCTGGCGACATCGTCGTAGCCGCGAACGGCGCTCCGGTGTCGAGCGTTGAGGATCTGCGCTCGGCTGTTGAGAAGTCGAAGAGTCACATCGCGCTGTTGGTACAGCGCGGTGAGAACCGGTTGTTTGTGCCGGTGCGCGTCGGCTGATGAAGGCTATGCGCGCGGGCTCGAACCCGAATCGCCGTGTTCGTCCCCGCGCGCTAATCGGCTGATCACGATCCGGTGGTGCGCGTAGGCTGACGTGGCGCGCATCGGCTGGTGACGATCCACCGGGGCGGGCAGGCGATTGCCCGCTGGGGCCGGCTCCCTTACTCCCGGGGGGTCGGCCCTTTTTCCGCCAGCGCTTCTTCCAGCTCGCTCGTGAGGGGCTTCAGAAAAAACGACTCTTCCGGCATCACACGGGCTTGGATTCCGCGTTTGCGAAGAGTCTCGGCGACGACGGGTCCGACTGCCGCCACGACGGTGTTGGAAAGCGCCTCGAGTACGGTTGCTTCCGGCGCTATGGAGAACAGCCTTTCGACCTGAGGCGTGCTGGTGAAAGCCAGCGCGTCGATTTCGCCCGCTTCGAGGCGGGTGACGAGGTTCTGCACGGCCTTGTCATCCGCCGCGTCGGCGTAAACGTACGGTGCAACCGTGGACACAGTCGCGCCCGCTTGCTGCAGGAAGTCGGTTAGTGGCTTGTTGGGTTCTGTACCGTAGAGCTGGAGGCCGATCCTCCGGCCTTTCAGATTCTGCGATCGCAGGCTATTGATCACGCCTTCGGTTGTTGGAACCTCGGCGGCGATATCCGGCTTGAAGCCGAGCTCGCGTAGCACACGGGCTGGCTTTGGACCGCGGGTGATTTTGCGCACCGGACCCAGCGCTTTGATGAAGGCGTCCTTCAGCGCCGGCTCGCTCCTCTCAGTGCACGACAGGATGCGACGCAGTCCTTCGCCCGTCAGCAGAATCAGATCGTCGCAGGAACCGCTCGCGAACCGGCGGCTCCATTCCAGAACAGGCGCGGGATCCGGCGCATCGAGGATGGCCACCATCGGGCAACGGACGACGGTGGCGCCGCGGCGTTCGAGCATCGACGCGAAGATCTCGACTTCGCGCGTCTCGGGGATGGCGATGACTCGGCCTTTGAGGGGTTGGGTGTCCATGCGACTTATCTTACGCCGTCGCCGCGGATGGGGATGACGCCGATGCGCCATCGAGGACCCCGCTGTATACGCCCGGGACGAATCCCAGCGGGGAATATTCTGCGCGACGCGCGTCATCTGGGCAGGCGGCGCCACCTCGCCGCCTACCCAGATATCGCCCCCTCGCTGCCTAATCAGCTATCGCGACCGCCCCATCCATTGCGACGCTCGTTGCGGACGGCAACGCCCACGTCAGCCATTGGCGTTGGAGAGTTAGCACCAGGACGAATGCCAGTGCAGCGAGCACTCCGAATGTAGCGAAGCCGAGCTGGTAACTACCTGTGCTTTCCCGGGCAATACCCATCACCACCGGCAGGTAGAAACCGCCAATGCCGCCAGCCGCGCCGATGATGCCGGTCATGATTCCCGTCTTCCCCTTCCATCGATGCGGTACCAACTGGAAGGTCGCGCCGTTGCCCAGTCCGAAGCAGAAATACAGCGCCACGAGCAGAGCAATGCCTCCGGCCAACGGCGGCATCAGGGTCGCAAAAGCGAAATTGCACAGCGAGATGGCAACCAGCAGGACCAGCAACACTTTGACGCCGGACAAGCGATCAGCGACCAGGCCCCCTATCGGGCGAATCATCGCGCCCGTCAGCGAAAGCAAGGCCATGAGGAAGCCGGCATCGAGCTTGCTGATTTGATATTGCGTGGTCAGGAGGAGGCTCACGTAGGAAGACATTCCCACGAAGCCGCCGAACGTGATGCTGTACACGAGCATGATCACCCACGTGTCACGCTCACCCAACACGGAGAGGTACTTGCGCGGCAACACTGAGAAAGCAAGAGCAGCACCCAGCGCAGGCAGAAGCAGTTGTCCTGTTTTCCCTGCACCGAAGACCCCGGCGTTGACCAACAGTACGAGGGCAATCAGACCCACAATGGAAATTCCGAGGCCGGCGAACGCGCGCGGGGCACTGCCGGACTTGGGGCTTCGGTCTTCTGCCCAGAAAAATACTGCCACTGCGGTAAGCGCCAGCAGAGGAATCACTGCCATCGTGGCACGCTGCCAGCCGAAACTCTGTGCCAGGCCAGGAAACAGAAATCCGTCTACCACCGCTCCTATGTTGCCCGCGGCCGCCAATCCAAGGACGAGCCCTTGTACGCGCGGTGGATAGCTGCTGCCGGCCATCGGCAGCGCGATGGCGAAACTGGCGCCACCAACACCGAGAAACACACCTAGAACCAACAGCAGTGTGTAGGTGGGTACAATCGGCAGTAGCAGAACAAACGCCGGTATGGATGACAGTCCTATGCCGAGCAGCGCGAGTGGCTTGCCATTTGTTGACTGGAACAGGTTGCCGAACGTCACGCGCACGATGGATGCCGCGAGGACGGGCACGGCCACCAGGAAGCCGGACTGGATGGGCGTGAGCGAAATCTGCTTGGAAATGAACGGCGCCAACGGGCCGAACATCACCCAGGTGGTAAAGCCGGTGTCGAAATACAGGAAGCAGGCCAGCAATGCCTTCCAGTTACCGCTTCGAAGTGATGCGACCAGATGACCCATTGTTATCCCCTTCGCCCAATTGTGTGCCCAAAAAAAAACGCCACCGCTCGGTGCGGATCGCTAGGGTTGCGTTCCGTTCGAGGCGGCGGCGTTGCCTGGCTGGCCCGTCGGCGGGCCAGTGTGTTGGGAGAAGGGATGCAAGCGATGTGCCACGGTTTTGCATCGCGTTTGAGGCGGCTGCGGGTGTTGTGCTGCCCGTCAACGGGGCGCGTGCCGGCGGTTTTGCACGATGTTAGAGCGGGGGACGAGGACTGCAGCCGCCATCATCGTTTCGCTCTGACGGCTGGCCGCGCCCGCGCCTGCGCCCGCGACGCGGATCGTCGGCTGCCGGTCGGTGGCCTGCAGCTACTGCCTATGCGGCTGCGGTTCGCTATCGTTGGGTCTCGAAGCTCCGAGGGTCGAAGGCCCCGCCGTCGAAGAATCGTTCGATCTTGGTGTCGTCCGCGGGAATGTCCTCGTTGATCGACGCCAGCGCGGCCCGATACAGGTCGGGGCGGTAGGTGGCGCGCACTGCCGCTACGTGGCTCGGCGCGAACTCGATCTGCTTCCACCGCAGCATCTGCTCATAAAACCACAAAGCGTGGCTCACCCACGGAAACGTTGCGTTGTGACGCGAAGGGGTGAAGAAATCTTCCAGCTGAACCGCTGGAGTGTTGGTTGTCAGTGTGAGGCGGCTGCCGAGCGCCTGCTGCAGCAGATCGGCGGGAGCGCCCACATAACGTGGCTGAGCCAATAGCTTTGCCAACTCTGCATGATTTTCCGGCTGGTCACACCAGCGTGCTGCGCGATATATCGCACGCATCAGTGCCGCCAACTGCTTCGGATGTCGCTGCGCCCACTCCAACCGACAGCCAAGCACTTTCTCAGGGCTGGACGGCCATATCGCCGTCGTCGGCACTACGATAGTGCCAACTCCGGCCTGCACAGCAACGCTGTTCCATGGTTCACCAACGCAAAAGCCGTCAATTTGACCGGCTCTCAATGCATCAACGAGAAACGGCGGCGGTATGACGACCAGCCGGACATCTTTATCAGGATCAATGCGTCCCGCGGCAAGCCAATAGCGCAGCTCATAGTTGTGACAGGAGAACGGATATACCATCGCAAAGGTGAGCGGCTCTGACCTGCGTACAACAACGCGCTCGAGCGCGGTGGCTTGGACGCCCGGCTTCGCGCCGACGGTAGCGCCCTCTTGGGTCATCTGCTCCCAGAGTCGCAGCGACACCGTAATGGCATTTCCACCGAGGCCCAGGGCGAAGGGCGCGATGACGGGCACCCGGACGTGTCCGATACCCAGGGTCGAGGCAACGGTCATGGGACCCAACATGTGAGCAGCGTCGAAGTGCCCGATCACCACCCGGTCCCGAATATTGGCCCACGATGTTTCACGAACGAGCGCGAGCTCGAGGCCCTCTTCCGCCGCGAAGCCTCGCTCGGCGGCAACCACCAGGCTCGCGCAATCCAGCAGGGGCATGAATCCCAGGATCACTTTCATTTCAACAGCCTCGTGGCCGTGACCAGGCTCTGCGCAACTTCGGCGACCCGTCGGTTTTCGTTCATGGCTGCCTTACGCAGCAGGCTGTACGCGGCCTCTTCGGTCATGCCGCGCTCTTTCATGAGAATACCCTTCGCGCGTTCAACGATTTTTCGATCCTCCAGCTCCTGTTTCGCGCGCTCCAGCTCGTCGCGCAACTGACTGAATGCATTGAAGCGGCTGACGGCCATATCGAGAATGGATTTGACCCGCTCTTTGCGCAGCCCGTCGACAACGTACGCGCCAACCCCCGACTCCACCGCGGCGCGGATCATGTCGGTATCTGAGTGATCAACAAACATCGCAATCGGCCGGTGGACGCAGCGTGAAACCTGGAACATCTGCTCCAGAACATCGCGGTTTGGGTTCTCCAGATCTATGAAAATGACATCTGGATCTGCGTCGACAATGCGCCGTAGCAGGTTCTGCATGTCGCGCACGACAGAAACATGGGTGTACCCAGCCTCCCGCAATCCCTCTTCGAGGATTGAGGCTCGTGTGACGTTCTGATCCACCAGGAGGATTCGAAGCGCTGGGTCGGACATTCCGCGGAAGCTGCAACGCTTGTGCCACTTGGCCGCCGATCGCTTAGGAGGGGGATGAGCGGGCCCTGCGCGCACAGGCCTGGTGCAGGCCAACTGTCGTTTGCCCCTTCATTGACCGCCGTCGGCGACGTTGAACCCTCCTACAGCGACTCGAGGAGTGGCACGGGGGTTGCACCTGCTCAACCACACATACGACCCACTATTGGGTCGAGGGCAACGCCGCCGATTCAACTACGCTTTGATGCGTAGGCGAACCGCGCGGCGTTTTTTTTTGCTGAGGCGCAAATGAACGTACGCACAAAGCTGCTTGTAGTTGGCAATGGGATGGTGGGGCATCGATTCCTGGAATCGCTGCCGACGGATTCGCCATTCGACGTCACTGTGCTGGGGGAGGAGCCGCGGGCTGCATACGATCGTGTGCAACTGTCCGCGTTCTTCTCGGGCAAGACCGCTGACGACCTGTCGTTGGTTT
>Ga0207703_10001796_pt1 | contig 19137 bp, 14 predicted proteins | sample KBSSwiS12_FD_184304 | JGI IMG/M metagenome (GOLD analysis project Ga0207703, IMG submission 184304) | Switchgrass rhizosphere microbial communities from Kellogg Biological Station, Michigan, USA - KBS Switchgrass S1-2 (SPAdes) (version 2) | ecosystem: Host-associated > Plants > Roots >...
CAACGCGGCGCTCGCGGCCGGGAAGCACGTGCTCCTCGAGGGGGCGCAGGGGACGCATCTCGATCTCGACCACGGAACCTATCCGTACGTCACGTCGTCGAGCGCGGTCTCGGGCGGCGCCTGCACGGGCGTTGGCATCGGCCCCACGCACATCGACGAGGTGATCGGCGTCGCGAAGGCCTACGCCACGCGCGTCGGCAACGGCCCGTTCCCGTCGGAGATCCAGGGCGATCTCGCGAATCGACTCCGCGAGGAAGGGAACGAATACGGGGCCACGACGGGACGTCCGCGCCGCTGTGGATGGTTCGACGTGGTCGCGATCCGTCACGCCGTGCGTGTGAACGGACTCACGCAGCTCGTCATCACGAAGCTCGACGTGCTCGACGGTCTCTCGGAGGTGCACGCGGTCACCGCGTACGACATCCGCGGCGTGCACACCACGGAGATGCCGGAGTCGCTCGCGGATCTCATGGCGGCGAAACCCATCACGGAGCGTTTCCCGGGATGGCGGTCACCCACGACGGACGCTCGCCAGTGGGACGATCTCCCGCCGGACGCGCGCAAGTATCTCGACCGTCTCGAGGAGATGGCGGGCGTTCCGATCCGCCTCGTCTCGGTGGGTTCGGGGCGTGAAGAGAACGTGGAGCGCCGGGCCCGGCACGCCGTCGGGAGATAGCCGAAGGAGGAGCGCTGTGGCCGACCCGAGCCGTGCCGCTCTAGACGTGTCCACTCCCGCGCCGGCATTCACTCCAGCGCCCGTCACGCTCACGGGCGAGTGGGTGCGTCTCGAGCCGCTGTCCCTCGAGCGCCACCTCGATCCGCTCGCGTCCATCGCGCTCGATCCGGATCTCTGGCGCTGGACCCTGAACGTCGTCCAGACAAAGGACGACCTCCGTCGGTATCTCGAGGAGGCGCTCCGCGAGCAGGCCGAGGGCCGCTCCCTCCCGTTCGCAACCATCGATCTCGCCAGCGGCGGCGCCGCGGGATGCACCCGCTTCGGCAACATCGAGACCCGGCATCGCAGGGTCGAGATCGGCTGGACGTGGGTGGGGCGCGAGTACCAGCGCACGCGCGTGAACACCGAAGCCAAGCTCCTCATGCTCCGGCACGCGTTCGAGACCTGGGGCTGCCATCGCGTCGAGCTGAAGACGAACGTGCTGAACGAGCGCTCCCGAAACGCCATGCTCCGGATCGGCGCCAAGGAAGAAGGCATCCTCCGCAAGCACGCCCTGAACGATCGGGGCGTTCCGCGGGACACCGTGTATTACAGCGTGATCGACAGCGAATGGCCGGCGGTGAAGGCGCGTCTTCATGCGATGCTCGGCGAGAGTCGCGCGAACGCGGCGGGAGCGTGAACGGCGATGCCGCGACGCGTCCCCATGGTGTTTGCGTTGGTCGCGCTGGCGGCTGTGGCGCCGCCCGCTTCAGCCTCCAAACCCAAGACGCCGGCACCCGCCAACTCGGCGCACCCGGCCAAGGCAGCACCCACGGAGAAAGCCGCACCCCCGCCCGCACCAACCGCCAACCCGACCATGCCTGACTCTCTCCCCGACTTCGACGCGCGCTGGGATTTCGACCATCCCGACTCCACCGAGGCCGCCTTCCGCGCTCTCCTGCCTCAGGCGCGCGCGAGCGGGAACAACGACTATCTCGTCCAGCTCCTCTCCCAGATCGCGCGGACGCAGGGGCTCCAGCAGAAGTTCGATGACGCGGACAAGACGCTGGAGGAAGCACAGACGCTCCTCACGCCGGACATGCGCGTCGCTCGGGTGCGAGTGCTGCTCGAGCGGGGGCGGGTCCAGAACAGCTCCAAGCACCAGGATCTCGCGATCCCTCTCTTCATGGCAGCGTGGGATCTGGCCCGCGAGGCCGGTGCCCTCGGACTGCCGGGGGCGGACGGCTACGCCGTGGATGCGGCGCACATGCTCGCCATCGCACAGCCCGGCGATCTCTCGCTCCAGTGGAATCAAACCGCAATCGAGTACGCCGAGCACTCCAACGATCCCAAGGCGCGCAAGTGGCTCGGCTCGCTCTACAACAACGAGGGCTGGGACTATCACGCCAAGGGTGATTACACGAAGGCGCTCGAGGTCTTCCAGAAGGCGCTCGACGCGCGGCGTGCCGAGGGAGATCCGACCAAGATCCGGATCGCGGAGTGGTGCGTGGCTCGAACGCTCCGATCGCTCCAGCGAAACGACGAGGCGCTCGAGATCCAGAAGCGCCTCCTCGCGCAGGCCCAGGCGGCCGGTCAGCCGGATGGATTCATCTTCGAGGAGATGGGCGAGTGCCTGATCGCGCTCCAGCGGCCCGCCGAAGCGAGGCCCTACTTCGCGGTAGCGTACGAGATGCTATCGAAGGATCCGTGGTTCCAGCGGGACGAGCCCGAGAGGCTCGAGCGCATCCGGAAGTTCGCGGGGCAGTGACACCGCCGCATCCCGACACTCCACCCAGAGTCTGGATCGCGCGCCACGGCGAGACCGAGTGGAGCCTTGCCGGGCGTCACACCGGGCGCACCGATATCGATCTCACGCCCCGCGGCGAAGACGACGCCCGCGCGCTCGGCGCGCGACTCCAAGAGCTCACCTTCGCGGCGATCTTGACGAGCCCATCCAAGCGCGCGGTCCGCACCTGCACCCTCGCGGGATTCGGCAAGCGGGCCGTGATCGACCCGGACCTCGCGGAATGGGATTACGGCGACTACGAGGGCCTACGTACCGCCGAGGTCCGGACCGAACGGCCTAGCTGGGAGCTGTTCCATGACGGATGTCCCCACGGGGAGACCCCACGGGAGATCGGCGCGCGCGCCGATCGCGTGGTGACCAAGGTTCGCGCCGTCGAGGGCGACGTTCTCCTAGTATCGAGCGCGCACTTCCTCCGCGTCCTCACGGCCCGATGGCTCGGGCTCGACGCGTCCGCCGGGCAGTACTTCGTCGCCTCGCCCGCCGGTCTCGGCTGCCTCGGTTACGAGCACGATCGCTCCGAGCCGGCGATCCGACTCTGGAACGACACGCGGCATCTGGCGGAAAACCGCCCGCCCGCCCCTCAGCGTTAACTTGACGCAGGCCCCTCGCGGGGGGACGATGCGCCCCTTCCACAGCACCATAGGTTCGCGGCCCAGTTCCGGTATCACGGGGGGATCATGAACGCTCGCATCACGAAGAGCGCCGTCGCGCTCGCGGTGGTCGCGCTCGCCATCGCTGCGCCGCGTGCGCACGCGCAGAAACACGCTGGCGACGAAGGCACGAAAGCATCATCCACGCCCATGAACGAACGACCCAACATCCTCGTCATCTTCGGCGACGACGTGGGGCAGTCGAACATCAGCGCCTACACCATGGGCCTGATGGGCTACCGCACGCCCAACATCGACCGGCTCGCCCACGATGGGATGATCTTCACCGACTACTACGCCGAGCAGTCCTGTACCGCGGGGCGATCCACGTTCCTCACGGGGCAGTCGACGCTTCGAACCGGCCTTTCCAAAGTCGGGATTCCCGGGTCGCCGATCGGTCTCCAAGCACGCGACGTCACGATCGCCCAGCTCCTCAAGGCACACGGCTACGCGACGGGGCAGTTCGGGAAGAATCACCTCGGTGACCTCAACCAATATCTGCCGACGGTACACGGCTTCGACGAGTTCTATGGCAACCTCTACCACCTGAACGCCGAAGAAGAACCGGAGGACAGCAACTACCCGACGAATCCGAAATTTCGCGAGACGTTCGGACCCCGCGGCGTCCTCCGCTGCAAGGCTTCGACCAAGGACGACGCCACCGTGCAGCCGCGCTGGGGTCGGGTCGGAAAGCAGACGATCGAGGACACGGGGCCTCTCACCAAGAAGCGGATGGAGACCGTCGACGACGAGACGTCGGAGGCCGCGATGGACTTCATCCAACGTCAGGTCAAGGCCGGGGTGCCTTTCTTCTGCTGGATGAACTCCACCCGGATGCACTTCCGGACGCACGTGCGCGCCGAGCATCGCGACAAACCCGGATTGACCGCGAGGACCGAGTACGCGGATGGCATGCTCGAGCATGACGCGATGGTGGGCGCGCTCCTCCAGAAGCTCGACGAGCTCGGAGTCGCCAACAACACGATCGTCCTCTACACCACCGACAACGGGCCGCACATGAACTCATGGCCCGACGCCGCGATGACGCCCTTCCGGAGCGAGAAGAACACGAACTGGGAGGGGGCGTTCCGGGTGCCCTGCATCATCCGCTGGCCGGGCAAGATCCAGGCGGGATCGATCTCGAACGAGATCGTGAGCGGTCTCGATTGGATGCCCACCTTCCTCGCGGCAGCGGGCGATCCCAACATCGACAAGGAGCTCCTGAAGGGCTACAAGGTAGGCGCCAAGACCGTCAAGCTCCACCTCGACGGGTACAACCAGCTTCCGTACCTGACTGGAAAGGAGCCCCAGAGTCCTCGACGGAATTTCTATTACTTCAACGACGACGGCGACCTGGTGGCCTTGCGTCACGAGAACTGGAAGATGGTCTTCGAGGAGCAGCGCGCGCCCGGAACGCTGCGCGTTTGGGCCGAGCCCTTCACCCCGCTTCGCGTTCCGAAGCTGTTCGATCTCCACTCCGATCCGTACGAGCGCGCGGACGTGACCTCCAACACGTATTACGACTGGTTCATGGCCAAGGCCTATCTCATGCCCGGAGCCACGGCCGAGGCCGCTGAATTTCTGAAGACGTTCAAGGAATATCCGCCGAGCCAGGCCTCCGCGACCTTCTCGATCGATCAAGCCCAGGAGAAGCTGCGGTCGAGCCTCGAAGCCCGCTGAAGTCCGGTCGGGGTTCCCTCCGGCGGCCCGCCCCTAGGCCGCCGGAGGCCCCCGGCGCGGTCCGCCGGCCAGGTCCTGGGCGCGCCCAACCCTCTCGACAGCCATCCTCGGAACTGCTATAAACCTGGGTTCTTGCACGGCACCCATTGAAATGGGCGATGAAGCGTCTGTGACCCCCACAGGCGGCCAACCCCCTGGCACACACTCGAATCGAGGAGACATGATGCTGGGAATTCGGTCCAGAGGACGGGCGATGCTCGCGGCTCTCATCCTGACGGCGGTGGCGCTCGCGGCCCCGTTCGCGCCCATGGCCACGGCCTGGGCACAGGAAGGCGGTCATCACGGCGGGGAGGCCAATCTGGTCCTGCCCGACCTCTCTTCCGTGACGTTCATCGGAGGTCTGAACGGGCACACGCTGCTCCTGTTCGGTCTCATCGTCTGCGCGTTCGGGCTCCTCTTCGGGCTCCTCACGTACTCGCAGGTCCGGAAGATGCCGGTGCATCAGTCGATGCGCGAGATCTCGGACCTGATCTACGAGACCTGCAAGACCTATCTCCTCCAGCAGGGCAAGTTTCTCATCATCCTCTGGGTCTTCATCAGCGCGATCGTCCTCGTCTACTTCGGATGGCTCGCGGTGACGGGCGTCGATGCCGCGGGGAACGTGGTCCGCGGTTTCCCGCCGTTCAAGGTCGCGGTCATCTTGTTCTTCAGCCTCGTCGGCATGGCGGGAAGCTACTCGGTCGCGTGGTTCGGCATCCGCATCAACACGCTGGCCAACTCCCGCACGGCGTTCGCCTCGCTCACCGGCAAGCCCTACGGCTGCTACGCGATCCCGCTCCGCGCCGGCATGAGCATCGGCATGGCGCTCATCTCGGTCGAGCTCCTCATCATGCTCATCATCCTCCTCTTCATCCCGGGGGACATGGCGGGGGCTTGCTTCATCGGGTTCGCGATCGGTGAGTCGCTCGGCGCCGCGGCGCTCCGTATCGCAGGCGGCATCTTCACGAAGATCGCCGACATCGGCTCGGATCTCATGAAGATCGTCTTCAAGATCAAGGAGGACGATGCGCGGAATCCGGGTGTGATCGCCGACTGCACGGGCGACAACGCGGGCGACTCGGTCGGCCCCTCCGCGGACGGCTTCGAGACCTACGGCGTGACGGGCGTCGCGCTCATCACGTTCATCCTCCTCGCGGTCGGCGATGCCGTGACCCAGGTGCAGCTCCTGGTCTGGATCTTCGTCATGCGCGTCATGATGATCGTGGCGAGCGGCCTCTCGTATCAGATCAACGAAGCGTGGAGCAAGGCTGAGTACGGGAACGCGGACAAGATGGACTTCGAGCACCCGCTCACCCGTCTCGTCTGGCTCACCTCGTTCATATCCATCGCGCTCACCTACGTGGTGTCCTACCTGCTCATCCACGGCCTCGGCGACGGCTCCCTCTGGTGGAAGCTCTCGACCGTGATCACCTGCGGCACGCTCGCGGGCGCCGTCATTCCCGAGCTGGTCAAGATCTTCACCTCCATGCACTCGAAGCACGTCCAGGAAGTCGTGACCTCGTCCCGGGAGGGGGGTGCCTCGCTCAACATCCTCTCCGGCCTCGTGGCGGGCAACTTCAGCGCCTACTGGCTCGGGCTCTCGATCCTCGCCCTCATGGCGGCGGCGTACGGCGTGAGCCTGATGGGCCTCGCCTCGATCATGATCGCGCCGGCCGTGTTCGCATTCGGCCTCGTGGCGTTCGGTTTCCTCGGCATGGGCCCCGTGACGATCGCGGTGGACTCGTACGGCCCCGTGACGGACAACGCGCAGTCGGTGTACGAGCTCTCGACGATCGAGTCGATCCCGGGGATCAGGGAGAAGGTCCGCTCCGAGTTCGGCTTCGACGTCGACTTCGAGAAGGCCAAGCACAACCTCGAGGAGAACGACGGCGCCGGGAACACGTTCAAGGCCACCGCCAAGCCGGTGCTCATCGGGACGGCCGTCGTGGGTGCGACGACCATGATCTTCTCGATCATCGTCGGTCTGACGGACGGGCTCCAGCCCCAGTACGTGGCCAATCTCTCGCTCCTCCACGCCCCGTTCCTGCTCGGCCTCATCACGGGCGGCGCAGTGATCTACTGGTTCACCGGCGCCTCCACCCAGGCCGTCACCGCCGGCGCCTATCGCGCGGTGGAGTTCATCAAGCAGAACATCAAGCTCGAGGGCGTCACGAAGGCGTCGGTCGCGGACTCGAAGAAGGTCGTCGCCATCTGCACGCAGTACGCGCAGAAGGGCATGTTCAACATCTTCCTCGCGGTCTTCTTCGGCACGCTGGCCTTCGCGTTCGTCGAGCCGTTCTTCTTCATCGGCTATCTCGTCTCGATCGCGCTCTTCGGCCTCTACCAGGCCATCTTCATGGCCAATGCGGGCGGCGCCTGGGACAACGCGAAGAAGGTGGTCGAGGTCGTGCTCAAGGAGAAAGGGACGCCGCTCCACGACGCTACGGTCGTCGGAGACACCGTGGGCGATCCGTTCAAGGACACGTCCTCGGTGGCCATGAACCCGGTCATCAAGTTCACGACCCTCTTCGGGCTCCTGGCGGTCGATCTCGCGGTATCGCTCACACGGCAGTCGGGCGCGACCTTCACGATGGTGCTCGCGGCCATCTTCCTCGCGATCTCGATGACCTTCGTGTGGCGCTCGTTCTACGCCATGAGGATCACGCCCGCCAAGTAACGCCCCGGCGGCCGAGCCGGGGGGTTGTCAAAGGGCCCCTCTCCGGACGATTCTTGCGACCCGGAGGGGGGTCTTTTGCGTCTCCGGTACGAACACCCGATCGGGAGGGATGGACCAGGTTGGACGCTCGCGTGAACGAGGATCGCTGGGAACGCCTGCTTCGGCTGCTCGGACCGATTCACGAGCAGGCCGCGGGCACGGCGCGCCGGCTCTCGAGGTCGGCGGACGAAGGCGACGACCTCTACCAGGAATCCGTGCTGCGCGCGTACGAGCGGCTTCACGACCTGCGCGACGAGTCCAAGTTCCGGTCGTGGTTCTTCGCCACGCTCCTCTCGATCCACCGCTCCCGCCGGCGCCGGCGTGCGACGGTGAGCCTCGAGGAGGCCTGGCCGAGGGGCGGAGAGCCGGCGGGCGAGGACGGGTCGACGTGGGCGGAGGCTCTCGAGCGTGCCCATCGGGCGGCACGGGCCCTGGATGGACTGGCGCCGGTCCAGCGCGAGGCCGTCGTCCTCCACGAGATCGAAGGGTTCTCGGTGGAGGAGGTGGCGGCCATGCAAGGGGTCACGATCTCGGCGGTGAAGTCGCGGCTCGTCCGCGGCCGGGACAAACTGAAGCAGTTCTACGAACGAGTCTGGAAGTCGGCCCGGATCCCCGGGCTTCGCAGGGAAACCGAGCCCGCGCGCGAGCTCGCTCCCGGAGGAGAGATCCGATGAACGATCCGAACGCGACGGACGACCTCAGGGCCGATCTCGCGGCACTCAAGAAGGTCAGCGATCGGGATCTTCCGGATCTGAAGCACGTCATCAACGAAATCAGCCGGCGCGGCGCCGTGAAGGCCGCGCCGATCATGGGATGGAGGAGGAGGATCATGGCAGCCGTTCAAACGATGAAGGCACGCCCCGCGCTCGCGGCGCTCGCCGCCGCGGTGGTTCTGATCGCGGTCGGGATGGTGGTTCCGGTGTCCTACGACCGCGTGACGGGGCACGACGTCTCGATCACGCTCGCCGGGGCGAATTTCACGCCAGATCAGATCGCGCCGACGGCGAAGGAGATGAAGGCGAAGCTGGGCGCGGAAGGGGTTCAGGTCGATGCGATGGATGACAGTGGCGTCGCGCGGTTCGTCTTCCACACGACGCTCCCCGAGCGCTCGCGCGCCGAGGCGGCGCGGAAGGCGGGCGAGTTCGTGAAGGAGCTGGCGCAGAAGGGAATCGCGGCGTCCTTGGCCGTCGCCCCGCACAAAGAGCACGTGACTTCGCCGGCGGTCGCCTATGCGTGGAATCAGATCATCCAGATCAGCGTGGACGGGAAGTCGGCTTCCGCGCTCGAGTCGGAGATCAAGCAGCGACTCGCCGAAGCCGGCCTGCCGGACGCGCAGGTGTCGGTGAAGGACGGCGGGCAGGGCGGACGTGAGATCTCGGTGAACGTGCAGCGCCAGAACATCGGCGGGGCCCCGGCGGGCCAGCAGCCCGAGCCCGAGCTCGTGCTCACGAAGAACGGCGCGCCGATCACCGGCGGCTCGACGGTGCGGATCAAGAAGATGAAGGACGAGTCCGGTGCGACGTCCATGGTGGTCGAGACGTCGGATCACGGGAAGACCGCGACCGCGACGATTCCGAACGCGGACAAGATGTCGGACGCGCAGCTCCAGAGCGCGATCGAGACCCAGCTCCGCCAGGCCGGGCTGAACGTCCGGGTCGAGGTGGTGGGCGGGCAGATCAAGGTTCGGCCGGTCGAGCATTGAGCATTTAAGCGCGCGCCTTTAAGCGCGCGCGAAGCGCGCGGAACGCATACCACAGAGCGCCCCGGAGCCACCCAGCTCCGGGGCGCCTCGCTTCGATTTCAGATTAGGTATCACCCGAATCGCCCTGCAAAATGGCAACTTGCAGCCCCGTCGATCACGCCCTCTCCCGGCTGAATCCGCCCCCGCCCCCCAAGCACGCAGTGCCACCCCCAACCCTCCTCAACAACCCCCCACCTGCCGATCCATTCCCCATGGTCGGAGAGCGCACATCGGAGGGCTGGCAGGCGCGGATGCGCCCGCGAGGGATCTTTCGATTCTTCCCCGCGGCGTTCCTCGCGTTCTGGCTGTGCGGCTGGGCCGTGGGCGAAGTCATGGCGACCTGGTTCCTCGTCGCCGGCGCGAAGTCTCTCCTCACCGGGCAGCCCATGGGCCACACGCCCATGCCACCCGTGCCGGTGATGCTCGCGATGGGCGCGTTCGTGATCTTCTGGCTGACGCTCTGGACCTATGGCGGGATCACGGCCCTGGCCGAGCTCCTGCGCCGCGTCTGGTCCGAGGATCGAATCGTGGCGGGATCCGGGGGCATCACGCTCCACACGTCGCGCGGTCCGTTCCGGAAGACCGTCCAGATTCCTCGAGACGAGATCCGCGCGATCGTGCCCTCGGCGCGCGGAGCCGCGCTCGCGGTCGAGACGCAGCGCGCGACGATCGTGCTCACGCGAAACGGATCGACCGCGGAGCGAGAGGAAATCGCGACGACCTTGCGGTCGGAGCTTGGGCTGAAGGATCAGCCGGCGAGCGCGAGCACGACCTGGACCCCGGGCATGGCGGCCGTCGAAGCGAGCGGGCTTCCGCCCGGGTGGGAGGACACGATCTCACCGGAGGGGGAGCGCATCCTCATCCGCAACCCGCGCACGCGTGCCGCCGCGGCGCGCGTCGTCGGCTTGTTCGCTCTCGGGATGGCGGCGCTCGATGTGTTCGTCGTGAGGAAGGCGCTGACCGAGGGCATCGCTCTGCTCGCGCCGGCCGTCGTGGTCACGATCTTCGCTCTCGGGCTGGCTTGCGCCACGTTCTGGCTTGCCGTGGCGCGCGGGGAATGGAAGATCGGTAGCGGCCGGGTCATTCTTCGGCAACGCTTCCGCGGGGCGGCCCGCGATGTGTTCGAGGCGGACCGCCTCGAGCTCACCTACTCGAGCGACAGCGACGGGGACGAGCGTTTCGCGTTGATGGCGCTCATGGGAGCCGGAGCGACGATCACCGGATCCGCGTTCTGGACCGATCCCAAGTGCCGGCGCCTCGTCGAGTCGTCGCTCAAGGATGCGACCGGGCCCCGGCGGCTCGGAGCGTGGCTGGCTCAGGCCGCCGGGATCCCGTTCGACGATCGGACCGGTGCCGCGGCGCGTCAGCTCGACCTCGAGGTGCTGACGAAGCACCTCGAGGCGTCGGGCCCGCTCGGCCGCTTCGCGGCCAAGCTGGTGATCAAAGCGAAGAAGAGCGCGTAGGCTAGGCGCACGCCTCCGCGAACCGCCGCTCGAACACCTCGACCCAACCCTCGTCATAACCCTTACGGTTCTCCGCGGCCTTCGGGCCCAGCCGCTCCCACTTCCGGTGCTCCAGATCCACGCGCGTCCCTTCGGGCACGGCCGTGAAGCGGATCTCGAGCTCGGTCGGATTCTCCGGGTCCATCCCCGGGTGCCACGTCGTGACGAATCCGCGCGGGGGATCGAAGGACAGGACGGTGCCCCACTCCTTGCGCTCGCCCTTGTCGGAGATCTCGTAGAGCTTCCCTCCGACCTTCGGCTCCATGGCGACGGACGCGGCGCCGTCCTTGGACATGGAGTGCGTCTTGTACGGCCACCACGACGAAAAGCGCTCGGTGAAGATGGAGAACGCTTCCTCGGGCTTTCGGCGAACGACGATCGACTTGCGGATGGGGGCGACCTTCTCGACCTCTTGGGCTGGATTCATCTCGATCTCCTCTTCTTGCGTGCCGCCGGCGGTGTAGGGGACTTGGACTTCGATTCGAGGCCGCGCTCGGCCTCCTCGCGGAAAGCCTCCAAGGCGTCGCCCCAGAATCGATCCAGGTAGCGGCGCAGTTCCTCGAGGCCACGGCGCTCGATCTTGTAGAGCCGGCGCGTGCCGTCACGCTCCGCGCTCACGAGCCCCGCGCGCTCGAGCACCCGCAGGTGCTGCGACACCGCGGGACGGGTGACGCGGAGACCGCGCGCGACACGGCCGACGGGGAGCGGCCCCTTGCGAAGCCGCTCGAACACGAGCCGCCGGGTCGGGTCCGCAAGCGCCTGAATCGCCTCTTGGTAAGCCATGGCTAACAGTAAACCGTGACTTACCGAGCACGTCAAGTGGGAAATCGGAGGAGCCGGCCCATGTGTCTCGAACAGCGCTCTTCAGGGAAGGCGAGCGCGTCCAGCCACCGCCGGAACCCCGGCGCCCGTATGGTATTCTCCTCGCCATGTCGCTGGCCGCAGGCACCAGAATCGGGGTCTACGAGATCCAGGGCCCCCTCGGGGCCGGTGGGATGGGGGAGATCTATCGCGCCCGGGACACGCGTCTCGACCGCACGGTCGCCATCAAGGCGCTCCCGCAGGGCTTTGCCACCGATCCCGCGCTCCTCGCCCGCTTCGAGCGCGAGGCCAAGCTCCTCGCGTCGCTCAGCCATCCCAACATCGCGGGCATCTACGGGGTCGAGGATTCCAAGGGCGCACCGTATCTCGTGCTCGAGTACGTCGCCGGGGAGACCCTCGCGGATCGGCTCGCGCGCGGTTCGCTCGCGCCGGCGGAGACCGCGCGGGTTGGAGCCGCGATCGCGTCGGCGATCGAAGCGGCCCACGGACGCGGCATCGTGCATCGCGATCTCAAGCCTGGAAACGTGATGCTGACTCCGAACGGGGACGTGAAGGTCCTCGATTTCGGGATCGCGAAAGGGGACGGCGTCGCGGTCGGCGCCTCGGCGATGCCATCGTCGGCCACCGTCCAGCAGACCATGACGGGGGAAGGGGTGATCCTCGGCACCGCGGCCTACATGAGCCCTGAGCAAGCGCGTGGGCTGGCCGTGGACCGGCGGAGCGACGTCTGGTCGTTCGGATGCGTGCTCTTCGAATGCCTGTCGGGGGCGCGGCCGTTCCAGGGGCAGACGGTCACGGATGTGATCGTGCGCGTGCTGGAGCGCGATCCCGATTGGAGCGCGCTGCCGAGCTCGACGCCCGCGCGTCTTCGCGAGCTGATCCGGCGGTGTCTCCGCAAACAGGCGGGCGATCGGCCCGACCGCATGGACGACCTCCGCGGCGAGCTCCAGTCCATCGCCTCCGAGGCCGGCAAGTCCGGGACCACCGCGAGCCCTTCGCTGGCCGTTCTCTACTTCGAGAACCTCTCGAGCGACCCCGAGAGCGAGTACTTCTGCGCCGGCATCACCGAGGACATCCTGACGGATCTCTCCAAGATCAAGGGCATGCGCGTGGCGTCGCGAAACGCGGTCGCGCGGTTCCGCGGCACCGTCGTGGACATCCCGAAGGTCGCGTCCGAGCTGGGCGTGACCGCGGTCATGGAAGGGAGCGTGCGCAAGGCGGGGGACCGCGTGCGCATCACGGCGCAGCTCATCAACGCGGCTGACGGCTTTCACCTCTGGGCCGAGCGATTCGACCGGAAGCTCGAGGACGTGTTCGCGGTGCAGGAGGAGATCGCGTCGTCGATCACGGCAGCCCTGCGCGTGGCGCTCACTCCAAGCGAAGCGAAGGAGATCAAGCGAGACCGCCCCTCCGACGCGCGTGCGTACGATCTCTATCTCAAGGGGCGCGAGCAGTACGGGCGTTACACGGCGGAATCGCTCGAGGGCGCGCTCGCGCTCTTCCGCCAGGCGATCGAGCTGGAGCCCGACTACGCGCTCGCGTGGGCGGGCATCGCCGATGCCTACGGCCAGCTTCGCCAGTGGGGCGCGGACGACTCGGGGGGCAAGATGCTCCGCCAGGGCCTGGAGGCCGCGCACCGAGCGATCGCGATCGATCCCAGGCTTCCGGAAGGCCACAAGGCGGAGGCTCTCGTTCTGCGGGGCATGGGTGAGCTCGAGGGCCAAAATGCCGCCCTGAACCGAGCCCGCGAGGTGGATCCCAGGTTCACCCCGGCGATCTGCAATCTCGCGGTCAACCTCTTCGAGGCTGGCGATATCGCGGGAGCAGAGCGGCTTCACCGGGAGTCACTTCAGATCGATCCCATGGAGCCGTTTGCCATGCTCTGGATGCAACAGATCTACGAAATGACAGGACGCTTCGAGGAGACGCTGGCCCTGGGCTCCAAGCTCATGAAGATCAGCGCGGTCCCCTTCTACACAAATGGCGCTCGCGCCATGTGCGCCCTGGCCCATGTGGGGCTCGGGCGGTTGGCGGAGGCGGAAGCCATGGTCGATACCAGCTCCACTGCGAGCGGGAACGTGGAGCTCATCCGAGCGATCCTCGACTACCACGCCGGAAACCGGGACCAGGCGCTCAAGCTCGTCGAGCGCGCCGAGGCGGCGCCCCAGCTCGCTCCGGTCCTGGCGTTTCATGGCGCCGCTATCCTGACCTCCCTCGGAAAGCACGACTTTGCGCGACGGCTCATGAGCCGTCCCATCACGCGGTCCCACATTCCGGTTCGAATCCGGGTCATGCCGGAACTCTGGCCCATTGCCGACGAGCCTCCCTACGCACCTCCTCGTTCGACGATGACCTTGATCTGGCCGAGCGAAGGTCCGCCGCCGAAACCGGGCGTCGAGGACAAGTTCGCGGCCGTCCGCTTCGAGAGCGGCCTGCCCTAGCCCAGACCACGGTCCGAAAGTCTCCCCCGCCGCGAAAATCTGAAACCTCCCGGTCCCCTCAGCCGTCTTAGTGACTGAAACACGATTCTGGTCACCAGTCCTTTCAGGGGGATTCCGATGCAGGCCACCCGCCAGGCTCCGAGCCGTCAGGTGATGAGGGACGCGATCCTCGATGCCGCGAACGAGCTCCTGGGGCGCCACGGCTACAACAAGATGACGGTGGACGACCTGGCCCATGAGGTCGGGATCGGAAAAGGGACCATCTACCTCCACTTCCCGAGCAAGGAGGAGGTCGTGCTCTCCACCATTGACCGGATGGTGGACCGGCTCCTCGTCAAGCTCGCGGAGATCGCCGAAGGGCCCGGGTCGGTCTCCACGAGGCTGGAATCCATGCTCGTCACGCGGATCCTCTACCGGTTCGACCACCGGCACCACGATTCGAAGAGCATGGACGAGCTCCTCTCCGCGCTCCGAGCGCCGTATCTCGCGCGCCGGGAGCGCTATTTCGCGGCGGAGGCGGCCGTGATCGCCGAGGTCCTGGACGAGGGCCGCGTGCACGACGAGCTCTTCGTCGAGGATCTCGCGATGACCGCACAAACGCTCGTCCTCGCCACCAACGCACTTCTCCCTTCGAACTTGAGCGCCCGTGAGCTGGGGAAGCGCAAGCAGGTGGCCGAGCAGGCCTCCTCGCTCGCGCGGCTCCTCGTACGTGGGCTCGCCCCCCAACGCCGTCGATAAGGAGACCCAAACCATGCCGATGAACCGGAGGTGTATCTACTGGTTGGCAGCCTTGACCGTGGTCGCCACCGCGAGCTCCGCGCTCGCCCAGGTGCGAACGCGGCCCAATCAGCCGGACATGCAGGTGGACGCCGCCACGAAGAGCGCGGTTCTCGACAGCATCCTCGTCAAGCTGGACGGTCAATACGTGATCCCGGCCGTGGGGAAGAAGACGCGGGACGCGATCGCGATGCGGCGGAAGAAGCACGAGTACGACCGCATCACGAGCGCCGGGGAATTCGGTGACTCGCTGACGTCACACTTGCGCACGGCGAGCCACGACCGTCATCTCGCGGTGCTGTACAGCTACGATCTCGTGCCTCTGTCCGTGGATACGCTCACGGCCGCGGACCAGGCGAAGGAGGACGAGTTCTTCCGCGTGCGGAACTACGGCTTCGAGCAGGTGGAGCGCCTGCGCGGCAACGTCGGCTACATCCGGCTCCGCGGATTCGTCTCATCACCCGAGGCGGGCGAAGCCGCGGCCGCGGCGATGCAGCTCATGGCGAACACGGATGCGCTCATCATCGACCTGCGTCAGAACGGAGGGGGCGACGGCCAGATGGTGCAACTTCTCACGACGTATCTCCTGAAGGGGGACCCCGTCCATCTCGTGAACGTCTACTCGCGGCCGGACAACTTCACGTATCAGTCGTGGACGCTGCCCTGGGTTCCGGGGCCGCGCTACGTGGGCAAGGACGTCTACCTCCTCACGAGCAAGCGCACCTTCTCGGCCGCGGAGGAGTTCTGCTTCAATCTGCAGAACCAGAAGCGCGTCACGATCGTCGGCGAGACGACCGGCGGTGGAGCGCATCCGGTCAAGTTCGAGCGCCTGAGCGAGCACTTCCAGATGTCGGTTCCCTACGCGAGGTCAACGAATCCGGAGAATGGTGTCGATTGGGAAGGCGTCGGCGTGAAGCCGGATGTCTCGGTGCCGGCGGATGATGCGCTCAAGACGGCGCACATGCTGGCCCTGAAGAAGCTGAACGGTCGTCCGGGCGATCCCGCGGACGTGGCCGGTGCGATCGAAGACCTGGAGAAGACCGGGGACTCGCGCGTCCCCACGGCGATGCGATAGCCCCGCCGGCGCCTCCGTAGAAGCCTAGACCGAGCCCCGGGGCCCTCGCGCCTCGGGGCTCCCGTGCTGTAAAAACCGCCCCTTCTACCTCTGTATTTACACTCCGGCGGCTCTCGAGACCCCTATGCGAAGGATTTTGGAGCCGCATTTCCACTCGATTCCATAGGCACGGTCGCTGCTTGGGAAGGTGGACCCCTGCATGGCGCGGGCCATCCGCCACGGCCAGCGCCTTCACGCCGGACGTGGATAGGACCATGGATCGAGACGAGCACATCGCCGGACCCGCCGATCGGGAGCGCCTCGCGCGCGCCCTGGACGCCCTCGGATTGGTGCTCGTGCTCGTCCTCGAGGTGTTCGGCCTCATGGCCCTCGGGCTTGCGGTCCTGCCGCGAGGGGCACTCGCCGCGGCGGCGGATACGACCGCCAGCGCGCCGGCCGACACGACGAGGGCGACAGCGAACGCGAAGCGCGCCCCGGTCAAGGTGAGGGTCGAAGTGGTCGGCGTGACCGGCGCGCTCCGAAAGAACGTCCTCGCCTCGCTCAGCATCGCGCACAAGAAGGACCGGAAGAACGCGAGCGAGGCCGAGCTCCGCCATCTCCACACCCGCGCGGACGAGGAGATTGGACGCGCGCTCCAGCCGTTCGGCTACTACCGGCCGTTCATCCATTCGGAGCTGACGACCGGGAAGCAGTGGGTCGCGCGTTACCAGATCGAGCCCGGAGCGCCGCTCCTCGTGGATTCGGTGCTGGTCGAGGTGAACGGGGAAGGCGCGACGGATCCCAAATATCAGCGCCTCGTGCAGGACTTCCCGATCAAGAAGGGGGGTGTGCTCCTGCACCAGGCGTACGAGCAGGGCAAGCTGTCGCTCGAAACGTACGCGGCCGAAGGCGGCTACCTCGACGCCGACTTCCAGGAGAGTCGCATCGAGGTCGATCTCGCGCGCTACGCGGCCACCGTGGTGGTGCGCTACGACAGCGGGCCGAAGCACTTCTTCGGCCCGGTGGCGTTCGACCACGCCATCATCGATCGGAGCATGCTCGATCGCTTCCCGACGTTCCGGTCCGGCGACATCTTCAACTTCCGGAAGCTCCAAGATCTGCAGTCGAACCTCAGCAACACGGGCTACTTCTCCCGCGTCGAGGTCGAGCCGAGTGAGGAGACGATGCAGCACCGGCAAGTTCCGATCGACGTGAGCTTGGCCCCGGCGAAGAAGCTGCGTTTCACCGGGGGCGTCGGCTACGGCACGGACGACGGAGCTCGGGTGCGGGGGCTGATCGAGATGAGACGCCTGAACACCCAGGGACATCGGGCCCAGCTCAACCTCCAGTACGGGCAGCGCGACAAGCGCGCCGAGCTTCAGTACTTCATCCCGTGGCCCAATCCGCGGACCGACGTGGCCACCCTCTCGACGGGCTACCTCGACGTCACCACGCAGACGGCCAACAGCAAGATCGAATACGGCGGCGGAAGCCTGAGCCGCCTGCTCGGCCAGTGGCGCGTCGTTCCGGCCCTCAACTACCGGCGCGAGAAGTTCACGGTGGGCGTGGACCACGGCACGGTGCGCACGCTGGTTCCCGAGGGAACGTGGAGCCGCACGCGCGCGGACGACCAGCTCATCGCCCGCAACGGCGACCGCGTGTCGCTCAACGTGCGGGGCGCGGCCCAGGGCGTGGTGTCGGACGTCTCGTTCGCCCAGACGCGGGTCGAGGGGAAGATGATCCACGGCTTTCCCGGCGCGAACCGGGGGATCGCGAGGATCGAGGTCGGCGCGACGAGCACCTCCGAGTTCCGCGAGCTTCCGGCCTCGTTCCGATTTTTCGCGGGCGGTGCTACCAGCGTCCGAGGGTATGGCTACAACAGCCTCGGCCCCCGTGATGAGCTGGACCATGTCATCGGCGGTCCGTATCTCCTCGTTGGAAGCCTCGAGGCCGACCACCGCTTCCTGCCGCGCTGGGGGCTCGCGGGGTTCTTCGACATGGGAAACGCGCTCAACAACTTCGGCGATCCACTGAAGCGCGGCGCGGGAGCGGGCCTGCGCTGGATCTCCCCGGCCGGTCTCGTGCGGCTCGACTTCGCGTGGGGCCTCGATCGCGCGGGCACGCCGTTCACGGTGCATATGATGGTGGGGCCCGAGCTATGACGCGCCCAAGTCCCAGACTCGTCACCTCCCTCGGCGTCCTGATCGCGGTCGCATCGCTGATCGCGGTGGGCGTGTGGTGGATCGCCTACACGCAGGAAGGGGCCAAGTGGGGCTTCGAGCGGGTGGGCAGCTTCCTCCCTGGAAACCTCGACGTCGAGGACATGCGGGGGCCGCTGAAGGGCCCGCTCCAGATCTATCACCTGACCTATCGAACCGATCGCCTCGAGATCACGGCCGAGCACGTCGTCCTCGATTGGCACATGCGCGAGCTCTGGCGCCGCAAGCTCGATTTCAGCCACATCCACGCCGACGGAATACGCGTCCTCGTCGGTTCCTCCGGCGACACGCAGGCGGAGCGCGATTCGCTCTACGGTCCGCTGCCCGATCTCAATCTGCCGGTGAGCATCGTCGTTCGGGACGGCCTCTTCCGGAACGTCACGCTCACCACGCCGGGTAATGACTCGGGCCTCGTTCTCGATCAGATCGCCGTGGACGCCCGGAGCATGCGCCGCGACAGCCTCTGGGTGAACAAGTTCCAGATCCGCTCGAAGAATCTGGACGTGGATTTCGCCGGCGTCGCGCTTCCGCGCGGGGCCTATCCCGTGTCGCTGCGGGGAAGCTGGGCGTTCCGAGCCCCCGACCGGCCGCCGGTCCATGGGGTAGGCACCGTCGCGGGCACGCTCGACACGCTCCACGTCCGCCAGCTCATCACGGGGCCGGTCGAGGCGAATGTCGATGTGCGGCTCTTCCAGCCGATCCGACGACTCGGCTACGACGGCGATATCGAGCTTCGACATCTCGCCACGCGCGAGTTCGACCCGACCCTTCCTGAAGCGACCGTGGTGGGGCACATCCGGGTCGAGGGTACGTTCGATTCCTTCTCGAGCGTGGGTGCGCTCCACGCGACGACCGCGGCGATCGGGCCCGCGAACGCCACGTTCCGCGTGGCGCGTGCGCGCGACGGCGTCTGGCACCTCGAGGACCTCGCGGTGACCCGCCCCGGATCACGCGCGCGATTCGCCGCTCGTGGCACGGTGGTGATGGACACCACGCGCACGGCGTTCGATCTCGAGACGCATTGGTCCCAGCTC
>Ga0207703_10001797_pt1 | contig 19134 bp, 14 predicted proteins | sample KBSSwiS12_FD_184304 | JGI IMG/M metagenome (GOLD analysis project Ga0207703, IMG submission 184304) | Switchgrass rhizosphere microbial communities from Kellogg Biological Station, Michigan, USA - KBS Switchgrass S1-2 (SPAdes) (version 2) | ecosystem: Host-associated > Plants > Roots >...
GAGCCGGGCCGAGAGCTCCGCCAGCGGCGAGACCAGCGCAACGTAGAGGTGATTGCCCGCCGTGCGCAGCGGCGAAACGCGGGCGTCGGGCGCCATGAGAACGCCGCGCCCGTGTCCCTTCATCCAGTTCGTCACCGCGGCCACAATCAGCGGCACGCCCACGGTCGCCGCGATAATCCACGGCCCGTAGTGCTTGGTGAAATCGCCCACCGATGGCAGCGGCGCCCCCGGGTCGGCCGGCACCAGCATGCTCACCATGAACACCCCGATCGTTCCGATCGCCCAGGCCCAGCTCACCCCGACCAGCGCCAGGGCGATGGCCCGCGCAGACGGGGTCAGCGCCCCCGGCTCGGCCAGTTCGCGATGCAGCGTGGTCGTCTCGGGCCGCGGCGTATCGGGCGCGCGCAGGGTGATGAAGGCCACCACCACCAGCAGCGCGCCCATGACCAGGTAGACCGAACCCCAGCTCATGCGCGCCGCCAGCACCAGCGCCAGCGCCCCGCCGACGATGGAGGCGATGCGGTAGCCGAACTGGTAGATCGCGCTGAGCAGCTCCACCGGCGCGGTCTCGTCGGCCACGTCGATCCGCCACGCGTCAACCGCCACGTCCTGTGTCGCCGAAGCCAGCGCGGCGAGGAAGGCGAACAGCGCGAAGGTGCCGATCGAGGTCGCCGGGTCGGTCAGCGCGAGGCCGGCGAAGCCCAGCACCAGCACGACCTGGCACAGGAAGATCCAGCTCTTGCGCCGCCCCAGCCGCTCGAGCCCCGGCAGCGGCAGCCGGTCCACCAGCGGCGACCACAGGAACTTGAACGAGTAGGACAGGCCGATCCACGACAGTACGCCGATCGTCGCCAGCTTGACCCCGACCTCGCCGAGCCAGGCGTTGAGCGTCCCGATCAGCAGCGCATAGGGCAGCCCCGAGGCGAATCCGAACGCCAGCATCGTCGCGGACTTGCGCGATTGCAGCGCGATGCGCAGCACCGCCAGCCCCTTGGGCCGCGCCGGCTTGGCAATGGTGGCCATGCAATTCTCCCGCCTCTGGATGGCAGCTGATGCTAGCGCCGTTTCGGGCGGGCGCCAGTGCTTCCCCCCTCGCCTCCCCCGCTTTTTGACGCACCCCGCCCACCCCGCTACAGCGCCGCGGATGACCGACTCCCCTGAACAATCCGGCGAACGATCCGGCGAACGGATTGCCAAGCTGCTCGCCCGGGCAGGCGTAGCCAGCCGCCGCGAAGTTGAGCGGATGATCGCCGATGGCCGCGTGCGGCTGAACGACCAGCCGGTCACCACCCCCGCCACGGTCCTGCCGAGCCTCAAGGGCGTGACCGTCGATGGCCAACCGGTGCGCGCCGCCGAGGCGACCCGGCTGTTCCTGTTCCACAAGCCCTCGGGCCTGATCACCGCCGAGCGCGATCCGAACGGCAAGCCGACGATCTACACCGCGCTGCGCAATGCCCTGCCCCGCGGTGCCGGACGGGTCATGCCGGTCGGCCGGCTCGACCTCAACACCGAAGGCCTGCTGCTGCTGACCAACGACGGCGAACTGAAGCGGGCGCTCGAACTGCCCGCCAGCGGCGTGCCGCGCACCTACCGCGCCCGCACCTTCGGCGACATCTCGCAGGCCCGGCTGGAAGAGCTGATCGAGGGCATCCAGATCGGCGAGACCCGCTACGGCGCGATCGACGCCAACATGGAACGCCGCACCGGCCGCAACCAGTGGATCGAACTGACGCTGGCCGAGGGCAAGAATCGCGAAGTGCGCCGCGTGCTCGAGCACCTCGGCCTGGAAGTCAGCCGCCTGCTGCGCACCGCCTATGGCCCGTTCCACCTCGGCGACCTGCAGCGCGGGTCGGCCTGGGAGGTCCCGCAGGCGGTCGTCGAACGCTTCCGCAAGGCTCTGCTGGGGGGCGGCAAGGCTCTCGCCCCGGTATTCGCCCCGCCGCTGGACTCCCCGGCGCGGTCGGCCGAACGGGCGCCTGTCCCCGCCGCAGCGCCGGCCCCGCCGCGCGGGACCCGCGGCGCGGCGCGCCGCTCCGGGCCGGCGCCAGCGGCCAAGCCTCCCCGCGCCGCCAGTGCCGCGCCGACCCGGAGCATCCGCCCGTCCCGGTCGCGCGAAGACGAGGGCGAACTGCTCGGCCGCAGCGAACTGCGCACCAAACGCGGCCAGGGCCGCCCCGGCCAGCATGGCGCGGCAGCACCGGCGCCGCGCAAGCCGTCCGGCCATCCCGGCAAGCCGCCCCGCCCCGGCAAGCCTCGCCGACCTGGAAAGCCCCATTCTTCCGGAAAGCCAAGTCGCCCATGAGCCTGCGCATCGTTTCCGGCCAGTGGCGCGGCCGCAAGCTCGCCGCGCCCGAGGGAGACACCACCAGGCCGACCGCAGACCGGACCCGAGAGACCTTGTTCTCGATGCTGACCAGCCGCCTCGGCAGCTTCGAGGGGCTCGCGGTCGCGGACCTCTTCGCCGGATCGGGCGCGCTCGGCCTCGAGGCGCTGTCGCGGGGTGCCGCTTCGTGCCTGTTCGTCGAGCAGGACGCCGCCGCCATCCGCGCGATCCGCGCCAACATCGCCGCGCTCCGGGCACAGGCCCAGACCGACGTCCGTGCCGCATCGGTGCTCTCGCTCGGGCCAGCCAAGTCGCCGCTCGATCTCGTGTTCCTCGATCCGCCCTATCACAGCGGCGCCGGGGCAGTGGCGCTCGACAAGCTCGCCCGGCTCGGCTGGGTCGCCGCGGGAACCTGGGTCAGCCTCGAGACCGCCGCCGACGAGGAGCCCAAGCTCCGCAGCTTCGAGGCCGTCGCCGAACGCCGTGTCGGCAAGGCCCGGCTGACCCTGCTCAGGCTGGCAGGCACCTAGGCAGGGGACTGCAGCCCGCACGGTGGCGGGCTGCCTGTCGCAGGTTCAGTCGGGATTCGTCGACGGCTTACTGGACGCGCGTGATCTCGACCCGGCGCTGGCGCGGGCTGAACGGCGACGCGCCGGGGATCATCGCGGTGTCGGCGACGCCGAGCGTATCGATGCGCGAGCGATCGACGCCCTTGCCGGCAAGGTACTCGGCCACGGCGTCGGCGCGCTTTTGCGACAGGATGAGATTGGTCTCCTGCTTGCCCGACCGGTCGGTGTGGCCGACGATGCGCACCCGCTTGCCCTGGTGCTGCGCGGAGTTGAGCGCGTGAGCCAGGGTGGCGAGGTTGGTCTTCGACTGGGCTGAAAGCTCGAACGAGCCCACCGCGAATTGCAGCGGCACATTGCTTGACGCGGCGGCCGCCGGCTTGCGCGCAGCCGAGAGCGGGGCAGCGGGCTTACCGCTGGGCGCGTACTGCTGGAGGCGCGGCTGCGCCGGGCGGGTGGTCAGCTGCGGCGCCGGCGCGGCGGCGGGAGCGCTGCTGCTGTTGCCGCTGCCGATGCGGGCCAGCGAAAATCCGCGGGTCGCGGCGCAGGTGCCGTTATCGAGGAGGATCTCCTTGGGTCCGCAGACCGCCTGGGGATTTTCGCTCTCGACCGGAGCATTGAGCAGGTCGGTAGCCTCCTGCGCGCTGTATGCGCGCACGTCTGAGGGCTTGGCCTGGGCCCCTGCCAGCGGGAGAGCCAGCGCGGCCAGGACGAACGGTGCGTTACGAAGAGCGTTCACGGTGACCTCTGCCATCTGTTTGCGGAAAAGAACGATTGAAGGTTCGCACCTGCCTGCTCAGCGTTGGCCGGGGACAGCGGCCGGCGGCGCAGTGCCGACGCCCGGCGGCGGCGAATAGCCGCCGCAGGTCCCGGACCAGAAGCAGTACCGGTCGCGCAGATAGGCGATGTCGGCGTCGAACCGGGCCTTCGCGGCGGCGTGATCGGAATAATTCGCCCCGCCAGGGTTTGATGCGGCATGCTCGCGCATAACAGTCGAGTAGAACCAGTTCTGACTTTCCGGAGTATATTCCGGCTTGCCGCCGACGCGGTCGCTGTAGAGCCGGGAGATCTCTTCCTGGTGAAGGATCATGGCCTTGGCGAAGCCATTTAGCGTTCCTTCCGAGAAACGGCCGAGCGCGACGATGCAGCTGTTGATGGCCGCAATCTTGTCAAGCGGGCCGACGATCGACTGATAGCTCTCTCGGCAGTTCGGATAGTCGGCCGTCGACAGGCGCGGCGCGGGCGGGATCAGCGGCAGCCCCCTCGTGTCACGCGGATTGTGCAGGTTCACGTCATAACCGTCACTGCCGGGAGCTGTCTGCGCAGCAGGAGCGAAGCTGACGATCTGCGGCGCCGGTGCCTGGGTGACCGGGGCCGGCGCAGGAGCCGGTTGCACCGGCTGCGGCTGTGGCGCGGTGTAGGCCGCAGGAGCAGCCGGAGCCGGAGCCGGAGCCGCTGCGGGTACGGCCGCAGGGGCAGCGCCCGCGGTCGTTGCCCCACCAAGCTTGCGTGATGCGAACTGGGCAATTCCCTGCAGCGCTCCCGCGAGCCCGCCTCGCTTCGGCTCGGGTGCGGCCGGAGCGGCAGCGGGTGGCTGTGCCAGCGCCGGCGCAGGCGAAGGAGCCGGGGCCGAAGCTTGCACCAGTGCCGGGGCAGCAGCAGGAGCGACCGGCTGCGGCGCCGGAGTGACCAGCGCCGGTGCCGGGGCGGGTGCCGGAGCAGGCGGAGGCGCCGGCGCGGTTACCAGTGCCGGAGCGGGCGGCGCAACCGGAGCTGCAGCAGGTGAAGGCGCGGCTGTCGGTACGGCCGCCGCAGCGCGCAGGCGGTCAAGCTTGATCCGCGCGAGGTTGGCGAACTGGCCTTGAGGGAACGCCTCCAGGTAGCCCTGATAGCTCTCGACCGTGCCTGCAAGATCGACCCCGGCCCACAGCATCGATTCGTTCATCATCAAGGAGGGGGGCGGCGCCGCGGGCACGGGAGCCGGCGCCGGAGCGGGGGCAATCGCCACCACCGGTTCGGGCTTCGGGACGAGCGACAGGTCTTCCGAGCCAATGCTCACGCTCATCCAAGGGACCTGCTTGCCGCCGGTCGATTCCTTCACGTCATCACGGATCGACGGGCCCAGGCGATGGATCGAGAGGCCAGGCTCAGGCAGGCGCTTGGCCAGCGCCTCGGCGAAAGGCGAGCCGGTGCCATTACCCGCGGTGTCCAGTGCGAGCTGGCCGCCGGCCGCCGCGTAGATCACCAGCGCGCCGTCGATCTCCATCTCGGCCAGACCCTGGCTTACGGCGCGCGTGCCGGAACGCCAGGTGCCGAACGGGTTCTCGCGGCAGGCATCCAGCGCCACGATGCGCAGTCGCGCGCCTTCGAGCGTGGAGAGGATCGTGTTGAGCTCGAGCGCTTCCAGGCTCAGGTCGCGCGGGTCGGTCAGCTTGACGTCGACCGGCAGGATCCAGTTCTTCCCCCCACCCTCGATGCCGTGGCCGGCGTAGTAGACCATCGCCACGTCGGCGCCATCGGCCTGGTCGCGGAATTCGCGCAGCGCCTGGTTGAACGCGTCCTTCGTTAAATCGGTTGCCAGCGTGACGCTGAATCCGGCCTGCTGGGCGGCTTCGGCAACCCGGCGCGCATCGCTCGCCGTGTTGGCGAGCGCGGCGGCGTTCACATAGTGCGAGTTGCCGATTATCAGCGCGGCGCGGCGCGCGGCATGGGCCGGAACCGTCCACACCAGGCAGAGCATGATGGCTGCGCAGAGCCGCACAATCCAGCCATCGCCGGCCAGCCTGCGGGGCGTCCGTACACCGTTGGAACGCGAAAACCGGCTCGTCACCCAAGTCATCGGCTGCAAATCACTTGCCCGTTATTAATGGTGAGCGAGCATTATCACATTCGATTGCAGGATGCGAATCCCTTAACCATGACGCAAGTTATTGATACCGGGCGCAAACCCTGAAGTCGGGACAAGTTGCTTCAGTTCTGGTGCGGTCGGGCCGCACCGATGCCGACCAATGTCAGTACCCCGGCAGCGCTCAGCAGCAACCCGACGAAGTGAACCTGGCCGGCCGCCGCCATTGCCTGAGCGGCAAGGGGCGTCAGCGCCCCGCCGACGATCCCGCCGACATTGAAGGCGACCGAGATGCCGGAATAGCGCACCAGTGGCGGGTAGAGCGTCGGTAGCCACGAGCCGAGTGGCCCGTAGCACAGCCCCATGACGAACAGCGCCGTAGCCAGCGTGATGAACACCAACGCCAGCGACCCGCTGGCCAGCCCGCCACCGAACAGGACCCCGGTGACCACCGCCAGCAGCGCGCCGATGGTCAGCGTCCGCCGGGGGGTGGTCCGGTCCGCATGAGCGGCAGCGGCGAGAATGCCGAGCGCCAGGAACAGGTTGGCGGCCAGTTGCACCCCGAGGAAACTCTCGCGCGAATAGCCGAGCGGCCCCGCCCCCTGCGCCAGTGCAAATGCGGTGGACAGATAGAAGATTGCAAAACATGCGACCACGCCCGCGCTTCCTGCAAGCACCGCACCGCCGTGCCGTGCCAGCAGACGCGCGAACGGCACCGGTACCGGCGCCGCGTGCTGGAGCGCGGCCTTGAACGCGGCCGTCTCGCCGATCCGCAGCCGGGCCCACAGCCCGACCCCCACGAGGACTGCGCTCGCCAGGAATGGTATCCGCCAGCCCCAGGCCGCAAATTCAGCTTCCGAGAGCGCCGCTCCGAGGATCAGGAACAGGCCGTTGGCGGCGAGGAAACCGACCGGCGCGCCAAGCTGCGGCGCGGCGCCGAAGCGGGCCTCCCAGCCCGGCGGGGCATTCTCCACCGCGAGGAGCGCCGCACCGCCCCACTCGCCGCCGAGGCCGAAGCCCTGACCGAAGCGCATCGTGCATAGCAGTGCCGGGGCGATCCATCCGGCGCCCCATCCGCTCGCCATGGCGTAGGTCGGCAGGAACGCTATCGCGAGCGTCGACCCACCCATCAGCATCAACGAGGCGACGAGCGTGGCCTTGCGCCCGATGCGGTCACCGAAGTGGCCGAACGCGACAGCGCCGACGGGCCGGGCGAGGAACGCGACGCCGAAGCTCATGAAGGCAAACATGGTCTGCGCTGCGGGACTGCTGGACGGAAAGAACAGCGGACCGAACACCAGCGCCGCAGCGGTTGCGTAGATGTAGAAGTCGTAGAACTCGACCGCAGTGCCGACAAGCGCGGCGGTGAGGATCCGCGCGTTGGCGCGCAGCGGGTGGGGTGCGGCAGCGAGCATGGCCGGCACGCGTCGCCCAGCCCCGCAGCCCTGTCAAGCAAGGCCAGAGGGAACCGGGCGCAAGCGCCGGCTCCCGCTGACGGTCGCCTGCTGGAGGATCACATGCGGTGGTGCCTGCGGGTGGCCCCGGTCGCCCCACCCTCGCCCGGGTTCCGGCAGCTGTCGGTGACGGTGCGCGAGCAGACCGGGTAGGTCTTGTTCATCGCCTCGGCCGGAGGCGCCGGGACGGCGTTGCTGGTCATGGTCGGCGTGCCCGCGCCCATGCCGGAGGCCGCAGGCGAATCCGCGGCGACGCTCGGCGAGGCCGGGGTTGCAGGCGTCGCCGGAGTGGCACTCGTTCCGGTGGTCGGATCAGCCGGGGTGGCGGGAATTGCGGGTGTGGCCGTAGTGGTCGTATCCGGGGTGTCGGTCGAACCCATGCTGCCAGGGGTAGCCGGAATGGCCGATGTGCCGCTCGAGGGATCTGCCGGCATGGCGGGAGTCGTGCCGGAAGCGCCCGCCGTGCCGCCCATCGATCCCATCGAGCCCGAACCCATCGTGCCGGCCGATCCGGGGGCGGAACCGCTGGCGCCGCCGGTCGTAGACTGGGCGGCGATCGGGCCTGCCATGGCAGCGAGGGCAAGGGCGCTCGCGGCTAGAACATGTCGCATGTGAAAATCTCCTGATGCGCCCGGGTGCGGGCGACCGCGCAACCGACTCGGTCACCGCCCGAGAGTTCCGCAGGGCTCGGCGGGGTGCCGCCGATGCACGGCGGGTCGCTCGGGCTGTGCTGCACCAGCGGCGGGCCGATCCGCGCTTGCCGGGGCGCCCTGCGTTCCCTAACTGTTCACCCATGTCCTCGCCGGAACCGTCCCTGCCCCATCCTGCCCCTGCCGCCCTCGGCCTGCCCGATCCCGCACCCAACTGGATGACCCGGCTCAACTCGCCGCAGCGCGAGGCGGTGCTGGCGACGGAAGGGCCCGTGCTGATGCTCGCCGGGGCGGGTACCGGGAAGACCGCAGCGCTCACCGCGCGGCTCGCCTGGCTGGTCACGTCGCGCCGCGCCTGGCCGAGTGAGATCCTCTGCGTCACGTTCACCAACAAGGCCGCGCGGGAGATGCGCGAGCGCGTCGGCCAGCTGATCGGCCCCGCGGTCGAGGGCATGCCGTGGCTCGGCACCTTCCACGCGATCGCCGCCCGGATGCTGCGCCGCCATGCCGAGCTGGTGGGCCTCCAGTCGAACTATACGATCATCGACTCCGACGATCAGCTGCGCCTGCTCAAGCAGCTGGTCGTCGCCGAGGGCCTCGACGAGAAGCGCTGGCCGGCGCGCCAGCTCGCCGGATGCATCGACCGCTGGAAGAACCGCGGGCTCAACCCGGCCGATCTCGATGCGGTCGAGAACGAGGCCTATGCCAACGGCAAGGGGCGGCAGTTCTACGAGCTCTACCAGGCCCGCCTGAAGGCGCTGAACGCCTGCGACTTCGGCGACCTCATGCTGCACATGCTGAACGTGCTGCGGGGCAATCGCGATATCCTCGAGATGTACCGGACGAAGTTCAAGTACATCATGGTCGACGAGTACCAGGACACCAACCAGGTCCAGTACCTGTGGCTGCGGCTCCTCGCGCAGGGGCGGCAGAACCTGTGCGTGGTGGGCGACGACGACCAGTCGATCTATTCCTGGCGGGGCGCGGAAGTGGCCAATATCCTGCGGTTCGAGAAGGACTTTCCCGGCGCCAAGGTGATCCGGCTGGAGCAGAACTACCGCTCCACCCCCCAGATCCTCGCCGCCGCTTCCGGACTGATCGGGGCCAATTCCGAGCGGCTCGGCAAGACGCTGTGGACCGAGGCCCATGCCGGCGACAAGGTCCGCGTGATCGGGGTCTGGGACGGCCCCGAGGAAGCCCGCCGGATCGGCGACGAGATCGAGCGGCTCGAGCGTGAGGGCGCGTCGCTCGACCGGGTCGCGATCCTCGTTCGCGCGCAGTTCCAGACCCGCGAGCTGGAAGACCGCTTCATCCAGATCGGCCTTGCCTACCGCATCGTCGGGGGCTTCCGGTTTTATGAGCGCGCCGAGATCCGCGACGCGCTGGCCTACCTGCGGCTGATCGCCCAGCCCGCGGACGACCTCGCGTTCGAGCGCATCGTGAACACACCCAAGCGGGGCCTGGGCGACAAGGCGCTGGAGAAGATCCATCGCCACGCCCGCGCCAACGCTGCCCCGCTGCTGCGCGCCGCGCTGGAAATCTGTGACACCGACGAACTGCCGACCCGCGCCCGCAACACCCTGCTCGCCCTCGTCCGGGACTTCGCCCGCTGGCGCGACGAGGCGGGCCGCGTCGCTCCCGCCGAGCTCGTCCGCACCCTGCTCGACGAGAGCGGCTATACCGCGATGCTCCAGGCCGAACGCAGCGCGGAAGCCGCGGGCCGGCTGGAGAACCTCGCCGAACTTGCCCGCGCCATGGAGGAGTACGAAACGCTCGGCGATTTCCTCGAGCATGTCAGTCTCGTCATGGACAACGACGCCGCCGACGAGACCGAAAAGGTCACGATCATGACTATCCATGCCGCCAAGGGCCTCGAGTTCGACCAGGTGTTTCTGCCGGGCTGGGAGGAAGGCGTGTTCCCCTCGCAGCGCGCGCTCGACGAGGGCGGGCTGGCCAGCCTCGAGGAGGAACGCCGCCTCGCCTACGTCGCGATCACCCGGGCGCGGCGGCGCTGCACGATCCTCCATGCGGCCAACCGGCGGATCTACGGGCAGTGGACCAGCTCGATCCCGAGCCGGTTCATCGCCGAAATCCCTGACGATCACCTCGCCAGCGAGACCACGTTGAGCGGCGGCGCCTCGCTGTGGCGGGCTCAGTGGTCGGAGCGCGAGGACCCGTTCGCCCACGTCGCTCGCGCCCAGCCCTCGCGCACGGTGACCCGCGGGCCCGGCTGGCAGCGCGCGGCCGCGGCAGGAACCTACGACCCGGCCCCGCGCCGCATTGCCGAACCCACCCGCTCGGCCGCGAGCTATGCCGCCAAGCCGCGCCTCGACCTCAAGGTTGGTGACCGGGTGTTCCACGAGAAGTTCGGCATGGGTACGATCGCCGCGCAGGACGGCAACAAGCTCGAGATCGAATTCGACGAGGCGGGCGCCAAGCGAGTGATCGATTCGTTCGTGCGGCCGGCCTGACGCTGCAGTTCCCGGTCCTCTCTTTCGACAAGTACACGGGTGACACCGGGTGACACGGTGTCACCCGGTTTTTCGAAGTGTTGTTCATTCCTTTTCAGCGACTTGGCGGAGTCAGAGCACGGGTGACACTGACACGATCCATTTTACGCGTCCGGCGTTCAAAGCGCGAAGCCCTGCTCGGCAAGGATGACAGTGCGTGGCCGTGTAGGACAGCGCAAACCTGGGCTGCGCCGCCGCTGACATGTCCGTTGGGGCATCTTGCCGGCGCGGTTCCGGCTGGTAGCGGCGAGCTGCCATGGATGCTTCGGGGGGCACCTAAATGACCGGAAGTGCAGGGGAATTCCCTGTCTACCATATCACGGACCTGTTCCCCGACCAGCTGGCGCTGATCGAGCTGCTGGGCAGCCCGGAGATCATTGGAAGCTACGAAACCACGACCTTTCTCGCCAACCCCGCAGAGGGTATTGATCCACCGCACTATTGCACCGACGAAGCCGCCGCGATCGCCGGCATCGGCCCCCCTCATGCCGTGCTCTATACCTGCCCCGTGGTGATGGTGCTCGGTCGACCGAAGACAGTCTTGCCGAACTGCGACCTGCATGAGGTCCGGCCCGATCAGATCGGGCCGCGGCTGGACCACTGGCCCGAGCGTTAGCGGCGCCGCCAAGGGCGGCACCGCTAACGCAACCTTCAGCCAGCCTGGATCTCGCCGAGTTCCATGACGCTGTAGGGATCGATCAACATGAGCCCGGCGAAGTTCTCGTGAGTCCACTGGACCACGGCCTCCCTGTCCTTGCCGTTGTCCATCATGACCTTGACCCGCAGCCCCGGGCGGAATTTTCCGCCGTGAGTCAACATCATCCCGCGCTGCGAGATGTTCTTGATGGTGGTCGGCAGGACTTGGCCCTCGGCCGCGATCCTCGCTGGAATGCGGCTGTTGAGGCGCGGGCTGCGCGAGCGGTCGCGCCGCTTCTGCTCAGCGGACTGGCCGAGGAGTTCGGCGCAGTCGATGGTCCGCTCGAACGCGACGCCGCACTCGTTACCATTGGTCCAGACGACGCGGGTGTGCAGGACGTGGTCCGGTGACAGTTCGACCGACAGGCTGTCGTTGAGACTGAGGGGCATGGCCACCTCCAGCTTCATCCCGCTTTCGGAGACGTTGCGGCAGCGGGCCAGGGCCTCCTTGCCGCCCTGGCTGACCTTGACGACCTTGTAGACCGTGAGGGCGCGGCGAGTCTGGCGACGGTCCGGTGCAGGAAGCGCAGAAAGAGGATCGTGATCTGAGCTGATAGCATTTTTCATCATAGACCTTTCTCCTGTGCCGCCCCATAATTGGGGTCGCTCTCCTGGGCTGACATGTACGGAATTTCTCTGTGCGCCATCCCGGCCTGCATCGGTCGGGCGCACGGAGAAAATGCCGCTTTGTCAGTGACTTAACTGATCCCAAAAGTTAAATATGTCGTAAATTTGCATCTTTTTTGCGACCAGACTGACAAGCCCCGCGACCGGCCCGAGAGCGGGTGAGGCAGGCCGGATTCGCGCCGCTTGCAGCAGACTGCCCGTTTTCAGGTTGGCCGAACGGGAGTGCATCCTGTTACCGCTTCCCCCGGTAGTCGCGGTTGCCGGCCCCAATCGCGGGGTGCGACCCCGCGCAGCGCCCCAGGGGTCGAACCGACGCCACCGTTCCTCACACATTCCAGCCGCCAGTGCGGCTCAGGTCACGGAGTGGCCGGCGCAGGCTGACCGGAAACGGTCAATCCACGCCCTTGCCGACGCGCGGCGGCAGGTTCGGATCGGGCTTGGTGTCGCCATGCCGCGGGCAGATCGCGCCGATCTCGGCGCGGCGCTGCTTGAGGTAGAGGTCGCGGGTGGCGACGTAGGGATCGGGGCTTTCCTCGCGCAGCTGGTTGAGCAGGCCGTCCTGCTCGACACGGTCGTTGAGGCTGTCAATCACGCCGGCCGGGATCGCATAATACGGCTTGTTGAAGGGGCGGCCCACGGCGAAGGGGATCGTCGCGCGATCGAGGCCGAGGCCGACGAGATCGCGCACCGTGATCGGGCCGACCAGGGGCAGGAAGAAGTAGGGCCCGTTGCCGATGCCCCAGCAGGCAAAGGTGTTGGCAAAGCCGTTGGGCCGATAAGGCAGGTTGAACGGCTTCGACTTGGCCACGTCGACCAGCCCGGCCACGCCGAAGGTGGTGTTCACCGCAAAGCGCGCGACCGACTTGACCGCGCGGCCAGGCTTGAGTTGGAGCAGGTAGTTGAGCGCGCTGACAGGCTCATCGAGGTTGCGCAGGAAGTTCCTGAGGCCAGAGCGGACCGGGCCTGGGACGCCATGCTCGTAGCCGTGGGCGAGCGGGCCGACGACAGCGTTGTCAACCTTCTGGATGACCTCGTAGCTCTGCGCGTTGAACCGCGCGAGCGGATCGGCCTTGCTCGGCTGGCGGGCGGTGACGACGATCTCTTCGCCGTCGTAGCCGGTGGTGCGCACGGTTGCCGGGGCAGGCGCGGTGGCCGGCGTGGCGGGAGCAGTGATCGGGGCCGGGGCCGGTTCGGCCGGAGACCCGGCGGGCATGGAAGCAGACGGGGCCGCAGACGGGGCCGGAGCGGCTGCCTCGCTCGCACCGGCAGGCATAGCGAGCGCGGCAGGTGCGGGCGCCTGGGGCGCGGCACCGGCCAGAAGCACCGCCGCCGGAATTGCGAGCAATCCGCTCAAGCCACACCCGTGCCGGTCATGCGAACCCTTCTAGTCGGACGCACCGGAGCGGGTGTCCTCTTGCGTGACGGTCTAGCGACACTTGCCTGACCGCCGCAAGCGCGAGGAATGGTTAGCGCAGATTAAAGCGCAGAAACGCCGAGGAATCCGGGAATAGGGCCATTCCATTCGCCGGGCGCGCTCGGCGGCTCGGCGGATTCGCCGCGGCGGGGCCGGTGGTCGTCCTGCCCGCGCTCGTCGGGCCGGCTGTGGCGGTCTTCACGGCGCGGACGATCGTCACGGGCGGCGCGGTCCTCACGGGGGGCGCGGTCCTCGCGCGGCGCCCGCTCTTCGCGGCGCGCCCGCTCTTCGCGGGGCGCGCGTGATTCGCGTTCGGGCAGGTCCTCGCGGGCCTTGCGGCTGCGGGCGGGCTTATCCTCCCGGCTCTCGGCCGCATCGCGAGGCCGACGCTCGCGGCGGGGTTCGTCGGATTCGATCGCGCTCGGATCGAAGGTGAACGACGGGATCGACGCGCCGGTCAGCTTCTCAACATTGGCGATGGCCTCGGCGTCCTCGGGGGCGACGAAGGTGAACGCGCGGCCGGTGGCGCCGGCGCGGCCGGTGCGGCCGATGCGGTGGACATAGTCGTCCGGGTGCCATGGCGTGTCGAAATTGAACACGTGGCTGACGCCCTTCACGTCGAGGCCTCTGGCGGCGACGTCCGAAGCTACGAGGATGTTGATGTCGCCCGACTTGAACCGGTCAAGCTCGGCGATGCGCGAGGACTGGTCCATGTCGCCGTGGATCTCGCCGGCCGAGTAGCCGTGGCTCTTGAGGCTCTTTGCCAGCTCGCGCACCGTGGTCTTGCGGTTGCAGAACACGATCGCGGTGTTGACGTTGTCGGACTTGAGCAGCTGGCGCAGCAGCTCACGCTTGTGGCGCGTGCCGACGTTGACCTTGTGCTGGGCGATGTTGGCGTTGTTGCTCGCCGGGCGCGCCACCTCGATATACTTCGGGTTGGTCAGGAAGCGGTCGGCCAGCTTCTTGATCGGCGGCGGCATCGTCGCAGAGAACAGCAGGGTCTGCCGCGTGGTCGGCAACTTGGTGCAGATGTGCTCGATATCGGGGATGAAGCCCATGTCGAGCATGCGGTCGGCCTCGTCGATCACCAAGAGGTCGCAGCCGGTGAGCAGGATCTTGCCGCGCTCGAACAGGTCCATCAGGCGGCCCGGGGTGGCGATCAGCACGTCGACCCCTTCCTGCAGGGCCTTGATCTGGTCGCCCATCTGCACGCCGCCGATCAGCAGGGCCATCTTGAGATCGTGGTTCTTGCCGTACTTCTCGAAGTTCTCGGCGACCTGGGCGGCGAGTTCGCGCGTCGGCTCGAGAATGAGCGAGCGCGGCATCAGCGCGCGGCGGCGGCCGTGAGCGAGGATGTCGATCATTGGCAGCACGAAACTGGCGGTCTTGCCGGTGCCGGTCTGGGCGATGCCGATGATGTCCTTCATCATCAGCACCGGCGGGATCGCCTGCGCCTGGATCGCGGTCGGCTCGGTATAGCCGGACGTTTCGACGGCTTTGAGCAATTCGGGAGAGAGGCCGAGGTCGGCGAAGGTCATAGGGCGCTTGTGATCCGGGCAGGCTGGAGGATGCCGGATGAGTTGCCCGGGGAATTCCGCGGGAGGCCGTCCGGCCGGTCACGCCCGGCCCCGGGCGCGATGGACCGGGGGCTGCGGCGAAACTGACGGCCCCTAGGCGCAAGCCGCCCGCAAAGTCAAGAAAACAAGCGCCGCATGGCGCGGCGGCTGGATGAATTGCATTGGCACGTGCCGGCTATCGAGCGCGAGCATTCCCCGCCGCTATTCGTCGTCGTCATCCTCCTGCACGAGCTGGTGCAGCTGCCCGACCCCGCAATAGGCGCCCGAGCGCGAGAGCAGCTTGTCGCGCCGGGCGCAGAGCATGCCATCGACCGAGCGTTCGACGAGGAAGCCGGAGTAGTAATCGCGCGGGTTGCAGCCTTTCTCGAGGGTGGCGCTCATGATCCGCTGGTCGCGCATGAATAGCAGGAGGCGGCCGCCATCGGGCTGGACCCCGGCGATCGAACCGACCGGCAGGCATTGCGCGACCTTGCGCTCGACCGTGTGAGGCACCCGCGCGGCGGGGAACGGGGAGAACATGCCGCGGCGCAAGTCCACCGCCGGACCGCGGCCGCCGCCGGGCTGGATGCGGATGATGACCCGCTGCTCGATCCGCACCTGATCGGCCTTGTCCGCCTGGCGCATGGCCTTGGCGATATCCGCGAAGGAGGCCCAGGGAGCATCGTCCTGCGTCCCAACCGCGTCCATCAGCGCCTCGACCGAAGCCAGCTGCGCCCTGACCGCCGGCGCGGCTTCGACCGGCTCGGCCGGAGCCGCACCTCCCGGCAGGGTGGCCGGGAGCACCGCCAGGAGCGGGGCAATCAGGCCTGCCAACGGGTTCATCGCGCGCGGGTCACTCCGGTTCCGGGCGCCGGGCAAAGACGGCGCACCTGATCAATCTGTGTCATGATCCAATAGTCCGGGCGGTTGAACACCCGCTTAACTTCCCTGCACCTTACTTGTCGTTGGTGATTGCCTTGGCGCGAACCTTGGCTTGGGTCAAACCTGCACCAACCCGGCTCCCGGGGCGAGCGGCGCGGCGCCGCCTGCTGGCAGGGACGGCGGGGCTGTGCCATAGGCAGGACATGAACGCCGCCGTCCCCGTCCTTGACCCCGCCGCCTTCCTTGCCGCCGCTGCCGCGCTGCTCGGGCCGCGCGGGCTGACCAGCGATGCCGACCTCCTCGCCCCCTGGCTGACCGACTGGCGCGGGCGCTACACCGGCCGGGCGCTCGCCCTCGCCTCGCCGGCATCCACCGCCGAGGTGGCGGCGCTGGTCCGGATCTGTGCGCAATATCGCGTGCCGATCGTGCCGCAGGGTGGCAATTCGGGCATGTGCGGTGGCGCGACGCCGGACGCCAGCGGCGCGGCGCTGCTGCTCTCGCTGCGGCGGATGGACGCGGTGCGCAGCCTCGATCCCGAGGCGCGGCGGGTCACCTGCGAGGCCGGGGTGATCCTCGAGAACCTCCACCACGCCGCGGAAGGCGCGGGGCTGCGGTTCCCGCTGACGCTGGGCGGCAAGGGCTCGGCCACGATCGGCGGGCTGATCTCGACCAATGCCGGCGGCACGCAGGTGCTGCGCCACGGCTCGATGCGCGCGCTGGTCCTGGGGATCGAGGCGGTGCTGGCGGACGGGAGCGTCTATTCGGCGCTGACCCCGCTCAAGAAGGACAACCGCGGGTTCGACCTCAGGCAGCTGCTGATCGGCTCCGAGGGCACGCTCGGGATCGTCACCGCCGCGACGCTTGCGCTGGTGCCGGCGGTGGCCGAGCGGGTGGCGGTGTGGTGTGCGGTGCCTTCGCTGCAGGTGGCGCGGCGGCTCCTGCTCCATTGCGCCGATGCACTCGGCACGGCGCTGGAGGGGTTCGAGGTCCTGCCCGCGGCGAGCCTTGAGGCCGTGCTCGACTACCTGCCAGGCGCCCGCGCGCCGCTCGCCGGGGAGCACCGCTGGCACGTGCTGCTCGAGGCAGTGGCCGACAGCGCGAGCGCGGCGACGCTGCGCGATCGGGTCGAGATGGCGATTGCCGGGGCGTTCGAGGCCGGGCTCGTGGCGGACGCGGCGTTCTCCAGCAGCGAGGCGCAGGCCGAGGCCTTCTGGACCTTGCGCGACTCCATCGCCCCGGCCGAGCGCGCCAAGGGTCCGGCGGTGCAGCACGACATCTCCGTGCCGGTCGAACGGATGCCGGATTTCGTCGACCATGCCTCGGCCGAGATCGAGGCGGCGTTCCCCGGGGTCGAGGCGATCGCCTTTGGACATCTGGGTGACGGCAACGTCCACTTCCACGCCATCGCGCCCGCGGACACCGCCGACGGGGTTCACTGGCAGGAGACCATCGGCAAGACGATCAGCTCCAAAGTCAACGACATGGTCGTCGAGTGGGGCGGCTCGCTCTCCGCCGAGCATGGGATCGGCCAGCTCAAGCTCGCCGAGCTCGAGCGGCTGGGTGATCCGGTCGCGCTGGGAATGATGCGCGCGGTCAAGGCCGCGCTCGATCCGCTCGGCCTGCTCAACCCGGGCAAGCTCGTCAGGCCGGGCGAGCTGGCCGGGGTGGCGCCCACGGCGGGCGCACTTGCACCGCAAACGCCCAGCGCCTAAAGCCTGCGGCCCTGCGCGGGGTGCCCCCGCGCGCCCCCAATCAAGGCCCGCCCCGCGCGCCAACTTCGGAGAGTGACCCATGGCCAGCGCGCCGCAAGCCAACCTGCCCGTGTTCTACCAGGACCTGATGCCGCTCAACAGCCGCGACCATGCGAGCTGGCACAGCCGGACGACCGACCGCGCCCCGTGGCTGGCGGGCTTCCATGCCGTCCCGCTGACGGTTGAGGAATTCCCGATGGCCGCGCGCAATTTCCCGATCATTTTCTCCTCGGGCGAGAACCCGGTGCCGCTGGCGCTGATGGGCCTCAACGAGGGCGTGAACGTGTTCGTCGACGGCGAGGGCCAGGTTGCCGACAACATCTACCTGCCGGCCTACGTGCGCCGCTATCCGTTCCTCCTCGCCAAGCTCTCGCCCGAAAGCGAAGAGCTTTCGCTGTGCTTCGATCCGACCACCGACCTGGTCGGCGAGTTCACCGAGGGCCAGCCGCTGTTCGACGGCGACCAGCCGAGCGAGAGCACCAAGGCCGTGCTCGGCTTCTGCGAGCAGTTCGAGCAGGCCGGGATGAAGAGCCAGGCGTTCATGGACGAGCTCGCCAAGCACAAGCTGCTGATGGATGGCGAAGTGGCGATACAGCAGGAAGGCGTCGAGCAGCCGTTCGTCTACCGCGGTTTCCAGATGGTCAACCAGGAGGCCCTGCGCGAGCTGCGCGGCGATGTCCTGCGCACATGGAACCAGAACGGACTGCTGCCGCTGATTTTTGCGCACCTGTTCTCGCTCGACCTGATCCGCGAGATCTTCGGACGCCAGGTCCAGCAGGGCAAGGGCCCGGTTGTCGCGCCCGCTGCCTGAGCCGATCACTGCGGGTCCGCTGCGACCCCGCTACATCCGGCTCCGCCGAGCCGACGACCGGGGCCTCCGCTGCGTGCAGCGGGGGCCCTGTTCGTCAATCCCGGCGATCAGGCGCGGCCGACACGTTTAGCGCGGCGCCATTGCGATTTACCGTGTTCGCGGTTGAAATTTTTAACTCTGGGCGTTATGTGAAGGGTGCCCGATTGGTGCTTCCCTCATGGCCCAGTCGGGTTGGTGCACTTGTTGCACCTCCTCCCTGAACCTTGGCCACCTCGTGCCGCGTGCACGAGGTGGTTTTTTCTTGCCCATCGGGGAAGCGCCCGGGCCATTGCTCGTCGCGGCAAAAACCCTCGTTATTCCGCGGCTTCGGCCCAGTCGGTCCCACTGCGGCGGGCTATCGCGACGCGGCCCATCGCGGCGACCTCGGCGGCCAGCGCGCGGACCAGTCCGGCCAGGTGACCGGCCATCGCGGCAAACCCCGCGCCCGGTTCCATGAGATGCGAATCGAGATAGCGCGAGCGATCGATCTCGAGCTGGAAGGCATGGACCTGCCGGCGCGGATCGGCATGGCGATCAAGCGCATAGCCGCCGGCATAGGGCCGGTTGTGCGCCGCGAGCCGCCCGCCCTGGGCAAACCAGGCGAAGGCGAGCGCGGTCAGCGTACCGGCGCAGCTTGCCCCGAAACGGTCGCCGACCACGAACTCGGGCGCGCCCGAACCGCCGCGCGGCGCGACCGGCGGCATCGAATGGAGATCGAGCAGCAGCGCCGCGCCCCAGCGATCGCGCAGCCGATCCAGCTGGGTGGCAAGCTCTTCATGATAGGGCTCGTGAATCTGCGCGAGGCGCGCCTCCAGCTCGGCGCGCCGGTGCGGCCGCTTCCACAGTTCGCCCACCCCGGGCAGCCGCCGCGGCACGATCCCCAGCCCGCCACCGGCCCGCCCCCCGGGGCGCGGCGCCGGCCGCTGCGCCTCGCCGTGCTCGCGCGCGAACATCGACCAGTCGACATCGTCGGCGGCGCGGTTGAGATCGATCATCGCCCGCGGGGCACG
>Ga0207703_10001798_pt1 | contig 19132 bp, 10 predicted proteins | sample KBSSwiS12_FD_184304 | JGI IMG/M metagenome (GOLD analysis project Ga0207703, IMG submission 184304) | Switchgrass rhizosphere microbial communities from Kellogg Biological Station, Michigan, USA - KBS Switchgrass S1-2 (SPAdes) (version 2) | ecosystem: Host-associated > Plants > Roots >...
CGGCCCCTCCATTGTGGACGGCACCGTGTATTGGGGCTCCGGATACAACAACCCCGGGACGCCCAACAACAAGCTGTACGCCTTCAGCCTCGAGCGACACAGGCACTGAGCATTCGCAGCTGATCCCCTGCTACCATTCGCGAACGCTGCCGTCGGGGCCACGCCACACCGGATTACGCCACTCATGCGATATCCGCGCGGCTTCACGTACGCGCGCTTCGTCAATCTCGACGCCGAGTCCCTTTCCCTCGGGCACTGCGACCATACCTTCCTGCACCTTGAACACGTCGGGGTTTTTGAGATAGGTCAACAGGTCGTGCTCTGCCGTGTTGTAATGAATCCCCAGGGACATTTCCTGGATCACGAAATTCGGCGCCAGCGCAGCCAGCTGCATGCAGGCCCCGAGCGCGATCGGTCCGAGCGGACAATGCGGCGCGATAGCAACATCATAGGTCTCCGCGGCGGCCGCGATCCGCCGGCATTCCGATAGCCCGCCGGCATGCGACAGATCCGGCTGGATGATGTCCACCGCCGCGGATTCGAAGAACGGCTTGAAGTCCCACCGGCTGTAAAGGCGCTCGCCGAGTGCAATCGGCAGGCACGTCAGCCGCGACAACTGCCGGATTGCTTCAGGATGTTCCGACAGGAGAGGTTCTTCAATGAACAGCGGCTGCAGAGGCTCGAGCACTCGCGCGAGTTGCTTCGCCATCGGCTTGTGAACCCGCCCATGAAAATCAACACCGACATCCAGCCCGAGGTTGCGAACACTCTCCACCCGCCGTAGAACGGCCTCGAGCTCCTTCGGACTGTCCAGCCACCCAAGCGATGCCGTGCCGTTCATTTTTACGGCCCGAAATCCCTGTGCAACCCTCACTTGTGCCGCATCGACCACTTCGCCGGGCGAGTCGCCTCCGATCCAGGCATACACGGGGATATGGTCACGCACCCGACCGCCGAGCAATTGCCACACGGGCAGACCTGACGCTTTGCCCTTGAGGTCCCACAGCGCCTGGTCCAGTCCGGACAAGGCAGACATCAACACCGGTCCGCCGCGGTAGAAGCCGAGACGGTAAGCAGTTTGCCAGACGTCTTCGATCTGAGCGGCATCCGCACCGATGAAGCGATCCCGCAAGGAAGCAAATGCGCCTTCCACCGCCTCGGCATGCCCTTCCAGACTGCCTTCGCCCCAACCTACCGCACCATCGTGCGTCTCCACACGAACAAACAACCAGCGGGGTGGTACGCGGAATGTCTCGATCCTGGCAATCCGGCTCATCGATCCAACACCACGGCGGCCGCCTGGAAGTCCCCTTTGAGCATCAGTTGGATTCCCTCGGACATCCAATAAGTGCCGCTCGCCTCCAGCGGCGTATTTTCCGCCGGTTTCCCGGCCACCACGCGCAAGCGATACCGCGCCTGCGGATCGAGACCCTTCAGACGAATCCGAGGATAGGGATAGAGCATGCTGCTCGAATGCAGAAACGCAAACAGCACGCTTTGTCGAGCATCGGAGGACACTGACTGAGTGGCAGAGTATGCGCTGCCGTCGCGTGGCGAAATCAACCGGTACAGGGTGCCCTGCTGTACGGTCATGCGGATGCTCTTGTATTCGGTAATCAACCGTTGGGCGGTCTGAAAGTCCTGCTCGCTCCAGTGGCTGAGGTCGGCGCCGACGCCGAGGGATCCTTGCATGGAGGAGAGAAATCGGTACTCGAGCGAGGTGCTGCGTTGGTTGACCCAGTTGGGTGAGTCAGTCACCCACGCCATCATGACTCCCGGCGTATGAGCGTAGGTGAACCCGTCCTGGATGCTCAATCGATCGAACGGATCGGTATTGTCAGATGTCCAGACCTCGTCGGTCAAACGCATGATCCCGAGATCCACCCGCCCGCCGCCACCGGAGCAAGACTCGATCTCCAGCTTCGGATGCCGTTCGCGCAAGCGCTGCATGATCCAGTACAGGTTCTGGACATACGCTACGTAGACCTTCTGTTGGTCCTCGGGCCCGAGCTCGGGCCAGCCCGGTTCGCTCCAGTTGCGGTTGTAGTCCCACTTGAGGAAAGCGATATCGTTGTGTGTCACCAAGTCGTCCAAGACGTGAAACAGGTGATCGCGCACGTCCTGTCGCGCGAGATTGAGCACCAGCTGATTGCGCCCCTCTGTCCGCGGGCGGCCCTTGAAATTCAACACCCAGTCCGGATGGTGACGATACAGATCGCTGTCGGGATTCACCATTTCCGGCTCGACCCACAGGCCGAAGTCCATTCCGAGCGCACGCACTCGCTCAATGAGCGGCTGCAGGCCATGGGGAAATTTCCGCGGATTGACGACCCAATCGCCGAGTCCCGCGTGGTCGTTGTCTCTCGCGCCGAACCAGCCATCGTCCATGACAAAGCGCTCGACCCCGATTCGCGCCGCCATTTCCGCCAGCTTCACTTGCCCGGCTTCGTTGACATTGAATTCAGTTGCTTCCCAGGAGTTGTACAACACCGGACGTGCTCGCGGATGCGGTGCCTGCGGCAACACGTGCGTGAGCTCGAAATGATGTAGCAGGCGGGATGCCTCGCCCAGACCACCCGTCGTGTAGCCGGCGAAGAAGACAGGAGTATCAAGTGCCTCGCCAGGGGCGAGCCGGTAGGAAAAATCAAACGGGTTGTAACCACCGGTCACGCGGATCCGGCGCTTGACGTCCGGCTCCACGGTGATTCGCCACGAGCCGCTCCAGGCAAGAGCGCCAAACCAAACAGGCCCGGCATCCTCGCTCGTGTCGGTGTGAGTCAGCGCAAACCAGGGGTTGTTCTGCTGACCTGTCGAGCCGCGTCGACTCTCGAGGACAGTCTGACTGGGCAGCACCGGCCGGTGATCCAGTTGCCACTCAGCCGCCCAGCGCCCCGAGAGCGAATGCAACACATAGCCATTTCCCGTCGGCAGATTCCAGGTCGCCGCCGCCGCTTGCTGCACCGACAGAGACTTACTGGTGTGGTTCTCGATTCGCGCCGAACGCGCGAGGATGCCCGAATCCGGATCGATGTCATACCTCAACTCCACCCGCACGTCCCGCGAGATGTCTTTGAGCAGCACCGAAAGATGCGAGCCGTTGAGAGTGTGGGACAGATAGTGCAGCACCAGGTCGCGATTGCCGTCCGGAAAGCTGACCTTGAGTGCCGGCTCGCTGTACAAAGCCGCGCCCCAGGCGGGGTATTCCTGAGGAGTCGTGCCCGTAGGTAAATCGAACGAGGCCGAGCCTGCGTCGGATTTTGCAGCCGGCAAGGTGTCACCGGAAGCAAGCCGCCCGCCCCAGTAAAGAGACTGGAGCTGCCCGAGCTCATTCACACCGAATGCATATGTGACCTGCGACGTGCTCAGCTCGAAGACGCGCGTGGACTCGTCGTACCGGATCTCTGGGACCAGCGCATGCGCGGCGGGGATGGAAGTCAGGCACGCGAACATTACCCAGGCGCTACCACGAATCATTATTTTATTCCCCTGGCAGTTGGCAACACCATCATTCCTTCGCCACAATCGCCGGCCGTGCGGCGTCGAGAATTGGCTCGCGCCGTGAACTCAACACGGGCTGCTTCAGGCCCAGCAGGTCGAGGACAACAACTTCGTTGTTCCGCGGCTTCAACCAAACTCCCGGCACATACAGAGTGCGTTGCGGACCGATATTCCACATCCGCCCGAGCGGCCGGCCATTGAGCCACACGAAGCCTTTATTCCAACCCGCCGTATCGAGAAAGGTATCCGCAGCGGCCGTGCCGCTCACCGTGGCGTTGAAACTGCCGCGATAGAAACATGGCGCAGCGGCGCACGCTTTGCCGCCATACTTGAAACCAGATTTATCCGTCAGCGGCAATGCGTAAATCTTCCAATCGTGCAATGGCGTTCCGTTCAATGTCACCGAACCGGTGATGCCTTTGCGATCCTTGCGTAGCTCAACGCTGTAGTTGATTCGGCCGGCGTTCTCGACCAACACATCCAACTGATCACCCCTCGCAGGGTGCGCCGCGCCACTGATCCGCAACGGTAGCCTGGTTTGCCCGAGGCGACGATCCAGACTACCCATGAGCCTTCCATTGACGTAGACCATTGCGTAGTCGTGCAGGCCGTCGACTACCAGGTCTGTGCCTGCGTCGGCTGGCAACGTAGTGCGATAGAGGATGTAGCCATGAGCCTGGCCGACTTCCTCCATTGTCTTCAGGTCATGCGATATCACTGGCGCCGGCAGGTTGTCCCACAGTGATGCTGACTCGGTCAGCGGGAAAGCACTGATCGCCTGGGTGGCCGGCGTAGCAGGCACCGGGGGAGCCGCGATACCGGTGATCTTGGCGATGACATCACGGAACGCGAAGTACTTCCGGGTGGGACGCCCGCTTTCGTCGAGCGCGGCATCATAGTCATAGCTGGTGACGTCGGGTTGGAATTGCCCGTGGTCCCAGTTGGCACCATTCATCCACCCGAAGCTCGTGCCGCCGTGAAACATGTACAGGCTCACCGAATAACCCTGACCAAGCATCCATTCGAGATCATCAGCCTGTTGCCTGGCGTCAGGCAGGTGACGCTCGCCGCCCCAGTGATCAAACCAACCGTCCCAGTATTCACCGTTCATGAATGGCCCCTGGGGTCGATTCTCGCGTAGCCGCGCAAATTGGGCGCGCGCTTCGCCCGGTCCGAAATTGATGGCCGCGGGCAGATCGGGCAGGGATCCCCGCGAGGTTCCTTTGGTCTCATCCTGATTGTTGTCGGCCGTATAAAGCAGCGCAGTGTCGAACCCGGCCTCGATCAGTGCCCGGCGTGTTTGTTCCAGATACTCCCGATCGTCGCCGAAGCTGCCGTACTCGTTCTCAACCTGTACCGCGATGATGGGTCCACCGCGGGCGAGTTGTAGAGGCGCCAGTTCCTCGCCCAATCGATGTAACCAACGAGTGGCCGGCACCAGGTACCTGGGATCCCGGCTGCGCACTACAGTTTGGGAATCCGCGAGCAGCCAGGCAGGAAAGCCACCGAATTCCCACTCGGCACAAACGTAAGGGCCGGGCCGCAAGATGACATAGAGGCCTGCCTTTTGCGCTTCGCGGATGAATTCGCCGACGTCGTTCTGGCCGCTGAAGTCATACTTTCCGCGAACACTTTCGTGGACGTTCCAGAAGGTGTACAGGGTGATGGCATTCAGGCCCATGGCCTTGGCCATCTTCATTCGCGCGCCCCAATATTCCCGTGGGATGCGCGGGTAATGCATTTCCCCGGAGATGATCTGGAAAGGCTTGCCGTCGAGAACGAAATGCCCGTCGCTAACGGTAAAGGTATGCACCGGTACGGGCGCCGGCACATCGGCGGCCGCAAAGCGGCCGCCGAGCGCCAGAACGCACAGACCTGCACACGCGAGGTCTGCGATTCTCACAGTGAGCCACGAATACCGAGGGTAACGGTGCCTCCGTCCGCTTCGGCGTAGGCCGGACGATTGGGATATACGTTGTACTTGAATATCTTCTCCCGCAACAGATTGGTGGCCGTCAGGAACAAGGAGAAATTCGGGCGGATGGCATAACTTCCGCTGAAATCCAGCTGGCCGTAAGCCCTGGTGGTCGTCGCTTGCCCGGCCAAGTTCGGATCGGCGATGGACGACAGATACCGCCCGCGCCAGTTGAAGGCCAAACGCAACTGCCAGGGCCCTTCCTCGTAGTAACCGCTGACATTGCCGGAGTCGCCGATCCCCGGTACGGCAAATTTGGTGGTGGCCAACAGCGCGGGGTCGATCGACGCATTGCTGCTGACATGGGTGTAGTTCACTGATGTGCCCAGCCCATCGAAGGGTTTGGGCAGGCGCGTGAACTGGTAGTTGACAGTGAATTCCTCGCCCTCGATGGTCGCCGTATTCAGGTTGACCGGCTGGATCGAATCGAACGGGAATCCCAACACCGTCGTCTGCGTGAGGATCGTCGTATTGAAATTACTGACCCTCTTGTAGAACCCGTCCACGGCAATGTAGCTGAGACTGTCGAGATACCACTCGAGTCCCGAGTCGAAATTACTCGACGTGTACGGCTTCAGATTCGCGTTGCCCTTCGTCACGCTCTGATTGGTCGGTCTGAAGTTGTAAACCGTCGCGGCGGACAGATTGGACAGATCCGGCCGGCTTTCGGTCTTGGACAGCGCCAGCCGGAAGACCAGGTCATCGCGCACATTGAGCTTGAAATTGGCCGACGGCAGCCACTCGCTGTAGCTACCCCGGTCGGAAATCGGCGTGATGTCACCATAGGTCGGAAGGGCATTGCTGGTATCGTTTGGATTGACTGTAATGGCCACCAGCGGGGTGAAGAAAGCGTTCGAGGTGGTGTTGGTGTGGCTGTAACGCAGGCCGACATCCAGGAACCATTTCCTGTCGAAGACCTGGCCCGCTAAATCCGCCTTGGCATAGGCCGAGCGCGTCTTTTCCTGAACCTCGCTGAAGCTCCTCAAGTCCTCACGCGGCGCGAAAGTACCGCCGTTGGCCGCCAGCAGGGCGGCGAATGCAGCCGGATTCGGCAGTTGATTGTACGCCGCCGGGGTGGTGAGGTAATTGAAATAGGCGTATGGATTGTAGCCGAGCCACTGCGTAGGGGCGCCGGGCGACACGCCGTTCACCATCCTGCCTGCGTTGAACACATAGGCGCCGATGACACTGGCAGGCACCGTACCGACATAGCCGCAGTATTCTCCGCAGAGCAGGTTGTCCGGCGTCGTGACGTTGTATTCCCTCTTGGTCCGATTGGTGTATTGCAGACCGAAATCCAGTTTGGTTGATACCTCGCCGTCGAAGCGTGTCGTCAGATGCAGCCTGTTCTCCTGGATCTTGTCCTCGACATTGCGTGACTGACCACCCATGTTGCAACAATGCACATGGAGGTCCGACGGGTCCGTCGTCGAAATCAGGTTGCTGTAGCTGGGCAAGTAGTTGGGACCGTTGTTGGTCCACTGCGGATTCACGCCGATGTTGCGCGTCCCGACGACCGTAAAATAGCCGTCCGCGGACTTCTTGTTCCAGGCACTCGAGAGGGCGCTGTCCCAATCGAGTTTCGTGTCGTCGGTGAACGCATAGGCCACATTGAGGCCGCCCTGGACGTTATATGCGTTGCGCGGATTCGACTGCATGATGTAGTCGTTGGCCATGTTGCCGGTGTTGTAGCGCGTGTAACTCAGGGCCGTCCCGTTGGGGTCGGCGATGAGCGACTGGTAATCTGATGAGTTTCCGTACATTCCGAAGCCGTTATAGTGGGAATCCACGCGATAGTCCGAGAGCATCCCGTCGAGCGAAACCTCGAGCTTGTCGAGTGGCAACCAATCGATCGCCGCGCTCACTCCCTGGCGGGTGCGCGTCTCGCGGATCGGCGACAGCGCGAGTGTCTGAGGAACCGAGAAATTCTTGACGGCAGGAAGCTGCTTTTCGTTCACATTGGCGTACCAGCCGCCGGTGTCTACGACCTGTATTTGATCGTCCCGCTTGTAGTACATGCCCGACACGAGCCACCCGAAGGTGCCGTCTTCATTGCTGTCGCCGAAGAGCAGCGATGCCTTGGGTGTCGTCTTGCCCGAGAAGGCGTGGTTGATGCTGTTGTTTACGGCGGCCAGGCTCCCCGCGGCGTGAAAGCCTTTGCTATTGAGAGGGCGCGCGGTAATGATGTTGACAGTGCCGCCGATACCGCCCTCCTCCAGGTCGGCTGAAGATGTCTTGTGTACTTCTGCCGTGCTGATCAACTCGGAAGGCAGCACGTCGAAATTGAAGGCACGATCTCTGGCATCGGTCGCCAACGTACGGCCGTTGAGAACCACGTTCACGAAATCCGGGCCGAAACCGCGAATCGTGATCTGGCTGGATTCGCCGCCGGACCGATCGACCGCCACGCCCGGCACCCGCTGCAAGGCGTCGGCCACGTTCTGATCGGGGAATTTGCCCGCCTCTTCGGCCGAAACAGCATCCACCACGCCGACCGCGTTCAGCTTGATATCCTCCGCACGCCGGATCGCCGCGCGTTGCCCGCTGACCACGACCTCCTCCAGGGAACCGGTCTGCCCAGCCTCAGGGGCCGGTGGCGAACCTGTCGTGGTTGCATTTTCCGGCTGTGCCGCCGTGACATCCGCCGCCTGTGTGAGTCCGGAACTCATCACACCCGCGGCTCCCATTGCAGCCAGCAATATCCACTGATTCCACTGAGCTCGAATCGAAAGAATCGATCTACGCATCATCTGCCCCCCCTCTTTAATACCCGTTTGGGTATTAGCTGATTTATCATATTAATAAATTTTACTGTATTGCAATACGCGCATGCTGCGAAGCACGCATCCGGGGCAGAGCGGGCGTTGAGTGGACTTGGTCTAAACCGGGGCAGAGGAGGCGCGCAGTAACTCTCGAATATCGACACGCAGCAGAATGTCGGCAAGAGCCGCGGTGGCCGGCGCAGAACCGCCGAAGGCCCATAACTGATCCTGCTCGCGCAGATTGCGCGGGCCCCGTTCCGCATCCAGCACGGGGCTGTGATATTCCATCTCACCGAAGCCGAGGCCGTCCCAAGCCTGGAATACCTGGTCATCGCGCGGCAAACCGTGCGGGTAATCCCCGTATCGGGCCGACACGTCGACTGGAAATTGACGAACGATCAAACACCACTGTTGGGATGACATCCGCCGCAGAAATGCCGAGCGGCCCGTGAGCGCTCGAGCGGCGATCCCGATCTTGGCGTTGGTGTTGCCCTCAATACGCCAGATCACACTGTTGGATGTTGTCCGCCATGAGCCTGGCAGGCCGTATGAGAGAGGCTGCGTCCTGTGACCGGGACGCAGCGGTACGATCAAGATGGAGCCCACCGGCATCTGCAGCACGTGCCATAGATCCACTTCACCGGTCCGCGTCTCATCCTGAATGGTCAGCTCGTGGACGGTCTCGACGCCCACATACCGAATGCTGCGCATCAGAGGATCATCGAGCGATATCGGCGGTTGCGCCATGCGGATCCTGCGCTCCACGCGGAAAGCCAGGGACTGATTGCTGCCCCGCACGGGGAGTCGTCCGTTGGCCGCCAACGCCACCACACCGGGCTCCGCGTCAACGAATTCATAGTGACCCGGATCGGTATCGGCCGGCACTTTGTAGTTCCCGAGCCCTTGCCAGTCCGGCTTACCAACCCAGTGATAACGCAACTCCGGAGAAAACCACAGTCGGTCGCCCCCGATCCCGCCCACGAGTTGAGCGGGATTCGCTTTGGCGAGATCGGTAGCGCCCAGATCCGGATGTGTCCAGAGCAAGTTCGGCTCATCGTGCGCAAAGGCCAACGCAACGATGCGTCCGGCGGCCAGCGTGATCGCGACCACTCCCCTCCCTTGGAGCTCCCTGACGGGGATCGATGCCTTCTCCAGGTCACTGACTATCTGCGAATACATCGTCCCCGATGCTGTCGTGTACGTTACCGTTTCGAATTAGATGCCACTTCCGCCACGGCGGTCAAGTTGCCGGCGCATCCGGGCGGTGAACTTGCTACGATTGCCCAGGGAGTTGCGCGGTTCGCAAGGACCGCACGAATCGGCCAATCGGAGTCTGCGCTGAAGCCCTCGAAACTCAATCGCAAACTACCGGACGGGCAGCCGCGCCGATCCGGCCGCTCGAGGACGGAGTCTGCGGAAGCGAAGTCGGCAGGCATCAAGGAGATTGCCGCCACCGTTGGCGTCTCCATTGGGACCGTGGACCGGGCACTGCACGCCCGGCCCGGCATCAGCGAAGCGACCCGCGCGCGGATCATGAAAGCCGCCGCCGCCCTCGGCTACCGACCCAATCTGGCCGCCCGACATTTGAAGCTCGGCCGCCAGCGCCGGATCCTGGTACATCTGCCACAGGAAATTGCCTCGTATTTCGATGCGCTGCGCCAGGGTATCCAGCAGGCCGCGGCCCAACTGCAGCCGCCCCTGAAAGTTGACTTCCGTTCGTACCCACGCATGGGCCACGGCGAAATCGAGTCGCTCCAGGCGGCGCTCGAGCGCTCCTGTGACGGCATCATTCTCGCGCCAGGCGCTCCCTCCAGAATTGCCCCGTTGATCCGCCAGGCTGCTGTGCACGGTACGCCGGTGGTATGCGTGGCGACCGACGCACCGGACAGCGATCGATTGGCTGTCGTGTCCAGCGATCCGTTCACGAGCGGTGCGATCGTCGCGGAGCTGCTAACGAGGATGGACCGAGGGAAACATCAGGCAGCCATCATCACGGGAGACCTCGCAACAGTTGATCACTCTGAGAAAGTACGCGGCTTTCGCGCCATGATGGCCGATCTCGGCAGCGCTTTGACCCTGGCGGAAATTGCCGAAGCACACGACGAGCCGCGCGAGGCCTACCGTCAGACCTGTGACCTGCTGGCGCGCCATCCGAATCTGTCCAGCATCTATGTCAGCACATCGAACTCTCTGCCCGTCATCGAGGCTTTGGAGGAACGGGGGCGAACCGATAAGGTCAGTGTGATTGTCACCGACCTGTTTCCGGAGCTCATTCCGCTCATGCGCGCGGGCAAGGTATTTGCCACGCTGTACCAACGACCCCTCACCCAGGGACGCCTGGCGTTCGAGGCCATGCACCGATTCATTGTCGAGGGGATTCGACCGAAGCCTGTTCAGAAACTGCCTCCCTACATTGTCCTGCGCAGCAATCTCGACCTCTTCATTGAAAACTCCCCCGAATTCGACGGACTGAGTCCGTCGCTGGCGGCGCAGTCGCCCCCGGCCGCAAAAAAAGATTGACGCCGCGGATGTCGCTATGGTCAATTTGGCCCTGTCGGTAACGTACACGGCAGGGGCATGACAGTGACAGGTCGGTTGCGAGACAAGGTCACGATCGTTACGGGATCGGCACGTGGCATCGGGGCTGCGATGGTCGAGCTGTTCAGCTCCGAGGGAGCGCGAGTTGTGGGGCTGGATCGGCAGCCTGTACCGGCAGCCGTGGATGGGGTGTTGAATCTAACGGCGGACGTCACGCGCCCCGAGCAGGTTGCAACCGCTGTCGCAACCACGCTGACGCGATTCGGACGTATCGATGTTCTCGTCAACAACGCAGGCGTCAATGTCTTTTCCACTCCGTTGGAATTGCCTGACGCCGACTGGGATCGTTGTCTCAACATCGACCTCAAGGCGGCGTGGGTCGTCTCAAAGGCCGTCCTGCCGTCCATGCTCTCGCAAGGATCCGGAAGTATCGTCAACATCGCATCCGTCCATGCTCATCGGATCGTGCCCGGCTGCTTTCCCTATCCTGTTGCAAAGCACGGACTGATTGGCCTCACGCGCGCGCTCGCCATCGAGTACGCGGCCCGCGGCGTTCGGGTCAACTCCATTTCGCCGGGCTTCATTCTGACACCCCAGACCGAAGAGTGGCTGGCAGCGCAACCCGACCCCGAGCAGGCGCGCCGACAGCAGGAAGAGCTTCTGCCCTGCAAGCGCCTCGGGACCGCGCAGGAAGTCGCCTATACGGCGCTGTTCCTCGCCAGTGACGAAGCGCGGTTTATCAATGCCGCGGACATCCTGATCGATGGTGGACGCTCGCAGCTCTATCACGAATGAGCTACAACAAACCCTATGTCTGGGGTATCGCTTCGGTAGCCGCTCTCGGCGGCTTGCTGTTCGGCTATGACTGGGTGGTGATCGGCGGCGCCAAGCCATTCTACGAGGCCTACTTCAACCTGACTTCGCCGCAACTGATTGGCTGGGCCAACAGTTGTGCCCTGGTGGGCTGCCTGCTGGGATCCCTGGTTTGCAGCGCGTTGAGCGAACGCCTGGGGCGCCGCAAGCTGCTCGTTCTCGCGGCGTTCCTGTTTGCCGTCTCATCGATCTGCACGGGGTTGGCACACGGATTTGCCACGTTCGTAATCTGGCGCATCATCGGCGGCATCGCCATCGGCATCGCTTCCAACGTATCGCCCACCTACATCGCGGAAATCAGTCCCGCCCCCTGGCGCGGGCGGCTGGTTGCGTTGAATCAACTCACCATTGTCGTTGGCATCCTGGCGGCGCAGATCGTGAATTGGCTGATAGCCGAACCGGTCTCCGAGGGGACCACGGTTGAGATGCTGCGCCAGTCGTGGAATGGCCAGTGGGGTTGGCGCTGGATGTTCATGGCAGTCACCCTGCCTTCGGCTGTGTTTCTCGCAAGTGCGTTTCTCGTTCCGGAAAGTCCCCGGTGGCTGGCCAAACGGGGCCTCAATGCAGCGGCACATCGGATCCTGGCTCGTATCGGTGGCGAAAACTACGCCTCCCGGGAGTTACGGGACATCCAAGCCACAGTCAGTGCGGGAGAACCATTGTCCGTCTGGGCAGGGTTTCGAAAACCCGGGGTACCCGGTGTGCTCCTGACCGGAATCTGCCTGGCCGTGTTACAGCAATGGAGTGGTATCAACATACTGTTCAACTACGCCGAAGAGCTGTACCGCGAGGCCGGCTACGGGATCAATGGAGCTCTGATCAACATCATGATCACGGGAACCGTCAACCTGGTGTGTACTGTCGCCGCAATGGGATGGGTGGATCGCTTTGGCCGGCGCACCCTGCTGTCATGGGGGTGCGCCGGCATCGCCCTGGCGCATGCGCTTCTCGGGGTCGCCTATGCGAGCGGTCTCGGCGGCATCTTCGTTCTAACACTGACACTGGGCGCAATCGCCTGCTATGCCATGTCACTGGCGCCAGTCACCTGGGTGCTGATCTCGGAAATCTTCCCCAACAGCATTCGCGGTCCAGCGGTGTCCATCGCCGTTTCCGCTTTGTGGACCGCGTGCTTCATTCTGACCTTCACTTTCCCGATGCTGACTCAACGATTGGACACCGCAGGAACCTTCTGGCTGTACAGCGCAATCTGCCTGGCAGGCTTGTTTTTCATCCTCCTGCGCGTCCCGGAAACCAAAGGCAAGACGCTGGAGCAGATCGAGCACGAGCTCATCTCTGGATGACAGACTTCTCAACCCCGGAATCCGCGCGCGGTCTCACTGACACGGCGCCGCGATCACAATCCGATCGAGGTCGGGTGCATTTTGCGATGGATTGTTGAACTCGAGGGTGTTCTCTCCGGCATGCAGGTGGACCGGGATCACAGTGCTGGCGAATGCATCGAAAGTACTTCCATCGAGGGGCAGCTCGGTAGCCGTTGCTCCGTTGACTCTCAGGAAGAATGTACGCGGCCCGCTCGTCAGATAGTCAACTTCCATCTGATAGGTTCCGTCCCTCGGCACGGCGACGTTGGTGAAGGTGACTGTGCCGCTGCCGTTGCCGAGATTGCCGGCCTTCGAGGCTCCCGAGCAGAGCTTGCAGTACGACGGGCTGGCGGAACCTCCCAGGATTGCGTTCTCCGCCTCGTAGGCGGTCGCGGCCGGGAGTGTTGCCGAGCCGTCCCCGCTGATCACGATTCGATCCAGATCCGGGGGATAACTGGTGGGATTACCGAACCGGATGGTGTTGGTACCGGCCCGCAGTGCAACTGGAACGGTACTGCTCGTCGGCAAGTTAAAACTTCCGCCTCCCACGTTGAGCGTCACCCAGGGCCCGTCGTTGACGCTGTAGGAAGCCGCGCGCAGCGAGAGAGTCATATAGTCGACTGTCATCTTGTAGACGCCCGCCCGCGCCACGGTAACCGAGTCGAACAGGATGGTGTTGTTTTTTCCTAACCCGAGATTGCCGACCTTGGAACCTCCGGAGCACGCCGGGCAGTCGAACACAGCTGCGGTTCCCGCGCGAACCGCAGCTTCAGCTTCGTAGCTCGTCGAATGTTCGGCCGGAGCCTTTCCGCTGCCGACGACTTTGAACAGCCGGGTGCCGTGCCCCGGTACGACCTCCTGCAAGCCAGCCGCGTCCGGCCGCGCATCGTGACCGTTCCAGACATCGTGGATCTGGCGAGCGGCGGCGAGTCCAAGGTCCCGCCAGCGAACATTCACGGGCGCCGGGATCGCATCCATGTTGAACAGAGCCACGTACACGGTACCCTCATCCAGTTTCATCATCCACACGGGCGTATCGTCGCCCCTGATCTGGGTCGCAGGGTGACCCGATCTGTCGAGCGCGAGCACCTCGTCATTGGAAAGCAACCGCTTGCCCGCCGCAGTGAGCTTGGTGAGGTCACCGCCCAAATACAGTGGAGCGTTAGCCATCGCCCACATCGTAACTGCCGCTTGCTGCTCGGTTTCGTTCAACCCGGAGCTCTCACTCGTGGCCACATCCAGTGAGTCGAGGTCATTCCAACCTACGGTCGGACCTGCGGCGTTCTCCCAGCCGACGACATCGTAGAAGCGCTCGGTGATCCTGGGCCAATCCGTGAGGGTGGCGCAGCGACCCTCACACTCGACATCTTCGTCGATTCGGCGTGCATTGGAAAACTGCTGCCAGGTGCCGAGATAATCCTCGTCGACGGCCCACGAAACCGTCAACCAGATGGAGCGTCCGCTGTGCGCAATGGCGGTTGACCATGCTCGTACATCAGCGAGATTGTTGATGGAGAGGTCATCGCTGTAGGAGCCGGGCGTGACTCCGTCCAACTTGATGAAGTCCACACCCCAGGAGGCGAACAGGGCGACCACGGAGTCCATATACGCCTGCGCACCGGGCTTGGTGAAGTCGATCTTGTTGTGGTACGGCGGAAACTGGCCCGAGCTGAATGCGTTGCCCGGCGTATGGGGTACGACCAGGATGTCCTGGATGTGGTAAGGCGTGCCCAGGATGGGCGAGTTGGCATCCACGGCCGGCTGCTCCACGCCGGGAATCCAGTAGATTCCCAGTTTCTGCCCGTTAGCGTGCACGTGCGCCGCGAGAGCTGCAATGTCGGGAAATATGGCTGTATTGGGAATCGGACGCCCGTACTGATCGAAGCTGCCCATCCAGCCCGAATCCATGTTGATGTAGTTGATGCCGTGCTGCTGCAATCCCGAGGCCGCGAGCGCATCGGACTGCGCCTCCATGTTGGCCTGCGTCAGGAAATTTCCCGACAGAGTCTGTTCACTGAAGCTGCTCCAACCGAAGTACGGGCGATCGCCCGCACCGTTCACCTGCCCTGCCGCCGGCAAGCTGTTTGCGAGCAGCGCCGGGGCCAGCAGATTTGCAATTCCAAACGACCGAAGTATTCCAGCTTTCATGTCATCCCCTCCCTGTTGCGAAATGAAATAACTATGAACTCCCGCATCCCGTTTCCACGGCTGTAGGTTTAGAAGCTCACGCGTACACCCGCGGAATAGCGTCGCCCGAACTCATTGAGCGAATCGAACTCGTTGACATAGCGGTCATACGTCTGCTGGACCGCATTCGTCAGGTTGGCGGCCGCAAGCGTTACGAGCACGTTATCCGTGATTTTGTAGCTGGCTTGGGCATCGAGCTGCCCATAGGCTTTCGTGTGCGTAATCGGTGCCGTACCGGAAAGGAACGCATCGCGGTAGTTGTACGCAAAGCGCACGCCCACGGGGCCCTTCTCGTAGAAGACGATGAAGTTCTGCGAGTTGCCCAGACCCGTGAGAGCGAACGTGTTGCTTGTGTTCGCGGCATTCAGCACGGCATCGCTGTGCATGAAGGTCGCGTTCGCGTTGAATCCCAACCCGTCAAAGGGCGATGGCAGCCAGCTGAAGGTGTGCTGCAGCGCCAGCTCGAGTCCTTCCGCATACGCCGACTGCGAATTGGCAGGCGCGTTGAACTGAAAGTTGACTATGCCACCCGGGTACAACGCCAGGTTTTGCGAGTTGACAATATGCTGCACCAGGTTGGAATACTCGTTGGTCACAAAGTCCTTGATGTTCTTACGGAAGGCGCCGATCGAGGCATAGCTCGCTCGGCTGAAATACCATTCCAGGGACAGGTCATAGTTGTCCGACAGGTAGGGTTTCAGGTCAGGATTACCGCCGCTTGCCTGCATCTCCAACGGCCGCAGTACGTTGTAGTTGATCACGGGTCGCAGGTCGTACATGTCCGGGCGCGTGAGCGAGCGCGAGAAGGCCGCGCGCGCAATGATCTGGTCGGTGAGATTGAGCTTCAAATTCACGCTCGGCAGGAAATTGTTGTAACCGTGCGAAGCCGAGACGTACAGGAGCTGGCCGCTGTTGGCGTAGACCGGATTGTATTCCGAAGGATCGCCCTGGATTGGCAGAAGATCGGTGAGTACCTGCGTGTAGCCGTGCGAAGTCTCCTTCGTGTGCACATAGCGCCCGCCGATATTTCCCGACCAGGGCAGTCCCGCCACGGTGCCGCCCAGATCAAATTGCACGTAAAACGCCTCGATCTTTTCCGTAACTGCGTACGACGAGCTCCCGTCGGTAGGCGTGAAGCCGACGGCGCCGCCGGTGTTCAGGTTGTTACTCGTGGTACCCGGCGCAAGGACTTTCGCCGCATCTTCCGCGGCCATGGCCGTCGGAGTCAGCAGATAGTCCATGTAGGCGCCTGGATCATAGGTCAACCATTGCCCCGGCAGGCTCGAGCCATAGCCGCCGAATCCGCTCGGGCCGTTGAACGTACTGAACAGACTCGCGGGTGCCGGGCTGTTATAGCCGCAGTACGCGCATTGCGCGCTGCCATGGGTAGTCAGCGTGTTTGCTTTCAGGATCCGGTTCTGAAAGTAACCTCCGGAGCGCAGGTCCTGGAGAACTGACGTGTGAGCGTTCCACTGCAGATCGAGATGGGCCTCATTGATCTGGTCCGAGTTGTCGCGCGCCTGCTGCTGGATGAAATGAGTCTGCAGGAGATTCGGATCCGTATACACGTTGCCCGGAATGCCCTGGCTGGGAACGCCCAACGAAGTGAGGCTCGGAATGCCGACCCCGCCGTTGCCGTTGTAGGTCACCGTGTCATTGAATCCGGCTACCGTGAAATACCGTGGCTCGGTACCGCCCGCCACCGTGTTCTTGGCGAGGTTGAGGTCGAGTCCAACCAGGAATTCATTGTCGCTGCTGTTCCACTTGACGTTGTAGCCCACCTGTTTGAGCAGGGTGGGCGAAAGCAGGTCGGTGTTCTGATGCTCACGGATATAATCCGTGTGCAGCTGGTCGTTGGTCGTGAAGCTCGTAAGCACGCCGTTCTTGTCCCACGTGCCGCTCTGGAGGGTGGTAGGACCGAAGTACCAGCCAATCTCGCTGCTCTCTGAATGAATCTCGTACTCGTCGTACAGGCCATCGAGAGTCATGACCAGTTGGTCGTTCGGTTTCCACTGCAACACACCGTGACCGCCGATACGCCTGTAGAACGCGTCCAGGGTGATCACGTCGATCTGTTGTGGCATGAATAAAGTAGGATCGCCGGGAAGCTGCGCGAAATCGCTGGAGAACCAGTTTCCAGTGAAGGCCCGGTTGGTCGGTGCGCTGCGCTCCTGCAACGAAAGTGAGCCGAGCGCTCCGATTGTTCCGTCCGCGAACGTGTCACTCACCAACACAAAACCCTGCGGCTCGACATGTGAACCGGACAGGTCGTCCTTCTCCCCCTTGATGCTCGCGATGGCCGTGAGGCGTTTCAGGTCGAGCGGGCGTGCGGTATGCAAATTCATCGAGCCGCCTATGCCGCCCTCGTTCTGAGACGCCGCGGACGTCTTGAAGACATCGGCCCCGTTGATCAGATCAGCTGGCAACGTATCGAAATCGAACGAGCGATGCCCGGTCTGAGTGGGCAGTTGTCGACCATCGACGAGCACGGTATTGAACGTCGGTCCGAAGCCGCGAATGGTGACCGTCTGACCCTCGCCGACCTGGTTGCGGTCGATGGATACGCCGGTGATTCGCTGGAGCGATTCGGCTACGTTGGCATCCGGAAATTTGCCGATGTCCTCCGCTGAAATGGAATCAACGACGCTGTCCGCATCGCGCTTGATGTCCATAGCGCGCTCGAGACTGGCGCGGATACCGGTGACGACGACTTCCTGAAGGTCTGCTCCCTGGCCGTCTCCCACGGTGCCCGGCTTTGCCGGCCCCAGGGCAGTCTGCCCATGTGCCAGCGACGCAAAGGCGCCGAGCGCAAGGGCCATCACCCCTCCATTGCGCACGAGAATGTTGGCGTAGTGCTGCGAAATTTTCACGTTTTCCCCCTCACGAAAACAGCTGGCGTCAGGCACTGACAGCGCAGTCGGCCGGTCGCCTTACCGGCACGCGCGGTCGGCCACTCTCTCTTCGTCTCCACGTTTTAACGTGTACGTTACCGCAACCGATTAAATGCCACTTTAGCTTTGGCAGTCAAGTTGCTGTCACAACCCGGCGTGAATTAAATATGATTAATACGATCAAGCTGCGGAGTGGGGGGTTCGGCAAAGCCGCGCGCAGCGATTAATTCTTACGCCCCGCAAGGGGCCGCCGACTCAAGGAGGCTGCATCACGCCGTGGTTCCACATACCGGCTCACTGTGTATCCCGCGCGAACCACCTCGAGCATCAGATATCGGTAACGTACACAATTCGGCACTTTATAGATTAATGCCGCCCCCATCCAGGGAATGGCACGCCCTTGAGCGGCACGCAGGCTCGTCGCTGGCGTCAGCCTGACTCGTACTTTGGTCTCGCCCGTGGTAGCCTTTGCCTTCACCTTTGCTGAATGTCGAAAAGCTATAAGAAGGAGTGGCGGCAATGAGGGGAACAGCCTTGCGGCGGACGGTGCTCGGGATACTGGCGGCCGGGTTGATTTTGACCGGGACAGCGACCTTCGCGCACGACCAGGAAGACAAATACAACGGCCGTGGCGGTGACGAGGAACAAACGCTTCTCGTCTGGGCAGGCGACAAGGCGCACGAAGCGCCAGATTTTCTGGCAGTCGTCGATTTCGATCGCGACTCGCGCAACTACGGCAAGATCATCCGAACCGTGCCGCTTCCGGCTGGGGCGCTCGGCAAGGGGGCTGTTGGTAATGAGCCGCATCATGCGGGCCTCTCTGCCGACGGACGGACACTCGCCCTTGGTGGCCTGCTCAGTTTCCTGCGCAGTCAATCCCAAGTATTCTTCTTCGACGTATCACGTCCTCGCCATCCGCGCTTCACGAGCGCGAACAATCCTCCGACCGCTTCCATCACCGATGAGTTTGCTCCACTGAAAAACGGCGGGTTTCTCGTAACGTTCATGGGTGGTCCCGCTGGCACTCATCCCGGCGCGGTGGTGGAATACGATTCGCACATGAGGCTGGTCAGGACACTGCCTGGC
>Ga0207703_10001800_pt1 | contig 19120 bp, 19 predicted proteins | sample KBSSwiS12_FD_184304 | JGI IMG/M metagenome (GOLD analysis project Ga0207703, IMG submission 184304) | Switchgrass rhizosphere microbial communities from Kellogg Biological Station, Michigan, USA - KBS Switchgrass S1-2 (SPAdes) (version 2) | ecosystem: Host-associated > Plants > Roots >...
GAGACAGTTTGGTCCCTATCTGCCGTGGGCGTCGAAATTTGAGAGGAGTTGACCCTAGTACGAGAGGACCGGGTTGAACATACCTCTGGTGTACCTGTCGTTCTGCCAAGAGCGCAGCAGGGTAGCTATGTATGGACGGGATAACCGCTGAAAGCATCTAAGCGGGAAGCCTCCCTCGAGATAAGATTTCATAGGACGGTCGGAGACCACGACCTTGATAGATCGGATGTGGAAGTGCGGTAACGCATGGAGCTAACCGATACTAATTGTCCTATTCGCGCTTGAGAGTCCCGCCATCAACGACAATTCTGGAAACAGCATTGCGGTTGATCGGTCGGATGATCGAGATGTGACGCCTGATTAAACAACCTGAAACAAGGTGCATCGATTTAAGGGCACCCATCAAAGTATTACTTTGATGGGACCCTAAGAACCGTTTTTTGTGCGCACGCACCGGCTTCATTGCTTGGTGGCTATAGCGTCAGTGCCCCACCCGATCCCATCCCGAACTCGGCCGTGAAACCTGACTGCGCCGATGGTACTATTGCTCAAGCAATGGAAGAGTAGGTCGTCGCCAGGCATTGTAGCCGGTGCGCGTGCACGAGAAACGTTTTTAACAGGACCCATTCACTTGTCTTCCCGCCTTACGGCGGTGGCACATGTTTTCCCTGCCTCGAGGCAGGGTCTCTGGCGCGGGATGGAGCAGCCCGGTAGCTCGTCAGGCTCATAACCTGAAGGTCGCTGGTTCAAATCCAGCTCCCGCAACCAACAAAAGCCCGCTTTGGCTGACGCCTGGCGGGCTTTTTGTTTGTCCAGACCGTTGCCCCGCCCCACACCGCTGGCATCACCTGCGCAACAGGCGGGCCCGCAGGTCATGCATGTTGACGGCGGCCGCGGCCGCGACGCGATCTTGTGACGCCATGATGGCGCCGAGTTCGGCGAGGATCTGGCACGCGGCGTCGAGCTGCTGGAGTGCGCCGCCGTGGCGCTGGAGCATGATCGCGTCGTCGCTCAACGTATCGCCGACGGAGTCCAGGACGCGCCGGACATAAGCGATCTCTTCGGCGATCCGCCCCTCCAATATGTCCGAGCGTGGCGGCGCGAGCGTGGCCGCGCTGTCATCGGCCGGCAGCGGGGCGCCGCTGCGCACCGCGGCCTGACGCGCGTCGACGCCCGCCTGGCTGCGCTCGAACAGCTGCGCCGGCCGCCTTTTCCCGATCGCCCAGTCGTCGACGCAGACATTGCCCGTGAACCTGATGCCGCAGCGTCCGCCCGCGCGCCAGACGACGGTGGCGCCGATCTCGATTTCCAGCCGGCGCAACGTGAGTTCCGCGCCGATTTCGGGCAGCGCCGCGCCCTCGATCAGCGCCCCGGTTTCGGAAAGGTTGCGGATACGCACCGGCGCGGAAAGCGCGCCCGCTTCGATGCTGGCGGCGAGCAGCAGGTTTTTCCGCGGCATCCGCGCGTGCTGGTCAATCACCGGAACGGCTTCGATTGACGGATCGTCGCTTGGCAAAGCACTCCCTCCGCGTTGGTTCGTACAACGCATGATGGCGAAAAAGGTCCGAATTGAACATTCCGCCCCGGAAGCGTCGCCGAGCGGCCGCGCAAACCGGTGTCACCCGCACAGGATATGGCCCTTTCCCGCCGGCCGCGCCACCGCGGTCTTTCCCGCAAGCGCCACGCTCAAAGTTCGCGCAGCGCCTCGGCCGGCCTGGCGCGCAGCGCCGGCAGGCTCCCCAGCACGCCGATGCCCAGCGTCACCAGCACCGATGCCGCCAGCGTCAGGGCGACGATCGCCCAGTCCGGCGCCCAGGCCAGTTCGAAGACGCGCACCACCACATACCACCCGGCGCTCGCACCGACGAGCAATGCGACCAGCACCACGACCAGCGACAACAGCGCATATTCGAGCGCCTGGGCGGCCAGTACCTGGCGCGCGCTGCCGCCGAGCAGCTTGAGCAGCACCGCGTCATAGCGGCGCATCCGCGATGAGGCCGCGACCGCCCCGACCAGCACGGCGATGCCGGCCGCGACGGTGATGGCGGCCGCGGCTCGGATCGCCAGCGCGATCTGGCCGAGCACGACGCCGATCTGCGCGATCAGGTCGCCGACGCGGATCATCGTCACCGACGGCAGCGCCGCCGCGACATTGCGCGCCACCGCGCCGTCGCGCGCCGGGGCCGAATAGACGCTGGCCAGCAGGCTGTGCGGCGCCTCCTCGATATAGCCGGGCGAGAAGACGATCGCGAAATTGAGCCCGAGGCCGTTCCAGTCGATCTTGCGCAACGCCGCGATCCGCGTCGGCACGTCGACGCCGAGCACCGTCACCGTGATCGCGTCGCCGATCCTCAGCCCCAGTGCCGCCGCCGCGCGATCCTCGATCGAGACGAGCGGCGCCCCGCGATAATCGGCCGGCCACCATTTGCCCGCCACCACCTCGTTGCGCGGCGGCACACCGGCCGACCAGGTCAGCGTGCGGTCGCCGCGCAGCACCCAGGCCGCGTCGGGCAAGGTCTTCATGTCGGCGACCCGCACGCCCTTCACCGCGCTGATCGATCCGCGCAGCGACGGTACCGCCTCGATCGTCGCGCCCGGCGCCGCACCCTCGACCGCGGCACGGAAGCGGCCGGCATCCCCGGGCTGGAGGTCGATCGCGAAGAAGCGCGGTGCCTTGGCCGGCGCGGCGCCGGCGAGCTCGGCCGACAGGCTGGTGTCGATCACCGCCAGCGCGACGAACAGCGAGAAGCCGAGCCCCAGCGCGAGCACCAGCCGATCGGTCTCGGCACCCGGACGATGCAAATTGGCGAGGGCAAGCCGTAGCAAGGGCGTGCGTGGCCGGGGTAGCCGCGCGACGCCGCGCCGCACCAGCAGCCCGATCGCCCATAGCAGGAGGATCAGCGCCACGACCGCGCCGACAAAGACCAGCGCCAGCACCCGGTCCGACGCGGTGAGCACCGCCAGCGCGACCAGCGCGCCGACCAGCGCCAGCATCACCGCGACGACGCGCCACGATGGCAAGCTCGTCGGCGCGAGCGCATCGCGCAACAGCGTCGCCGCCGGCACATGCCGCGCCCGCGCCAGCGCGGGCAGTGCGAACAGCAGGGCGACGAGCAGCCCCAGCGCCGCCGCCGTCGCCAGCGGCAGCGGGTAGAGCGCGAGGCGCGGCGGCACGGGCAGTGCGTCGCCCGCCACCGCCACGACGATTGCCGGTACCATCGCCCCCAGCGCCAGCCCCGCCGCAATGCCGGCCGCCGCGACCAGGGCGAGTTGGGTCAGGAAGATCGCCGCGATCGTGCCGGCGCGCGCGCCCAGCACCTTGAGCGTCGCGATGATCCGCGTCTTGCCGGCAAGATAGGCCGCCACGCCGCTGCCCACCCCGACCCCGGCGATCGCCAGCGCGGCAAGGCCGACCAGCAGCAGAAACTGGCCGAGCTGCGCGATGCCGCGGCGCAGGCTGCCGGCCGCGCGGTCGCTGCTCTTCACCGCGAAGCCGGCCGGCCGGAACGCCGCGGTCAGCGCGTCGCTGACCGGTGCCGCGGCGTCCGGCCGCGCCAGCGCGATGCGGTAATGGCTTTCATACAGGCTGCCCGGCTGGACCAGCTGCGTCGCGTCGAGCCCGGCCATGTCGACCAGCACCGGCGGCCCGAGCGTGAAGCCGGCGCCGAGCCGGTCGGGCTCGGCCGCGATCAGGCCGATCACCTTGAGCCGCGCCATGCCGAGCCGCAGCTCGTCACCGACGCGCACCCCCAGCCGATCGGCTAGCGCGGGGGCAATGGCGATCTGGTCGCCGCGCGGCCGATCGGCGATCGCGCCGGGTGCCAGGCGGAACGCGCCGACCAGCGGCCAGGCGTCGTCGACCCCGCGCAAATCGACCAGCACCGGCCCGCGCCCGGCATCGGCCATGGCGCGCATGGCGACGGTTTCCGACACGCGGCCCCGCGCCGCGAACGCCGCCTTTTCCTCCACTGTGGCGCGGCGCTGCGACACGACCAGCTCGACATCGCCGCCGAGCATCTGCCGCCCTTGTGCGTCGAGCGCGGCGATCAGGCTCGCCGACAGGCTGCCGATCCCGGCCAGCGCGGTGGTGCCGAGGAACAGGCACAGCGCGAGCAGCAGCAGGCCTCGCCCGCCGCGCCGCAGGTCGCGCAGCGCCAGCCGCCAGGCGATGCTCATGGCCGCCGCCGGTCCGCGACGATGCGGCCGTCGGCCAGCTCGATCACCCGCGCGCAACGCGCCGCCAGCGCCGGATCATGGGTGATGACGAACAAGGTCGCGCCGCTCGCCGCGTGGCGCGCGAACAGCAGGTCCATGATCGCCGCCCCGGTCGCGGTGTCGAGATTGCCAGTCGGCTCGTCGGCGAACAGCAGCGCGGGTGCCGCGACCAGCGCCCGCGCGATCGCCACGCGCTGCTGCTCGCCGCCGGACAGCTGGGCGGGATAATGGCCGGTACGATCGGCCAGCCCGACCGCCGCCAGTTCGACCGCCGCGCGGGCGAAAGCGTCGCGTTCGCCGGCCAGCTCGAGCGGCACAGCGACATTCTCCAGCGCGGTCATCGTCGGCAGCAGGTGAAAGGCCTGCAGCACGATGCCGATCTTCCCGCGCCGCGCCACCGCCAGCGCATCCTCGTCGAGCGTCGCGAAATCGCGGCCCACGACCCGCACCGATCCGCCGCTCGGTCGTTCGAGCCCGGCGAGCACCGCCATCAGCGATGATTTGCCCGAGCCCGACGGGCCGAGCAGGGCGACGCTGTCGCCGGTCGCGACGTCGAGATCGATGCCGCGCAGGATGTCGACCCGGGCCGGCGGCTTCCCCAGCGACAATGTGACGTTGCGCGCGGCGATCAGCGCGCTATCGGCGGGGGATGATGTTTCGGTCACTGCGCCAACGATATGGATGGCGATCGCGATTTGTCCATCTCGCGGTGGCGCTGGCGGCGTTTGTCGCCGTGCCCGCCGCCGCCGCGAAGCGCGCGCCGCTGGTCTGGGCGTTCGGCGACAGTCTCGCGGCGGGCTATGGCCTGCCCCCGGCGCAGGGCTTCACCGCGAAGCTGGAGGCGGCGCTGCGCAAGGCGGGCGTGGCGGCGACGGTGCGCAATGGCGGCGTCGCCGGCGACACCGCGGCGCAGGCCCGGGCGCGGCTGCGCTGGGGTCTGCGCGGGCTCGGCGCGACGCCCGATCTGGTGATCGTCGAACTCGGCGCCAACGACATGCTGCGCGGCCTGCCGCCGGCGCAGGCGCGCGCCAGTCTCGACGCGATCCTCACCGAATTGCGCCATCGCCATATCCCGGTGCTGCTCGCCGGGATGCGCGCCGCGCCCAATCTCGGCCCGAATTATGTCAGGGGTTTCGAGGCGATGTACCCCGCGCTCGCCAAGGCGCACGGCGTGCCGCTCTACGCCTTTTTCCTTGATGGCGTAGCGGCCAAGCGGGAATTGTTGCAGGCCGACGGGCTGCATCCCAATGCGCGCGGCACTGACATAATTGTCGCGCGAATCCTGCCGGCGGTGCGCCACGCGCTGCGCTGAGGCGCTGGACTTTCCCACACCAGCCCTTATATACCGATCGTTATGGAAGCATTGGCCTGTCCCGCGACGAAAGGTCGCCCGCGCGAGTTCTGTCTCGACGAGGCACTGGCCGCGGCGCTGCGCGTCTTCTGGTCGAAGGGCTATGAGGGCGCCTCGATGGCCGAGCTGACCGAGGCGATGGGCATCACCAAGCCCAGCCTCTACGCCGCGTTCGGCAACAAGGAGGCGCTGTTCCGCAAGGCGCTCGACCTCTACGAGCGCGAGAAGATGGCCTATGTCGGCCAGGCGCTAGCCCAGCCGACCGCGCGCAAGGTGGCCGAGCATCTGCTGCGTGGCAGCGTCGAGAACCAGACCAGCAACAGCGAGCCGCGTGGCTGCCTCGGGGTGATCAGCTCGGTCGCCTGCGGGGCGGAAGCCGAATCGATCCGCGCGGAAGTGCTCGACCGCGGCAAGGTGGCGCGCCGCGCGCTGGTCGAGCGCATGGAACGCGCCAGGGCCGAGGGCGATCTGCCCGGCCATGTCGATGTCGAGGCGCTGACCGGATATCTCTACGCGCTGATCCAGGGCATGGCGGTGCAGGCCGGTGCCGGCGCCAATCGCGCCGACCTCGACCGGCTGATCGATACCAGCATGCTGATGTGGCCGAGCCGCTAGGGCGGGCGCGCGACCGGCGAAAATATTTCTAACGAGCGGTACAGAAAGCGGTTGACGCCCCCGGGGGCGGGTTATATACCGACTGGTATAGAAGGTGGCGGCCGGCGGCGGAATCGGGTGGTCGCGATCGCGGGTGGTCGCCGCCAGACTTTCATCAAGAAGAAGCAAGGTCGGCGGCCCGCGTCGCCGAGGTCGCAGGCGCGTGCGCGCGCCGCATCGCAAGGAGGAAGAACATGGCATATCTCGCCTTCGCCGAAACGACCGGCGGCGACGTCGTCGAAACCGCGCTGCACCAGCTGCTTTCCCCGCCACTCGGCGAAAGCCGGCTGAGCGCGCTCGATTGGTCGGTCGTCGCGCTTGCCGGGCGCGACTCACTCGCCACGCTGCGCACCCCGGGCCGCGTGGCGGCCGCGCTCGGCACGCTGTTCGGCGAGCGCCCCAATCCGCGCCTCGCCGACGAGAAGCTGGAGGCGCTGCGCCGCATGGCGGTGCTCGCCTGGCACCATGGCTATGTCGTCCCGTCCTGGGAGATTCGCGCCTTCCTCACCGCCGGCTACAGCATCGCGCAATATGAAACGCTGCTGAAGAGCATCAGCGCCGGCCGCCTCGCCCGCCGGCACGAACACCGGTTCCGCGCTCCCGGCGTGTGAGGAAGGGGCGCCCTCCGGCCGGGCGCTGATCGGCTCGACCGAAAAACCGTGCGCGCCGTCGCAGAATGCGCGCCCGGTGGCGCTTCGCCCCGGCTCGCCCGGGCACCGGGGCGCGCGATGCGCGTTGACCGTCACCCTCCGCCGCGACGGCGAGGGTTTGGGAAGCGCGGCGCGTCGACGGGGAGCAAGGCCATTCGGCATCAAAAGGTCAGCATCGCCCGGCCGGATCTGACCGGTCCCGCGCCCGTCCACCGCTATCGGGCAACCCGGCCCTGGTCCGTCGCCATCCTGGCAACCGTTGCCGCGACGGGCGTGGTGTTCCTGACCGGCGGGCTCTCCATGGCGTTCAGCGGGGCGAAGCTGTGGGGTGGTGCGTCGACGCGGCGGGTCGTCGCGATGGCCGGGCCCCGGATCGAGCGGCACATCGCTGCCGGCCGCCTGCGGCCGGGCGGACTGTTCGCCGCGCCCGGTCGCGCTGGCTTCGGCGCTGAGGGTGTGGATTCGTCGAAGCCGTTCAGGCCCATCGACGTCCGGCCGGTTGGCGAATAGTCGGGGCCGCGCGTGTCGATGCGATCAGGGGTAGCGAAGCGCCCGGCGATCGAGACGCCGGCGACTAGCGCATGGCGAGCGCGAAGAGCGCCTGGCCGACAAACAGCGCGCCGACCAGCAGCAGGTCGATGGTTCGCGCCACCAGGTCGTCGTGCGTGCCTGTCGCCCTCATGCGGCTTGTCGTGCCACCGGCCCCCTTGCGAAAGGTTCTTCAGACATGCTTTCCCGCGCATTCACCGAACCGCCGGCGATGCCGCGGCGCGGACCGGGCGCGCGGCGCGAAGGTGCGGGGCCGGGGGTTGAACGAGCAGAGCATCTCCGCCGGTTGGGAAGAAATCCCGGGGGAGACGAGCACCGGCACGTCCCGTCCGCAATTTGTCGCCGCGCTGCTGTTCGCTTGCGCCTGGCTGGTGTTCAGCATCTGGGTGTCGCAGCGCTGGCTGATCGACCTCGCTGCCCTGACCCATCCGCTGTTCGCGTTGTTCGCGCTGACCTTCATCGCCTATGTGCCCGGCTTCATGAACGCCTTCCTGCTCGTCAGCCTGGTGTTCGAGCCGGGGGCGAAGCGCCGGCCGCAGGCCCGTTATCCGGGCGTGAGCGTGCTCGTCGCCGCCTATCAGGAAGAGGCGGCCATCGCGGAAACGATCATCAGCGTGCGCGACGTCGGCTATCCCGGCCGGATCGAGCTGCTCGTGCTCGACGACGGTTCGGCCGATGGCACGTCCGCGATGGTCGATTATTGCCGGGTGGCGCATTGCGGGGCCTCGCCCGGCCTCGCGCTCCGCCTGCTGCGGTTCGATCAAAATCGCGGCAAGGCACGCGTCCTCAACTGCGGCCTGGGCGAGGCGCGGCACGACCTGATCGTCACCATCGACGCCGACACGCGTCCCCAGCCCGGCAGCCTCACCGCGATCGTCGAGCATCTACTCTCGGCACCCGCGGAGACGGCGGCGACCGCCGGTACGGTGTTCGTCGGCAACGCCCATGACAGCCTGGTGACGGGCGCGCAGGAATGGGATTATTTCCACGGCATCGCCGCGGTGAAGCGCATGCAGAGCATGTATGGCGGCACGCTGGTGGCGCAGGGCGCCTTCTCCATCTATCGGCGCCAGGCGCTGCTCGACATCGGCGGATGGCCCGAGACGGTCGGGGAAGACATCGTGCTGACCTGGGCGCTGCTGAAGCAGGGGTACCGCATCGGTTATGCCGAGGATGCCATCGCCTGGACCCAGGCGCCGGTGACCTTCGCCGCCCTGGCGCGACAGCGCAAGCGCTGGGCGCGGGGCATGATCGAGGCCTTGTCGCATCACGGGTCGCTGCTGTTCCAGCCCCGGCTCCGCACGATGTTCATCTGGTGGAACATCCTGTTCATCTCGCTCGATCTCACCTTCACCGCCGTGTTCCTGCCGGGCCTCGTGCTCGCCCTGTTCGGAATCTACTGGCTCGCCGGGCCGCTGACGCTGCTCGTGCTGCCGCTCGCCGCGCTATGGAATCTGGTCATTTTCCGCATCCAGACGCGCATGGTGAAGCGCGCCGGGGTCGAGATGAGGCGGAGCCGGCGCGGCTTCGCCTTCTTCGCGCTGGCCTATCCGCTGTTCATGCAACCGGTTTCGCTCTGGGGTTACGCCGCCGAGATGTGCGGGCTGAGAAAGGAATGGGGACGCACGATGACGAAGATGGGGATGGTCGCGGCATCGATCGCGCTGGCCGCTCGCCCCGCACTGGCCGGCGCCGAGCCCGCCGCGCCGCGCGCGGGCGTGGACTTCTTCTATTCCGCCGACAGCGACCGCAGCGAGGTGGTAAAGGCGGCATTCGACCTCGACCTGCGCAGCGTCGGCGAGAACCGCTATCTCGGCATCGGTCTCGAAAAGGCGTGGTTCAACCCCGGCGACAGTGGCTGGCGGACGTCGAACCGTGTCTATCTGCGCGCCGCCGATGAGATGGGCGGCTGGCAGTGGAAGGCGCGTATCGGCACGGATGGCGACACGGTCATCGGGTCGCTGTCGGTCAACGACACGGCGGCGATGCGCAAGGAGCTGTTCGTCGAGCGCGACATCGTGGAAACCCGGCAGGGTCTGCAGCGCGGCATCTATGCCACCTTTGTCGGCGCGGCGATCGACCTGCCCGCCGACGATCGCAATGTCTTCACCGCCCTGGCCGGCGTCCAGCCCTTCACCGGCCGCAACGTCCGCCTGCATCTGCGCGGCAGCTACGTTCATGTGCTCAGCACCAGGCTCGGGCTGAGCGTCCAGCTGCGCGGCCGCTATTTCCACAGCAGCATGCCGGCGGAGTTCGACTATTATTCGCCGCGCTGGCACGCGGAGCTGCTGCCGGTGGTGCAGATGCGGCGGTTCGTCGGCGGCTGGGAGTTGCTCGGCGCCGCGGGTCTCGGCGCGCAACGCGATTTCGGTGCGGGCTGGCGATCCTCGCGCTACGCCCATGCCAGCGTGCGCAGCCCGGTCCGGTCGTCGCGCTGGGCGGTCAAGGGCGAGGTCATCTATACCAATACGCCGTCGATCAGCGGCACGTCGCAATCCGGCTACAGCTACGTCCAGTTCAATCTCGGCGTATCGCGGCGTTTCTAGATCCGGCGAAATCCGCGCCATTTGACCGCGGTCAAAGCGCGGCCGGGCGGAGCGGTAAACATGCGCGCTCCACCGCCACCGGAAAGATCGCCATGTCCAACCTCGCCGAAAACTGGTTTCCCTATCTGGTCCTGGTCAGCATGATCGTCTTCCTGCTGGCGCTCACTATCGTGTCGATCAGCGACGCGCGGCATGGCGCCTGAGGGACGGCGCGCACGCCGCGCCGGCGGGTCGGCGCGCCTGGCCTGACGCGCGCCGGCGGCCCGATCGACGGGTCCGCCGCGACCGGGTCACCCCGTGCGGCGGACTTCCGCATCAGAACTTCTTGCGGATGCCGGCGAAGAAGCCGCGCCGCGCGCCATATTGCGGCGCGCCGACCCCGACACCGGAACCGTCGCGGATCAGATAGGTCCGGTCGAACGCATTGACCATATCGAAGCGGATCGACACGCCCTTGAGCACGCCGGGACCGTCGAGATTCTGCGCAATGCCGAAATTGGCCGTGAAATAGGACGGCAGCTTGCCGCCATTGGGCACGATCCCGGCGGGATCGTCGGCACGCAGGCCATCGCCATAGAGGAAGTCGGCGGTCGGCACGAGCGTGCCCAGTCCGTCCTTGATCGTCACGCTGGCGCCGCCCGACGCCGTCCAGCGCTGCGAATGGTCGGTGAAGATGCTGTGCGCCTTGATGTAGTCGAGCTCGTCCTGGGCGAAGAAATACTGGCTCGAGACGATGTTGCGGCCCTTCTCCTGGCCGCGCGCGACGTTGACGTAGAGATCGACCGGCCCGTGCGTATAGCTGGCGCTGAGCTCGACGCCCCAGGCGAAACCGGTGGCATAGTTGAACGGCGAGAGCACCAGCGAGGCGCCGAACTGCCCCTCGTCGAGCAGGTTGCGCTTGATCTTGTAATAGGCGTCCACCCCGACCTTCAGCCCCGGCGCGACGACCTGCTCGACGCCGCCGTCGAAATAATGCTCGCGCTCGGCGCGCACCGGGCCGGCGGTGGTGGTCTCGGTCGCCTTGGTCGTGCCGGTGAACAGCGCCAGCGTCGGCGCGGCGATCAGTTCCTGCGGCGGCGGGGTGAAGTTGCGCGCATAGCCGAGATGGAAGGTCGTGCCCGGCGCGGCCTTCCACACCATGTTGATGCGCGGGCTGATCTGCTGCTCGCGCGTATAGGCGCGCACCGCGTCGAACCGCGCGCCGTAATTGAGCGTCAGCGTCGGCGTCAGCGACCATTCGTCCTGCAGATAGACGCCGTAAAGCTGCCCGTTGCGGCCACCGCTGTCGCTGATCGACAGCGGCACGTCGGAGGTTTGTGCGCCACCGCCATCGACCGCGAAGACCCGCGACGTCACCAGCGAGCGCGTACGCTCATTCTGGAAGAACAGCCCGAAACGCAGCATATGGCTGTCTGACAGCTTGTAGCTGCCGTCGGCCTGCACGCCGGCGGTCAGGCTGGACAGGCGCGCATTGTCCGCCACGCCGTTCAGGATCAGGTCGCCGCCCTGCGGATCGGGCGTGAAGCGCGTCTGCGAATAGCGCACGAAGGGCGCGATCTGGAAATTGAACGCCCCGCCGGCATATTGCCAGGCGAGCACGCCATAATGGGTGATCTCGCGCTGGTTCTGGTCGAGCTTCGCTGAATCGAAGGTCGCACTGCCGTTAAGGATGAAGTTCGTCGACGGATCGCCCTGGCCGGGATTGTTCGGGATCTGGAAATAGCCGATCGACGTCCCGCCGAACACGGTCAGCCGGCTGCTGTCCGACACGATATCGGAGAGATAGCCGAAGGCACGATATTGCCGGGTCCGATCATGGATCGCGTCGCGCGCCGCGGTCGGATTCTCCACCCCCAGATCGTTTTGCAGATAGCTGCCCGAGGCGAAGTAATTGAGGTTGCCGCTGGCGCCATGCACGCTGGCGCTCGGCTCCAGGCTGCCGCGACTGCCGCCGTAAAAGCCCAGGTCGCCGCCATTCTCGAACGCGCCGGCCTGGGTCTTGAGGTTGATCACGCCCGAGGTGCGATAGCCATATTGCGCCGGCAGTGTGCCGGTCAGCAGGTCGACCGAATCCGCGATATGCGGGTCGAAGGTCGCGCCGAAGCCCGAGATGCTCTCCGGCACGATCACGCCGTTGAGGCGATATTGCAGATTGCCATGCTCGTTGCGGACATGGACCGCGCCATAGCTGTCCTGCGTCACGCCCGGTGCCTGCAACAGCACCTGCACCAGGCTGCGATCGACCCCGCCGGGCTGGCTTTCGAGGATCTTGCGATCGATATGATAGTCGCTCGCGCCGAGCGACGGCTGGATCGCATCGCGCGCGGTGTCGAGCCGCTGGGCGGTGACGACGATGTCCTTCGGCTCGCCGGCCGATGTGTCGCTGGTGGTGGCCGGCGCGGTCTGCGCGGCGGCGGCGAACGGAATCAGTGCGGCGCCGGCGGCGCCCAGCAGGAAGAGATAACGCATTTAAAGAAACTCCATGACCCTGGCAGCGGATTCGCGCGCGGCGCAAATCCGATGTGACGCGAGAGCAAGCGCGAACCCGCGCTCCTGCGTCGTTATCGTTCAGGCGTGGAGGGGGCGTGGTGGCGCGCGGCTGCGCCAGGCATGCGAATACTGGCTTGGCGCCAGCGTGCGGGGCGGCAGGGCGACGCGCCACACGGTAACGGGCGCGATCGTCTGGAACGCGATCGGCACCGCGGGGAGGTAGGTTCCGCCATGGGCGATTTCGCGGCAGATCGGACAGTCCGGCAGGGCCGGCGCCGGTTGCCCGGCCTTCGCCGCCGGCGTGGCGGTCGCGCCGGCCTGCGCCACCGATGTGACGGTGAGATCGCTATGCAGATGGGTCTGGGTGACGAAGCTCTGGCACAGGAACGCCAGCATCGCCGCCAGCGCGATCGTGGCCCATCGGCCGCGCGCCATCGCCGCGCTGTTGTGATTCCACGCCGTCATGTCGTCAGTCTATCACCAGCAAGCACCTGCCGCTACAGCGGTGCCTCGTATGTTGTAACGTCACATAGATCAAGCCCGCAAGGTGCAGCAGCGTTTTCCGTTTCAAGATTGCGACGGATTATGACGCGAACGTCCTAGAGTGTTCATCCAGGAAGTCGACGCAGGCGGTGGGGAAAAGAGCCGCCGTATTATGAGCGCGATATGGCTCGCCGAAAAAAGCGCTCAATTGCCCCGCTACCACGTCTGCATCTGAGTTCGACAACCCTAAACTTGTCCCATAAACACGCTTCGTGATGGGCCTAACGCCCATCGCGAGTAGTTCCATATTCTGACGATGATATCCGAATCCGAGAAACACGATGCGTTCGGCGAAACTGAGCGCGTTCCTCATTTCGGTAAGTTCACTGCTATCCTCGATCTGCTCGGTGAATGTTCTGAGCGACGACGCAACCTTCACCAGCCGGGCGGTTTCCGCGTCACCGTATCCCACGCCATTCGGATATCCGGCCTCCCACTGAAGCTGCCCCAAGCTTCCGTATGGATGATAGATTTTCAGCTTTCGTGCCAATGCCTGAGCGGTGTGTTCGCTAAGTGCGAATTGCGACATTAATGCATGAGGCAGAAACCGTCGTATCGAGCGATCGTAATTGAAGCTGATGACGCTAACGTTGTCGAATATCTCATCAAGTGCGCTGGCGCGCATGTCTTGAGAAATGAGTTGCGCGAACCGTCCAAGCCACGTGGCACGAACTGCGGCCAAGGGCAGATTTGACGGGTCTTCTCGGTCGATCCTGATCACACTGTTTTTTTCAGCGAGAAGAAGTTGGCGGGCAATTCCCAGCTTGCCGCACACGGCAACGAAAGGGTCGTCATCAAGTTGGTTGATGACGTTGTCGATCGAAAGCCCCAAGTGCGCGGCGTCCCTAATTCGCCAGCAAGCTTGCAGGTACAGATTTACGTCAGTCTGCCTCCCGTCGTTGGAACGTGCCAACTCATCGAGCGCCGCAAACACCCGTGGATCGCCGCTTTCTTGCTCCCGGTTATTAAACCTAATGTCCAAGGTCGCCGCAATTTGTTCGAGAAGTTTCGATCCGCTTGGAAAATTCAACTCGCAACTTGCACCAGCGCCAACAACAAAGATCGTCGGTGTCCTTATCACATTCGTTCCCCCCAGGCCCGTACCTGGCGGCTACGAGATGATCGCGCAACTGTCGTCATGTCCCGCAAGTTGCGACGGGCTGGCTACGTTGATGGCACGGTTGCGTCGGGTCGGAGGCCGTCTATTTCCTCCCCTTCAGCCACTTAGGTACGCCGCAAGATATGACCGCAAACGTTATCGACTTAAACCGATGCGCCGCACTTGCGAAAAACCGGGTTCAACCCCGCTCACCGCACCACCAGCCGGGTGTAGAGATGCCACGTCGCATAGCCCAGCCATGGCAGCACCACGGCCAGCCCGATCGCGAACGGAATCAGTCCGACCAGCAGCAGCAACGCGACCCGCACGCCCCAGCCGAACATCTCGCGCGGATTTTCGCGCACCGCCTTCCATGACGTGCGCACCGCCAGGCCGGCATCGACCGGCTTGTCGACCACCATCGGGAACGCCACCACCGCGCACACCAGCGTGACCACCGCGAACACGCCGCCGGCGAGATTGCCGAAGATGATCAGCGCCCAGCCCTCGCGCGTGGTGAACAGCTGGTTGGCGAAATCCGCGATCCGCGCGCCGGCCTGGGTCGCGAAGCTCGCGCCATAGGCGGTCTGCGCGCCGAAGGTCGCGCCATAGATCGCATAGGCGACGATCAGCCAGCCGGCGAACAATGCGAGCAGGCCGACCGTCAGCGTCAGCAGCGGCGTGCGGCTGCGACCGCGCAGCGGATCGAAGAAATGCCACCAGCTCTCGTCGGCGCCTTCCTCGCGGCGACGTGCCAGCTCGTAAAAGCCCGAGGCGACGGCGGGGCCGGCGATCGAGATGCCGGCGACCAGCGGGAAGAACAGCGGCAGCAGCGGCGCGTTGAACGTCACGATCGCGGCGAGGAAGCAGATCACCGGATAGAGCAGCCCGGCAAAGATCAGGTCGCCGCGCTTGGCGGTGAAGTCCTTCCACCCTTCCGCCAGCGCCCAGCGCAGGTCGTCACTGCCGATTCGTCGGACCTCGGGCAGGTCGGCATCGGTGGACGTGGCTTCGGCGACGATGGCTGACATGACGGCTCTCCTGGGTTCGGTCGGCAATTCCCTTTTCTTGTCAGACCGAAATACACCCGTTCGCCGCGCCACTCAAACCTTATGGTCGCGCTCGCTCGCTCGACCTGTTCGAAGAAAGTGGTTCGCGCAGAGGCGCAGAGGCGCAGAGGCGCTGAGAGGTGGCGTCTGCGGCCTCCGTCTCGCGTCAGCATATTCCGGCGACGCCAATCCGGAGCGGGAGTTGCGCTAATCGCGCGGAGTGGTCGCCGCGCGCGCAAAGCCTCCGCGTCTCTGCGCCTCTGCGCGAACCACTCTTCTTTTTTTTCGAAGCCGACCGGTTCCGCCGGCCCCCGATCAGGCCGCCATGGCCCGGCGCGACAGCGCGCATTGCGACCAGATGTCGCTCAGCGCCGTCACCAGCCGGTCGATGTCGCGCTCGCTGTGCACCGGCGACGGCGTCAGGCGCAGGCGTTCGGTGCCGACCGGCACGGTCGGATAGTTGATCGGCTGGACATAGATGCCGTGATTGTCGAGCAGCCAGTCGCTGATCATCTTGCACTTGCGCGCGTCGCCGACCATCACCGGGATGATGTGGCTGGGATTGTCGAGCGTCGGGATGCCGATCGCGTCGAGCCGGCGGCGGACATGCGCGACGCGCGCCTGGTGCTGCGCGCGCTCGACTTGGCTGTGCTTCAAGTGGCGGATGCTCGCCGTGGCGCCCGCCGCGAGCGCGGGGGGCAAGGCGGTGGTGAAGATGAACCCGCTGGCGAAGCTGCGCACGAAGTCGATCAGGCTGGCCGACGCGGCGATATAGCCGCCCATCACCCCGAACGCCTTGCCCAGCGTTCCCTCGATCACGTCGATCCGGTCCATCAGCCCCTCGCGCTCGGCGATCCCGCCGCCGCGCGGGCCGTACAGCCCGACGGCATGGACCTCGTCGATGTACGACAATGCGCCATGCGCCTCGCACACGTCGAGGATCTCGGCGATCGGCGCGATGTCGCCGTCCATCGAATAGACGCTCTCGAACGCGACCAGCCTGGCGCGGCCGGGTTCGATCGCGGCGAGCCGGCGGTCAAGATCCTCGGGCGAATTATGCGCGAAGCGCTGGCACTCGGCCCGGCTGTGGCGGATGCCCTCGATCATCGAGGCATGGTTGAGCGCGTCGGACAGCACGACGCAGCCGGGCAGCCGCGATGCGAGCGTCGACAGCGCCGCCCAGTTCGAGACATAGCCCGAGGTGAACAGCAACGCGGCATCCTTGCCGTGCAGGTCGGCCAGTTCGGCCTCCAGTTCGACATGCGCATGGGTCGTGCCCGAAATGTTGCGCGTGCCCCCGGCACCCGCGCCGCACTGGTCGAGCGTGCGGTGCATCGCGTCGAGCACCAGCGGGTGCTGGCCCATGCCGAGATAGTCGTTCGAGCACCACACCGTCACATCGCTGATGCCGTCCGCGCTATGGCGGCGGGCGTGCGGAAACGCCCCGGCCTTGCGCTCGAGCTCAGCGAAAACACGGTAGCGGCCGTCCTCGCGCAGCGTATCCAGTTCGCCTGCGAAAAACGCCTCATAATCCATGACGGGCCTTCCCCCTGCATTCCCGAGGGCGCCCCGGCGGCCTCGTCCTCATGGTGACGCGTCACGCGCGGCCCGGCACCACATCGCCGCCTCGTCGAACAACGGCACCGGCGCTGTTGCGCGACCAGCCGCGCCACGGCAAGTGCGGGAATCTCCTTATTGGAAAGCCGCCCGGTATGACGCCGTGATCGCGCAGCGCTTCAGTTCGCCTTGAGATAGGCGATGATGTCGGCGCGCTGTTGCGCGTCGCCCATCCCGGCAAAGGTCATCTTCGTGCCGGGCATCACGCGCTGCGGTTTTTCGATGAACTGGAACAGCTTTTCGGGCGTCCAGGTGATGCCGCTATTCTTGTCGGCATCCGAATAGGTGAAGTCCGGGATGGCGCCGGCCTTGCGTCCGATCACCCCGTGCAGCTGCGGCCCGATCACGTTCTGGTTGAGCTGATGGCAGATCTTGCACTGCAGGAAGGCGGTTTCGCCGCGCGCGGCATCGCCGGTGAAGCTGGCGAGGCTAAACAGGACGCGAGCAGGAGCGCAAGCGAGCTGGTGGGTCACTTTGATCTTGACGGAAACAACCGAAACGGTTTCGATCGTCCTTGCATTCCCGCTAGTGATCGCCGACGCCGGGTGCCGGGGGATTCATAAATGGCGTTTGCGATACCGAAACCGGTCAAACCGATTTTCGATTTCACGATTCAGATCGTCCTAGGCGCAATCGGATTTATCGTGGTGTTCGGCGCCGCCGTCGCTATATCGGTTGTCGTTAAGGCTTGCGATGGTATCGTCCCCATATGGATGCAATCAGGTGCAGTTTATGCGGAAAAAGCCCTGTTCGCGGTGGACCTTTTCTGCTTCTGTCTGTTTGTGCTCAGTGAGGTTTTCAAACTCATTCGCGGCCTTTGGAATGAACGGAGTACATGATGTCGCACCCAAATAAGCGCCCGCCCAGTTCTGCGCAGGATACATTTGTGGTCGATGCAAGCTATCTGCGCGTCCAAGCTAGAGAGGCGTTCACGACGTTCCTGGCGCCGCTGTCTGGCGTATACAGCGCCGCCTTCGGGAGCCGCGCCGCTTACCCAAAGACGAATGGCGTCAAAGCGAAGAAGCGCGCTTAAACGCGCTTCCGGTACGGTCCGCGCTTTACGGGTGCGACTTCGGCATCCTCTACCAGCTTGGCAATATCCGCGATCTCCCAAAGTCGATCCGACACACCGGCAGCCATTGCCGGTGTAGCGCGCAGCGTCCTATGGATGCGGACGAAATTATAATACATCGTGTGGAGCGCGACCGCATGGGCGTGGTTCTCGACTTTCTTTGAGAAGGCATTGGTCAGGCGGGTGAAACGGCGCATGTGCATGCGGATAGTCAGGTTCTGGCGCTCGACGTAGCTGGTCGAGACGTGATCGATATCCGGGTTGCCCTCGCGACGGATTTTTTTGCTACCGGTGCACTCTGCCGGGCTGTAGCGCCCCGGTGCCCCGATGGTGGCGCCGTACAGCTTCACCAGCTGCGCATGGTCCACGTCGCAACTGCGCGCGCCCTCTAAGGCTTCCAGATAGGCGCGGTGCCCGTCGCTGGTCAGCTGCACACGGTTGGCGAGACGCGCCGCCAGATCGTCCATGAACCACATCGCGTATTCGGCATCGCGACCGCCCACGAGGTAGGACACGATCAGCTTGCTATCAGCATCCAGCGCGGTCCACGTCCACGTACCGCCAGCGCCTTCTGGGGCTTCCTTAGCGTTCGCAACGTTCTTCTGGTTTGCGTAGGTGAACGACCAGATTTCGGCGACCTGCACGCGCGCCGCCTTCACGTTGCGCACGTTGGCGTCGTGATAGGCGGCGCACGCCTTCCCCGCATCAATCAGCAATTTTGAGACGGTGTTTTTACTCACGCCAGTCATCCGCGTGATCGCGCGAATGCTGCTGCCCTCGCAAAGCATGTGAAGGATTTTGGCCCGGTCATCGTTCGAGAGCCTGTTCATAGGCCAATTTCATAATGACCCTATGCTTGCCAGCAAGCATCAAGTGTCAGTTCGCCTCCAATGCCCTACGAAAAATCTCGGCCGCTCTTTGTCCTGCCCTTCGACCGTCGCTGGCCGGATCAACGACCTTCTTCGGCACCCAGGTTTCGACCTTTGCCTTTCGGCTTTTGCCCGCGACTAGCTCCCGGAGTAGCGGCTCGACGAGCGCCGCCAGCTCTGTCTGATTGCTCATAACTCTCTCCGTTGGTTATATCGTCCATGTATCTACGCGCGAACTGGGGGTTTAGATCATCACGAAAATAATGTTTTCGCTTGATCCATATAAATCTGAAGTGCACCCTTCGATTGAGACACGGCAAAGGGTGACAGCCCTAGTTGGCCGCGATCATCGCGGGGGTTAACCCCCGCGATGATCGCGGCATGTTCTCTTCATATTCCTCCGGGCTGAGATAATC
>Ga0207703_10001801_pt1 | contig 19112 bp, 26 predicted proteins | sample KBSSwiS12_FD_184304 | JGI IMG/M metagenome (GOLD analysis project Ga0207703, IMG submission 184304) | Switchgrass rhizosphere microbial communities from Kellogg Biological Station, Michigan, USA - KBS Switchgrass S1-2 (SPAdes) (version 2) | ecosystem: Host-associated > Plants > Roots >...
CCGGATCGAAGATATGACAGCCACGAGGAAGTCATGCGGCAGATGCAGATACGACACGACAGGCGGCGAGCCGCGACTGAGTCAGCAACGCAGACTGCCAGTAACTGAATGACGTCATTGAGTTTTACCGTGACGGAGTAGAACTATGCCCAGCTGTTTTGCCGTCAAGCTCGAATCTTTGACTGGACTTGCCCTGATGGCGATATCAAATCCTTCGCCTATCATGTCCACAATCCGGTCTGTCAAACACAACTCGACTTTCACTTCCGGAAATTTCTTTCCGTATTCTATCGCCGCCTCACAAATTGAGGTGAAGTCAAATTCGGCAGGCGCAGTGATCTTCAGAGTGCCCGCAGGCCGTTTCTGAAACAGCGAAGCTTCTTCCCCCGCGCTCAATAAGGCCGCCACTGCCAGTTCGGCTTTTTTGAAAAATATCGATCCTGCGTCCGTGAGACGGAGTTTTCTCGTCGTGCGGACGAGGAGACTCACCCCGAGGTTTTTTTCGAGATCTGAAACTCGATCGCTCACAGTTGAGTTGGGCACCTTCAGGTCTTGCGCAGCCTTTGTAAAGCTCCCTGATCGGACGACTCGAACAAAGATCATCGCCGCATTTAAGTCCATGTATTATCCGCCTGCGCGTATGGTGTAACCGAACAATACGGGCTAATCAATCTGCCGCGCCCGACATACCTTATGAGTCCAACGTACAGGAGAAAACATGGACCAGACGCAGATTGAACAGCTCATAGAGAAATATATCCAGGGAATCAATCAATCGAGTACCGATGCGTTGATACCGCTTTTCACCCGGGACGGCGTGATGATGGCTGCGGACGCTCCCACGATGGAGGGAACGGAGCAACTCGCGGCGTTCTTCAATCACGGCTTCAGCACAATAAAGCTCCAGGCGGAGATCTACATCGATGAGATTGTCGTTAGCGGAAACTATGCTTACGTGAGAACGCATTCACAAGTAGAAGTGACGGCAATTCGGGAAAACGTTACTCGGCCGGAAAAGAATCGAGAGGTGTTTATCTGCCGGAAAGATAACGGCTCGTGGAAAATCGCTCGATACATGTTTAATAAAAAGCCTGGCGCGAAATGATGGGAGGGTCCGCAACGAATCGGAGCATTTCGATGAAACAGAGGCACGTTGAGACTAACGGCATCACGCTGAACGTGATCGAGGAAGGCGATGGCCCGGCGGTGCTTTTCGTGCACGGCTTCCCGGACGGGTGGAGGGGCTGGCGCCGGCAGATGGCGGCGGTCGCTGCCGCGGGTTACCGCGCGATATCTTTCGACATGCGCGGCTACGGCGAAAGCTCCAAGCCTGAAAACCCCGCGCTCTATACCATCTTCTACTTCGTCGGAGACCTCGTCGGCATCCTGGCGGGACTCGGAATCGATCGCGCTACTCTCGTTGGCCACGACCGGCATATGCGGCCGGGGGCTGACAGGGAGTGGGCAGACGCGGCCACGACCTTTCCTGGAATGCTCTACTGGGCCTCGGGGCTGCCGGATGCTTCGGAGCGGTGGGATCCGATGGGCCCAAAGAAGAGCCTCAACCGGCCGTCGCCGATCGGCATTCCGTCATTTGCCAGCCGCGAGGACGTCGAGGTGGCGATCGCAGGCTTCGAACGCGACGGCTTCCACGGTCCGCTAAATATCTACCGCGCCATGCAGTCCTACTTCGAGGAGGCGGGAGCCTTTGCCGGGGCGAAGGTCCGGCAGCCCGCCTTCTTCGCGTTCGGCACAGCGGACGGCATGATCAAGATGCGAGCCCTCGAGGAGGGAGACCTGGCCAAGAACGTGCCAAACCTCAAGGGATTCCTGCGGCACTGCGCTGGCAGAAAACACTTGCACGGTATGACGGCTTCGTCTTCGTAGTCGCCGAATACAATCACTCGATCACTGGCGTGCTGAGAAATGCGCTCGACCACGCGTACAAGGAGTGGGGAGGCAAACCGTTCACTGCTATTGGTTACGGCGGGAACGGAGCGGCGCGGGCGGTTGAACATCTGAGGCTCATCGCAATAGCGCTACGAATGGTTTCGACCGCAGTCTGCGTCCATATTGGCGGCGCCGATTTCATGTCGACCTCCCCGATGGGTACAAACAAGCCAATCGAAGAAATCGAGGCGAGCCTGCTTGCGCCCACAAAGTCAGCTTTGGATGAGCTCGTTTGGTGGGCCCACACGACGATGGCGTCGAAGGCTGCTGAATCTTCATAACACACTCGGGCCGGGTGGAAGCTCAGTGACCCGCCGGTGCACTTCAGTCGATCACTTTCGCGAGCCGACGAGGGACGACTGCTCAATGCGCACGGATCGCACAACAGGTCAACAGCTGAAGCGAGTTCACTCAACCCCGCCCTGCTAACCTCCGGCTGGTATCCAGCGCCACGCGGAGCGGCTCGACAATCCATTCGCCGATCGCCCCCCCGGCATCCAGCCACACTTTGGCAACGTCCGGACTCTTGGCGCGCTCCAGCCGAGTTGCTTTGCCAGAGAATCCTGCCTGACACTGCCTCATTAGTGACGGACGAGCAAACAAGCCGTATCAGAAATGAATCCTGCCGCTACTTCAACATCTGCTTTTCAATATGCGAGAACAGCAGAATGCTCTCGATACGGCCCCGATCGTCATAGGCCACCACATCATATCCCCAGAAGCCCGCCTGCCTCTGGACATCGACGAATTGCCAGGTCGCGATTCCGTGGCGTTCCCAGCCCAGCATTTCATTCAGCCGAAAGGAGCCTCCCGGGCTGCGTTGTTGAAAGCCTCGTAAATGCTCGGCAACATCCGCCAACCCTCGGCGTGTCCACATGGGATTGGTGAATACGATGCTTTCAGAAAGACTTTCACGCAGCAGCCTCGCGCGCTCCTGGTCAGGGATCTGCGACCAGGCCGAGAGATAAGTTTCGTAGGTTTTGACACGCGGATCCGACATTTGTCCTGCCTCCTTCATCGTTGGGACATTCACAGCACCACCGGACACGGCGCACCCAGCGAGCAGGGTCGACAAGGCGAAGACGGCGTTGCGGCGCGTGGTCGCAACCGTGTGGAGTACCGCAAGCGGCTGGCGCTCCTGAGTCGCTGCCGGGTTCGCTCGATGGAGTGACTTGTGATCTATCATGTCTTCAGGTTGCCCGATCTTCGCCGGGTCGGGCAGTACTCTCGAAGGCAAGACAGCGTTGCCCCCAGGTGAGATGACATGATGACCGAACATGAGATTTCCTTTTCCCAGCTACGCTGCTTTATCGCGGTCGTTGATGCCTGCTCGCTGGCCAAAGCCGGCCGGCAACTCGGGATGTCGACGCCTAGCGTCTCAAAAGCAATCGCGCGGCTCGAGCAAACATCGGGCGTCAAGCTTCTGCACCGCTCAACCCACGCCATCTCCCTGACCCAGGACGGGGAACGACTGATCGAGTCCGCCCGCGAAGTGTTACGGGCCGCAGGCGTTTTCAGTCGGTCAGCACAAACACAAACAGGCTCCAGCGGTTGGGTCCGTCTAACAGCACCTGTGGCTTTCACGCGCGACGTGTTGACCCCTCTTCTGCCGCGTTTCAACCACGACAACCCCTCTATCCGACTTGATATCCGATCAACCAATCAGCTGCTCGATCTGGCCAGGGAGGGCATCGACGTCGCGATCCGAAGTGGGTCGCTTGCGCGCGTCCCGGGGCATGTGCAAACAACTTGGTTCAAAGCTCCCTGGGTCGTGTGTGCCTCACCCGCCTATCTGAAGGGACGGCAACAACCCAGGCAACCCAATGATCTCACCGGGCATCAATTAATTGGCTTCCGGAATCAGCGCACCGGCCAGGTCCGGCCCTGGTCATTTCGCCAAGCGGGCAAAAGAGGCAGCGTCATTCAAAGCGTACCCGACCCAACGACTATCTATGATGACGGCGGATCGGCATGGAACGCTGCCCTGCACGGTGGCGGCATCGTATCAGCGCCGCTCTGGCTCGCCGCCGCCGATCTTCGGGCCGGGCGCGCCGTGGAGCTGCTCCGTGAGTGGCGCGACGTTGATCTCACAATGTACTTCCTGCGTCGTGATCGGCGCTTGACGCCTCAGCGTGTCAACAGAGTGATTGCCTATCTCCGGCGACATGCGCCGGCGTTGGCGGATCTGATTTGATGCTGGGCCTAGTCATCATGGAACGACCGGTCCCGATTCGCTGCCCGTGGACTACACTGCGGATCGCGTAAGAACCGACAACCGGCTATCGAAGGAAGGCGGTTTCTACATTCCTGGCGTTCGAGCATCTCGAACAGGCCGTACAGCAGCTCCAGTCAGCGGGTCAGTACGATTCCCTCACCAATATGTACTACAACATGTCCGGCCTCACCTGGCGCTGGGAGATCAAGCTAGGGCCCGCCGTCACATCTTAGTTTTCCCTGTGCCCGCTCCGACCAATCGAGCAACTGAGAATGCTTCTGACTGTTCAATGATCGAACTCGGCCCAACTGTGCAATGCCGCGACGTGGCGATGGGCGCGATACTGAGGACGCATTCGTAAATGGACCACCCCGTCTTTAAAGAACCTACATCAACTTCGCGGTGTTATGTCGCATTCAGTCCCAACTCGATGCGGATCGGCTGCGATGCAGGCACCGACTGTCTGGAAAATACTATAATATCAGCATGGAATTTCGCACCTCAGTTCCCAAGATGACAGGCCTGATTTGCCTGGGAGTGTTAATGGTTGCGGCGAGCTATTTTGCCGCAACACACGCAAGGGGCTACGAGATGCTGGTTCCCTGGTTTTGCGTATGCGTCTTTTCGGTCGGGGTAGTTCTGGCTTGTTTCCAGCTCTTCCGCCGAGAGCCGTCCCTTGTGATGAACAATGAGGGGATCAGCGGGCGCCAGGTGGGATCGCAACCTTTCAAGTGGTCAGACATTGCGTCTGTGTCCGTTGAGCAGGTCCGGCGGCAGAAGTTTTTGTGCTTGTGGTTGCGTGATCAAGATGCCTATGTCGCCGCGCTCCCGGCGGCACGCCAACTCATGGCGAAGGCAAACATCGCTTGGGGTTTTCCGGCGACATCGCTCAGTTTTACTGGGTTAGAGCCAGGCGTTCAGCAGGCGCTGGAGTACGCACTGAAACATGTTCCGGCGGGACGTAACCGCGGCGAGGGGCCATGAACCTGTCGCGACGGCGGAGACAGTTGACGCAATCGCGGGCGACACGCAGGCGGACTGGAGCGCCGACTACTAGGCACCGCCGCACGCCGCATCTCAATGTCTGACATCCGCACGTGGGTAACCGACTCTGGATGACTCGGCTTCCTAGGTAACTGAATCCAACACACCGCCGAGAGCCCGCGCGCCCCGAGTTAAGCCGCTGAGCTGCAGGGATCCGGGTTTGCATGCGACGGGCAGAAACCAGAGAGTGCCGCTGGTCTCGAAAATATAGTTTTTTAGCTAAGGAATTCTGGGTGTTGGAGCCACTCGCGCAAGTGACTGTAAAGATTGGGGAATTGGTGGGCGTGTAGGAGCCCACGTTGCTCGGTAAGTATCGGGAAATGAAGGACTTCTCGGTCATTACGATCTGACGATACCTCGAAGAATACCCCGGTGGCAATCGGCCTGATCCGAAGCGCCGCCCGCCATGGCTGTCACCACGGCGGACGGCTACCACAGCCAACGTACTACAGAGGTACGCGACCATGGGTTCTTCACTGCCGTTTCATTCTACCTGCCTTCCCTCGATTTCCAGGGAGGGGCGGCAATGACCACCTTTCATCGCAATCAATCCGCGCGCGCCTTCGGGCGCGCCCTCAGAGCCGCCCGCACGGAAAGAGGACTGAGCCAAGAGGACTTGGCTGAACGCGGCGCCTTCGACCGGACCTATCCGTCCTTACTGGAGCACGGCCACCGGTTACCGACCTTCTACGTCATTCTTCAGCTTGCTCGCGCTTTGCGCATGGAGCCTGTCGTGCTCTTCGCTGAAGCGGTAGCGCAATTGCGCAAGGAGGGGCGTTCATGAGTGCGTCAGACGAGTTGGATCATGATCCGCCGAGTCCTGCTACAAACCGGAAGCCAAGCGCCGAAATATGCTGCCGTTTGGCTAAAAACCTGAGGCGATATCGCCACCGCCGCGGTTATACGCAGGAACGTCTAGCGAAGATGTGCGGACTCACAAAGTCCTATGTCGGCAACGTCGAGCAAGCAACGGTGAATATCACCCTTGCCAACCTCGAGGCGCTCGCGATCGGCCTCCATTGTGGCGAGGACGAGTTGCTTCGGCGGCAGCTACTGATACCGCCGTTGCGCTGAACTTCGACGATCGTTGTCATGCGACTCTGTGCGGGCAGCTTGTGCCTGCCCGCACAGACTCCCAGTTCTCATCTTTGATTCTGATTGACTCTCTCTTCGACCCATTTCTGAACCGCTGACTCGACCCAACCAACGGCTCTCGGCCCAATCTTCACGCTTTGGGGGAAGCGATTCTGGGCCTGCAGTTGGTATATGGATGACCTGCAAAGTCCGGTCACGTCGCGCACCTGAGCGAGTCGCAATATTCTGTACGGACCCGATTTCATAACAGGGTCCGAAGTCTCCAGGGGCAACTCTCGTTGCTGATTGTCCTTAACTTCCATAGTCGGGCTACCTCAGGAGCGAGTTACGTCTCCTGGTCGCAATATCTCCCCGCCGAACCTCCTTGCCTACCCTGGAATTGCGAGGTGTTTCGACACATCTCCCCAATTTTTGCCCAGTTAGCGTCCAGGGATGTCCACTTGGCGCACCCATGGACTCCTTTCCGGCAAACATAGCCGCCAGCTAACGCGTCCGCGGCTCTCGTTGCCTGTCAGGCTGTCTCCTGCGCTCCTGGAGCAAGTCCCTCGCAAGCCACTCTTTGTCCGTCCAGGGCGGCGACAGTCGCGATTCAAAATCGCGGACCGCCTCCGCCAGTCTGTGGTCTCCGCCATCGTCCAGAATTGCACTCAGACTGCGCCATCCCTCTCTAACAGTTTCCCGAGTTTTCAACAGCGATTCGCGCCCCTCTTGCGCCTGCAGGCGGCCGGCTATCAACTCCTGCAGGACTTGGCGCTGCTTTCGAACTACGTGAGTAGACTCGCGACGGCGGTCCGCCCGATAGATCGCGTCGCTCTTATGAGAGCGTGAGTCACCACGCACCGCCCGTTCGGTCGCATTCGCGGTGACTCCGAGCTCCCGAAGATTCTCTGCAAATTGCGCCCGCCAGGAGCGAAGGGTCGCCTTGCGAATATTCAATCGCTCTCCCTGCTCGCTCATCGCCTTCAGCACGACGTGAACATGCGGATGTTGCTCGTCCGTATGCAGGACCAGGGCATAGCGGTGCTTCAGCGCCCACTCATTCATTGCCAGCTTCTTCACCGCCTTCAAAACCGCCTTTGGTGACGTTCCCGGTGGCATCGAGAAAATCAGATTGTGAACGAGCTTCACCGATCTGCGGAGCGGATTCGGCGCCGCCGACCGCCGATCCAGCTCCTCAAGGTCGAGGTCCCAATCGCGGACAACCTGCTTTTCGAATCCTTTGCCATCGACGCGGGTGCCGTTGTCCATCTCCAATTCCACTTCGCCCTCACGCCCGACATACGCCAAGTGCTCCTCCACGCCCGCCAGCGTTCGCGCGCCTCCTGAAACTTTGACCATGACCTCGGGCGCCCGATGAACAGTTAACGCGATATGCAGGCGCTTGGCTGGCGTGATGACGCGCGATCTCCTCGCATAGGCGCCGATGTCGAGCAGAGGCTGCTCACCAAAACTGAGATCAACGATTCTCTTTCTCACGGCCCAGATTCCAACTGTTCAGATTGGCGGCAATGACTTTCTTGAAGTGATCGCGCAGACCTGCCAGTGCTCGCAGTACCGCTCGTAGGTCGTCGATGGTCGGTTCGCCTGGACGGTCGCCTCGATTCCATGCGTGAGCGATCTGATTGATGTTTCGCCCGATAGCTCCCACCTCGGCAACGCTGGCCTTCAACGCCTTCAGCTCCTCCGGCAGCAATGGCGCGAGGGATCGAAGATGTGACCGGACGAGGAAGGACACATAAGTTGCAGTCGGCACCGCCCGCGCCTGCGCCCTCTCCCGCAGCAGCAACAAGTCGTCAGGATTCAATCGAACGGAAATCTTTCCGCTCGCCGCCACTCGCTCAACGGGTTCTATCACATCCGAGTGGACGACCTCGGATGCTACTAACGCGGAGTTAACCAGACGTTTCAACAGTGCTGACTCGGTGAGTCCCTGTTGATGAGCCAGCGCCGCGAATTGCGCTTTCCTTGCGGCGGTAACCCGAGCCGAGATGAGAGAGCCGGCAACCATGGTGTTAGTGTCATACAATAGACGCCGGTTGGCTATCCTGCAATTCTACCGAGTTACAATACATCTTCTTCATGCGCCTCCGGCTATTAGGGCCCTTGTGTCGTTTTCCCTTAATGAAGGGACTGCGTACTTCAAATAGGGGACTGGGCCTTTAATGATAGGACTGAGCGTGTGTCACGCCCGCTGAAGCACTTGTTTCATAGGCTCTTCCAGATTGACGAGAAACCCGTGGGCTCCGCGGTCAGTACCCTTTTTAAGGGGCCAGTCCCATATTTAAGGGTACAGACGAACGCGCGAACTTCTTGTTCGTACTGAAGCGCCAGTCCCCTCTTTAAGGGAAACCGACACCTTGGCGTGACTTCGGAAGAAGGTACCTAGGACAACATTCGTGATCGCGCAAGCCACCATCACCTATCACTCGCGTCAGCGTATGCGACTAACCACGAAGGTGCACATGCCAACCCTCCTCCGTGACCTGTGAGCGTGCCGAGAATCCGGCGGACGGCGATACAATTTCGAAACTTGAGACTCATGATGCGGTGCAGCACGAGCCGGTGCCGGTGAGACACAGAGAGTCCGGCGACGCTGCGGGACTTGGTTGGGCGCCAGTAGATTCGGAGAACGAAGCAAGTTTGTTCCGTGTTCTCATACAATCGGGCTCCGAACCCGCTAGCTCCGGAACTGCTGTTATTCGACAATGAGGGTAGTCTGGGTGACGGTGCGACCGGGGGAGTTAAATTGCTTTCGGGCGGAGGTGGACAAAGTTGCTTTCGGCAGAAATGGAATTAATGAAACCGAAGAGGGTGCATGTTTCTCGCTGAGTTACAGATAGAGAACTTCAGGATATTCGGTGAGGGAAAGGACGCTCTACACCTCTCCTTCAGACCAGGTCTAACCGCACTTGTTGGTGAAAACGACACTGGCAAGACTGCCGTCATGGACGCCATCCGCCTTGCGCTCGGCACCCGTGATCAGGAATACATGCGCATCGAGGAATCCGACTTTCACCGGCCGCCTTGCGGGTCCACCTCCCGCACCGAAATAAGAATTCGCTGCAAGTTTTCTTCCCTGAGTGCTTCCGATGTATCGGCGTTTTCAGAATATCTGACCTACATCGACGAATCCGGCGCTACCGAACCCGTCCTCTACGTTAACTGGCGGGCCGTAGGCGGCTTCCGGGCGCAGAGACGGATAACGTCCATCGAGGTGAGGTCAGGACTCGGCGGCGACGGGCCGTCTTTGGACCAGGACGCGCGCTGGCTGCTGTGCTCGACCTATCTTCGTCCGCTGCGGGATGCGGAGCGCGCGCTATCGGCTGGACGTGGTTCGCGCCTTTCGCAAATCCTTCAGTACACGAAGGAGATCAATGAACACGGGGAGAACTACGATCATGAGACAGGTCCGCCGGAAGATCTTTCGAAGTTAAGCGTCCTCGGAATCGCAGACTTCGCCAACGTATTACTAGGAAGTCACAAGGGGATTCAAAGCGCCCGCGACCGACTCAATGTCGAGTTTCTCAACGAGCTGTCATTCAACGGCAGCCAACTTGAAGGCCACATTTCCGTCAGCGGATCAAAAGGCGACGACAAACTCCGCCTCCGTGTGCTGCTGGAAAAATTGGAACTCGACCTGCGAGATGACCCAGAAAAAGAATATGCATCCAACCGGGGGCTGGGATCGAACAACCTTCTTTTTATGGCATGCGAACTTTTGCTCCTTGGCTCAGAGCAAGAAAGCTTCCCGCTTCTTCTTGTCGAGGAGCCAGAAGCTCATCTGCATCCGCAAAGACAGCTTCGCCTGATGCAGTTCCTCAAACAGAAGGCGGCTGAACCGCGCGGGGATGGCCAGAAAATTCAGATCATCGTCAGCACGCACAGCCCCAATCTCGCTTCCGCAATCCATTTGGACAATCTGATCTTCCTCTCCGGTGGCAAGGCATTTCCCCTGTCTTCGGACTCAACGGAGCTCGACGCCTCAGACTACGGTTTCCTGAGCCGCTTCCTAGATGTTACCAAGGCAAATCTGTTTTTCGCGCGAGGACTATTGATTGTTGAAGGCGACGCCGAAAACATCCTGCTTCCAACAATCGCGCGCCTCCTTAAGCGCGATTTCACCAGTAACGGTGTTTCCATCGTCAATGTCGGCGGTGTCGGGCTGCGACGATTTGCGCGGATATTCCTGCGCAAGAACCTATCAAAGGACGGTGCCATTCCGGTTCCCGTTGCCTGCATCACCGATATGGACGTAATGCCCGATTGCGCGCCGGAAATCACAAATTTGGTCAAGTCGGGAGAATCCTGGCCCGAAAAACGGAAACGCGGCTGGCGGGTAAAAAGTGACTTTCCGGGAAACGAATTTTATCAGCACAGAGCGAACATTCGCGCCAAAGCATCCGGCCAGCGTATCGAGACGTTCGTGGCCGAAGAATGGACCCTTGAATACAATCTTGCTCATGCTGGCCTCGCAAAAGAGCTGTGGATTGCCATACGTCTTGCGATAGCGGACGAGCGGATCGCGGCAGGCAAGGTCAAGCGATGGGCCGTCGCACGGCAAGCATCGCTGCAGTTTGCCGCGCTTGTCGCGTCCAATTCAACGCTGGAACAACTGGCAGCGCACGTCTACGCGCCGTTCCTGACCAACTCTAGACTTTCAAAGGCCATAGCGGCCCAGTATCTTGCATGGATTCTGGAAGCACAGCATCGCAGGAGGCGGATCACATCCGAGTCACTCCGGACTCATCTGCCCCGCTATCTTGTGGACGCGATCGACTACGTAACGACCGAGCAGCCCGCAATGCGCGGCAATGTGAACTCAGGTCTGGACGAGAACGCCAGCACGGCGGTCGCGTGAGTGCGACTGCGCCTCTCCCTTTGTCGGCCCTTATCGAGGAGGACATTGCATGGGCTTGTTCGGCCCTCGGGCTTCCGGCTTTGGCATTTAACGGCTCTGACGGCAATGACCCGCGACTCAAAGTCATCCTGTCTTCCGATCCGCTCGACATCGAGGCATGCCCCGGCAGTGGGAAGACCACGTTGCTCGTCGCCAAACTCGCCATACTGGCGCGTAATTGGACGGAACGCCGACGCGGCATCTGTGTGTTATCTCACACGAATGTGGCGCGCCGCGAGATCGAGGAGCGGCTGGGCGGCACGCCGGAAGGAAAGCGCCTGCTTGCATATCCACATTTCGTGGGAACCATTCACGGCTTCGTCAACGAATTTCTCGCCATACCGTGGCTTCGTTCCAAGCCCTTACCGATCCGCATGATAGACGATGACATTTGCCTGCGGCGACGGTGGTTCAAACTGCCCACTAACACGCGCTTCGGGTTGCAGAAGCGCAACTACGATCATCAGGTCTTGAGGATCGCCGACGCCGACTATTCCCTATGTGAAATCAGTTGGGGCAACCGCTCACTGTCTTCCGGGACGGAGACCTATCAGGCAATTCAGACGGCCTGCCGACAATCCTGTGAGGAGGGCTTCTTCTGTCATGGCGAAATGTTTATATGGGCGGCCGAACTTCTTGATCGCGTGCCGCAGATGCAAGGCGCGCTACGGCAACGCTTTCCTCTGCTGTTCCTTGACGAAGTGCAAGACACTAGCGAGGAACAGTCCGCCCTTCTTTACCGGATTTTCATGGAACGCAGCGGGCCTGTGCCAGTCATACGCCAGCGTTTTGGCGACTCCAATCAGGCGATTTTTCAATATAGCGGTCAGAAAGATGGAGCGCAGACAGACCCATTCCCCGAGGGTCATCTACGAATGCCCATACCGAACAGCTATCGCTTCAGCCAGCAAATCGCAGACCTAGCAAATCCGCTCGGCCTAGTTCCACACGGTTTGATTGGGCTCGGGCCCCGCACTGATGTTATCTCCACAGATGTCAAAGGCAAGCACGCTGTCTTTTTGTTCGACGAGCTAACGATCGAGAACGTTCTTCCTTGCTATGCAAGCTACCTGATAGAACTCTTTTCAGCACATGACTTGCAAAAAGGAACATTCACGGCGGTGGGCGCCGTGCACCGATCGGACAAGAACGACAAGATTCCGCGGTATGTTCCGCATTATTGGCCTGACTACGATCCCGATCTTGCTTCGATAGAACCGCGGCCCCGCACATTTCTCCAATGCCTCGCGGTCGGACGAAGACTAACCCGCGCGTCCGGCGAATCACATCACGTCGTCGATAAGATCGCGGACGGCATCCTGCGTCTAGCCAGTCTCCTTAATCCACTTGCCGACTTATCAAGCCGAAAGCGAAGACACCGGTACATCCGCGAACTGCTGTCTGACAATCCTCCGCTGGATGAAGTTTATCTCAGCATCGTTTCCCGTCTGATGGCTGGTGACATCGCTGAAGCTACCGCGGATTGGACCCAGACATGGGTGCCTCGGATCATGGAGGTTGCATTAGAAATAGCGGGAGCGGCACAAGTCTCGGATGCAGCCACCACATTTATGGCCCTTCAGACATCGGCAAACAGTGGTCAACAGCAGGTTCGCTCAACTCAGCGCGACAATGTCTTCCGGTTTCCGCCGAGAGACCCGAAGGTACACATCCGCGTCGGGTCAATCCATTCGGTCAAGGGGGAAACCCATACAGCAACGCTTGTTCTGGAAACATTCTACAAGAAGCACAACCTCGCCACACTTAAGCCTTGGCTGACCGGAGATAAATCTGGTCAAGCCGACGAAGGGCCTGACAACATCTCGCGGCTCAAACAACACTACGTCGGCATGACCCGACCGGGGCATCTGCTATGTCTAGCAATGAGAGAAAACTCACTGCTCGCCAGTGATATCGCGAAGCTGAAAATCCGCTGGCGCGTCGGAAGGATTGGTGGCGCTGGAATCGTCTGGCTCTAAGGAAACGTCAGAAGAGAATCAACGCGCATTCGACTTACGCCGCCGACCGCGGCCTTTAGCCTTCTTCGTCGCTCCGACTGCCTCCCACTCACCAACGACACACTGGAGCCACCGCGTCGCGACGCGACGCAGATCCTTACTTGCAACGAATGCCACATCCCGACAATCGAATAGCACGGTCTTTCCCTGCTGAACCCGCACCAGCGAGAACGCTCTTCGTTCGTCGAAACTATTGTCAAACATTATTGTCATGTCGGCGATCGGTGCAGCGTGTCCGATAGCTTTCTGAGTTCGGGGAAAGCGCGCTACGATCTTGTCAAGCGGTACCGAATGGCCGCCTTCACGCGACCTTTGCACCACTCGTAGAGCAGAAATCGCAGAGGAAACCAAGCCAACAAAAATCAGCACAACGTAGTAGCCGGCCGTTTGGAGCTCGCAGATCAAGTCAGCCTTGGATTCGACCGTACCATCTTCGCGTTCCTTCCAGTGCGAAAATACTGTTTCCGTCGCGAAAGGCATCCGATTCGCCATGATCAAATGGACCAGCGCTCTCACCGCGTCCTGGGAGAGACGCTGCCATCGATCGTCTTTGTCGCGCAGATTTTCAGCCCACCTTGGCATTTTCCCGGTCTTCAACTCCCGTTCCGGGAGAATGGACGCCGTCAGGCGATCCGCGTTGACCAAAGGAATTTTCAACGAAGGGGAGAGACGCTCTTTCCAAAGAGTCGATTTTCCCGACCCATTGTGACCCGCGAGAACGAAGGCAACAGGTTTTGGTGTGCCGCCGACGGCGCTCCCGAGAAGACGCGCCAACTTCGGAGGTTTCTTGCGCTTTGCGTGCTTCAACGAGATCGGAACCGCCCGTCAGCGAACGTTCCAACCGAGCTCTTCCCGGTTCGGGTCTTCCGAAGAATACGCGACGGCTCGTTTGGATCGACCGAATAGCTGTACAACTTGCCGGAAATGCCTTTCGGAAAAACGACGCCCCGACCAATTCCCGGCTTCTTCAGGGCTTTGCCAACCTCTCTCACCAATACGCTGGCCGACTCTTTCGCACTAACCGCTCGAACGCTCCTCCGTGGACTCTTCGCGTGAGCGCCTTTGGCAAGATAAAAACCATCGCTCAACGCAACTACCTGCTCAAGAATCTCTGACTTCTCGGCAGGCTGCTTGCGGCTTGCAGATTTTTTTTGCACGTCACTTCCTTTTCATTTTGACTAACAAGGCATGAGCCCGGCTTGCGACTATCTGCTGAATTCGAGCCATACCTTCACGGCGCTCCGTAGTACGCCATAGAGGAATGGCTTGACCACCTCGAAATACCCGCGCATTACGATTCGACGCGCTCCCTTCGAATCCCCTGTCTCCAGCGCCCGATTGTACTCAAGCCAGATGTCTGCCAGGTGCGGCTCGACGTAGCGCTCATAGGCGTCCCGCGTGAGAACTAACTTTGCGAGATCGTGAAGCCTAGTAGCTGGCACCCGATCCATCGGCGCTGCGACTGAAGACTTATTTGAAATTCGCGGAACGTTATGCACCTGAATGGTGGTCTCAGGTGCCTCCACGTGGGCCATTGCTTTCTGACTTCCTTCGGACTTCTCTTCGACTACGAATGCTGGCCGAGCACGATACCCAGAATCAACTCGCGACAAGTCTATCTTCGGCTCCGTAACCACGTGATACCAATTGTATGACGAGTCAGCGACTTCCGGTATGACAGCGAGATTAGAACCTACCGGAACGATCGGAAAAGATGCGGTCGTCAATTTTTCACGGCGCATTTGCTCGCGCGTATCTGCTGCCAACTTGTGTAAGTCCTTGGTTTCGCGCGCCGTCTCGATAAGGCTGGGCAACACCATCGATACAGTCCCCGTCATCCACGAGATCGCCGAAGGTTTGACCGAGTAGACTCTGACACCGGGGGTGACGGCCTCGCATCGACTAACGTTTAACGCCTGCTGGATGGAGTCGCCAATCGGCCTTTTGTTCATGCCCGCATCCCCGATAAGCCGATGCCAATAGACTCGGCAGCCGACATCACCCGCGCTCCTTCGGCCGTGAGCTGATACTTCGGTCTCGGTGGCCCGTCATATCCTGGCGACACCTCAGAACGGATCGCTCGCACAAATCCCTTCTCCGCCAGCCGGCCGAGCAGTACATAGACGGAACCGCGCTTAACGGCATCATCGGAAGCCGCCACGATCTCAAGCCCGTAGGCACCGCGCGGTTTTGACTGCAATATCCCAAGGACGATCATCTCGGAAGGGGTTGGCCATTCGTTTCGCGCCATGGGATTTTCCTTGAGATGTCCGTGATGCTGAAAGCAGTCGCTTACAATGTGTACGAAATATCTTATCTCTTGTAAGACTGATCGTCAACGCCATGCAAAGAGCGACCGCACTCGCCGCCAATTCCGGAGCGCCGAGACATAGCATCGGGGATGCGCGTGACGCACTACTGCACCACCGGCGTTGACCCAGACTCGCTACTCGTTCTTCACCGGTTGCCGCCAAGGAGCCTGGAAGGCCGCCGCGAACAAGTGCAAACACGGAATATCGATTGCGGGGCAAAGACAGCATTTTTAGACGAGAACGCGCGGGTAATTCCTGATCCGGAGCATTCCGAGGACGAAAACCGGTTCGTGCTCTTGGGATTGAGCATTTCAGTCCAGGTGCTGGTCGTGTGTCATTGTTACCGGCAAGACGGAGAGGTCATTCGAATCATCTCGGCTCGAAAGGCGGACAGCGACGAGATTGAGCAATATCATTGGTGGCAGCGATGAAGAAACACTACGATTTTTCTACGTCAGTCAAGAACCCGTATCTCAGCAAGGCGAAGAAGCAATTGACCATTCGACTCGATGAGGACACGGTCGAATACTTCAACGAGCTCGCGGAGAAGAACGGGATTCCGTATCAGAACTGATCAACCTTTATTTGCGGGAATGTGCTGAGTCGGGAAAGACGCTAACGATGAAGTGGGGCTAGTCCAGAGCAGACGTCTGCAGCACCTTCCCTTTGATCAAGTGACGCCGCGATCTCCGACAATACAACTCATACGCCGCGCGTAAGGGCCATAATGTCTTCGGCTGTCATTCGCACTGTCGCCCGACCACGAAATTTCGCATACGCACTGTGCGGCGATCTCGCCGTCGGCTTATTCGGTCTCAGCACGATTTCGCCGGTGGGAAGCCGTTCGAACGTCACGCCACCTCCGGCCTTCAGTCCGAGGTGGTCTCGGATTTCCTTGGGCACGGTCACTCGGCCGTTGCCGGTAACAGTAGACTGCGCGCGAAATCGTTTAATTGCGGCGGGCATAGTCACTCATCACCGGTTTTATAGTCGTCGTCGCCTTTCCGCGGGTCGCGGATACCGGAATAATGCGATTCGCACACAACTCATTGACGCTACCGAGCATGTTTCCGTCCTCGGACCGCAGACCGCGGCCCCCATTGCGAGACAAACCTGGACAGTTGACACGAATTTCGAGTGCTGGCAGGTGCGCCGGACCTCCACCGCGATAGGTTAGGAGCCCTGGCAGACACAATGCCAGCGAAATCGCCGCAGCGATGGTCATCTGGACCCTAAATCGGACGCTCAGCGACAACATCATCACCGGGGAGCAGCTCCAGCAAGCGGCTAGAGACTAGACTTCCTCCGAGGTTGAGAGCAGGTCTACTGCCCGATGCGCAAGCGCTCAACGTCGGCTCACCCCAAGCCCTCGGCAGACAGGCGAAGGACAACCTTCAAAGCAGCGCGAATCTGATCAAAAGTGAGATCGTACTCTCGCTGGACTTCCTCGAACGTCATACCGCCGGCAAGGCTGCCAACCACGATCGCGACGGGGACGCGCGTTTCGCGAATCACCAGCTTGCCGTGGTGGATTGAGGGATCGCGAATACATTCGTCGTTGTCAGTCATAGGTCTTCGATTAGGAAAGTGAGCGCTCCGCAATACGGCGAAGAACAGCCGATGCCTATTCGTCCCCTCGGGGCGGGGCAGTCGGAGAGTTGGATGCAGCCCTCAGGTTGTCCAAATAGTCAGCCCAGTTCTGCATCATCACTCGTCGTTCCGCCAGACGTTGGGCTCTGTTGTAAGCAGCCCTAACGGAATTCCTCTCGGCGTGAGCAAGCTGCAGCTCAATTAGGTCAGGGTGAACGCCCTGCTCATTCAACAACGTGCTCGCCATGCTTCGAAAACCATGGGACGTCATTTCCTCGCCGGAGTATCCCAGGCGACGGATTGCGCCGTTTAGCGTATTTTCGCTCATCGGACGCCCACCGCCGCCGATCGCTGGAAAAACGTACCGCTGACGTCCCGTAATAGGCACCAACGACTTCAGAATGTCCACCGACTGTTGTGCGAGTGGAACGATATGCGCCTCGCGCATCTTCATCCGCTCAGCCGGAATCCTCCACAGAGGTTCATCACTGTCCAACATCATCTCCGACCATTCAGCCGCCCGCAGCTCGCCAGGTCGTACAAACACGTATGGAGCCAGCTTCAGAGCAGCGCCAGTGGTCGCCTGCCCGTCGTACGCGTCGATAGCTCTCAGCAAAGCGCCTACTTTCACCGGGTCGGTAATTGCGGCGTGATGCGTCGTCGTGCGCGGCGCAAGCGCTCCAACAAGGTCCGCAGCGATATCGTGCTTGGCGCGACCTGTCGCAATCGCGTAGCGAAAGATACGTCCGCAAACCTCCCTGGTACGGTGCGCGGTATCGATGACCCCCTTGGCTTCGATTCGCTTCAGCACCTCAAGCAGATCCGGCGCCTCGATCGATCCGATCGGTTTGCTGCCGAGGTAGGGAACCACCCACTTGTGAATCTGCTGCCGATCGCGCTCCCAGGTGGATTCAGTGAGCGAGGCCCTCTTCGTTAACAGCCACTCGTCAGCAACGGCTTCAAACGTGTTAGCCACAGCGTCGCGTTCCGCGCGGCGTTTCGCACCAGGGTCGATACCGTCCGCGACCGCACGGCGTGCATCGTCACGTTTCTCGCGCGCTCGCTTCAATGAAACGTCGGGGTACTCGCCAAGGGTGAGCAGCTTTTCTACCCCACCAAGGAAGTATCGAAACCGCCAAAGACGTCCACCGGCCTTTGTGACCAACATGAACAGCCCGCGCTCATCGAACAGCTTGTAGGGCTTCTCGGCAGGTTTAGCCGCGCGAATGCGCGTTTCAGTGAGTATCGGCATAGGAAGGGGGTACCAAGTTGGGAAAAATGGCGATACCCCGGCGATATACCCCACCCCATGCTACGCTGTCCACGGACAGCACCAAACGCTTCTGGCGCGTAAGTAGCGGTATTTTCAGGGAAAAACAGACTTCGATGGACGTCGACGGAAGTCTGCAAACGGGTAAATGGTGGGCCGTGTAGGAGTCGAACCTACGACCAAGAGATTAAGAGTCTCCTGCTCTACCAACTGAGCTAACGGCCCGGATACTGACCTACCGGGTAGGTGGGGTGGACGATGGGACTCGAACCCACGACGGCCGGGATCACAACCCGGGGCTCTACCAACTGAGCTACGTCCACCATCGTCATCGTCAAGAGCCCAGCCGGATCAACGGCTTATGCTCGTCCATACCTTGCGTCGAGCCCGTAATGATACTGAAATCACCGGGCTTGCGCCAAGCGCGAGGCTTCTCCGCCTTGCCTCCCCCTCGCAGGGCGGCGAAGTATATACGAACGGGCGCGAATGGGAATCAGGTCGGGGCTATAAAGAATCGAGGTATAGCCTCGGTGGCGGGACCTCAGGCTTGGGAGGGACAAAGGCGGGGCGGGTCCTTTCGGTCGCGGCCGGCTCAAGAATCGGGCGAATCGAGCCTCGGATGGCCTATTAATTGTGCTGGCGGTGGCCGCGCCCGCGTTCGGCCGCACGGTCTTCGTCGTGGTCCTTTCCGTGCTTGGGGTCCAGGGATTCGGTGGCGGCA
>Ga0207703_10001804_pt1 | contig 19095 bp, 16 predicted proteins | sample KBSSwiS12_FD_184304 | JGI IMG/M metagenome (GOLD analysis project Ga0207703, IMG submission 184304) | Switchgrass rhizosphere microbial communities from Kellogg Biological Station, Michigan, USA - KBS Switchgrass S1-2 (SPAdes) (version 2) | ecosystem: Host-associated > Plants > Roots >...
GTGGGGTTCGTCATCGCGTGTCCCTGTAGTGCCTAGTGATTAGGTGTGCGCAGTCTGGGGTGAGGCGGGCCAGTGATCCAATCGATTGATTCTGGGGTTTCGATAGATGGCGCAAATCGAGGCTGATGTCGTTGCCTTGGGGGCGTCGCCTGGAGTCATTGCCTGGATTTGCCTCAATTGCCGCACTTTGCTGCCACGTCGGTGTAGTACGGTCGGCGCCGGGTTTGGGTTAACGGACGCAGGAGTGGTATGAATTTACGTATGAGTCGCCGTGGGATTTTGGTGGGTGCGGCTGCACTGGCTTGTGGGCGTGGGGCGGTTACGGCGGATGCCGCCAGTGCTGGGGCCGCCGGTACCGGGGTTAGGAACGGCGCAGATCGGATCGCCTCGCTCGAGAAGCGCGAGGGTGGGCGCTTGGGCGTATTTGCCCTCGACACCGCGACCGGCCGACACCTGGAGCATCGTGGCGGCGAGCGATTCCCGATGTGCAGTACTTTCAAGTTCCTGGCCGCGGGCGCGATTCTGCAGCGCGTCGATCGGGGCGCAGACCATCTCGACCGGCAGATCGAATATGGCGAGGCCGATCTGTTGGAATATGCACCGGTGAGCAAAGAACACGTGAAGGAGGGCAGAATGGTGCTCGCGGATGTCTGCTCCGCCGCCGTTGAGTGGAGTGACAACACCGCAGCCAATCTCCTGCTGCAGATTCTGGGCGGGCCACAGGGTCTGACGGCCTTCATCAGAACACTGGGCGACAATGTCACACGTCTCGATTCCACCGAGCCTTCGCTGAATGTTGTTGCTCCCGGCGACGTGCATAACACGAGCACCCCGGCTGCGATGGTTTGCCTATTGAGTACGGTGCTCTTCGGTCAGGTTCTTTCGCCTGAGTCCCGGTCGCAGCTCGAGCAATGGATGCTCGACGCGAAAGTGGGCGGGAAGCGGCTGCCCGCCGGCCTGCCGCCGGGTTGGCGGATCGCCCATAAGACGGGCACCTGGTCGAATCAGACGAACGACGTCGGTGTCGTATGGGCCCCCAATCGAGCGCCAATCGTCGTTGCTACGTTTTACACACGTGGTGACACGCTGCAGGAACAGCGTGAGGGCGTGCTGCGGGATGTAGGACGTATCGTTACCTCGGGGTCTTGAGACGTAGTTGGCCACGGTGCGACGCCTCTATCTCGAGGCGTCGCCGAGCCTGTTTTTAGCGAGAAAAATAGTCATTTAGGTACTATTCAGTCTGGCGTATATAGTCCACACTGCTGCCTTGTCCTTGGGTGTTTCGAGTTGTATTCGAAGCGAGGTCATGGTGGAACATGAATTCTTTGGCAGTGGTGGATCCGGAGCCCTTGAACTCCGTCCAGTGGCGGCAGGTTTTTGATATGGACGAGCAGATTCAGGTGCAGCTCGCGCGGTTGGAGTCAGATGTTCAGCACACCAACAGGGAAGTTGCCGACATCAAGGTGGACTTGCGTCGCACCAACGACAAGCTCGATGCGACGAATCAGCGCCTGGACGTGTTGCGCGATAAGGTCGACCAGGGATTCCGCGACGTCAACACCCGCATCGATGGGGTGCAGGAGAAGCTAACCGAAAAGATTGACGGCGTGCGCGTAGATCTCACCGGGAAGATCGAGGGCGTGCGCGTAGATCTCACACAGAAGATCGACGGTGTGCGTGAGGATCTCACACAGAAGATCGACGGTGTGCGTGAGGATCTCACGAAGAAGATCGACGGTGTGCGTGAGGATCTCACGAAGAAGATCGACGGTGTGCATGAGGATCTCACGAAGAAGATCGACGGTGTGCATGAGGATCTCACGAAGAAGATCGACGGTGTGCATGACGATCTCACGCAAAAGAACGACAGTTTGCGTGGAAGTCTCGATGGCTTGCGACAGGACATCGCCTCAGCCAAAGTCTGGGCGATGGGGCTGTACTTCGCCCTGGCCGCCAGCCTGTTATTCGTAATGGCGAAGGGCTTCCACTGGCTCTAACGAGCCATGCTGCGACGATTCCGCGCGCTCACGGCCAAATCGACTTCAAAGTCGCAACCGACTCGGGCGAAAGCGACAGGGGTGGCAGGCTGAGCGTGCCCGCCCGTAATTTGTCCTGCCCTGCGCGATCGCCCATTTCCTTGTACATAGTCTGCGCCATGAGCTGTGAGTTATGTTCGTTGTGGCCGAGCGCGTGGACGATCTCGTGACCGGCGATGACCTGCAGGATTCCCGGCCCGGCGCTCCGCAGTCCTGACGGTGTATTGATTTTGACGCTGGCGGGCAATCTGACTTCGGCGCGCAGCATACCGCCCGTTGAGTTGAACTCGGAAGTCGTTCGCCCGTGCACCGCACTGCCCTGGATGCTGGGGTCGGTCCTCACCGAGATGATGGGATTCGCCGCGCCATTGGTTTCCAGGACGACATTGATGTGCCTGGAGTGGAATAGGGAGTTGAGTTGTGTCACGGCCTGGCGGCAGGCAGCCGCCCAATCCGCCGTAAGGCCGCCAATCTTCACGCTCACGCGCGCCATCGTTTTCCTCGTAATCTCCGTGTTGGTTGCATCCGCAACATTGCGGGCGTTGCGAAGGCCTTCGGTGTTTAATGTAGCGCGATTGCGCCAGGCGAGTAACAGGTGGCCGGGCCGGGCGCCCAATCTATTGTTCCCGAAAATGTCACGGTCGGCGCCGCGCGGCGCATGTCGTACCGGGAATGGTCATCTCGCCCCTCTGCTGGCACAATGCGGCGCAAATTCAAGAACCGGGGGGTTCCGTGGAAGCAACACTCACTGACGGACGTGTCGTCCGCTCCGACGCCCGGCGCTTTCATCTGTGGATGGCGGCCGTATTCGCCCTCATCGCGTTTGGCGGCTTTACGCCGACCTATTGGGCAAAATTGGCCGGGGGTACATTCCACGCGCCGCCGATAGTGCATGTGCACGGCTTCCTGCTCTTTTCCTGGACGCTTTTCTACCTGGTCCAGACGGCATGGATTGCATCCGGGCGGACATCCACTCATAGGGCATGGGGCCTTGCAGGCATCTCACTGTTCAGTGTCCTGCTCTGCGCCATCATCGCAACCCGCATTACGATGCTGCGGTTGGAAGATGCCCGCGGATTCGGGGAGGCAAGCCTGCGCTTTTCAGCCGTGGTGTTTGTTGCCTTGCCTGTCATGATCGGCCTGTTCGCCACGGCCATTGCCAATGTGCGCAAGCCCGAAGTACACAAACGGCTGATGCTCGTTCTCATGGCGAGCATGATGACTCCTGCCATCGCTCGGCTTTTCCTGACTTACCTGGCACCCGCGGGCGCCGCGGACGGCCCGCCGCCGGCATTCGTGTCCATTCCGCCGGGAATCGTCGCCACTTTGCTGATCGTTGTGGCCATCGTGTATGACTGGCGGACGCGGGGCCGACCGCACAAGGCCTATGTCTACGGCGGCTTGATCGTCCTGGCTGAACTTTTCCTCGCGGTTGCCGTTGCAGGTACTCAGACCTGGGTGAACATCGCCAGGTCGCTCGAGCACATCGCCGGCTGAGTAAGGAGTCACATGGGCTCGAGCTTCGCTCGAGACATGGGCCATCGTTCGCATGGGCCGCGGTTGTCATACATGGCCATCCTGGCGGCTATCCCAATGCCGGACCTTGATCCCAAGCAAGCCTGGCGCGTTGCGCTGTAGCTATTTGTACGCGCGCTGCCGGCTGTATGGGCGGCCTCGGCTGGCGGCCGGCGATACAGTTGACTACAAACAGCTACAGATGCGGATAGCGGGCCACTGCCCGTTTTGAGACTATCGAGCGCTCGCGTAATGCCATGGCGACCCTACGGAGAGACGATTCTTGGGCTGGAGAGGAATCGGTCATATCGCGGCGCTTCTCACTCTCCTCTTCGGGGCGGGCGTGGCGTTTGCCGAAGACGACTGTGCGGCTCCATCCGAGGAGTGTGTCGCCGTGGGCCGCTGGAACCTGAGTGTGGCCGTGGGCGCCGGCGTCCGGACCAATCCCGTCATTCACGGCCAGGATATCCCGCTGGTGGTCGTGCCCCAGTTCAGCTACTACGGCAAGCGATTCTTCATCGACAATCTGGATCCGGGGGTAACGCTTTTTGAAGGCGAGACGAACACCCTCAGCCTCATAGCGAGCCCGGGCTACGACCGGGTCTTCTTTTACCGCAGCGACCTGCAGAATTTCTTTCTCGGCAATTTCACGCCTGCCGGGGGGGCGACGCAATCCACCTATGCCGCCAGTCCGCAGCAGGAGCGGCGGGAAATACCCGCGCGCCCCCGCAGGATCACCTACCTGGCCGGGCCCGAGTGGACCTTCAAATATGCGGGCGTCACGGGCCAACTCGATTACCTGCACGAAATCACGGGCCGCAATCATGGCGATGAGCTGCGCGCGGCCCTCGGGATTCCCCTGGGCCAGATGGGTGGCTCCTGGAGCGCGAATGTGGGAGTTACCTGGAAGAGCGCGGCTATCGTCAATTACTATTATGGGGGCCCGGATTTCTACCAGGCGGGCTGGGCTTTGAATCCATTCGCAAAAATTGGGTATTCCCGGCCCTTGAGCCGCAAATGGAAGCTCGAGGCGTTCGTGCATTGCGAGCACCTGGGCAATGGCATCGCGGACAGTCCGATCGTTCGCAATCACTACGTGACCTCAGCATTCGTTGGTGCTACTTACGTGATCCACAGATAAGGCTTCGTCGATCATGCGTCACGGAGGGGGCAATCACTTTGATTAGGATCCGACGGACCGGACGATGCGCGGCGCGTTTGATTGCGCTTCTGGGCCTGTGGATGGCTCCTTCTGCTTATTCGGCACTGGACCCTCCTCTGGAGGGCAATATCAAGCTGCAGATCAGTCCACGCATTTGCACCCTGACTGGCAAGGACACGCAATGCGAAACACCTGTGCACGCTCAGTGGCGATCCTCCCGCGAGGAGTCTTTGTGCCTGGTGATTGTGGCGCGCCCCGACGTGAAGCACTGCTGGGAGCATTACGCGGAAGGCGTTTACACGATTCAACTGACATTCGCCGAGGATCTGACATTTCAGCTGCGCGACGTGTCGCTCGAGCACGTGCTGGCTTCCGAGGTGTTGCGTGTCATCCGCGAGGCCATCCGCTATCGCCACAAGCGCCGCCAGCCATGGAACATCTTTGATTAGTCATTCCGAGCCGGCCTGGCACATGAATACGGTTCCCGTACATTCGGTTTTATTGGTGGAGGACGACCTTCGCCTGGCGGATCTGGTAAGCCGCTACCTGGAGACGCAGGGATTTCGGATGAGCATCGTCAGCCGTGGCGATGAAGTCGTAGAGTTCGTGCAGCGCGACAATCCTGACCTCGTCATCCTGGATCTCGGCCTGCCCGGGGAGGATGGCTTCACTATCTGCAGACGCTTGCGTCCCGCATACACAAATCCGATTCTGATACTGACCGCGCGCGACAACGATATCGATCACGTGTTAGGTCTGGAGCTGGGTGCGGACGACTATGTCATCAAGCCCGTGGAGCCCAGAGTGCTCCTCGCGAGAATTGGCGCACTTCTCAGGCGCAGCAAGCCTCCAGTACCAACCTCCGGCAAGACGTTGGCGTTCGGGCGTCTGCACATCAACGTAGTGTCCCGGGCGGTCAAATGGGATGGCAAGCCCATAACATTGTCGCGAAATGAATTCGACCTGCTGGTGCACCTGGCCGGTCATGCCGGCGAGATTCAGTCGCGCGAGATGCTCTTCAAAAGCCTCTACAACCGCGACTACGACGGCCTCGACCGGATGTTGGATATCCGTATCTCGCGCCTGCGGAAAAAGCTCGGCGACGATGCCGAGAACCCGGAGCGCATCAAAACCATCTGGGGGCAGGGGTATCTGTTCGTGCCGGATGCGTGGTGAGCTATGGCACGCCATTTCCTCGGTCTGTATCTGCTCATAGCCGTAACGTTGGCTGTCGTCAGTTGGGGGCAGGACAGGCTGTTGCAAGCTTATAGCGGCCCGGACGTGACCGATGAGAAGTCCAAAGCCGCGGTCGTTGCGGTGCTTGCCGATCGCCTGCGGGAAGCGCCGGCGGAGAGTTGGAAATCCCGGGTCGCGGGAATTGCTGCGCGCACCGGCATCGATATGGAGCTGTTCGCGTCCGGGGAAATCGCCGGGCCCGGCACGTTGCAGCGACTGAGCCGCGGTGAGGATGCCTACATGCGCACCTCAACGGGTGATTCCTGGGTGTTGAAGCGCATCGATAAGGATCACGTGCTGGCGCTCAAAACCCCGGAACCCGCCGGTCAGCGAGGCCCCCTCGAGTGGGGGCTCACGTTAGTGTTCTATGCCGTGATCGCCCTCGTGCTGATGTTCTGGATCTGGCCGCTGACACGCGACCTGCGGGCGCTCGAAAGGGCCGCGGCGCAATATGGAAACCGGAACTGGCGCTTCACCGCCGAGATCAAGCCGCACTCGCAGATCTATAGGCTGGCGGACACGTTCCGCAAAATGGCCACGCGCATCGACGGGTTGATCGCCTCCCACAAGGACATGTCGAATGCCGTCTCCCATGAGATCAAAACGCCCCTGTCCCGTATGCAATTCGAGATTGAGCTCGCCCAGCAGGCGGTCAGCATGGCCGAGGTCAAAGCCTCGCTGGCAAACATCAAGTCTGATATCGACGCAATCAATGGTCTGGTAAAGGCGACCCTGGGGTACGCGATCCTGGAGCGTGCGGACCTCGCGCTCAATCTGGCGGAACACAACTTCACCAGCCTGATTCCGGCAATCGTCGAATCCGTAAAACACGACGTGCGCCCCGGTATTGCGATTGCAGCGCAGGTAAGCGGCACCGCCGACCATGTCGTCTGCGACGTGCACCTGTTCGAGACCGTGCTGAAGAATCTGCTGTACAACGCCAGCCGGTATGCCGTGAGTCGGGTCAACGTGACCTTTACCTCGCGGGAGGGTTTGAATGAGCTGCTGGTGGAGGATGACGGCCCGGGTATTCCGGAACAGGAGCGCGGCCGCGTATTCCAGTCATTCGTGCAGTTGGATCCCGCGGCCGGCAAGAAAGTGGGTTATGGCCTCGGATTGGCTATCGTCAAGCGCGCGATCGAATGGCACGGGGGGCAGGTAGAGATCGCGGATTCGGCGCTCGGCGGAGCGCTCGTGCGCGCGAGCTGGCCGGAGGCGCCTGCCGATACTCGCTGAATGAGATAATTGAAGCTTGATGTTTTCGCCAGCCTCAGCATGATGCGTACCGGTGGTGTTACCTGGAAGATATTGTGCGCTCGATTGTGATTTCCCTGCTGCTGGGATTGTTCGCAGCCCGCATTGCAAGCGGCGGCGAGCTGCCAAGTCTGGCAATGGATGCCCGGTCGATCCTGGGCGCTGATCAGGGCGTGTACGTTGAGGCCGCGGACGGCAAAGTGCTCCTGGCCCAGGCCGCTGCGCGGCCCGTACACCCCGCGTCCGTTTCAAAGGTTCCCACTACGCTGGCGCTGCTGCGCAAGTTGGGTCCCGAGTATCGATTCGTGACGACGTTCGCAACAAACGGCCAGGTCGTTGACGGCGCGTTGTTGGGCGATCTGTTGGTCGAGGGGGGTGGCGATCCCTCGCTGGTGGATGAGGATGCCCTGTTGGTCGCTGACCACTTGCTCGACTTGGGCATCAGGCGCGTGGTCGGCGACTTGCGATTGCGCGGAACGTTAACATTCGATTGGCAGAGCGACGAGGACGGTGGTCGCTTGCGGCGCGCGCTGGCCGGCTCGATATCGCCTGGAGCCCTTGCAACGGTGCGCGCGTGGGAGCTCGGCAATCCGGGTGGCTCGGTCCCCAGCCCTGGAGCGCTGCAACCACAGGGGATCCGCTTCGACCCGACTCCAGCCGGTGACAGCACGGCGGCTGATGGCAACAAGGCACCCGATGCCGGCAAGGCGGGCGATGCCGGCAAGGCCGGTGATGCCGGCAAGGCGGCCGGTCCCAGCAAGGCAACCAGCGCCAGCGCCGCGGGCAAGGAGCGGCCGTTGGTCATCCATCGCTCGCAGCCGCTCCTGGCGCTGGCCAAGTCCCTTAACGATTATTCCAACAACATCTTCAAACCGTTGGCGGATGAGGCAGGCGGCGCAGGGTCCGTAGAGAGTCTCGCGCGAAGCGTTGTGCCGCAGGCGATGCGGAGCGAAATCACCCTTGGTGATGGGGCGGGCACAGATCCACGCAATCGCCTGAGTCCACGTGTGGCGGTGAATCTGCTGCGGGTTCTGGACAAGGAGCTGCATGCTACCGGGCACGCTTTGTACGATATTCTGCCAGTCGCCGGAATAGACGACGGCACATTGCGGCACCGATTGGATGGGCCGGATGAAGTTGGCCGCGTCGTAGGCAAGACCGGCACGTTTGGCGACTATGGGGCCAGTGCGCTGGTCGGGGCAATTTCAACCGGCGACCAGGGCACCGTCTACTTCGCAATCCTCAATCACGGTGTTCCTGTGCCCGAGGCGCGGCGCAGGCAGGACCGGTTCGTGCGATCGCTGCTGGCACATCTGCAGAGTGTCCCCTGGAACTATCAGCGCGATGCGCGCCCGGCCATAGCCCGTGCCGAGGTGTTGAAAGCGCCCTGAAAGAGCGCGCCAATTCGTTTATTCTGTTGCGCCTCTGTCCTGCGCTTCTTTCCAAAGGAATTGACATGCAGTTGCGCCCTCTCGTGTGGTCGATGGCATTGAGCCTGTTGATAGCGGTCCTTGCACCCCCGGCGGTGGGGGCGAAGGACAAGGAGCAGGCACCGGCGGCGAAGGAAGAAGGCAAGGGGGCTGCGAAAGATGAGCAGCATCCGGCGCAGGACGAGGATTTGAAACTGCCGCCATTTCCGGCGGACAAGACGGTCCGTGAGAGCATCCAGCTGGGTGGCCGCACTCTGAACTACAACGCTACTGTGGGCTCTCTGCCGGTGCTCGACGAGAAGGGCAAGACAGTGGCGGACGTGATGTTCATCGCGTACACCGTTCCGGGTGCGGGACGACCCGTCACGTTCGCATTGAACGGCGGCCCCGGCGCGTCGTCCGTTTACCTCAATCTAGGGGCGATAGGCCCGAAGCGGGTGCAGTTCGGTGCCGAGGGCGATAGTCCGTCGGACCCTGCGACCGCCAAGGACAACCCGGGCACTTGGCTGGACTTCACGGACGTCGTCTTCATCGATCCGGTGGGAACCGGGTTCAGCCGCTCACGGGTCAAGGACGACGAAGCCAAGAAGCGCTTCTACAACACCAAGGCGGACATCGAATATCTGTCGCGCGTCATATTCGACTGGCTCAATAAGAACGAGCGCCTGGCCTCGCGCAAGTACCTGGTCGGTGAGAGTTACGGCGGCTTCCGCGGCCCACGCATCACTTACTACCTGCAAACACGGCTCGGCGTCGCGATGAATGGGGTCGTGCTCGTTTCTCCGTATCTCGATCCAGGCGCCAACAATGACCACGAGTTGTCCCCACTGCCATGGATGCTCACGTTGCCGACCATCGTAGCCGCGAACCTGGAGCGCCAGGGCAAGCTGACAGATGCGAAGATGGGCGAGGTCATCGACTATACGCGGACGGAATATGTCGCGGACCTTCTGAAAGGTCATTCCGACCCGCAGGCGCTCGAGCGTATCGTCAAGCGTGTGACGGAACTCTCCGGGCTGGATCCGACCTTCGTCCGGCGTTCCGGGGGACGGCTGGAGACACAGGCCTACCTGCGCGAAGTATTCCGCTCCGAAGGCAAGTTGGGGAGCCGCTACGATTCCAATGTCACGAGTTGGGATCCGTTCCCCTTCTCACCCACGCAAATCAACAATGATCCGATTCTCGACAGTATCATTGCGCCCACTACGACCGCTATCGTCGACTTCATCACGCGCACCGCAGGCTGGAAGTACATTGGGCGTTACAACGCACTCAGCTACGAAGTCAACTCCGCGTGGAATGATGGCGACGAAAAAGGAAAGGGTGAGGACGGTGACGGTGTTCAGCGCGGCTCCGTGAAGGAGTTGCGTGAATCCGTGGCGGTGGACCCGAAGCTGAATGTCCTCATCGTGCACGGCTGGGGCGACCTGTCATGCCCATTCATGGCATCCGTCCTGATCGCCGACCAGATGCCTGTCATGGGTAACCAGAGTCGCGTGCGGGTCAAGGAGTACGCCGGCGGCCACATGTTTTACAGCCGCAGCGCGAGCCAACTCGCGCTGCGCGCGGATGCGATGAAGATGTATGCCGAGCATTAGGCAACGGTGTCATTTGGAGCACTCCATAGCCGATCTGGCCCGTGCCGGCGAACTGAGTCATTGTCCAATTCCAAAGCTGGCGCTACTATTCCGGTCACACGGAAAGTGCACGTCCCGATGCGAATCACTCGGGCGGGTGTAGTTCAATGGTAGAACTGCAGCTTCCCAAGCTGCTAACGTGGGTTCGATTCCCATCACCCGCTCCACTTATGCCACCTTGTAGATTGCAGCGAGGCGTACACCGCCTCCGAGCACATCCCGCCGTCGATTGACCATGGCAAAGATTCTCTTGTTTCGCGCCGCTCACGATTTGAGCGCGAGGCTCGTGTCGGAACTTTCTCGCGCTGGATACGACGTCGTGGCGCCGGACAGCGCGGATGTGCGTACTGTTCTTCAGCATCAGCCTGATCTGATCCTGCTGCAGACGGATGTACGAACACTGGATTGCTGTGGTCTTCTCACTCAACTCAAAGGCAATGAAACCACAGCGCCAGTGAAGATAATCCTGCTCGCTGACGGCGGGGCTTTGGAGCGCAGCCATGCTCTCGATCTCGGAGCGGACGACGTCCTGAGTATTCCCTTTGAGCCCCCTGAGCTCTTCGCCCGAATCCGTGCGCAGCTGCGAGAGAAGGCGCCAGATGATCGCTTGCGCCAGGAGGTGCTCGAAGCCAAGAGAAAAGAGCACGAAGCCGAAGCGGCGTTGGCGACAATCGTTGCGCAAAAGGAGAGTGGGAAGAGACGCTGGGTTGCACTGGGGCTGCTCATCGCTCTAGCGTTGATCGGCGTAGGAATTGCTGTTCGAAACGCCCAGGTCACCCGCAAATCGAACGCGAGCCTGGCGTTGCAACTGAAAAGTCTGCGCTCGGACATACTCACCCAGGCTCAGCTTTTGCAGCGTGCACAAAAGAGCCGCGAGTCGGACAATCAGGAATTGACGGCTTCGGTGAGCAAGCAATTGGAAGCCTTGCGGCAAGAGAGTGCCGACCTGCGCAAGCAGATGTCCACCTCCAGCGGGCCCTCTCTGTCTGAGCTCGACAACCGTTTGAAGCAGACCGACTCCCGGATCGGCAAACTCGAGAGTGAGTCGCGTATCGCAGAAGAGATCGTCCGGGATTATTCGAACAGCGTCTGTCTGATCTACGCGATTGTGGGGTTTCACGACAGGAAAAGTGGCGCTCGGCTCAACTTTGCCGGCATTGACGCGAATGGCAATCCGGTCGCCGACGAGAAGGGAAATGTCATTGTCACCACCGAAGGCGGCAGCCGGCCCGTTCAACTGCACGTATTTGGCAGTGGCTTTCTGATCGATACCGCCGGCCACATCCTCACCAATCATCATGTGCTCCAACCCTGGTGGCACAACGCCAAGGAGATCCCCGTGCCCAGCAAGACCTTCGCGCCGACTATCGAGTCGATGTGGGCGTACTTTCCGGGGTACGAAACGCCAATGCCTGTGCAAGCACAGGGCGTGAGCGAGGACTTTGACCTTGGGCTGGCATCAGTCAATCTACCTGAGCGCCATCCGCGGCCCGTCACAATCGAGCAGCAAGCCGCGATTTCGGGTGGCCCGGTCGTCCTGATTGGATATCCCACCGGAGTCGAAGGGATCCTTGCACGTGTAGACGAGCGTACGCTCAAACAGATCGCACAGGCAGCCGGGAACAATACGGAGGGTCTCGTGCAGGAGCTTGGTCGAAGAAAGTTGATCCGACCCCTGGTGACGCAAGGGCACCTTGGCGTTGTTGGCCCCGATCGCCTGGTCTATGACGCACAAACAACTCATGGAGGGTCGGGTGGTCCGGTATTCAATGCCAGCGGAAAGGTCATCGGAGTGAACTTCGCGATCCTGGCGGACTTCACCGGCTCCAATTTCGCTGTCCCCATCGCACATGCCGCAAGGATGGTCGCAGCGTCAAAATCCACGCAAGCGGCGCGTTGACGGCCTGAAACAACCCGCGCTGCGCAATACCTCGAGCGCCAGCGAGAGCTTGAGGTTGGCGCGCAATCGTCCTGCGTTCCAAACACCACTGTTTCAAATCAACGTGTTGATTTCGACATATTGCGGCAGTATGCTCGGATCAAGGCGCGAGCCTCGGCTCGCGACAAGTAACAAGAAGGTCTCGATTTCCGCCGCAGTCGTTCGCGAATCCCGACAACAAAAACAAGGGAGATTCCAAAATGAAATCCAGAACTTGGATGTGGACCCGGCTACTCTGTGCATTCGCGGCCCTGGTGTGCTCCTGCCTCGTTGAGGCCCAATCACTTCCCCGGCTCAAGCCCATCCCGCCACGCGGGCCGCGGAACGCCGCCCTCGCCGGACCTGCTGCCATTGCTGCAGCGACTTCGGCCCCATCGCCGTGGCGACCGCTGAATCATCAACCTCCGTTCACTTCAAACAGCTGCAATGGGGGATTTCCAGGCGCGGCCAACCCGCTCCTGCTGACGGATGGCTCGGTCATTGTGCAGGACGCAGGTTGCCAGGATTGGTGGCGTTTGACTCCTGACAACAAAGGCAGTTACGCAAATGGAGCATGGAGTCAGATTGCTTCACTACCCTCCGGCTACGCCCCGCTCTATCACTCGTCCGGTGTTCTGCCCGATGGTCGGGTGGTCATCATGGGCGGCGAATACAACTTTTTCGTTCCCATGTGGACCACCATGGGAGCGATCTACGACCCGGTGGCCGACATCTGGAAGCCCGTCAATCCCCCCGCCGGCTGGACCACCATCGGCGATGCGCAGAGTGTGGTGCTCGCCAACGGCAAGTACATGCAGGCCAACTGCTGTACATCCGAGGCCGCTTTGCTCGATCCCGTCACGTTGACCTGGACCGCGACCGGAACGAATAAGTTTGATGCCAATGACGAGGAAGGTTGGACCTTGTTGCCCAATGGAAAAGTGCTGGCGGTAGATGCCTACGTTCCGATCCCGCCAACGCAGTACGACGCGACGGGCATGAACTCGGAGCTCTACAATCCCAGGACGGGCGCCTGGAAAGGCGCCGGCAGCACGGTTGTGCAGCTGTGGGATTCCACCGCCGAGTGCGGCGGCTTTACCAACAATACGACATTCGAGGTGGGTCCGGCCGTATTGCGTGCCGATGGAACGGTGTTCTACACCGGCTCAAATACCTGCCCCGATGGCGCTGGTAACACGGCTGTCTACAGTTCATACGCTGGAAAATGGCGGGCCGGACCGATGTTTCCTGAAATCGATGGGGTGAAGGACATCAACATTGCCGACGGTCCGGCCGCATGGGAACCCAACGACAAGGTGCTCATGATGGCAAGCCCGGGCTTTGGCAACCCACCGTCATTCTTTTTCGAGTGGGATGGGAAGCATCTGAGCCAGGTCCCGGGACCTCCGAATGCGCCGACGGATGGCTCCTTCTACGGCAACATGCTGGTGCTGCCCACCGGCCAGATCCTGTTAACGGATTTCTCAGGTGACATCGAGCTCTATACTCCACACATCACCGCGGAAGATCGAGAGTTCCAGCGCGAGATCGCACCGCTGGTCTTCTACACACCCCAGCAGTTGGCTCGGGGCAAGTCCTATCAGATCTACGGCATCGGCTTCAATGGCGTCACCCAAGGGGCTGCCTACGGCGATGACGCGCAGGCCGCGACCAACTTTCCGCTGGTGCGTATTACCAACGTGAAGACGTCCCATGTCTTCTACAGCCGCACGCATGATCACAGCAGTATGGCGGTGGCATCAGATGACTTGGTATGGACGCATTTCGACGTATCCGCTGTGCAGGAAACGGGGCCCAGCCTGCTGCAGGTTGTTGCGAACGGCGTCGCGTCACGGCCGGTACATGTCGTCATTCATTAGGGCCCGGTATTGCGCGACTGGGTATGCGTGCCTGCATGCTGCAATTACCTTTTCGCGGAACCAACGCTGTGCAGGGTCGGCATCCAGTCGCGGATGCCACATCGCCGAGATATGAATGTCCGGCATGCGGACCGGGATCTCGAAGCTGCGGACACCCGCCGCGGCGGCGCGGTCTTTGACGAGTGCGTTACCCAAACTTGACCGCGGAACCAGCGCAATCAAATCCGAGCTGCCAGCAACCCGCATGGCATCTGGATATCCCGGCACCACAACTCGCACCGCCCGTCTGAGCTCGAGCTCTTCCAAGGCGTTGTCTACTGGACCGCTGAAGTCTCCGAGCTGCGAAGCCACAACGTGGCTGCAGGCAGCATAACGTTTGGGTGTCACGTCGCCGCCTGCAAGAAGTGGATGCCCTATTCGGGCGACTCCGACGTACTTGTCACGAAACAGAAACTGCGTGCGCATTTCCGGCGCTGACATTGCGCGTTTGCCGATCTCCAGATCAATCAGTCCCTCCCTGAGCAGACTCGGATCCCTGTCAGGCTTCGCTGCGAAGCGAAGGCGCACGTGCGGCGCCGCTTTGGTGATGGACGCGACCACAGCACCGGAGAGCATTTCCATAAAAGACTCTGATGCGCGAATGGTAAACGTCGAATCGAGCGAGGCCAGGTCCAAGTTGGTCATGGCCGGGCGCAGAACGATACGAGCCTCATCCGTGAGCGAGCGCACACGATCTCGCAGCGCCGCGGCGTGAGGTGTTGGGACAAGTCCGCGCCCCGCACGTACGAGCAGTGGGTCACCGGTCGATCTTCGCAGCCGCGTGAGTGTACGACTCATTGCTGACGTACTCAGGCCGAGTTGACGGGCCGCTCCAGTCACGCTGCACTCCCTCAGTAGGGCATCGAGCGCTGTGAGCAAGTTCAGGTCCATGGTTTTCATGACCGAACAATAGTGCATGCGGTCATTTTGGCATAGCGTTGGGTGCAACTATCAGTTGCATCCTGTGCGTCTGGCGCCTATCGATATACCTGGCGATAATCGAAGCGCAGTGAAAACAAAGGAGGCAAGACGCCATGCCATCTGCGCCGCTCAGCTCATCGAGCCAAAGTGTCCCCGCGATCCTGCTAATTGCAGCGTCGCGCGGTCTCGGTCTCGCGATGGCCGAGGAATTCCTGAAGAAAGGTTGGAATGTAGTCGGAACGGTTCGTGGAGGATCGGTTCGAGCGAAATTGCACGATCTCGCGGATGAGTACCCAGGACGGCTGGAAATCGAAACGCTGGACATCTGCGAGCAAGCCCAGGTCGTAGCTTTGCGCAAACGTCTGTCAGGCAGAGTGTTTCAGATGCTGTTCGTGAATGCCGGCACCGCGATCAGCGAAACGGAAACAGTTGGCGACGTGACAACCGAGGAGTTCGTGCGCGTCATGGTCACAAACTCACTGTGTCCCATGCGAGTGGTGGAATCTTTGCAGGATTTGGTCTCTGCCGACGGTCTCATAGGCGTGATGTCATCCGGCCAAGGCAGCGTCACGAACAATGTCACAGGGATGCGAGAGGTCTATCGCAGCAGCAAGGCGGCCCTGAATCAGTTCATGCGGAGTTTTGCGGCCCGTCAATCGGGAAAATCGCGTGCGTTGGTGCTGATGGCTCCAGGATGGGTCCGTACGGAGCTGGGAGGGCCGAACGCGCGCCTGAGCATCGATGAAAGCGTTCCGAACCTGGTAAACGTACTCCTCGAGAAGCAAGGGAATGCCGGTCTTGAGTACCTGGATTACCTGGGCCGGACTGTTCCGTGGTGATGCGTAGCCCGTGCTTATCGCCACACGACGCTAACCTTGTCGCGGATTCCTTGCGTGGGCAGCGCGACAACCGCAACGCCTTGCGTGGCATCCCAGTCAATCTGGCGTACATCGCTGCCGTTCACGGTCATCGATGACGGCCTGGTAGCAGTGTGGATGCGCAGTTCATATGAGCGTGCCGGAACCTGGCCCTGAAATGTACCTTTGGTCGGCTCGACGACCAAGTGCTGGAGGCCATCGCTGCCCGTAGCATGTGTCATTCTCGTCAGCGCGAATTGGCTCTGGTCATAGGCGAGCGAGACTCCGTCGTCTTCGTACAGCTCGAAGCTACCATTCCCTGCTCCATAAACATTCAGGATGAGGGTGTCGAGCGGTTTCTGATCGGAGTAGTCGCTTGCCGTCTGCTCGGGAATGAGGGCACCTTCCCGAACGAACACCGGTGTCTCATCAGCTGCATAGTGAGCGGTAAAAGTGGTGCCACCACTGTGATGTTCGCCGGTAAAGAAATCCATCCACGCACCCGGTGGAAGATAGATGGTTTGATCGCCGCTTGCGTTGAGCACAGGAGCGACCAGCATTTGGTCGCCGAAGAAGTATTCGCGGGAATACCGGTAGGCCTCTTCCAGATCCGGGTACTGCAGATACAGCGGCCGTAGGATTGGCAGGGACTGCTTGTGCGCCAGCCAGGTGTACGTATACAGGTATGGGATCAGCTGGGTGCGCAGAGTGAAGTATTTCTTCATCAACGCGACGCCCTCGTCGCCATAAACCCACGGCATACGCATGTTGCCCTCGAGTGGGTTGGCGTGCGCGCTGTGCATTCGCAGGATCGGGCTGAAGGTGCCGAACTCGATCCAGCGCGCATATAGGTCGTAGTCGATCTTGGCGCCGTGGAATCCACCGATGTCGTGACTGATGTAAGGAACGAGCACATTGCCGCCGCGCGCGGTGAACGCGACTTCGTAAGCGAGCACCGGCCATTGAGAGTAGGTGTCGCCAGTGAAGAATCCAGGATAACGCTCGCTCCCCCAGTCACCGTAGCGGCCCAGGATGAATCCGCGCTTGCCGGTTTCCCGCTGCGAGTAGTCATAGAACACCTTGTTGGTCCAGAGCTGCTTGTTGAGGCCCGGCATGTCAACAGCACCGCTCCCGCCATCGACCCACCAGATGTCCACGCCCTGCTGCATCAACGGTTTGTGTAGCTCGCGCATGGAAATGCCGGCTTGCTCCTTATTTGACAGGTCGAAATAGATCCGCTTCGGCGGCTCGACGTCCCTGATCGTCATCGGGCCAAGGAGGATTCCACGGCCGTCGGCGCCGGGCTCGACACGCAGCACAATCTCGTTCCGCTGTCCTGCCTTGACGTAGGGAGTCAGGTCGGTGTACGTCAGGCGTTGCGGCCAGTGGACCTGGCTATGCGTCGCATCGTGCCCGTTGACGGATATCTGATAACTCTTCTTCACTTCGCCCAGGTACAGATACAGGGCGTCAGGCAGCCTTGCCGGTAGCTGAAACGATGCCCGATACCAGACAGTCCCGCCGGAGTCGGTGGAAGACTTCCACAGCCTCGAGATATCCATGTCGAACGACGGCTTTGCGGGCAACGGACGGCCGAGCGCTTTCAGCACTGCCGGCGCATGGCTGTCAGAAAACGACAGGATGCTTTCCTCGGTGTTGGCATAACCCGGATGGTCATTGAGGCTGAGCTTGATGCCCTGGCCGTGCAGCCAGCTCGAGAGCTGATCTGGCTGCGGTATGAGCGGGCTCCAGTCATAGCCCCCGTCCCAGCCGTAGTTGTGCCAGGCAAAATCCAGCACCAGCACGTCGAACGGGATGTGGCTCGTGCGCAGCCGCGAGACTTCCTCCTCGAGGTATTGCTGATTGTAGCGTTTGAACTCGGGTTGGTCGGCCGCCGCCGTGCCGGGAAAGTATTCGAAGTTGAAATCCGTGATCCAGGGGCCGAGCACGTAGCGCGGGATCATCGGTACAGGGCCGCAAAGCTGCGCGTATTCCCCGAGCACCTTCCGGTAATCGCGGTTGTATGTGAAGAGATACCAGTCCTGTCCGTTCTGCTGTGGCCGCGGCTCTATCCACTCTTTCTGCTGATTCCACACCGGGGTCTGGCTATCGTCCATGAACGCATAACCGCTGCGGCTCAACAGCCCAGGCTTAGCCTCACCGAGCAGGACGTCGATCCCCGGGATGATGTCGTTGACCGGACTTTCGACATCTGTATGCCCTTCGGGGAGGTTGTCTTTGCTGACATTGTCCAGCGAATAGGTGAGCCCACCCAGGTTCTGCCGGTCCACATCACCCGGATGCCAGGCGTGTGCACCGCCGCCGGTGGGATCGTTCCAGGTCACCTCCAGGTTGACCGCGGTAAACGGACCGGATCCCATCCGGTAACGTAACGTCATGGCACCGGTGGTGGCGATCAGCCAACCATCCTTCTGCATGGAGTGGACCTGAACTGCGGGCCAATCCCTCTTTTGCACGACCGCGGTGGACGAATCGACAAACGTCGCAGAAGGCGAGTACTCCATCCGCACCAGTGAGGGTGTCAGGAACTCAAAGCGTGCGTTATCAGCGCGGATCGTGGGCGCGCTGAGTTTGGCGCAGGACGCCACGAATACCGGAGCCAATCCGATAAGCAGCCACTTCGCGACGCCACTCACTCCATCAATCCAATCTTCTGCAGAGCCCGCAGATACTCAGTCACCAACTCTTCGGGCACGGGGCCATACTCGGTAGTCAGGGCGGCAGTGATCTGGCTCGCCGTGCGGGTACCGTCGGCAAAGTTTAGGGCCTCGTAGGCATATTCCTCGCCGGTGCCCCAGGAACCTTCGTAGCTCAACAGGCGCGGGGTTGGAATGCCGGCTGCTTTCGCGTGGTCGGCGAAATAGTCGTAGCCAAAGACCATGAGGGGGCCCCGAGGGTCGGGCCGGCGATGGAAGAGGGGCGTGCCGTCGCGGCCCGTGGCACTGCTGTGGGGGCGGCGGTGATTTGCCGGCGCGGCGGCGGAGGAGGAGTACGCAGCGATTGAGTTGAGAACGCTGCGCTCGTGTTCCCTGAGGGCGCTCAATACGGCCAGCGGCGCTGACGCGGGCCCAGGCGGCGATGCGCCCCCCGCAGGCGCCGATGCGCCGCCCGCAGGCGCCGACGCGCCCGACCTTGCGCCCACCGGGACCGGGTACCGCCCCAACATCTCCGCCATCCGCAGCAGTCCCC
>Ga0207703_10001806_pt1 | contig 19081 bp, 18 predicted proteins | sample KBSSwiS12_FD_184304 | JGI IMG/M metagenome (GOLD analysis project Ga0207703, IMG submission 184304) | Switchgrass rhizosphere microbial communities from Kellogg Biological Station, Michigan, USA - KBS Switchgrass S1-2 (SPAdes) (version 2) | ecosystem: Host-associated > Plants > Roots >...
GCCTATGCCGACCCCGTGGTCCATGCCGGCCCGCTCGGCGCGGGGCAATACATGAAGCTTATCAACAACGCCCTGTTCGGGGCCAACATGCAGCTGGGAGTCGAAGCCTGCCGCATCGGTCGCGAGTTCGGCCTGGATGTGATGCAGATGGCCAAGTGCCTGGGCGCCCACGGCTCCGGAGGATCAGCGGTGCTGGAGATGATTGCGGAATTCGGCTCACCGGAACAGATGCTGGAGCGCGGCGGCCCCTATGCCCAGAAGGACATCCTCGTCGCCCAGAAGCTGGCGGACGATCTGGGGGTCGATCTCGGGACAATCCGCGAGGTCAATGCGCCGCTGCTTGCGACGCTCGAGGAGCTGATCGGTCCTCCCGCGCCGACGCCGTGACGGGAAGCAGCGGCATACGTCAGCGCCTTGGCATCACGGCAAATGCAACCCATCCGGTGCAGGAGCACGACCATGACCGACCCGGACACAATTGTCGCCTGGCAGCGGATCGATCAGCGGACGACGACCTCTGGCAAACTGGTGGCGGCCGATGTGCAGCGGCTGGCCGACCTCGGCGTGCGCCACGTCATCAACCTGGCGATGGCTGATCATCCCGAGGCGCTGGATGGCGAGGCCAACCTGCTCCGGGCGGCGGGCATCCGCTACACTCACATCCCGGTGCCGTTCGATGCCCCCAGCGATGCTCACTACGCCGCATTCGTGACGGCCTACGAAGCCCTTGCAGGGCCGGTGCACGTGCACTGCATCGCCAACATGCGGGTTTCGGCATTCCTCTATCGCTACCACCGCGACCGAACGGGCATGCCCGAACCGGAAGCCCGGGCGCTGATGGAGCGGCAGTGGTCTCCGGATACCGGCAATCATCCCAGCCTGGCACCGTGGGCCCGGTTCATCGCAGCGGGCGGGGATTAGCATCCGCCGAGCCCGCGGATGCGCGCTCGGCGGCGAGGAGGATCTGGCAGGTCCTGCGGGGAATTAGTCGAACAGGCTCGAGACCGAGCTTTCGTCGGCGATGCGGCGCATGGCTTCGCCGATCAGGGGCGCCATGGCGAGAACGCGGATGCGGCCGGATTCGGTGGTGGCTTCGGTGGCCTGGATGGTGTCGGAGATCACCAGTTCCTTGAGCGCCGAGCTGTTGACGCGGCCGACCGCCGCGCCGGAGAGGACGCCGTGGGTGATGTAGGCGGTGACGCTGGCGGCGCCCGAATCCATCAGGGCCTGCGCGGCGTTGCACAGGGTGCCGCCCGAATCGATGATGTCGTCGATCAGGATGCAGGCGCGGCCCTTGACCTCGCCGATGATGTTCATGACCTCGGACTGGCCGGGCTTGTCACGGCGCTTGTCGACGATGGCGAGGGGAGCGTTGTCGAGTCGCTTGGCGAGGGCGCGGGCGCGGACCACGCCGCCGACGTCGGGCGAGACCACCATCAGCGGCTGACCGCCGTAGCGCGCCTGGATATCGGCGGCCATGACCGGCGCGGCATAGAGATTGTCGGTCGGGATGTCGAAGAAGCCCTGGATCTGGCCGGCGTGGAGATCGACCGCGAGAACGCGATCGGCACCCGCGGTGGTGATCAGGTTGGCGACCAGCTTGGCGGAAATCGGCGTGCGCGGGCCCGGCTTGCGGTCCTGCCGGGCGTAGCCGAAGTAGGGTACCACCGCGGTGATTCGCTTGGCCGATGCGCGGCGCAGCGCATCGATGCAGATCAGCAGTTCCATCAGGTTGTCGTTGCACGGGTAGCTGGTGGACTGGACGACGAACACATCCTCGCCGCGGACGTTCTCGTGGATCTCGACGAAAACTTCCTCGTCGGCGAAGCGGCGCACGCTCGCGTCGGTCAGCGGGATCTCGAGATAGCCCGCGATCGCCCGTGCGAGCGGCAGGTTGCTGTTGCCGGCCATGATCTTCATGCGCGATTCCCTTCCGCCGTATCCACGGCGCGCTCTAGCGGAGGGTCGCACAATTGCAATATTCGTGCAGGCGCGTGGCGGGGAAAAGCGCACGGCGCTTTGCCCGAGACCGGCGCGGGGCACCGATTGCCCTGGCACCACCGCCTGCGGCGGCGGTCCCCTCCCCGTCTGCACTGCGTGAAACGGGGAGAACTTTGCGGGGACCTACTTGCGGCGGTGCTCGCCGGAAATGCGGCGAACGGTGCCCGATGAGGCGCGCATGACGATGCTTTCGGTGGTGAGGGTGCCGTTCTTGCGGCGCTTCACGCCGCGCAGCAGCGAGCCGTCGGTGACGCCGGTCGCCGCGAAGATGCAGTCACCCCGGGCGAGCTCGTCGCGGGTGTAGATCTTGTTGAGGTCTTCGATGCCCCACTTGCGGGCGCGGCCGCGCTCGTCGTCGTTGCGGAACAGGAGCCGGCCGTTGAACTGGCCGCCGACGCAGCGCAGCGCCGCGGCGGCGAGGACGCCTTCGGGGGCGCCGCCCGAGCCCATGTACATGTCGATGTTGGTTTCCTCGTCGGTCACCGCGATCACGCCGGCAACGTCGCCGTCGCCGATGAGCGCGACGCCGCAGCCCAGCGCGCGCAGCTCGGCGATGAGTTCGGCATGGCGCGGACGGTCCAGCACGCAGACGATGATCTCGCTGGGATCGACGCCCTTGGCGGCGGCGACGGCCTTGACGTTCTCGCTCGGCGATTTGGCCAGGCTGATGATCCCCTCGGGGTAGCCGGGGCCGACCGCGAGCTTGTCCATGTAGACGTCGGGCGCGTTGAGTAGCCCGCCTTCCTCCGCGACGGCGAGAACGGCCAGCGCGTTGGGGCCGGCCTTGGCGCAGATCGTGGTGCCCTCGAGTGGATCGAGCGCGATGTCGATCTTGGGGCCGGTGCCGATGGCGTTGCCGACCTTCTCGCCGATGTAGAGCATCGGGGCCTCGTCGCGCTCACCCTCGCCGATGACGACGGTGCCGTCCATGTAGAGCTCGTTGAAGGCGGCGCGCATGGCCTCGACCGCGGCGGCGTCGGCGGCCTTCTCGTCACCCCTGCCGATCAGCTTGGCGGCGCCGATTGCCGCGGCCTCCGTCACCCGGACCATTTCCAGGACGAGAACGCGATCGAGAACCTTGCTGGCGGGGGTGTCGGACATGGGCATCCTTGCGTTGGGCACGTGTTTGCCGGTCGCTTAGACAGGGGAGCGGGCGCTGTCGAGTGTTCCGACGCGCTAATCCGCATACGAATGCGAGGTAAGCCGGGGGCCGGCGTGCGCCCCCGAATGAGGTCGGGTCAGTCGCCGAGGATCTGCATGACCAGCGGCTGGCTCCACAGGCTCGGCGAGCCGTCGAGCAGGCGCAGTGCCTCAGTGACCGCGCTTTCCGGGCCTTCGTGGGTGACCATCGCGACGAGCACTTCACCATCCGCCTCGGCGCGGCCCTTCTGGATCAGGCTCTCGATCGAGACCCCGGCATCGCGCATCGCGGCGGTGATCTCGGCCAGGACGCCGGGGCGGTCCTTGACGATGAAGCGCACATAGGCGCGGCCGGTGCGGTGGCCCGAGGAGGCGGGCTCCAGCGCCTCGAGCTCGGCCACGGGAACGGAGAACGGCGCGCCGATCTCGCCCCGGGCAATATCGATCAGGTCGGCAACGACCGCGCTGGCAGTAGGCCCGTCGCCCGCGCCGGCGCCCTGGAACAGCAGGCGGCCCGAGAAATTGCCTTCGGCGACGACCGCGTTGGTCGCCCCATCGACATGCGCGAGGGGATGATCGAACGGCACGAGGTGGGGCCGGACGCGTTGGAACAGGCGGGGCGTGCCGGCCGAATGATCAGGCTCGGCCATGCCTATCAGGCGAATCACGTAGCCCAGCGCATCCGCCTGGGCGATATCGGCCGCGCGCAGGCGCGAGATGCCGGCCGTGTCGACCGCGGCGAAATCGATCTCCGCGCCGAACGCGATGGCGGCAAGGATCGAGAGCTTGTGCGCCGCGTCCGTCCCCTCGATGTCGAAAGCCGGATCCGCCTCGGCATAGCCGCGAGCCTGCGCCTCGGCGAGGACGTCGCCGAAATCGCGGCCGGTGTCTTCCATGGTCGAGAGGATGAAATTGCAGGTGCCGTTGAGAATGCCGTAGACCCGCTCGAACGCGTTGGCCGCCGCGCCTTCGCGCAGGCCCTTGATCACCGGGATGCCGCCGGCAACCGCTGCCTCGAACTTGAGTGCGACCCGGGCCGCTTCGGCCTTGGCGGCGAGTTCGAGCCCGTGATGGGCGATCATCGCCTTGTTGGCGGTGACCAGCGCCTTGCCGGCCTCGATCGTGGTGCGCGCGCAGGCCAGCGCCGGCCCGTCGGAGCCGCCGACCAGCTCGACCACGACATCGACGTCTGGCCGCTCGCCCAGGATGACCATGTCGTCTTCCCAGGCATAAGGGGTCATATCGACGCCGCGGTTCTTGGTGCGATCGCGCGCGCTGACGGCGACGATCTGCAGCGGACGCCCGGCGCGGCGCGCGATCAGCGCGGCGTTGGTTTCCAGAACTCGGATCACGCCGGCTCCAACGGTGCCCAGCCCGGCGAGCGCGATACGTAGCGGTTCGGCCATGTTCATCCCTTTCGGGGCGGGCCGATAGGGCACCGCGCGAGGAAAGGCCAGAGGCTGCGGGGCCAGCGCCTGGCAAGGTCAGCTGCGCGGGCGCGGCGACCTAGCTGCGCGTGCGAGGGCAGGAGCCGAGCGAATCGAGCACCATCCGGTAGTCGGCCCAGGCTTCGGCGCGGTCGGCCGAGGTGGCCGAGACCTCGCTCTCGCGCGAGAGGCGCTGCGGCAGGAAGCAGGCGAGGCGATACCAGGCCAGGGTGTCGCGCGCGGGCGGCTCACCCGAGGCATCGACGACCTCGGAGAACGACGCGCTCCACCGCGCCGCCTTGCCGGGCTCGTGAGTCACGATGATCGAGGCCGGCTCGCCATTGGCCGCGGCGAGAAAGATCTGGGTCTCGCCCGCACCCGCGAGCGTGCCGGGGACATAGATCGCCTCGCGCACCCCGGTGATTCGCCCGGGCGCGCCGGGGGCGAGCAGCTCGGCCAGGATCGCCTTGAGCCGCGCGTCGAGCGCTTCGTCCCACAGCACTTGCGCATCCGGGGCGACGAGCTGAAGCTCGCCGGGCTTGTCGGGCACGGTGCGGGCGAACAGGACCACGCCGCGCTTGGCGAGGCGCGGCAGCTGGGGCGCCTTGCCCTTGGCGTCGAGCGGGACGTCGACGAGGTAGCGCAGCGAATCGGCGGGCAGCGGCGGACCGGACAGCAGCGCCATGGGGCGGGCCTCGACGTACATCCGCACCCACCCCGGTCGAACCCCCGGCGCGCGGGCCGGATCGACCTTGGCGACCTTGCGAATCTGCGCGCGGACGACGCTCGGCGCGCGGTCGGCGAGGTCGGCGAGATCGGCGTATGTGAGGCTGGTCGAAGCAAAGCCGCCAGGAGCGCCGTGGGCCATCGTCCCGGGCACGGGAGCGGGCGTCTGCGCCGCGCAAGGTGCGGGAATCGCGGCGAACATTGCGGCGACCATGGCGGCTGGCGCGACCACGGCGGCAAGCCGGGCGCGCGGTCCCTGTGGGGGGCTGGGGCGGGTCATCGGCGGGCTCCTGCTACGCGACCAAGGCAATGGCAAATCTACGTATTGCCGGTTGGGCGTCAGATTTGATCTTAACCGTTGTGAATTGCTGGTTAACCCCTCGCAAGGGGTCAATCAGCCGTTGCGCGGGGGGTGACTCGACGTTAATGCTCACGCAAAAGCGGCACGTCCGGTCAGGGCGGCCACAATCCGCGTCCGCTCGGACAGGGATGTCCTGGCGGCGTCCCGGATCGATCGGCAGGGCGGCAAGTTAAGTTTTTCGGGTTCGTTCGCGTAGTCGCGACCGGGCCCGGCGGCCCTGGTTTGTCAGGGCGCTGATATGGAGTGATGCGTCTGAATGGCTTACGCTGACCAATCGATGAGCGGTAGCAAGGTTACCGCGCTGATCGTCGTAGCACTGATTCATATTGTTGTCGGGTATGCCCTGGTCACTGGCCTTGCCTATTCGGCGGCCAAGCAGATCCTCAAGAAGGTGACCACCGTCGACATCAAGGAAGAGGAAAAGCCCAAGGAGCCGCCGCCGCCGCCTCCCAAGCAGATCGCGCCGCCGCCGATCGTGGCGCCGCCGCCCAAGATGGTGCTGTCCGCTCCGCCGCCGATTACCGTGGTGCCCGAAGCGCCGCCGCCGCCGCCCCAGATCATCCTGGCGCCGCCGGCCGCGCCGCCCCCGCCGCCTTCGCAGGCTCGCGGTGCAAAGCCCAAGGGCCAGGGCCAGTGGGCCGCGCGCATCCAGGACAATTACCCGTCCGACGCGCTGCGCATGGAGAAGGAAGGCCGCGTCGGCGTGCGGGTCAGCATCGGCCCGGACGGCCGCGTGACTTCGTGCTCGGTGACCTCCTCGAGCGGCACGGCCAGCCTCGATCGTGCGGCATGCGACGGCATGCAGCGCTATGCGCGGTACGATCCTGCCCTCAACGATGCCGGCCAGCCGACCGAAGGGTCGGCCTCCACGGCCATCGTCTACAAGCTCAACTGACCTTTTCCGCCCGGCTCCGCGAGGAGCCCGAGTGTTCAGCCTATTCGATTTCTTGAGAGGACTATCGCATGCTTATTGACCTTCTCGCCGCCGCCGCGAACGCGGCTCCGCAGAACAAGTTCGGTTTCAAGGAAGCCCTCGAGCAGGGCGGCTTCATCGCGCAGGCCACTGTGGTGATCCTGGGGATCATGTCGTTCGGCTCGTTCTTCATCCTGTTCACCAAGTGGTTCGAGCAATCGAAGATCCTGCGCCAGGGCCGCGACCTGCGCAGCAGCTTCTGGCGCGCCGGCTCGATCAAGGAAGGCACTGCCAAGCTCGAGAAGAACAGCGCCTGGCGCCAGATCGCCGAGGACGGCCTCGCCGCCGAAGAGCAGCACAGCAAGATGACCCAGGCCACCGACGCGCACGATTGGCTGGTCGGCTCGCTCGCCCGCTCGGAAGCCTCGATCAACGCCCGCCTCGCCGGCGGCCTGCCGTTCCTCGCGACCGTTGGTGCCACCGCGCCGTTCATCGGTCTGTTCGGCACCGTGGTCGGCATCTACCGCGCGCTGATCGCCATCGGTCTCGCCGGTTCGGCCTCGATCGACAAGGTCGCCGGCCCGGTCGGTGAAGCGCTTATCATGACCGCGCTCGGCCTGCTCGTCGCGGTTCCGGCCGTGCTCGCCTACAACTACCTCCAGGCGCGCAACAAGCGCATCGCCGAGCAGCTCCAGAGCTTCTCGACCGACGTGCTGGCGAACATCAACTCCAACGGTGCGGTGAAGCCGGCCGTGATCGCCCCGGCTGCCGCCAAGGCTGCCCCGGCGAAGCCGGCCGCTGCCCCGGCCAAGCCGTAAGCAGATGGCCCGAGCGGGGCGGCCGTCCGGCCGCTCCCGCCCAGCCGGACAGGTGGCAGGCCGCGGCATGCCGATCTGCCACCCGCCCGGCCCGAAGACAGGATAGGATGTAACTCATGGCCATTTCGATGGGCGCCGGCGGCGAAGAAAAGCCGATGTCGGACATCAACACGACCCCGCTGGTGGACGTGATGCTGGTGCTGCTGATCATCTTCCTCATCGCGGTTCCCGTCGCGATCCAGTCGATCGAGAAGCTGCATATCCCGATCATGGTTTCGCAGGAATCGAAGGACAAGGTCGAGAACCTGCTGCTCACCGTCACGACGACCGACAACGCCGGGCGCAGCGCGGGCGATCCGGGATATGAAGGCGCCTCGCGCAACGGGGAGTGCCGCATCTACTTCAACAACATCACGCCGGTCGATTCGGCCGAGCTGCGCGACCTCGCGTTCAAGCGGCTCGATACGATCGTGAAGCGCGAAGGCGGTCCCGAAGCGCTGCGCGCCAACCCGGACAAGGTGCCCCAGGTCCACATCCGCGGCGACGTCAGCGCCCCGTGGCGCTGTGTGGCCGGTGCGATCTACAACGTGCAGATCTCGGGCTACCCGACCGTCGGCTTCATCTCGAACCCGGTCGACCCGAACGGCTGATGCCGGCCTCCGGGCCAAGCGCCACCGTTATTCAGGAGTAAGTTCTCATGGCAATGTCAGGCGGCAAGGACGATGGTTCGCCGATGATGGACATGAACACGACGCCGCTCATTGACGTCATGCTCGTGCTGCTCATCATGTTCATCATCACCATCCCCGTTGCTACCCACGCGGTGAATATCGACCTGCCGGCGCCGAACCCGCCGCCGCCGCAGTCGCATGTCGATCCGATCAAGAACAAGGTTGTCCTCACTTACGACAACAAGGTTCTGTGGAACGGGCAGCCGGTCAACAACGGGCAGTTCGTGGCGCTGCTGCAGCAGACGCTGCAGATGAAGCCGGAGCCGGAACTCCAGTTCCAACCGGAATCGGGCGCCAGCTACCAGCTGTCGGCTGCGGCGCTGAACATCATCAAGGCCTCGGGCGTCACGAAGTTCGGCTTCGTCGGCAACGAAGCCTACTCGGAGTTCGGCAAGGCTCCGGGCGCGCCCAAGGCGACGATGTAAGCCTCAGTCTGCGACAGACCTCTCGATCAGGGGGCGGAGCGATCCGCCCCCTTTTTCTTTGCGCCCGGCCGCTAATCGGCTGTCACGGACGGGGACCTGCAATCGCGCCTCTCATTCACCGTTCGCGTCGAGCGAAGGTCTGACCTTGCGCAACCTGTCTCGACTTCGCTCGGGACGAGCGGGGTTCGAACGGACGGGGGTGGATAGAGGGGAGGCCGGACAGGACGGTGAGCCCGGAGCTCAGTCGCCCTCGGCCACAACTTCATGCTCCTCGACCCGCATGGCCTCGCCCGCGAGGCTCTCGGCCTCGAGCAGCAGTTCGTCGTCGGCGGCGCCGGCAGGCAGGCTCTCGCGGCCGATCATCACCAGCACAGGAACCGCCATCGGCGAAACACGGTCCAGCCGGACGTGGACGATCTGCGCGGCCGCGCGTTCGAGCACGTCGGCGACGCGCCCGACGTCGGTGAGGCGGGTGCGGGCATCGGCCCAGGCAGCCTCGATCAGCACGTGGTCGGGTTCGTGCTTGCGCAGGACGTCGTAGATGAGATCGGTCGAGAAGGTCACCTGCCGCCCGGTTTTGCGCTTGCCGGGATGCTGCCGCTCGACGAGGCCGCCGATCACGGCGACCTCCCGGAAGGCACGCCGGAGGAGGTGAGAATCCTGGACCCAGTCGATGAACTCGTGCGTGAGGATGTCGGGCGAGAGCAGCGGGGCAGGATCGGCGATGGGCTTGAGGCTCCACACGCCGAGCGCGTAGTCGTTCGCCACGAAACCAAGCGGCGAGAGGCCGCGCTCCTCCATCCGGCGGGTGATCAGCATCCCGAGCGACTGGTTGGCGTTCCACCCCTCGAAAGTGTAGATCACCGAGTATTCGCGGCCGCGGTGAGGGAAGCTCTCGACCAGCAGTTCGCCCGGCCCCGGCAGGCGCGAGCGCCAGTCCTGCACTTCGAGCCATTCGCGCACGTCGTCGGGAAAGCGGCCCCAGCCGGCGCGGTCGACCAGCAGGCCGCGGACACGTTCGGCGAGGTGGGTGGAGATGGAGATGCGCGCGCCCATGTAGCTCGGGATCATCGCCGCGCGCCGGGCGGCGCGGACGACCAGCTCGAGATCGCGGACCGACTCGACCTCAAGGTCCATCCCGGCGAAGCGGAAGGTGTCGCCGGGCGAGAGACTGGCGCCAAATGCTTCCTCGACGCGGCCGAGCGAGCGGCCGTTCCGGAAGCGCACGTCGAGCATCTCGGCATCGACGATGATCCCCGCGTTCAGCCGATGGCGGTGCGCGTGTTCGGGATGGGTGAGCCGCCATGTGCCGTTCCTGTCGCGGACGATGCGGCGGAAGCGGTCGTAGGCCCGCAGGGAGTAGCCGCCGGTGGCGACGAAATTGAGGACGCGCTGCCAGGCGGTCTCGTCGACCCAGGCGTAGGGCTGGGCGCTGCGCACTTCAGCCAGCAGCGCGTCTTCCGCGAAGGGGCCGGCGCAGGCGCAGGCCATGACGTGCTGGGCGAGGACATCGAGCGCGCCGGGGCGGAAGTCCTCGCCGTCGCGCTGCCCGCCGAGCGCCGCCTCGCGCGCGGCCACAGCCTCAAGGAATTCGAACCGGTTGCCCGGGACGAGGACTGCCTTGCTCGGGCTGTCGAGCCGGTGATTGGCGCGCCCGATCCGCTGCAGCAGCCGCGAGGAGCCCTTGGGCGCGCCCATCTGGACGACGAGATCGATGTCGCCCCAGTCGACCCCGAGATCGAGGCTGGCGGTACAGACGAGGGCCCGGAGTTCGCCGCGCGCCATTGCGCCTTCGACCTTGCGTCGCGCCTCCTTCGAGAGCGAGCCGTGGTGAATCCCGATCGGCAACTTGTCGTCGTTCACGTCCCACAGCAGCTGGAAGATGTATTCGGCGAGAAAACGCGTGTTGGTGAAGATCAGCGTGGTGCGGTGGGCGCGGATCGCGGCGTAGAGCTGGGGCACGGCCCAGGCGGCGGCATGCCCGCCCCACGGCACGCGCTGTTCGTCGGGCAGGAGCACCTCGATTTCGGGTGGAGCGCCGGGCTCGCCGGCGACCAGCGTCACCGCGGCGGCCTCGCCTTGCGGCGCGAGCCAGGCGCGGAACGCCTGCGGGTCGGCGACCGTGGCCGAGAGGGCGACGCGTTGGAGCCCGGGGGCGAGCTGCGCGAGGCGGGCCAGCGAGAGCGCGAGCAGATCGCCACGCTTGCCGGTGGCGAAGGCGTGGACCTCGTCGATCACGATCCGCCGCAGCGACGCGAACAGGTGCTCGCTCTCCGGATAGCTGAGCAGGAGCGAAAGGGATTCGGGCGTGGTCAGCAGGACGTGCGGCGGGCGGGCGCGCTGGCGGGCCTTGCGGTCGCTCGGCGTATCGCCGGTCCGCGTCTCGACCCGGATCGGCAGGCCGATCTCCTCGACCGGGGCGAGCAGGTTGCGCTGGACATCGTGAGCGAGAGCCTTGAGCGGCGAGACGTACAGCGTGTGCAGGCCATCGGCCGGTGGGGGGCCGGCGGAGGGGCAGAAATCGGCGAGAGTGGGGAGGAAGCCGGCGAGCGTCTTGCCGGCCCCGGTATCGGCGACGAGCAGCGCGTGCCGACCGGCGCGGGCGGCGGCGAGCATTTCGGCCTGGTGATCGCGCAGCCGCCAGCCACGCGCCGCGAACCACTCGACGAGTTCGGGTGGCGGTGCGGACGGCGTCATGCCGCCGATATCGGGCCTGCGGGCGCGGCCTGCAATGGCCCGACGCGCCGAATCGACGAGCGCAGGAGATTTTCGCCGCGGCTTGTGCTAGGACGACTCGTCGGGTGCCGGTGCCCCGGTGGTGGATAACGGAGTGGCAGCGGTTCGGACGAGGTTCAGCCGCGCCGTGGCAGACCGGCGCTTGCAAAGGGGCTCGAGAACGTCGTGTTGATGGCCGTGAAGCGTGGACAAGTGGGAGGCGGAAGCCCGGCGGTGCTGCTGGCCGGCGCCGTGAGCCTGCTCGCGCTGCCGAGCGCGGTACTCGCCTTTTCCAGCGATTTCGGCGATTCGGCGGACGACGGCATCGAGGCGCATGCCAGCATGGCCAAGTTCCTGCCCGCGCAGGTCGATCCGCGCCTTGCCCGCTCTATCACGGTGCCCGGACTGGTCAGCGGACAAACGTTCCACTTTACCCCGGCGGGCAGCGCCACCCGGCCCAATCGCTCGGTGACCGTGGCGGTGCGGGTCGACGCGGAGAACGCTCAGGCGATCCTGGTGCGCGCCCCGGCGCATGACAGCACGCCGGGCATCGCCGCATTGCGCATCGCGCCGACGGCCTACAGCCTGGGCGTGGCGCGGGGATTCCAGAACTTCACGCTCGCCAGCGAGCCGCGCCGCGGCGACGTTCCGGACCTGTCCTCCTTCCGTCTCCGCTCCGGCACGGCCGCCGACGAGCCCTCGCGGCTCAACGCGCGGATCGCGTTCGACGAGCGCGAAAAGACCGGCCGCGCTCCCCGGACGCTCGAGGGCAATGGCGAGCAGACGGTCGATGTCGGCGGGAGCTACCGCCTGACCGGGAACCTCGATGTGACCGCCGGGGTGCGCTATTCGCAGGAGCGCGACCGGTTGAGCCCTTCCGTGGCCGATCGCCAGAAGGATGCACAGGCGGTTTACGTGGGGACGCAGTTCCGCTTCTGAGCGGCGCGGCGGCAGCGCGCTATCCCTGCAACGCTGAATTCGTATGGAGCGCCTAGCGGCCGGCTTGCCGCGCCGCCCGCTGGTTTCTAGCATCTGAACCAACCATGGAATTCCCAGGGCGAGGGGCTGAATTATGGTGCGAGTCGCAGTGGTTACGGGCGGGACGCGGGGGATCGGCAAGGCGATCTGCCTGGCCTTGCAGGACAAGGGCCTGTTCGTGGTGGCCAACTATGCGGGCAACGTCGAGGCGGCGCGGACCTTTACCGCGGAGACGGGCATCCCGGCGTACCGCTGGGACGTGGGCGATAACGAGGCCTGCGTGCACAACTGCGTCGACATCGCCGCGCAGCACGGGCCGATCGACGTGGTCGTCAACAATGCCGGTATCACCCGCGATGCGACGCTCGACCGGATGAGCTTCGACGACTGGAACGACGTCATGCGGGTGAACCTCGGCGGCTGCTTCAACATGGCCAAGGCCACGTTTGCCGGGATGCGCCAGCGCGGCTGGGGCCGGATCATCAACATCGGGTCGATCAATGGGCAGGCCGGACAGTATGGCCAGGTCAACTATGCCGCGGCCAAGTCTGGCATCCACGGCTTCACCAAGGCGCTGGCGCAGGAGGGCGCGAAGTTCGGGGTGACCGTCAATGCCATCGCGCCCGGTTATATCGACACCGACATGGTCTCCGCGGTGCCGCCGCAGGTGCTCGAGAAGATCGTCGCCAAAATCCCGGTCGGGCGGCTCGGCCATGCCGAGGAGATCGCGCGGGGCGTGGCGTTCCTCGCCTCGGAGGACGCCGGGTTCATCACCGGATCGACCATGTCGATCAACGGCGGGCAGCACATGTATTGACACAGATCTGGCACATGCCGGGCTGCGAGCAGCCCGGTTCTGCGCTTCCGGTGCTCACGACGATGATGATCGCAGCGCGCCGGTTCTCGAACAGGACTGCTCTCGCTCTGGCCTGAGCCAAATCTGCCAAGTTTCCTCATGCAACCGGGCTGATCATGACCGACCTCTATCACCCGCCGGTCAAGCGCTCGGTCGAGATTGCCGGACACAAGACCTCGATCAGTCTCGAGCCGGTGTTCTGGGAGCGCCTGAAGGCGGCCGCGGCCGTCGAGGGCGTGCCGCTCAACGCCCTGGTGGCCCGGATCGATGCCGAGCGGCTGGAGGCCGAAGTGCCGCCGGGGCTGGCTAGTGCGATCCGGGTGTGGCTGATGGAGCGGGGTTGAGGCCAGGCGCAGCAGGCTGCGGTCTACCCTCAACCGGCGTGTCGTGAATGCCCGCTTGTTTGGGGGCGGAGGTACGCTCAGCGGCCCCTGCTCCTCTCGATTGAGGGATGGGCAGGGACCGTCGCTTCTGGCGCTCGGGTCAGTAGGTCGCCGGCGGGTCGCTGGCGGGGAAGCTTTCGTCGCTGGCTTCGTCGGCCTTGTCCCATTCCTTGGGATCGCTGCGCATGCCTTCGGGGCCGGCGTGGCGGACCTTGGCGAAGTTGGCACCATCGCTCTCGCCGCTGGCGAAAGCGGCATGGCCGAGACGGGATTCGTTTTGCTGCGTGGCGTAGCGGTAAAGCCCGTAGGCGACGGCGCCGACGAAGGCGAGCTTGAACAGGGCCATGGGGATCTCCTCGGATGGGGCAGCACGAATGCTGTTCAGCGCCCCAACGCACGAGACCGGGCCAACGGTTCCCGTGCAGGCGCTGCCGTTCGCCTCAATCCCCGCCGACGCGCTCCACTTGCGCGCCGATCAGCGCGAGCTTCTCCTCGAGCCGCTCGTAGCCGCGGTCGAGGTGATAGAGGCGGTGAACCTGGGTTTCGCCCTCGGCAGCGAGGCCGGCGATCACAAGGCTCATCGAGGCTCGCAGATCGGTCGCCATGACTTCCGCGCCGGTAAGCTTCTTCACCCCGTGAACAACGGCGGTACGGCCCTTGGTCTCGATATGCGCGCCCATCCGGTTGAGCTCGGGGACATGCATGTAGCGGTTCTCGAAGATCGTCTCGGTGAGGACCGAAGACCCTTCGGCGAGGCACAGCATGGCCATGAGTTGCGCCTGCATGTCGGTGGCGAAGCCCGGATAGGGCGCGGTCGACAGGGTGACCGGGCGCAAGGGGCCATCGGCGGCGACGTAGATCCCGTCCTCGCGCGGTTCGACGTGGACGCCGGCATCGCGCAGGGCCTGCACGGTCGCCTCCATCTCCTCGACGACGGCGTGCTTGAGCAGGACCTCGCCGCCGGTGATCGCCGCCGCACAGGCGTAGGAGCCGGCCTCGATCCGGTCGGACATGACCCGGTAGGTGGCGCCGTGGAGGCGGGGGACGCCGTGGATGGTGAGATCGGATGTCCCGATGCCCTCGATCTGCGCGCCCATGGCGACGAGCAGCCGGCACAGATCGACGATCTCGGGCTCGCGCGCGGCGTTGTGGAGGCTCGACTTGCCCTTGGCGAGGACCGCCGCCATCAGCGCGTTCTCGGTCGCGCCGACCGAGACCACCGGGAACGAGTATCTCCCGCCGGGCAACCCGCCATCGGGGGCGATCGCGCGGACATAGCCGGCGGCGAGCTCGATCTGGGCGCCGAAGGCCTCGAGGGCCTTGAGGTGCAGGTCGATCGGGCGGTTGCCGATCGCGCAGCCGCCGGGGAGCGACACGGTCGCCTCGCCCATGCGCGCGAGCATCGGTCCGAGCACGAGGATCGAGGCGCGCATCTTGCGGACCAGCTCGTAAGGCGCGACCGAGGAGGTGATGCGGGTCGCCTCCAGCGTCATCACGCGGCCGAAGTCTTCCGGGCGCGAGCCGGCGATCGTGGTCGAGATGCCGAACTGGTTGAGCAGGTGCTGGAACCCGTCGATATCGGCAAGGCGCGGCAGGTTGCGCAAGGTCAGTGGCTCATCGGTGAGGAGCGCGCAGGGCAGCAGGGTAAGCGCGGAATTCTTGGCCCCGGAAATCGGCAGCGCGCCCGACAGGCGCTTGCCCCCCTCGATGATGATCTTGTCCATCAGCCGCGTTTAGGGCCGGGGGCGATCGCGCGCAACTGGCGCGCTGGAACGGCGCGGGGGCAAGGCAGTTTACACGGCGCCGGAGATTGCCTGACTCTGTGGGTTCTGCTTATCTGCGGCCATAAACGGGTCGCTAGGCCATTACATTCCTGGAGAGTTCGGATTTTATGGCGCGCAAGCCCATTCGCAAGGCTGTTTTCCCGGTGGCGGGCCTCGGCACCCGGTTCCTTCCCGCCACCAAGGCGATCCCCAAGGAAATGCTTCCGATCATCGATCGCCCGCTGATCCAGTACGCGGTCGACGAGGCGCGCGAGGCGGGGATCGAGCAGCTGATCTTCGTGACCGGCCGGGGCAAGACGGCGATCGTCGAGCACTTCGACATGGCCTTCGAGCTCGAGACGACGATGATCGGGCGGGACAAGTCGCTCGACGTGCTCGAGCCGACGCGGATCCAGCCGGGCAACCTCGTCACCGTGCGCCAGCAGGTGCCGATGGGGCTGGGCCACGCGATCTGGTGCGCCCGCGCGATCGTGGGCGACGAGCCCTTCGCGATCTTCCTCCCCGACGAGCTGATGGTGGGCAAGCCGGGCTGCATGAAGCAGATGGTCGAGGCCTACGAAGAAGTGGGCGGCAACCTGATCTCGGTGCTCGAGGTTCCGGAGGAGGAGGTTTCCAGTTACGGCGTGATCGCGCCGGGAGCCAAGCCCGAGGGCTTCGGCGGCGCACTGACCGAGGTGGTCGGACTGGTCGAGAAGCCGAAGCGCGAGGATGCGCCGTCAAACCTGATCATCTCGGGCCGCTACATTCTGCAGCCCGAAGTGATGCGCACACTGGAAGGCCAGGAGAAGGGCGCCGGTGGCGAAATCCAGCTGACCGACGCAATGGCGCGGATGATCGGCACCCAGCCGTTCCACGCCGTGACCTTCGCCGGCAAGCGCTATGACTGCGGCAGCAAGTCGGGCTTCGTCGAGGCGACACTTGCGCTGGCGCTCGAGCGACCGGACATGGCCGACGATGTGCGCGCAATCATGCGCCGGCTGTTGGGGTGAGCAGCGCAAGCGCCTGAGCGCGCCGCAGCCGTCCGGCCGGCGCGAGCAGGCGATGCCGCAGCACAGTTGCTGAACCCGATCGCCGCCTCGCGCGTTGCGGCTTGCGATGGTGGACGGAAAGACACGCGGGGAAGAAGTCGGCGCGGCCAAGGTGGCTGCGGCGGCGGGCCAACAGCTGGCGCATAGCGCCGGCAAGATCGAGCAATCGGCGGCAAGCCAGGAAGACAGTGCCGACCGGCGCACCGAGCTGGCGGCGGATCGGACGGTACTTGCCGCCGAGCGGACGTATGCCGCGTGGGTGCGTACCGGGCTTTCGGCACTGGCCTCGGGCGTCGGCGCGGGCGCGCTGCTTCAGCACATTCTTCCCGAATGGGTGGTCAAGCTGACGGGCACGCTGCTGATCGCCTTCAGCGCATTCTGTTTCGGTGCGGCGGTGTGGCGGCAGATGGCCCGCGTGGCGCCGCGGCCCGACACTCCCCGTCTGCCGGCCGCCCTGCTGATCGTGGTCAACGGGTTCCTCGCCTTGGTGAGCCTTGCCGCACTGGTCGGGATCTGGGCGGCGTGAGCGGGCCGCAATGGCTCTCGATCCTGACGCTGGCCGGGATGATGGTGCTCTTCATCTGGGACCGGTTTCGCTACGATATCAGCGCGGTGATCGCCCTGTTCGGGGCGGTGGCACTGGGCGTGGTGAAGCCCAAGGATGCCTTTTCGGGCTTCTCCGACGATATCGTGGTGATCGTCGGCTCGGCGCTGGTGATCTCGGCGGCGGTTCAGCGCTCGGGAAAGGTCGAGGTCATGCTCGGCGCGGTTGCCTCGCGGGTGCGCAGCGCCAGGGCCGAGCTGATGCTGTTGACGGGCTCGGTGGGGTTCGTCTCGGCGCTGGTCAAGAACGTGGGCGCGCTCTCGATGCTTATGCCCGCGGCGGTGCAGATGGCGCGCAAGCGCGGCGCCAGCCCGTCGGGACTGCTGATGCCGATGAGTTTCGCCTCGCTGCTCGGCGGGCTGATGACCCTGGTCGGCACCTCGCCCAACATCATCGTCAGCCGGGTGCGGATGGACATGACCGGGCAGCCGTTCGGGATGTTCGACTACCTGCCGACCGGGCTTGGACTGCTGGCGGTGGGGCTGGTGTTCCTGTGGCTGGCGGGGCCGCTGATCCCCGGCAACCGTACCGCGCCGGCGCAGGTGCACGAAGCGGTCGACGTGGGCGCCTATACGACCGAGGCGATGGTTCCGGCCGGCTCCACGGCGGTAGACGACACGACGCGCGGTTTCGTCAAGCGCCACGGCGGGGAGCTCGCCATCGTCGGCCTGATCCGCGACGGCGCGCGCGGAGCGGTCCATCCGTTCGCGCGGTTGCGCGAGGGGGACGTGCTGATCCTCGAGGGCGAGCCCGACGTGCTCCAGCAGGCAATCGCGCGCGACCGGCTGGTGCTGGAGGGCAAGGACCGCGCGGTGCCGGAGGGCAGCGAGCGCGACGAGATCGTGGTGGTGGAGGCGGTGGTCACGCGAGGGTCCGCGCTCGTCGGCAAGGCGGCCGGACGCTACTTCTTGCACGAGCGCTACGGCATCAACCTGATCGCGATCAGCCGCGCGGGTGAGCGGCTGGACCGCAAGCTGGCCGAGACGGTGCTGCGGGCCGGCGACGTGGTGGTGCTGCAGGGGCCGGCGGGGCTGCTGCCGCAGCGCCTGCGCGATCTCGGCACGCTACCGCTGGCCGAGCGGACGATCCGGCTGGGACAGCGCACGCGCGGCTGGCTGCCGCTGGTGATTCTCGGCGCGGCGATGGCGGCGACCGCGACGGGCGCGGTGCCGGTGGCGATCGCGTTCTTCGCGGCAGCGGCGCTGGTGGTGATCGCGGGTACCCTGCCGGTGCGCCAGGCGTACGAGGCGATCGACTGGTCGATCCTCATCATGCTGGGCGCGCTGATCCCGGTGAGCGATTCGCTGCGCACCAGCGGGGCCTCGCAAGTGCTTGCCTCGGGCCTCGCCGAAATGGGCGCGGTGCTGCCGCCGTGGGCGGCGGTCGGCATGATCCTCGTGGCTGCGATGGCGGTGACGCCGTTTCTCAACAATGCGGCGACAGTGCTGGTGATGGCGCCGATCTCGGCGGTGTTCGCCAACGACCTCGGGTATCGTCCGGAGGCGTTCCTGATCGCGACCGCAGTGGGCGCGGGATGCGATTTCCTGACGCCGATCGGGCATCAGTGCAACACGCTGGTATTCGGGCCGGGGGGATACAAGTTTTCCGACTATGCTCGGCTGGGCGCGCCATTGTCGCTGCTGGTGGTGCTGGTCGGGACGCCGCTGATCCTGATGGTCTGGCCGTTGCGCTAGGGCGCGTGGCGGCGCTGGCGTGGTAACGAAAAAAGGCCCGGCATTGCTGCCGGGCCTCTTTGCAGGTGCGGGAGGCGCCTTGGTTCAGGCGGCCTTCTTGACTTCCGCGACGATCTTGGCGGCAGCATCGCCCAGGTTGTCGGCGGAGACGATCGGCAGGCCCGACTTCGCCATCAGCTCCTTGCCGAGTTCCACGTTAGTGCCTTCGAGGCGGACCACCAGCGGCACCGACAGGTTCACTTCCTTGGCCGCGGCGATGATGCCCTCGGCGATCACGTCGCACTTCATGATCCCGCCGAAGATGTTGACGAGAATGCCCTTCACCGCCGGATCGGAGAGGATGAGCTTGAACGCCGCGGTGACCTTCTCGGTGGTGGCACCGCCGCCCACGTCGAGGAAGTTGGCAGGGAACATGCCGTTGAGCTTGATGATGTCCATCGTCGCCATGGCGAGGCCGGCGCCGTTGACCATGCAGCCGATGTCGCCATCGAGCTTGA
>Ga0207703_10001807_pt1 | contig 19072 bp, 16 predicted proteins | sample KBSSwiS12_FD_184304 | JGI IMG/M metagenome (GOLD analysis project Ga0207703, IMG submission 184304) | Switchgrass rhizosphere microbial communities from Kellogg Biological Station, Michigan, USA - KBS Switchgrass S1-2 (SPAdes) (version 2) | ecosystem: Host-associated > Plants > Roots >...
CCGAAATCGGCATCGGCCATTTCGCCGGGGCCGTTGACGATGCAGCCCATGATGGCGATCTTGACGCCCTTGAGGTGGTTGGTCGATTCGCGGATCTTGGCGGTGGTGGTCTGGAGATTAAACAAGGTGCGGCCGCATGAGGGACATGCAACGTAGTCAGTTTTGAAGATGCGGTTGCCGACCGACTGGAGGATGTTGAACGCGAGGCGGACACTGGCACCGGGGCCAGGCTCACCGCGGACGAGGATGGCGTCACCGATACCGTCGCAGAGGAGCGCGCCGATGTTGGAGGCGGCGCTGAGCATGGTGTCGAGGACGTCGGGTTTGTCACCGGGCGCGGGCGGATTGAAGGTGTCCTTGAGCAGGATCGGGTGCTTGGCCGGAATCTGCGCGGCAAGATAACGGAACGCGACGATGGGCGAAAGTGTACAGCCGTCCGCTATGGTAACGACGTGGGCGGTCGGGGATGAGGCGAGGAACTCGAGCGCTTTGCCGTCGCGGGGATCGACTTGAATGATCGATTCCTTTTCGACGACGAAGTCGGGGAAGAGATCGCCGAGTTGCGCGCGCTTGTGCTCGATGGCCTGGAAGGTATTGAGCGTAGTGCCGACGCGTGTGGACTGGGACGCTCCGCCGACGATCCCCTCACCGTTGACCGACGTGACCTCTTCCGAGGCGCGGCGGGCGAAGACATAGGGATCGAAACTGAGCGGCGGTTCCTGAGGAGATTTTTCGTCGTTGACGTGTTTCCCAGCCAGTGAAACCAAGGCACGGGCGACGGGAATTTCGTGAACGCTGTCCTCCGTGAGTGAGACGCGAATGGTATCGCCTAGGCCGTCAGCAAGGAGCGCACCGATGCCGATGGCGCTTTTGATGCGGCCATCCTCGCCATCACCGGCTTCGGTGACCCCGAGGTGGAGCGGATAATTCCAGTCGTGCCCGAGTTCGAGCAACCGAGCGGCGAGCATTCGGTAGGCATTGATCATGACCTTGGGGTTACTCGATTTCATCGAGAAAACGAAGTCGTGATAGTTGTACTTGCGCGCGATGCGGGCGAACTCGACGGCGCTCTCGACCATGCCGGCGGGCGTGTCGCCGAAGCGGTTCATGATGCGGTCCGAGAGCGAGCCGTGGTTGGTGCCGATGCGCATGGCGATACCGCGCTGCTTGCAGAGATCGACGAGAGGCTTGAAGGTCTCGTCGATGCGGGCGAGCTCCTCCTCGTACTGATCGTCGGTGTATTCGCGGATGGCGAATTTCTTTTTGTCGGCGAAGTTGCCGGGATTGACGCGAACTTTCTCGACCCACTGCGCGGCCTCGATAGCGGCGTCAGGCTTGAAATGGATGTCGGCGACGATGGGGACGTCGCAACCGGCGGCGGTGAGCTCGGACTTGATGTTCTTGAGATTGGCGGCGTCCTTGACGGTGGGCGCGGTGATGCGGACGATTTCGCAGCCGACCTTGACCAGCTCGAGGGTCTGCTTGACGCACTCGCGGGTGTCCATGGTGTCGCAGGTGAGCATCGACTGGACGCGGATGGGATTGCTCCCTCCAACACCAATCTTGCCCACGCGGACTTCGCGGGAAACACGGCGCTGATAGTGATACGGATTATGGCAATAAGGGACGGGGGACATGAGTGAACCAGCTTAGAAGCGAATGGGCGGGAGGGCAAGCCCGTGAGAGAGGCGGGGAGGTTTGACGGAATTAACGGGATTTTTGCCAGATTACGGAATGGGGAAGCATAGCTTCCGCTGACAAGTGCGTTCCCAAGTACAACTTGGGAACGAGGAAGCGAGCCTGTTATTTACGGCGACTGCTTCGGGGCGAATTTGATTTGCTGGTCGTCGCCGCCGGAGGCCATCTTGATGGAGTCTTGGGCGTCAAAGAAGGTTATGTAGAGCATGTAGCCCATGAGGAAGAGCGCGCAGGCGGTCTGGAGCGGCTCGAGGATGGCCATACTGAGCGGACGTTTGCGGATCCATTCGATGACGGAGAGGGTGATGTGGCCACCGTCGAGGATGGGGAAAGGGAACATGTTCAGAATCGCAAGATTGACGTTGATGACGACGGCGAACCAGAGCGCGAGGCGCCAGCCGTTTTCGCTGCTCAAGACCATGAAAAGGATGTTCATGATGCCGATCGGGCCGCTGAGTTGCGACGCACCGACGGTGGTGTGCGGAGTGAAGAGTGCCTGAAGCGTACCGATGACGGCTTGGGCGCTTTCGTTGACCTGCTCAATCGGATTCGGGTGCACCAAAGTGACGGCAGGTTCCCAGGAATCGATGCCGATGCCAGTTTGTGGGACATCTTTGGGGAGCGTTGGCGGCGAGATGGGCTTTTCGGGAGTAAGGGTCACTTCGCGGGTGACTCCATCATGAAGCACGGTCAAGTGCATGGGGTCGTTGGGGTGATCCTTGAGTTGGTCGAAAAGGGGTTGATCGCTATAGAGATGCTTGCCGTTGAATGCCACAATTTGGTCCTTGGGGCCGATACCGGCCATCGCGGCGGGACTATAAGGAATTACTTTTTTAACGATCAATGTTTCCATCGCCGGTCCGATGCCGATTCGACGAGGGGAGCTGCGCTGCCAGAAAGCGTGTTGTTCCACCTTGGGTGTGACGTCAAACGAAATCGTCTGGTCGCCGCGCTTAACCACGACAGGAATGGTCGGGTCGGTGCTGGTCATGATACGCCACATGACCGAATTTCCCACGCCACCGAAGCGTGTAATTGGATGATTGTCGATGGAAATGATTTGATCTCCTACCTGTAGGCCTGCTTTGGCGGCTGGCATATCCGCCGCCAAATAGCCGATGGTCGTAGTAGCTTCAGACTCGCTAACGGGCTTACCCACGGCCCATACGATCGTGGCGAAGACCAAGGCCAGACCGAAGCTGAAGAGCGGGCCGGCAACGGCGACGATGATTTTCTGGCCGGGTGCGGCGGGAGGGAGTTCTTCGCGGGGCGTTTCGCTTTTGCCTTCAACCGCTTCCATGGGAGCCATTTGTGGCAGGGCGACGTAACCACCGGCAGGGATGGAGCCGATGATGTACTCGACGCCATCGACCTTCTTGGACCAAAGAGGCTTGCCGAACCAGATGGCGAATTTATCGATTTTCAGCCCGCACCATTTGGCGACGAGGAAATGGCCCAACTCGTGGACGATGATGAGGATGTTAAAGAGAAGAACGACCTCAGCGAAAGTGAGGAGCGCAAAGCCTGCGGAGATGTAGCCGTGGAAATGGCCAAAAACTGCGATAAAAAGAATAATGCAACCAATTAATCCCCACAGAATGGGATTGGCAAAAGCAGAGCGTTGTTTCATGAATAATGGGGTCGACAGACGTACAGAATAACCCTCTTACTATAGCTCAAGTTGTCAACACGCTGTAGTTAAAAGATCGTAATGGGCAGCGCCATTTAAGGACATTCGATCCTTCGGCTGGCGACTTCTTCTTGGGCGGCGGATCGGGCCCATGCGTCGGCTTTGAGGATATCGTCCAAACTGGGGTGCTCGATGTTTTTATGCCGTTGCATCACAGCCTCAACCACATGCCAAATGGAAGGGAATAGAATTTTCTCTTCGAGGAAGGCGGGAACGGCAATCTCATTGGCAGCGTTCAAGACGGCAGGGAGCGTCCCGCCTGCATTACCAGCCTCGCGTGCTAGACGGAGGGCGGGGAATTTTTCGGGATTTGCGGCCTCGAAGGTAAGGGAGCCTTGCTCGGCCAGATTGAGCGGGCGAAGTCGGTTGGGGAGGCGGTCGGGATAGGTGACAGCGTACTGGATCGGGAAGCACATGTCCGAGTGGCTGAGCTGGGCGAGTTGCGAGCCGTCGACGAATTCGACGAGCGAGTGGACGATGCTTTGCGGATGGACGACGACGTCAACCTGGCTCATGGGGACGCCGAAAAGCCAGCGTGCTTCGATCATCTCGAGGCCCTTGTTAAAAAGGGTGGCGGAATCAATGGTGATTTTGCGGCCCATGGTCCACGTGGGATGTTTCAGCGCTTGGGCGGGCGTGACTTTGGCCAGTTCGGATGCAGGCGTCTGACGGAAGGGACCGCCGGAAGCGGTAAGGATAAGCCGCTGAATATGCCGGGTGGGTTCGCCGACGAGGCACTGGAAGATGGCGTTATGCTCGCTATCGACCGGCAGGATGGGGACATTATATTTCGCGGCCTCGCGGGTGACTTCCTCACCCGCCATGACGAGAATTTCCTTGCTGGCAACGGCAATGGCTTTTCCAGCCCGAATGGCCGCGAGCGCGGGGGCGAGGCCAGCCGTACCCACGATGGAGATGAGCACCATGTCGGCCTCAGGCATCGTGGCCAGTTCAATCAGGCCTTCAGGGCCGCCGTGACAGGCCGTGCCGACGGGAAGCTGACCGCGAATGGAATCGAGTTCCCCCGTGTCATACAGCGCGACGGCGCGGGGCTTGAATTCGTTGGCTTGAGCCAGGAGGGATTTGGCTGAGCGACCTGCCGCGAGGCCGACGACTTCCATGCGATCCGGAATATCGCGGGCGACTTTGAGGGCACTTTCACCGATCGAGCCAGTGGACCCGAGGATAACAACACGTTTTCTTTGGCTCATGAGAATAATTAGCGGGTCGGCGCCGGAGTGGCCGATTGAGGTTTCTCCGATTCAAACTGAATCTGGGGCCGCTCGTCATTGCCTGGCCTTAGACCATACTGATTATAGAAAGTTATGTCCCGCGTGACCTTTTCGCCGGGGGCCAGATCAGGAAAACTCAGCCACTGGCTGACAGTGTAAGCCGCATCACTTGAGTTCACCACATGGGCGTCCTCGTCAGTTCCATTCGGAGCTCCGACCCAGGCGCCATGGTAAGGGGAAACCATGATCTGAACATGGGTGGCTTTCACCTTGCCTATATTCTGAAGGGTGACATGACAGATAAACTGTCCGGGGGACGGTTTTCCTTCTTCAGCGTTGAAGCCGACCTGCCGGACGTCCGCCACGTCGGGCTTCGGTGGAGGCGGCGGGGCCATCGTCTGGGCATTAAAGATGTAGGGACCCTCATGCTTTGGAGCGGCAGCGTCTCTCTGTTCAAGATGATGATTATAGGTATGGAACTGCCAAAGCAGCATGATGCCGATAACAATCCAGAAGGCAGTTTGAATCCGTCCCCATGTAGACATCTTTGCTTTTTAGCCGCCGACGAGAGCGTGGGCAAGCGTTCCCTTCCGTCGAGAAAACATTCCAACCTTGACTCAAATATCGATGACTTTATCGGACCGGGGCGCAGGCGGAGCCACGTTCATTCGGCGGACGGAGGTGCGTCTTTCATAGCCGCTGAACAAGCCCGTAATCAGGCTGAGTACCAGCGCGCCAAAAAAAGCCGAGATGAAACCGTGAACGTGAAAGCCCGGAACAAAATAGGGAATCCAATAAAGGATGACCGCATTGATGATGAGGAGAAAGAGTCCCAGCGTTAGCAGGACGAGAGGGAGCGTAAAAAGAATCAAGATCGGCTTGATGATGGTGTTGGCAATAATCAGGACTACGGCCGCCCAGAACAAATCTTTCGATGAGTCCGAGGAGATTCCCAAGGGTTTGATTTCGGTGATCAAAAACAATCCCAAAACCAGGATCAACCAGTGGCGAAGCAAACGCAGGATCATGGAGAAAAAGTAGTTCGGAAGCTGGTTGGGTGCGAGCGATTTCTAGTTGCTAGGAGATGACTTCGCGGACCATTTCGAACTGGTCACCCAATTTCGTACCTGTACGGGCGATAACGCCGGCAGGAATTTCCAATACGCTGTGGGCATTAAAAATCATCTTCGAAATGCGCCATGGTTTCATTTCACTCATCAGATGCACAACGCGCAATTCCTTGTCCAAAAAGACGGCGTCGAAATCGAACTTCATTCCGATGCTATGGATGGAGTTGCAGGGAATGATCCAGAGTCCGTCGCCGTGAGCGAGCTGGCGGTCGCGAAGAAGGCCAACAAGACGGGTGACCAAGCCGTCCGCGACCCGGGCGCACTCGGTCAACCTGATGTTCCGGGTCAGGTTGGTTGCGACCAGGTGGGAAGTCATGGCGGTCGAGTGGAAGACCGCAGGGGTCACTTGCCGAAAATGCGATCAGCTTCCTCGAGCGTTTCCTTGCTACCGATATCAAACCAGCGACCAGGGACGGTCCACGTGCGCACCGGCACGCGGGGATAAAGCCATTGGATGAGGCGACCCGGTTGGTCGGGGTTATTGCCTTCCTTGATGTAGGTCTTGATCATCTCAACGACGTTCGCTGGAAAATAATAGAGCGCGATGCCAGTAAGCGTGCTGGTGGGGTTCTTCGGCTTTTCCTCGAAGAAGGTGATGATGCCGTCTTTATCGAGGTTGATGCTGTTGTACTTTTTGATTTGTTCGAGATCGCCGACATCGTAGACGGCAAGAACAGGCGTGTTGCCCGCTCGGGAAAATTCGACGAAGGGAGCGAGGGAGGAATCGAAGAGGTTGTCGCCTGCGACGACAACGAGGTCGCCGGTGACGTTTTCCTTGGTGATGACAAGGTGGATATCGCCGATCGCGCCAAGTTTGTCAGTGTCGCTGGTCGAACCGTCATTGATGACTTTGAAATTAAACGCGGTCTTTTCTTTGCGATACTTCTCCGACCACTCGGTGAAGTGGGAAACAAATTTTTGGTTGGTGACGATGAACATCTCGCCGAGATCCTTAACCGTGGAGAGGTGATCGATAATGTGCTCCAGCATCGGTTTGCCCGCAACGGGAAGGAGGGGCTTAGGCTTATCGAGGGTGAGCGGATAAAGCCGGGTGGCGTAACCGGCGGCGAGGATGAGCACTTGCATAGGGAAGTGAATTTAGAGCGCTGGAGAGAGACGCGGCAAGACCGGAAACAGAAACTCTACAAAATCTCGGGATAGAGGCGGCGGGCCATTTGCTCGAGCTCGGCTTGGTTGGCTTCGGAGGACTCGTTGAGGACGCACCGGGCGACGAGTTGACGGGCTTCCTCGTAGTTGAGGCTTTGAATGGCGCGTTTGATGCGCGGAATGGAGGCAGGACCGGCGCTGAGTTCGTCGACACCAAGGCCGATGAGCGCGGGAACGAGAATGACATCGGCGGCCATTTCACCACAAACGCCGACCCAAATGTTGTTGCGATGAGCAGCTTCCACCACGGTTTGCAGGAGGCGCAGGACGGCGGGATGCGCGGGCTGATACATGCCGGCGACGTTCTCATTGCCGCGATCGATGGCGAGCGTGTACTGGATGAGATCGTTACTGCCGACACTGAAGAAATCAACGTGGCGCGCAAGTATATCGGCGGTGAGCGCGGCGGAGGGGACTTCGATCATCACACCAATTTCGAGTTTCTCGGCCTGCGGAACATTTTGCTGGCGAAGTTCCTCGCGCACTTCGTCGAGCAGCTTACGGGCGGCCTTCAGCTCGGAGAGATCGCAGACCATGGGGAACATAACGCGGACATTGCCTTCCGAGCTGGCGCGACAGATGGCGCGAAGTTGGGTGCGGAAAATTTCAGGACGCCCCAGCGAATAGCGGATCCCGCGGAAACCGAGGAACGGATTGATTTCCTGCTCAATGCCGAGGTGGGGACGCTTTTTGTCACCACCGACATCGAGTGTACGAATAATGATGTGGTGCGGCTTACAGGCCTGCGCCATCTGGCGGTACATGTCGACCTGCTGGTCCTCCGTGGGAGATTCGTTTTGGTTGAGAAAAAGATATTCGGTGCGAAGGAGACCGACGCCCTCGGCGCCATGCTCCTTGATGAGCGGGAGGTCGTCCAAAATCTCAACATTGGCCGAGACGATGATGCGGCGTTGGTCGAGCGTGACGGGAAGCGTTTCGCGCAACTCATCGAGTTTGACCTCGACGGCTTCATGCATCTTTTCGCGCTGGCCATATTCGTGCTTGGTCTGCTCGGTCGGGTTGACGATGAGGAGACCTTCGTAGCCATCGAGCAGGACTTCGACGCCCGGCTCGAACTTGCCGATAAGTTCGCGCAGGCCCACCACGGCGGGAAGGTTGAGCGAACGGGCCATGATGGCGGAATGGGAGGTGCGGCTGCCCGCTTCCGTGGCGATACCGAGCACGAGCTTACGATCCATTCCGGCGGTATCGGAGGGAGAGAGATCGTGAGCGAGGACAACCGAAGCGGCATCGAGATTGCGCAATTCGGCATCGACCTTGCCTTGGAGATTGCGCAGGACGCGGCGGGAGACGTCGAGGAAATCACCCGCGCGTTCGCGAAAATAATCGTCGTCGAGCTCGCGCATTTTCCGCGTGTAGGAACGGACAACCTGCTCGTAGGCGAAGTCGACGTTGACGAGGCGACTCACCAACTGTTCCTTGACTGATTCGATCAGGGAAGTGTCTTCGAGCAGAAGCAGGTGAGCGTCGAAAATACTGGCATCGGTTTCGCCAATGGAACTGGCGAGTTCGTTGCGGATGACTTGGATTTGCTGGCGCGTCTTGAGCAGGGCGGCCTCGAAGCGGGTAATTTCACCGGCGACATCTTCAGGACGAATGCGACGTTTGCGGATAATGTGCTCATCCGCATACAGGAGAACGAGCGGCCCGATGGCGATGCCCGGAGATACGGGCGTGCCCTTATATCTTTCTTCTACTGTGGGCGTTGGGTTGTCCGATGGCTCATCTGGCATCGGGGCCAAATTGCTTACTCTTCGTCGAATTTGCGAGCTATTAATTCCTCAAGGGCCTTGATCATGTCGGCGGAGTCAGCGCCAGTCACGGTAACCTTGAGGCGAGAGCCGCATCCGGCAGCGAGCAACATGAGGCCCATGATGCTCTTGCCGTTGATTTCTTCGCCGTCTTTTTCAACGACGATGTCAGAGGCAAAACGGTTGGCAACACGTACGAACATGGCGGCGGGACGCGCATGAAGGCCTAATTTATTTCCGATGACGAGATCTCGTACCACGGAAGCGCCTGATTCTTTATTTTTTGCCGCTGATGCCATGTCTTCTTTTTAGTTGATGGTGAAAGCTTTACCGTACTTAATCCCGATTGGCTATAGCTTTCAGCAATCTCTCATTAAATTCAACTGCGGAATTTTGGCCCATACTCTTTAGTTTCTGGTCCAGTGCAGCCACTTCCACCAAGTTGGCCAAATTCCTTCCTTGCCGGACAGGTATGGTTACATGAGGAATCTTGATTTGCAAGATTTCGTAATAATCGGTTTCGAGGCCAATTCGGTCGATTTCAGGCACCTCATGCCAGTCTTGGAGAGTGACCACCATGTCGAGACGCTTTTCGAAGCGGATACTGCGGACGCCATAAATGCTGGCTATGTTAATAATACCGAGACCCCGGACTTCCATGTGGAAACGGGAGAGATCGGACGATGTGCCGATAAGTTCCCTGCCCTCCAAGGAGCGGATACGGGTGACGTCGTCCGCAACAAGGCTATGTCCACGTTCCACGAGAGAAAGAACGCACTCGCTCTTGCCGATGCCGCTGGCGCCACGGACCAGGACGCCGATGCCGAGGATATCGACCATGCTGCCGTGCTCGGAGGCGATGGGGGCGAAATCGAGCTCGAGACAAATCGTCGCCATGTTCATGAGACGCATGGTAGTCAGGGGGGATTTGAAAACGGCGATGTCCTGTTCCTCGGCGACTTCAAGCACGACACGGGGCGGATTGATATTGCGGGCAAAAATCAGGCAGGGGATGCGGTGTTTGAAGAGTTCCCGAAGGCGCTGGCGGCTGACGGCGTCGGGCAGCGACTTCAGGTATTGAGTTTCGCCACTTCCGATGATCTGGATGCGCTGGAAAGCGAAGGATTTGTAGAATCCGGACAGAGCGAGACCGGGGCGATTGACGGCGCCTTCCGAAATTCGTCGCTGCAAACCGCCCGCGCCCGCCAGCAACTTGAGTTGCAGTTGATTGGCGTGATTGGTGTAGAGCTGGCCGACGGTGACTTGGGGGACGCTGTTTTTCTTCATCACGGACGAATTAAATGGGGTAGAGGAGGACTAGATTAACGTGCGCCTTCATGGCGGCTTTCGCAATGGAATTATCACGACGGCGCAAAGGTCGTTACCGAGCCTCTTGCCAGAGTGACGCGGGTTTGCCACTCTTTTGCCGTTCTCCCCTAGACGCATGAAAGCCCTTTCCAATACGTCCATCGCCGCAATTTTTGCGGTGGGGTTGACGTTGCTTGTTGGCGGTTTGCTTCAAATCACTTTCTTCAAAGACAAGGAAACGCAAACGTCCGATGAGATGATGCTCCTGCGTTATCAACTGGGGAACAAAAAGGTTAAGCCTGACTCTCACATTGTCATCGCCGCGATTGATCAAAAATCGCTCAGTGGACTGGGCCGGTGGCCTTTCAGCCGGAGCGTCCACGGTGATTTTCTTATTCTTCTCGCTCCAGAAAAACCAAGGGCGGTGGGTTGGGATATTTTCTTCACGGAATCGGAAAAAGCGGAGACATCACCTGCTCAACAGCCTGCGGCAGCTCCCAGCGAAACACCTGCATCCAGTCAAAATGTCCCGGCGACCGTGCCCGGAAGCCCGGCAACTCCAGCTCCGGCACCGACAAGCTCTCCGACCGCGCCTGACGCTCAACCACCTAGCGCGGCTCCGGTCAACCCGTCTCCAGCCCCATCTCCATCCGCCAGCACCAATGCAGCGGCGGCCCAAAGTCCTGGTAACATCCCAATCGGAGCAGGTCCAACGACGGAGACGACGAATAACCCAGGGGCCACACCCTCAACTTCTCCTGCTCCGACCCCGGAACCGGCAAGTCCCGCCTCAACACCTGCTTCTACAGCCACAAGCTCCTCCTCTGACAACACGTCGGCAAACCCACCTTCAACGCTCAGCTCTGGAGATCAACATTTCGTCGATGCAGCTTCTCTCTTTCCGAGTATGGTTACGGCTGCGGAAGGAAGTCCCGATCCCCGTGATCCCGCCGATCCATTTACGCCGGCAAATATTCTTCCAACTCGTCCCCTGAAAAACGTTATAGGAGATGTGACGAAACTTTTATCGTACCCCTCCGCCGTCCTGCCTTTTGCCGCACTGCGCAAAGAAAGTTATTTTGGTTTTGCCAACGAGAATGGCGAAAGTGGAGGCGGATCGCGACGCACGGATCCACTGATGGTGAATGTGGACGGCAAAATTATGCCTTCCTTCGATCTCCAGGTGCTCATGCAATACTGGGGAGTCAATCCGGACCAAGTCCTGGTCGATCTTGGCCACGACATCACGCTGCCTCGCCCCGATGGAACCAAGGCCCATATTCCGATCGATGAAAAGGGGCAGATGAACTTGAACTACCGGGCGCGACTCGAAGACTTCAAGGGAATGAGTTACTACGCGATGATGAAGGGAATGAACGACGAGATGAATGGAGACAAATCGGACGAACGCTCCGCGCTGCCTCCCATCAAAGACAGCATCATTATCGTTGGCGCAACCTTTAACGGAATTGACGCCGGGCCTACTCCTCTGGACTCCAACACACCCCTGGTCGTCACCCATCTGAATGCTCTCAATAATATTTTGCAGCAGGATTATGTTCACAATGTCCCCTCTTGGATATGGATGCCGATTTATGCGCTGTTTCTATTTGGAACGGGAGCGCTGATGCTGCGCGTGGGCATAGGCCCGATGATCCCCATCGCCATTCTCGCCGTGGTGGTTCTCGCAGGTGTGACATTTGCGACTTTGTGTTTTGGAAATTATCTCGTGCCCATTGCAACACCTGAACTTGGCATTCTTCTGCTCGCGGGAGCGGTGCCGACGAAAAGGTTCTTTGGGGAAGAGCGCGAGAAACTGCGGGTGAGAAAGGCCATGGGTGCTTATCTCTCCGAACGAGTAATGACCAAGATTCTGGCGCACCCGGACGGCGTGAAGCTCGGCGGGGTCAAGCAGGTGATCACGATCATGTTTTGCGATATTCGCGGCTTCACCGCTTATTGCGACAACCGCGATCCGCAGGAAGTTCTCAATGTCGTAAACGAATACTTTGAGGAAATGACGCAGGTCGTTTTCAAGTACGAAGGGACTGTGGATAAATACATCGGCGATTGCATCATGGCGTTCTGGAATGCGCCGGATGATCAACCCGACCACGCGCAACGCGCAGTTTGTTGCGCGATGGAGATGCGTTACGCGCTGGCGAATTTCAAGGTGAAGCGCGCCGGATTGGATACCGAGTTGTTCGAGTGCGGCATCGGCATCCATACCGGCGAGGCGCTGGTGGGCAACATGGGCTCAACGCTCAAGGTGAACTATACCGCGATGGGGTCGACGGTAAATTTGGGGGCGCGGCTGGAATCACTGACAAAAAAGTTGAACGAACGCATTTTGATTTCTCAGGCGACGTTTGATGCCTTGACGGGCGACTTCCCGATTACCGACCGAGGAGAGGCCATCGTCCCCGGATTTGCGAATCCAATTCACGTTTATGGCGTGGGTGCCGAACAGGATTTAGGCTCCGCCATCAAGGTCGGAATGAAGCTGGCCAAGAAGCAGGAGTATACGGCCGAGGAAGTGACCAAACCGATCTGGGCCCCGGCTCCCCTGCCCGAGGACGCGGACCCGAATCCGTGAAATGCGGGAGCGTCGCACCGAGTGTGACAACTAACCCGGAAGGGAAGACAGATTAGTTAGAGGTCCTTCGACTCCGCTACGCTCCGCTCAGGATGACGATCTTTTTGGAGTGTCGCTTACGCGACGGCTATCCGGATTGAGGCGCGAGCGACTCTTCCACGGATTGGATTTGCAGCAAACGCGCAGTGCCTTGATACGATTCCACTTTGCCTCGAACGATGACGGTGGCATCGAGCCACTTTTTCGCAGGAACGTCGAAGGAAGCGGGATAAATGCAGCGAAGATCGGGAAGATCGCCGCTGTCGATGCGACGGAGATCAAAGCGGCGCAGGTCAAGATCGATCGCGCGGACGCGACCGCGCAATTCGATGACCTCATCGCTGACGATGGGCTGTTCCAGCCACGCGCGGACTTGTTGGCGCGTCTGAGGCGTCAGGGTATGCCAAGGGCCTCGGCGCATGGCGCGACCGCCTATGTTGATGGAGGAGACGCCGCGGCGTCCCGACGGGGCGAGTTGCCCCACGGCGGTCAAGGCTGCATCACGAAGTTTGGGGTCGGCAAATTCGTGACGAATCAAATCGTAGGCGTTGGGCTCGTTGACGTGCTGGGTGACGGCGTCGAGGGTTTCCAGCGCACGTCGTGAAGCGTTGAAAAGGGGATCGCCAGAAAGAGCGACGTAACCGGGAGCGGGTTCGGGAAGTGAAAAACCGAGATAGAGGCTGCCATGCGCGAAGGAGCTAAGGCCGAGATCGATTTCCTTGGGAAGATCGACCTTTTCACTGAAAGAACTGACCAGTGTCTTGATCATCGAGCTGACCTGCTTGCGCACATCACCCATGATTCCCGCGACTAATGAAAGGCGGGGACTTTCCGTTTGCAGGCCTTCGCCGTCGAGGTGAAGGAGAAGATCGGAGGTGTCGAGAGCACGTGCCACAGGCATTTCCTTTTCGTAGATTTCATCGAGCATCCGATAATAATTGGCGCAGGATTTCGCCAGCATTTCCTCACTGCCGCCTGATTCCAAAATGAGCCGTTGCATGGCTGCGATTTGTTGGTGGAGCAACTGCGCGCGGTGACGCGGAACGCTGGACCAGTTGGGGAATGAGATATCACCGTTCATAGCTTGATGCGGATAATCCCCTTTCTTGCCCCCTCCCTTAATCCAAGCGGCGCCGCATCCTGAGGTCTAAGGTACTGGAAAAACCGGCGGAAGTCGCTTATTCCTCCCGGAAAACCTTCACTCCAAAAGTGGAGGTGCACCGAATACTCGGCGAGAATGACATCCAGACCCTTGGAAAAGAAGGGCTCCATCGCCTTCAACGCCTCTGTTCCATACGAAGCATTGGTTTGCAAAATGACATCGATGTCCTCCGGCAGGGCCTTGCTCGTGATGAACCCGCCATCGATGTAGAGGTGGGAAAATTGTTTCGTCGACAACGCCCAGTCCAGAAATTGTTCAAGTCGCCCCCACAACTGAACGCGATGGGAGTTAATCACAAAACGATCACGCATATGATCGAGTGACGTTTCATGCACACCTTCCGGAAGGTAGCCGTGATAATTAAACGGAGGAAGCGACATATCCGTTCGTGTCATTTTTTCAGGATTGGCGGGCAAGGAATTCGCGGGCCAGCTCCCGATAGCTTTGCGCACCAGCGCCCGCAGGATCGTAGTCCAGGATGGTCTTGCCGTGACCAGGTGCTTCGCCGAGGCGAATGGAGCGGGGGATGATGGTCTCGAAGACTTTTTGACCGAGATAACCACGAACATCCGTGACGACCTGCTGGCTGAGATTGGTGCGGGCGTCGTACATGGTGAGCACGATGCCTTCCAGGGCAAGCGAGGGGTTGTTGCTGACCTGTTTGATGCGCTCGATCATCTCGAGGATTTTCGCCAATCCTTCCAGCGCAAGATATTCGCACTGGAGCGGAACAAGCACAGCGTCGGCAGCGGCAAGCGCATTGGTCATGAGCACACCGAGTGACGGCGGACAATCGATGAGAATGAAGTCAATGGGTGGCTGGGTTTCACGATATTTATGCAGCACGCTGCGCAGGCGTGTGAGGCGATGCTCATCGGCTGCGAGCTGGATTTCACAACCGGCGAGATCAAGCTCAGCGGTGACGATGCTGAGACGCTCGGTGGAGGTCGGTTGAATTTGGTCCGCAAAGGAGGGAGCGTTTTCATCACCGGTGAGAATTCCATGAAGGCTGCGTCCCGGTGCAGCGGCAACACCCAGCGCACTACCCGCATTAGCTTGTGGATCAAGATCGATGAGGAGGACGCGATGTCCGGCCTCGGCGATGGAGGCGGCGAGATTGACCGACGTGGTGGTTTTGCCCACTCCACCTTTCTGATTGGCAACAGCAATTATTTTCATGAAGTATGAGCTTTCCCTATCTTTATCGACGTGAGTTGGGGCAAGATTAAAAGTGTGTAAGAAAACACATCGCAGGCTGCGATAAACTTGACACCTGAGGCAATTCAAATTTCTACTACCATGGCGTTTACTTTGTAATAACGCCCTAATTTAAGTCCTATGATCGAAGTCGAAAATCTCTCCAAAAGCTACTCAGGCTTTCGCGCCGTCCAAGGCATTAGTTTTCATGTCAACAAAGGTGAAATTGTCGGGTTTCTCGGGCCGAACGGCGCGGGGAAAAGCACGACCATGAAGATCCTCTCCGGTTACCTGCCTCCCACGGACGGTAAAATCCGCATTGCGGGCTATGATGTGGTGACAGACTCGATCGAAGTGCGCAAGCGGATCGGCTACATGCCGGAAAATGTGCCGCTTTATACCGACATGCGAGTGAATGAATTTCTCCGGTTCCGGGCCGAGTTGAAAAAAGTCGAGCGCAAGCGGATCAAGGAGCGGGTGGAAACTGTCAAAGAGCTTTGCAACTTGAAGGACGTGGGCTCCAAGATTATCGGGACACTTTCAAAAGGCTATCGCCAGCGCGTGGGCCTGGCCGATGCGATGGTGCACGATCCTGATCTGCTCATCCTTGATGAACCGACCATCGGTCTCGACCCAAATCAAATTCGCTCCGTACGCGATTTGATCAAAGACCTGGGCAAGCATCACACCATTCTTCTCTCGACCCATATTCTCTCCGAAGTCGAGTTGAGCTGCAGCCGTGTGCTCGTCATCAATCATGGCAAGATCGAGGCATCCGACACGCCGGCGAACTTGACACGACTGGTCCGCGGCGGTGGCTCGATTCTCCTCGAGGTCAAAGCGCCCGCATTGGACATCACGACCAAGATGGAAGTACTGCCGAACGTCGAGGACGTGGAAATCACGCTCCCCACCGACGGCGACTGGACGCAGGCCAAAATTTTTGGCAAACCGGGCGTCGACATCCGTGAGGAAGTCTACGACGTGGTGCGCGCAAATAACTGGCCGTTACGTGAATTGGCCCGCGTCAAGGCGACGCTGGAAGAAGCCTTCGTCGAGTTGACGCAGGACTAAACATTTCCCTCACCAATCGAAAATACCATGGCATTCTGGACTCTTTATAAACGTGAATTCACAAGTTACTTCCAATCCGCCGTCGCCTATGTCGTCCTCTTCGGCAGTGCGCTCATCCAAGGCTTCCAGTTTTTCCTGTTCCTGCACTTTATCATGGATAATGGCATCCGGGAGGCGAGCGTCCTTCAGCTTTATTTCAGCGGAATGTTCTTTTGGATGCTGACCCTTATCCAGGTTCCTTTGATCACCATGCGGGTTTTCTCGGAAGAGTTTAAGCTGGGCACGATCGAGATGCTTCTGACTGCACCGGTCCGGGAGTGGGACGTGGTGCTGGCTAAGTTTTTCGGCGCGCTGACATTCTTTATCGTGCTCTGGCTTCCCGTTGCACTGGATATGTTGGCTCTGCAGCTTTTCTCGGTACCGACTCCGGCGGTATACTGGAGCCAGATCGGCATGACCGCCTTGACTGTGACGCTCGTAGGCGGATTTTATGTCTCGCTCGGCGTGTTGACCTCCGCATTGACCAAGAACCAGATCGTCGCAGCCATCCTTTGCTTCGCCTTTTTATTCGTCGCTTTTGGCTTTTCCCTTTTGCGTTATATCCAGCATGTGAACGCCACCACCCTGGAGTGGGTCTCCTACATTTCTGCGCCTGAACACATTCAAAACGCCGGGCTGGGCATTTTCGACACCCGCCCTCTGGTCTTTTATGTGACCATCACCGCATTCATCTTAATGTTGACCAAGAGCTTCCTCGAAAGTCGCCGCCTACGCGGATAATTTTGCCATGAAAACTGAAACTCCTTCCGCTCGCACCTCCCGCCGCTCCGCCGGCATGCAGAGCATTTTCAACATCTTCCTGGTCTTCGGTATTTTACTGATGGTCAATTATATTGGCTTCAAATACTACAAGCATCAGGACTTGTCAGCATCCCAGTTCTATACCCTGTCGCCCAAGACCAAAGGTGTGCTTCGGGAACTTGAATCGCCCATCACCATCTACACGTTCCTTGATCAAAGGGACCTGCTACACGCGGAGCAGATTGCGACACTGTTGAAAGAATATCAGCGTGTTGGAGGTAAGAACATCGTCGTGGAAAAGATCGATCCGGCCTTTGACATTACCCGTGCGGCCGAGCTCCAAAAAAAACTCCATTTCGACGGCAACGATGCCTTGGTCATTCTGGAATATAAGGACCGGACGCCCCGGTTCATCAAAGAGACGGATTTGTACGACCTTAACCCGATGACGGGTCAGGTTGGAAGTTTCAAGGGTGAGCAGCTTATCACGGCAGCCATGATCAATCTGGTCGAGGGCAAGGTCTCCAAGGTCTACTTCACGGTTGGGCACGGAGAACACCCCATTCAGGATGCCAAGGCAACCAATGGCTATGGCATTGTTGGGCAGAGCCTCAAGAATGATAATGTGGAAGTCGCCAATCTGAACCTGGGCCAGCTGGGTGAAGTCCCCGCCGACGCGGACGCCGTGGTGATCGCAGGACCGGCGATTTCGTTCTCACCGATCGAGGTTGAGGCGATCGACAAGTATCTGTCAAATAACGGCAAACTTTTCATCTTGCTCGACCCTTACACGGTTTCCGGCCTCGAAGCCGTTCTGGCAAAGTACGGTTTGAAATATGAGGACGATCTTGTGCTCTGCCGGGCGGCAACAGAGACCGGCACGCAAATGACCGTGCCATTGGCGGCGATCTATCAGGGTGGTTTTTCAGCGCAACCGATCACGGCAAAATTTGCGACTGCAAACTACCAGATGCTGATTTACGATGTTCGATCGATTACTATTCCCAATAGCCCGCAAGGGCAACCGCCTTCCAAGACAGAGTTTCTTCTTCAAACCGATCCAAGCGCGTGGGGATGGGTGAACAAAGATGGAAAAGCCCCCACCGATCCGAAGCAGCTGACCTACAACAAGACGCTCGATATCCCAGGGCCGGTCACGATTGCCGCGCAGTATGACGGCGGACAGATTACGGACCCCAAGACGAGCGCAACCATCCCGGCCACCCGTATCGTGGCGGTAGGCGCGTCCAAGTTCCTGGAGAATGACACGACGGAAACAGTCGGAACCAATTTCTTCACCAATGGCGTGGACTGGCTCGTAAAAAAGAATGCGGTGCTGGATATCGCTCCGAAAAAGTCGCAGGAATATGGCGTAAACCTTTCCCCTATGCAGTTCCGCACAGTCGCATGGTGCTCCCTGCTGTTTGTGCCGGGGGTTGCCCTGCTGATGGGAATCTTCACCTGGTACTCCCGCCGGAAATAAAGAACACCTGGTTATGCTTCGCAACAGCTCCACTTATCTCTATCTGGCCGTTTTTTTGGGCCTGATCTGCTACCTCACATTCATCGACAAGAAGATTCCTGGTACGCAGGACCAGGAACAGGCGGACAACCAATTGTTCAAGCTCAACGGAGAGGATGTCATTGGTCTTGAGGTCAACAATGTCCACGGGCAATTCATTTTTCAAAAGGACAACAATCACTGGGAAATCGAGAAGCCGGTGGTGACGCTGGCCGATACTGCCACGGTAGTTGGTGTTATTTCCCAGATCGCGTTCGCACAGCCCCAACGGATCATCAAGGTCGATGGTTCCGACAAGGACTTGGATAACCTGAAGGAATGGGGCTTGATGCCGACGCCAGCCGAGCGGGTGGTCATCCATACCAAAGACAAACAGTATATCCTGCTGCTTGGTCGCAAGACGGCAATCAGCGATAGTGTCTATGCGCGTGCTTCCGAGCGAAAGAATGAATCTGTGCGGATCATCCCGTTCTCAGTCAAGCAAGTGCTGCAAAAGGACCTGACCGATTTCCGCAGCCGGAATGTCTTCGATTTTGAAATCGACAAGGCAATCAAAATCGCAACCCGTGTAGCGGATACGGCAACGACTCCAGGTCAGCAATGCGAGATCGTCCAAAAGGACGGACGTTGGATGCTGCGAATGCCCCTGGTGGCACGGGCCTCCAAGCAGGATGTTCAGAACCT
>Ga0207703_10001808_pt1 | contig 19065 bp, 17 predicted proteins | sample KBSSwiS12_FD_184304 | JGI IMG/M metagenome (GOLD analysis project Ga0207703, IMG submission 184304) | Switchgrass rhizosphere microbial communities from Kellogg Biological Station, Michigan, USA - KBS Switchgrass S1-2 (SPAdes) (version 2) | ecosystem: Host-associated > Plants > Roots >...
GACTTCAGTGGTACCAATTCCGAATGCCAACGCTCCCAAAGCGCCGTGCGTGCTGGTATGGCTGTCGCCACAGACCACGGTCTTGCCTGGCTGCGTAATCCCCAGCTCAGGTCCGATGATGTGCACGATGCCGCGCTGCTCGTGGCGCAGGCCGAGAAGCTCCACACCGAAATCAGCGCAATTCTTCTCGAGCTCCCGAACCTGCCTGGCGGCCGACTCGATTGAGATGGGCGCGCCGCCGAAGATCTGCTCGGTGCGCGTCGGCGTCGAGTGGTCCATGGTGGCGAGGGTGCGATCCAGCCTGCGAACGGGCAGGCCGCGCTCACGAAGCACCGAAAATGCCTGTGGTGAAGTCACTTCGTGAATCAGGTGAAGGTCGACGTACAGCACGGCTGGTGTATCGGCCGTCTCGGCGATCACCTCGTGCTGCCGCCAGACCTTCTCAAACATCGTTTGCGGACCGTTACTCATACTAAACAGCTTCCTGTGCGACTCGGGCCGCGCCGGTGCGCTCGTCCCGCGAGCGGCTGCCGGCTTGCGACAGCTCGATTCGGTTGATCACTTCGAGAAACGCTTTGGTGCTGGACTCGATGATGTTGGTGCTCACGCTCGAGCCGCGGTAGCTGCGCTGATTGTATTCGACGTAGATGACCGCTTCGCCCTGCGCGTCCTCACCCTCGGACACGCCGCGCAGCTCGAATTTCCGTAGCATGACATTGACGCCGGTCGCCGCTTCGATGGCCTTGAAGGCCGCATCGACAGGGCCATCGCCGTCGGCATTGCGCTCGACGACACGGCCGTCCGCGTGCTGGAGGCGAACAGTGGCTTCGGCCGGCGATTTGCTGTCGGCGACCGTCTTCAGGTCCAACAGCGTCCACGGGCCGGTGGCACTGCCTTCGGCGCGCAGGACCAGGGCTTCGATATCGCCATCAAACAGCTCTTTCTTCTTGTCGGCGAGCGCCTTGAATTCCTCGAAGACGCGGTTGAATTCCCCCTCGTCGAGCTCGAAGCCCAGCTCCTTCACGCGATCGCGGAAGGCATGCCGGCCACTGTGCTTGCCGAGCACGAGATGGCTTCGTGACAGTCCAACATCCTCCGGACGCAGAATTTCGTACGTGGAGTGATGTTTCATCATGCCGTGCTGATGAATGCCCGCTTCGTGAGCGAAGGCATTCTCGCCCACGACCGCCTTGTTGCGCGGAATGGGCATGCCCGTGATGCTGGACACCAACCTCGAGGTCGGGTAGAGGCGGGTCGTCTGGATCCGGGTGCGGACATTGAAGAACGCCTCGCGGGTCTTCAACGCCATGACCACTTCTTCGAGTGAGCAGTTGCCGGCCCGCTCGCCGATTCCATTGATGGTGCATTCGATCTGGCGGGCGCCGGCCACGACGGCGGTCAGACTGTTGGCCACCGCCATTCCCAGGTCATCGTGACAATGCACCGAGAGGCGGATTTTATCGATGCCGCGCACGTTCTTGCGCAGGTAGCGGAACAGCTCCGCGAATTCGTCCGGGACGGTGTAGCCAACCGTATCCGGAATGTTGACCGTGCTCGCACCGGCCTCGATGGCGGCTTCCACGACCTGGGCCAGGAACTCCAGCTCGGTGCGGGAGGCATCCTCGGGTGAAAACTCCACGTCCTCGGATAATTCGCGCGCCAGCTTCACGCCTTCGACGGCGGTGCGCAGGATTTCTTCCTGCGCCATATTGAGCTTGTACTGGCGATGAATCGCGCTGGTGGCCAGAAACACGTGAATGCGGTGTTGGGGCGCCGGGCGCAGGGCTTTGGCCGCGAGCTCGATGTCCTCCCGGTTACAGCGCGCGAGACCACAGATGATGGATCCCTGTACCTCGCGCGCCACCGCATTGACCGATTCCCAATCCCCCCGCGAGGCCGCGGGGAAACCAGCCTCGATGACATCGACACCGAGCTCGGCAAGCGAGCGGGCGACCCTGAGCTTTTCAGGTTGGGTCATGCTGCAGCCGGGCGATTGCTCGCCGTCGCGCAGGGTGGTGTCGAAGATCAAAACCCGGTCTGGATGGGGAACCATGGCCTTCTCCTTTTGCGCAGGCGTTGCCTGCTCAACGTCGATCCTGGGCTATCCCTCGCGGGATAACCCGTGCGACGCATGCGTCGCACCCTTTTGCGCAGGCGTTGCCTGCTCACCGTCGATCCTGGGCATCCCTTGCGGGATGCCCGCGCAACGCATGCGTTGCGCCCTAAATGTAAGGACACTCCGTGTCCTGGAAATCAACGCTCCTTGTTACGCGGCGATGCCCGCCGGGCTACGCGCGCCGGTCGTTCAGCCAGGGCATCCGGGCACGCAGCTCGGCGCCGACTTTCTCGATCTGGCGGTTCGTATCCTGCTTCAGCAGCTTGTCGTAGCCTTTACGGCCGCTCGCGTTCTCCTCGATCCACTGCTTCGCGAACTTGCCCGTCTGCACTTCCTTGAGAATCTTGCGCATCTCTTTCTTCGTACGGTCGGTCACGACGCGCGGGCCGCGTGTCAGGTCGCCGTACTTCGCGGTTTCACTGATGAACTCGTGCATCTTGGTCAGGCCGCCCTCGTGGAGCAGGTCCACGATCAGCTTCAGTTCGTGCATGCATTCGTAGTACGCGACTTCCGGCTGATAGCCCGCTTCAACGAGTGTCTCGAAGCCCTTCACCACCAGCTCGGTAGCGCCGCCACAGAGCACGGCCTGCTCGCCGAACAGATCCGTCTCGGTCTCCTCCGCGAAAGTCGTGTCGAGAACACCCCCGCGGGTGCCGCCGATGCCGTGAGCGTAGGCCAGTGCCTTCGCATGTGCCTTGCCCGTCGCATCCTGGAAGACGGCGATCAGACACGGAACGCCACGGCCCTGCTGATACTGACGGCGCACGAGATCACCAGGCCCCTTCGGGGCGATCAACGAGACGTCGAGGTCCTTGCGCGGCTTGATCTGTTTGAAGTGCACATTGAAGCCGTGGGCGAACAGCAGCGTCGCTCCCTTCTTCAGGCTCTTCTCAACGCTTTCATAGACAGACTTCTGGGCCATGTCGGGCACGAGCATCGCAATGAGGTCCGCATCGGCGACTGCATCGATGGGTTCGGCGACAGCGAGACCTTCCTTCTTCGCCTTCTTCCACCCGGTGCCGCCCTTACGGACTCCTACGACGACGTCGAAACCGCTGTCGCTCAGATTGAGTGCGTGTGCACGGCCCTGGCTCCCATAGCCGAGCACGGCGATGCGCGCTCCCTTGAGAGCCTTCTTGTCGACGTCTTTTTGCGAATAAAGCTTCATCATCCTTCTCCAAAGTGGCCGGTGGCCGGATGTGCCAAACGTAAAAAAACCCCGCATCGGCGCTCGGCCGGTGCGGGGTTTTTGGTGTCTTGCTCGCTCGTGCCCGGTGTGTGTCAGGCGTGCGCGAGTGCCCCGCACCTTGCGCTCCTAAGGAGGAGCGGAAGTCCGACGAGTACGGGGCCATGGGGTACTGAGCCTGTGGTTACTCGGCCGATGGCGATTGTCGTGGGAGCCAATTGAGACTCGTGCGAGTGCGCTGCAAAAGCGAAAGAAATATGTTGCCCGATGGGATCACACTAAGCGCGTGGTTGTCAACGCAAACGACCTGTGCAACTGCGATATGGGCACTCCGCGGGGGCGCTTTCCGGCCGTCGCGGGCCTATGCCAGGCTTGCCACATTCGATGTCAGCGGCCCGACATTGGTAAGCTGCCGCCTCATGGAAGAAAAACTGCTGACGGCGAACGAAGCGGGCAGCCTGCCCCTGTGGTTTCTAACCGAATCCGAGCTTCCGCGCTGGTTGAACCTGCAGCCCGCTCCCGTGGCGAGCTGGGTCCGCGCCCATGCGTTTCAGGCCGAGAGACATCGCGCGCTGGCGTATCCCAATCCTGACGGCAGCGTCGGCGGCGCCATCGTAGGCCTCGGATCACTGCACTCAGTTGGTGAGTTGAAGGTCTGGAACGCGGCGGGTTTGTCGGATCGTCTGCCCGCATATTCGTACCACGTTGCAAATGAGCTACGCGCGGATGCCGCCACCCACCTGGTATTGGGGTGGTTGATGGGCGCGTATCGGATGACACGGTACCGGTCGGTGGCGCCGTCGGGGCCGCGTGCTGCTTTAGTTGTGCCGAAGGAGGCGGATCTCGCTTACGCGGAAGCGGCTGCCGCCGGCACTTCACTCGCACGCGACCTCATCAACACCCCTGCGAACGACATGGGACCGGAGGAGCTCGCCGCAGCGGCGATCAATCTCGCAACTCGCTATGGGGCTCGCAGCAGCGTGATCATGGGTGAGGAGTTGCAGGCGCGAGACTTCCACCTGATCAGAGGTGTGGGTGCCGGCAGTCCGCGGCAACCGCGGCTCATCGATATTCGCTGGGGAAAGGAAGACGCGCCGAAGGTGACCCTCGTCGGCAAGGGTGTGTGCTTTGACACCGGCGGCCTGGACCTCAAACCGTCAGCCGGCATGCTGCTCATGAAAAAAGACATGGGTGGCGCCGCCTGCACTTTGGGGTTGGCGCGGATGCTCATGCAGCTCGACGCGCCTGTACAACTGCGTGTCCTGATCCCGGCTGTAGAAAACAGCGTCGATGGAAATTCTTACCGCCCGAGTGATGTGTTGCGCTCCAGGAAGGGATTGAGCGTGGAGATCGGCAACACGGACGCGGAGGGCAGGTTGGTTCTCGCCGATGCGCTGGCCGAAGCGGATGTTGAGCGCCCGGACCTGCTCATCGACATGGCAACACTCACGGGGGCTGCACGCGTGGCGCTGGGGCCGGAGGTGCCTGCGGCATTTTCAACGGACGAGAGTCTACTCGCCGCCCTGCGTATCAACGGCGAAGAAGAGGCCGATCCCATCTGGCCGTTGCCGTTGTGGGCCGGCTACGACGATGAGCTCACGAGCAAGATCGCCGATCTGAGCAATGTGTCGGCCGCGCCATTTGCCGGCTCGATCATCGGTGCTCTGTTCCTCAAACGCTTTGTCACGGCGACTCCGGCCTGGCTGCACATCGATCTGTACGCCTGGAATGCCAAGGACCGCCCGGGTCGGCCCGTTGGCGCCGAAGCCCAGTGCATCCGCGCTCTATACAGACTCATTCGTTCGCGCGTCGAGTGATCCACAAACGACTGCTTCAGTGCAGCTCAGGGCATCCCTGAAACGGTTGTTGGCGCACGGTCATAATGTGAACACCCCTCGTTCGAATCCAAACTCGCCCCCGATCCGTAGTACTCTTGGCTGGACAGCGGGGATGGAAGTACTTTAAGTTTTAAGGACCGGGAAGGTTTTTCGACGGCAATGGCGGCTAAGAAGAAACAAGTGGACGCGCGGGCCAGCTCACGGCTCGTGGTTGATGGAATCAAGCAGGCACCCTCGCGCGCGATGTTGCGTGCGGTCGGTTTCCAGGACGCTGATTTCAGCAAGCCGCAGATCGGCATTGCTTCCACCTGGGCCAACGTCACCCCATGCAACATGCATATCGCCGAGCTCGCCCGCGAGGCTGTGAACGGTGCCGACGCGGCGGGCGGCAAGGGCGTTCTCTTCAACACCATCACGGTGTCGGACGGCATCTCGATGGGCTCGCCCGGGATGCGCTACTCGCTCGTCTCCCGCGAAGTGATTGCCGATTCGATTGAGACCGTGGTCGGAGCCGAAGGCTTTGATGGTTTCGTGGCCCTCGGCGGCTGTGACAAGAACATGCCCGGCTGCGCGATGGCGATCGCGCGACTCAACCGTCCTGCGGTCTTTGTCTACGGTGGCACGATTCGTCCCGGTGGACAGAGGCGGGACATCGTCTCGGTATTCGAGGCGGTCGGCGCGCGTGCCGCCGGCAGGATTTCCGACGAGCAGCTGCAGGAAGTGGAGCGGACCGCGATTCCCGGACCCGGCAGTTGCGGTGGAATGTACACGGCCAACACCATGGCTTCGGCGCTGGAAGCGTTGGGACTTTCACTGCCCGGCAGCTCCGCGCAGGAAGCGGTCAGTGATGACAAGCGGATCGACAGCCGGCGTGCCGGCGAAGCGGTCGTGAAGTTGGTGCAGGAAGGAATCAAGCCGCGCGACATCCTGACTCGCAAGGCGTTTGAGAACGCGATCAGTGTCGTGATCGCGCTCGGCGGCTCAACCAACGCCGTGCTCCATCTGCTCGCCATAGCCAACGATGCGCGCGTAAAGCTCTCGTTGGATGATTTCACTCGCATCGGCAAACGGGTGCCGGTGCTGGCCGATGTCAGGCCCAGCGGGCGTTATCTGATGTCGGAGTTGATTGCGATCGGCGGCATTCAACCGCTGATGAAGATGTTGCTGGAGGCGGACCTGCTGCACGCGGATTGTCTAACAGTCACGGGTCGGACACTGGGAGACAATCTGGCCGACACGGGCATGTATCTTGCTGGGCAGGATATCGTGCGGCCGCTCTCCGATCCGCTGAAGAAAGACAGCCATCTCGTCATCCTGTACGGGAACGTGGCCCCGGAGGGCGCGGTCGCCAAGATCACCGGCAAGGAAGGCCTGAGGTTCAGTGGTAAGGCGCGTGTCTTCGAAGGGGAAGAGCGTGCGACCGAAGCCATCCTCAATGGCACTGTACGGGCTGGGGATGTCGTAGTGATCAGACAAGAGGGACCCAAAGGGGGTCCCGGGATGCGCGAGATGCTGAGTCCGACCGGCGCCATCATGGGCCGCGGACTAGGGGATAAGGTAGCGTTGATTACAGATGGGCGGTTTTCGGGTGGCAGCCACGGTTTCGTGGTTGGGCATATCTCTCCGGAAGCCGCGGTTGGCGGACCCATTGGGCTGCTGCGAAATGGGGATGTCGTGACCATCGATGCGGTGAAGCGCACTATTCATGCTGATCTGTCCGCGGCGGAGCTGCGACGCCGCCGTGCTGCGTGGAAACCACGGAAGCCCTACGCAACGGCCGGCGTCCTCGCCAAATACGCGTTTCTGGTAGGGAGTGCCTCGACGGGTGCGGTGACCGCCCCTCGTGGTAATTCTTGAGCTTAGGCGGAGTTGTCAGTGCACTGGGCAGAGGTTAGAGTTAGGCAGGCATTCACTGACGTGCACGGTGAACCGTGTCGTCGTTCTGCAAGCGCACGTCGCAATCATCGAACACTTTCGGGGGATACAAAAGTCGAGCGTGCGTCAGCCCGCCAGGCCGCGCGCGTCCGCATTGCATGTATGAATGAGCATACCGGGCGATGGCCGGCATGGCTCCGGGCCGGGTCCGACACCTTGCAGGGCGCGACAAAGCCAGTTACTTTGCGCTGCTCACGATTGGATCCGATCATTAATCTGAGAATGTAACAGCGACGACGCAATAACTCATGGCATCTTACGTACAAGATTCGAATTTCTTCACTCGCCGAACGATCGTTGTATTCGGCATCCTCGGCCTACATGTTTTCATTATCTGGGCGCTCGCCACCGGGCTTGCGCAACGTGCGATCGAACTGGTGGCCCCGCCACTGCAGACTGCGGTCATCGACGAGGTGAAGCAGCAGGACCAGCCGCCGCCGCCGCCGCCGCCGCAGATGGAACGGCCACCGGTGGAAGTGCCGCCGCCGGATGTACAGATCGACATGCCGGTTGAAACTCAGTCAACCGCCATCCAGGACACGACCAACAAGCCTGTTGTGGCGCCACCGCCGCCACCGGTACCAACCCACCAGGCGGTACGCGTACCGGGTGGGCCGGGTAAGAACTTCCCGTCGACCGACGACTACTATCCGTCGGCGTCGGCGCGCCTCGGAGAATCGGGCACGGCGACAGTGCACGTGTGCACTGACACGAAGGGGAAGCTGACCGAAGAGCCGAAGATCGAACAATCTTCTGGCATCGGCCGGCTCGATGAAGGCGCAATGAAACTGGCAAAAGCCGCCAGCGGGCGTTACAAGCCCGCGACCGAGGACGGGAATCCGATTGCCAGCTGCTTTGGATTCCGCATCAAGTTCCAGCTCCGAAACTAAAACGACTATTAGATGCCGAGGCCAAGTCCTCAGCTTTTTGTGATTCGAGGAAACTATGGAAAATACACCCCCCGTTACCACCGACAATCCGTATGGCCTGGAAGCACTCTGGGCGCAGGGCGGTCTAGTAACCCGCTCCGTACTCGTACTCCTTGTTCTGATGTCCCTGGCCTCGTGGTACGTCATTCTCACGAAGCTCTGGGATCAGCGAAAACTGAAGCAGTCAGCCCGTGTGGCGGAGAAGCAATTCTGGACTGCCCCTTCGATTAAGGACGGTGTGGAACGCCTCAAGAAAGGCGACGACTTCCGCCTCGTCGCCGAAGACGGTCTGCGTGCTGCTTCGCATCATGACGGCCGCCTGACGGACCGCATCGACCTGCACGAGTGGATCACAATGTCGCTGCAGCGCGCTGTGGACCAGGTAAACAGCAAGCTGAACTCCGGCTTGGGGCTGCTCGCCACGGTCGGTTCGACTGCTCCGTTCGTCGGGCTGTTCGGTACCGTCTGGGGCATCCTCCAGGCGCTCGTCGGCATCGGTATCGCCGGCCAGGCGAGCATCGACAAGGTGGCCGGCCCCGTCGGTGAGGCGCTGATCATGACCGCCATCGGTCTGTTCGTCGCCGTTCCCGCGGTCATGGGCTACAACTGGCTGCTGGGCCGCAATAAGATGATCCAGGACGCCCTGCGGAACTTCGCGAGCGATCTGCATGCCTATCTCGTAAGCGGTGCCCGTGTCGGCGCCAGCGAGTCGGGCGGTGCACGTCCCGCCGCGGCTCCTGCTGCCGCCATTCGCAAGTAAGGACTCGTGTCACAACGCTTTCCGGCGCGCCTCGACGCAGGCGGCCGGAAAGCTTTTTGAGGATCAAGCAGTATGGCAATGCAGGTCGGTGGCTCCGGCGAAGAACAGCAGGTGATGAACGCCATCAACACGACGCCGCTGGTCGACGTCATGTTGGTTCTGCTCATCATCTTCCTCATCACGATTCCGGTCATCAACAAGACGGTCAAGGTTGAATTGCCGAAGGCGGTCAACATTCCGACGCAGACGAAGCCGGAAAACATCACGGTGGCCGTCGACAAGGACGGCAACATCTATTGGAACGACAAGCGGATGCCCAACCAGGCTGATCTGCTTGGCAACATCAAGAATGCTGCGGTCATCAAGCCGCAGCCGGAAGTGCACATCCGGGCCGACAAGGACGCGAAGTTCGAAGCGGTGGGACGGGTGCTGTACGCAATTCAGCGCGGTGGCATTGCCAAGGTGGGCTTCCTCACGGAACCCGACCACGGCCTGGGCCGGGGCCCTGGCTGAGCGCGCGAGGAGTAAACAACAATGGCAATGAGTGTAGGCAATGCGGGCGGAGGTGTGATGTGCGACATCAACACCACGCCTTTGATCGACGTGATGTTGGTGTTGCTGGTAACCCTGATCGTGTCGCTTCCCATCATGACCCATGCGGTGAAGCTCGACATGCCCCAGAACAACAACCCGCCGCCGCCGGATCAGCGTCCCGAGGTCATCGACCTCGAGATCGACTTCGACGGTACGGTGGTCTGGAACGGCACCGTGGTACAGAGCCTCAATCAGCTCGAAGGCTACTTCGGCGAGGAAGCCAAGAAGGACGTGCAGCCGGAAATCCACCTGCGCCCCGATCGTCGTGCGAAGTACGACTATGTGGCCAAGGTTCTGGCCGCGGCGCAGCGGAACCGAATGAAGAAGATCGGCTTTGTAAATACATCCGAGTTCCACGATTAACGGACCCACACGATGAAAGTAAACAGTATTGCTAAGCAACTGGTGCTAGGTATTGCCGCGGTGGGGGCTTCGGCCGTCCTGCTGACCGGCAGCCCGGTGCTGGCGGCCGACAAGGAAAAGGACAAGAACAAGGTCAGCAAGGAGCTGGCGCCGTCCCTGAAGGCGGCCCAGGAAGCCCTGCAGGCCAAGAAGATTCCGGATGCGATCGCGAAGCTGAAGGAAGCGGAAGGCAACCCGAAGAAGAGCCCGTACGACCAGCACATCATCAATGAGCTGGCCGGCGTGGCCTACGCCAAGCAGAACAATTTCGCTGAAGCGTCCAAGTACTTCGAGGCTGAGATCAACGACGGCTTCCTGGATGAGAAGGAAGTCCCCGGCCGCATCAAGGCCGTGGCGCAGATGAACTATCAGCTCAAGAACTACGACAAGGCCATCGAGTACGGCAACCGCGCCATCAAGGGTGGTTTTGCCGATGAGGAGATGAAGACCCTCGTCGGTCAGTCGTACTACCTGAAGGGCGACTACAAGGGCACTCTCAAGTTCTACGACGACATCATCAGTCAGCAGATTAAGGCCGGTCAGACGCCGAAGGACGAGCCGCTGCAGCTCGCGCTCAGCGCCTGCGTCAAGCTGAATGACCAGGAGTGCACGACGAAGGAGCTCGAGCGGCTGGTCGAGTACCACCCGAAGCCCGAGTACTGGCAGAACCTGCTGTATTCCGTGCGCAGCGTTCAGAACCTGGGTGACAAGAACACCCTGCAGGTCTACCGCCTGATGTCCGAGCTGGACGTGCTCAAGGACCCCACGGATTACACCGAGATGGCGCAGCTGGCCATCGAGCAGGGTAACCCGGGCGAAGCCCAGAACGTCCTCGAGAAGGGGATGCAGAAGGGCGTGTTCTCTGATGCCCGCCAGAAGGATAAGAACCAGCGCTTGCTGGAATCGGCCAAGAAGGCGGCTCAATCGGACAAGGCGTCACTTGCCAAGGTCGAGCAGGACGCCAACGCCAGCACCACCGGCGACAAGAATGTCGGTGTCGGGCTCGCCTACCTGGGTTACCAGCAGTACGACAAGGCGCTGGATCAGCTCAACAAGGGCGTGACGAAGGGTGGCGTCCGGAACGAAGCCGAGGCACGCCTCCTGTTGGGCATCGCGCAGTTGAAGAACGGCAAGAAGGATGACGCGCAGAAGTCCTTCAAGGCGGTCAAGGGCGATCCGAACCTGGAACGTCTCGCCGAGCTGTGGTCATTGCACGCCAAGCAGGCCTGATGAAAGACGCGCGGACCTGAAAAGGTCCCTCGGACGTTCACCTGAGAGAGGCCGGAGGAGTAATCTTCCGGCCTCTTTGCACATTAATCGTGACCGTTTTTCCGCAAAGGAGATTTGACATGGCGATCAAGGCCGGCGACCGCATGCCCGCGGGCAAGCTCAAGACGATGACTAAAGATGGGCCCAAGGACGTCACCACGGAGGAGTTGTTCAAAGGCAAGAAGGTGGTGCTGTTCTCCGTTCCTGGCGCATTCACTCCCACCTGTGATGCCCGGCACCTGCCTGGCTTCGTGCAGCTTGCCGACCAGATTCACGCGAAGGGCGTGGACACGATCGCCTGCATGGCCGTCAACGACGTGTTTGTGATGAGTGCCTGGGGCAAGTCGGGCAATGTCGGTGACAAGATTCTGATGCTGGCTGACGGCAACGGCGAATACGCCAAGGCACTCGGCCTGGAGATGGATGCGAGCGGTTTCGGCATGGGGACCCGTGGCCAGCGCTTCGCCATCATCGTGCAGGATGGCGTCGCCAAGCAGGTTGATGTCGAAGAGAAGGGACAGTTCAAGGTGTCCTCCGCGGAGCACGTTCTCAGCCAGCTTTGATCAACACTGCGGCGCGAACCGAGTCATGCACGACGCAGGCGACCGCAACCACCGCATTCTCCATACGCTCCGGCCGGCCGGATTGCCCGGGCCTGAGAATTTTGGTGCGGATACCACCGCGGTCCCGACTCCGGGACCCGGTCAATTCCTATCGCGTACGATCTATCTCTCGGTTGATTCCGCGGTTCGCCTGACTTCCGGTGATGTCGTGGGGAGCGAGACAGTGGCTCAGGTGCTGGAATCCCGGCATCCCGAGCATCGGCCGGGCGAGTTTGTTGTCGTCCGCAACGGATGGCAGCAGTACGCGCTGTCGAGCGGGCAAGGCGTGCGGCGGTTGGATCCCAACAGCGCGCCAGTTTCCACCGCGCTGGGAGTGTTGGGCCTGCCAGGACTGCTCGGCTACACGGGGATGATCTACGTCGGCGAGCCGCGGCCCGGCCAGACAGTTCTGGTATCGGATGCAACCGGGCCGGCTGGATCCACCGCCGGTCAGGCAGCGCACCTTGTCGGTGCTCGCGCGGTGGGTACCGCGAGCTCACCGGAGCAATGCCAATACACAGTAGAGCAACTTGGATTCGCGGCATGCATCAACGATCGCTCGCCGGACCTCGCGGCGCAGTTGCGCGGCGCCTGTCCTGATGGGGTTGATGTTTGCTTCGATACTGTCGGCGGAACGGTTTTGACACATGCGCTTCAGTGTCTGGCTCCGCACGCCCGGGTAGTTTTAGGTGGGTCGAGTGAAGTCTATAACCAGGGTGCCACGTTCGCTCCGTTGCTGAAGGCGCGGGCGACTGTGCAGGGCATTTTCGTTGAGGATCACCTGCACCGGCTGCCTGAGTTGGAGCGAGTGGTGGGAAGTTGGATCCGCGCGGGTTTGTTTCATTATCGCGAGGACCTCGAGGAGGGGCTCGCCGCCGCTCCGGCGGCGCTGTGCCGCATGCTGCGCGGAGACAGCTTCGGCAAGGTGCTCGTGAGGGTCGCTCCCGAGCACCTGGGTACCGCAAATTAACTGATCAGTTTTTCGATTTCCGGGACGATCTGGAACAGATCCCCCACCAGGCCGATATCGGCCACTTCGAAAATCGGCGCCTCGCCATCCTTATTGATCGCCACGATGGTTCGTGCGTCCTTGATGCCCGTCAGATGCTGAATGGCTCCGGAGATACCGATCGCCATGTACAGCTCCGGCGCAATGATCTTGCCGGTCTGACCCACCTGTAGCTCGTTGGGCGCATAGCCCGCGTCCACTGCTGCGCGCGAAGCGCCGACAGCAGCACCCATCTTGTCAGCGAGCGAGTACATGATCTTGAAGCCGTCCGCGCTGCCGAGCGCGCGTCCACCAGAGACGACTTTTGATGCCGTCTGCAGATCCGGGCGATCGTTCTTGGCTGCCGATACTGATATGAAGCGCGTATGAGTGGGAAGCTCAACATTGATCGACGCTTTCTCAATTGGCGCGGAACCGCCGGTCGGGGCGGCTTCGAATGAAGCGCTCCGAACAGTACCCACAATCTTCGAGGCGGGATCCGTCTCCACCGTTACGATGGCATTGCCCGCATAGATCGGACGCCGGAACCGATTGGCCCCGTCGACCGCCATGATGTCACTGATCTGGGCCGTGCCGAGGAGGGCAGCAACACGCGGCATCAGGTCCTTGCCGAACGTGGTTGACGCAGCGAATACGTGAGTCGCGTCCTGCGCCAATGCAACGACCTGCGGTGCAAGGACCGCTGCCAGCGCATGTTCGTTCGCAGGATTTTCGACGGTAACGACTTTCGTGACACCGGCAAGTTGAGCCGCCTGAGCAGCTACTGCGTCGGGCTTCGCCGCGAACACCGCCACGATGATTTCGGCCCCCTGAATGCCACGGGCGCAGGTTACTGACTTCGCCGTGCTGGTATTGAGCTTCGCGCCATCATGCTCGGCGACGATGAGAATCTTAGCGGCCATCAGAGCAACCCCTTCTTCTTCAATGCTTCGACCAACTCCGCGGCGTCTTTCACGCGCACGCCTTTCTGACGCTGTGCCGGGGGTTCAAATTTCACGAGTTTGAGCTGTTGCTTCGCCTCGACACCCAGGGTGTTCAGGGCCAGCGTCTCCAGCGGCTTCTTCTTGGCCTTCATGATGTCCGGCAGCTTCACATATCGCGGCTCATTCAGGCGCAGATCGGTGGTCACCAGGGCAGGGAGATCCACTTCCAGGGTTTCCAGGCCCGCATCGACTTCGCGAGTCACTTTGGCCTTGCCGTCCGACAGCTCGACTTTGGAGGCGAAGGTTACCTGCGGCCGGTTCCACAAGGCCGCCAGCATGGGGCCGGTCTGGCTGTTGTCATCGTCAATGGCCTGCTTGCCGACAATGACCAGGAAGGGCTGTTCTTTCTCTATGAGCTTCAGCAACGCGCGGGCGGCCACCAGAGGCTCTATGCCGCCGTCAGCCTGGACGTGGAGCGCGCGGTCGGCACCCATCGCCAATGCGGTGCGGAGCTGCTGCTGGCAGTCGGCGGGCCCGATCGTCGCAACGACGACTTCCTCGGCACCACCACGTTCCTTGATCCGAAGGGCCTCTTCGAGCGCAATCTCGTCAAACGGGTTGATGCTCATCTTCACCCCGTCCGTGACGACACCCGTGCCGTCCGGCTTCACGCGGATGCGCACGTTGTAGTCCACAACGCGCTTGATACCGACCAGAATTCTCTTCATTCAGGACTCTCCAGTGAGACTTCCCCGCAGGCCAAAACATGGACAAGGGGGTTCGGGGGCGCCGTCCGCCAGGCCCGCAAGTATAGCGGGCGGCGCGTCCCTGGAGAGGTCTTCCGGGCGACTGGGGCTTGCCTGTAAGCCCCAGGGGATCAGCGTACGGGGACCGCGCGCAGCGTCTGATACGGCGGATTCAGCTGCTGCTCCATGAAGGTCTGCTTAATCCGGGTAGCCGCCTCGCGCAGCCGCGGCACGAATCGCTCCGCGGCAATCTTCAGCGGCACAGCCGTCTCCGCAAACCGCACGACAACGGTGGCCATCACCTGTTCCTCGATAATGACGGGCACGGCAATGGTGATCTCGTCAGAGACCCGCCTCGTGTGAACCGCGCTCGCGTAACCTTTCTCACGCGTGTCGTCGAGGATTTTGTCGAGCTCGGGACGGTTGTGAGCCAACTTGTCCACTTCGTTGGTTGAACGGCGCAGAATCTCCAGTAGAGATTCACGTTGTTCGGCCGGGCAGAATGCGAGGTGCGCCCGACCTGCCGCTGTTGTGAGCATCGGCAGACGCAAACCGGGCGAGAAGCGTTCGATGGCGAGCGGGCTGCGATGATCGGTCGTTTCACGAACGAGCATCTGCGTCCCGGACAAGGAAGCGAAGGCCACCGGCCACATCACTTCCTTGCCGAGCTCATCGATGCAGGGCCGCGCGATCTGCGTGACCCAGGCATCGTCATCGAATCCGTCGGCGAGTCGATGCACCATGATTGTTAGCCGATAACGATCATCGGCCGGATCACGGTACACGTAGCCGGCGTGTGTGAGGGTTTCGAGGATGCGGTACGTCGTAGTACGCGGCAACCTGATCTGTTGGGCAATTTCGGAAACAGTGGCGCCGTTTCGTTGATTGAGTGTGGTCAACGCATCGAGGCCGCGTACGAGTGCTCTGATTGGTCGGGTCGATTCCATGGATCAGTCTTGTTGTCTTGTAGTAGTGGTATGGAACGAATGCGGAGTTTAGAAAGTGTTTATGCCGCAGCGCAACGGCTCGGCGTCGAAAACATATGTTTTTGTATGCCTGAAGGGCATTTCTGATGCTCGGTTACGCTCTGCGGCGCATTGCTGGTGTCATTCCGACTCTTCTGATCATCATCAGCGCGTCATTTTTCATCGTGCGACTCGCTCCCGGCGGTCCTTTCGACCAGGAGCAGACGCTCTCGCGCGAGGTGCGCGCAAATCTCGACAGAGTCTACGGGCTGGACCAACCGATAACCGTTCAGTTCGGCCGGTACCTGCGCGCGTTATCACATGGCGACTTCGGTCCGTCATACAAGCAGCGTGATTTCAGCGTTACTGAATTGATAGCTCAGGGATTGCCCGTCAGTGCGGCGCTGGGCATCAGCGCGATGCTGTTCGCCGTGGCGTTGGGTATACCGTTTGGCATGCTGGCGGCCGTCCGTCGACAGACTTCAGTCGATGTCGGCGTTTCGAGTCTCGTTGTGTTGGCCTTGGCGCTGCCTGGATTTGTAGTAGGCCCGCTGCTGGCGTTGCTGTTCGGAGTGTATCTGCAATTGTTGCCGGTGGGGGGTTGGGAAGAGGGCGCGCCACGTTATTTTGTGCTACCCGCAATCACGCTGGCGTTGCCTGTATTCGGTTACATCGCGCGGCTCACCCGCGCCAGCGCGCTGGAGGTATTTCAAGCGAATTTTATACGTACGGCGCGGGCACGTGGTCTGGGTTTCCGGCGGATTTTATGGAGCCACGCACTTCGGCCCACGTTGCTGCCGGTTGTGAGCTACATCGGGCCCGCAACCGCGTTTGTTGTCACCGGTTCTCTGGTAGTTGAGACGGTGTTTGGGCTGCCAGGCACCGGGCGCTACCTGGTGCAGGGCGCGATCAACCGCGACTACACGCTGGTCATGGGAATGGTCATTGTATACGGCACGTTAGTACTCCTTCTTAATTTGATTACTGACCTCGTGTACGGGTGGCTCGACCCGCGCGTGCGTCATGAGTGACGTTTCGTCGGAATCAACTTCCGTGTCAGACTTTCGTCGCACGCGAAGTGCGTGGAGTAAAGTTGCAGTCCGCTTGCTACATAACCGTGTAGCAATGGTTGCGGGGGGTGTCATCCTGTTGCTGGTGGTTGCCGCGGTGGTCGGTCCGCTCGCCAGCCCGTATGCGGTGGACTCGCTCGACTGGCAGCACCTCGCGGTCGGGCCATTTGACTCTGGCTCACACTGGCTCGGGACAGACAGACTGGGACGCGATCTGTTCGTGCGGACCGCCCACGGTGTGCGCATTTCGCTGGTTATCGGCCTGGTGTCAACCGCCATCAGCCTCGTAATCGGTGTTACATGGGGCGCCACGGCAGGCTTCATCGGTGGCCGTACCGATGCGCTGATGATGCGGTTCGTCGACGTCCTGTACTCGCTGCCTTATCTGTTTATTGTGATCATTCTGACCACGCTCTTCGAGCGCGGCAGCCTCCCCGTGTTGTTCTGCGCGATCGGCGCGGTGGGTTGGCTGACCATCGCACGCATCGTGCGCGGACAGACCCTGTCGCTGGCACGACGTGAATTCATCGAGGCCGCCCGCGCGACCGGGCTCAGCACGCCCGCCATCCTCTTCCGGCACATCATTCCCAACCTCATGGGCCCGATCGTCGCGTACGCGACAATTACGATTCCGCAGATGATCCTGTTCGAGAGCTTCCTCAGCTTCCTCGGCCTCGGCGTGCAGGAGCCACTCGCCAGCCTCGGCAGCCTGATCAACGACGGCGCTCAGGAGATGCAGTCCGCGCCATGGATGCTGTTGGTCCCGGCGGGGTTTCTGGTGGTGTTGTTGATGAGCTTCAATCTGGTGGGGGATGCTTTGAGCGATGCGTTGGATCCACGGGGGCAGGGTGGGTCGCGTGAGTGACGTGCGCTCGTCGGGAGGCGCTGGCGTCGTGTTGGCGCTCGAGCGGCTCAACGTTACTTTCGAGTCGGCGCACGGCGCCGTCCGCGCGGTCGATGACTTGTCGCTGACGGTGGGGACTGGGGAATGCCTGGGCGTGGTTGGCGAATCGGGCGCCGGTAAAAGCCAGGCTTTTCTCGCGGCGCTGGGATTGTTGGCTCCCAACGGCCGCGCATCCGGCCATGCCCGGTTTGGGTCCGTGGACCTGCTGACCCTGCGCCAGCCCGAGTTGGATCGTATCCGCGGTGCCCGGATCGGCATGGTCTTCCAGGACCCCATGACATCGTTGACGCCGCATATGCGGATCGGCGATCAAATCGCGGAGCCGATCATTCACCACACCGGCGCGTCCTCCAAGGAGGCGCTGCGTCGCGCCCTGGCTTTGTTGAATCGAGTCCACGTAACGGACGCCGAGCGGCGCATGCGCCAATATCCGCACGAACTATCGGGCGGAATGCGTCAGCGCGTGATGATCGCGATCGCATTGTCCTGCGAGCCTGATTTGCTCATCGCCGATGAGCCGACTACCGCGCTCGATGTCACCATCCAGGCGCAGATCCTGTCGCTGCTCGCAGAGCTGAAGCGGTCCCGCGGAATGTCGATGGTGCTGATCACCCATGATATGAGTGCTGTCGCTGGTATCGCTGATCGCGTGGCTGTGATGCGGCGCGGGGAAGTTGTGGAAGTGGCAACTGTGGGCGCGGTTTTCAAGGCGCCGCAGCATGCTTACACGCGCGAGTTGTTGAGTGCCGTGCGGTCGGTTGAAGTCGCCACAGGCGCTCGCGTTGTAGCTCTGGCGCGTGACACGCCCGCACTCGAGTTGAGTGACCTTCGCGTGAACTTCAAGATACGTACCAGTCCATTCGCCAAACAACAGACAGTCGTCGCCGTGGACGGCGTCACTCTCCAGTTGGCGGCGGGGGAAGCCCTGGGTGTCGTTGGCGAATCCGGTTCTGGCAAATCAACCTTGGCCCGCGCGGCCCTGCAGCTCATTCGCCCTCAATCGGGCCGGGTGGTATGGCTGGGGCGCCAGGTGGATCCAATGGCGCAAAGTGCATTGAGGCCGCTGCGCCGCGATGTGCAGGTGATCTTTCAGGATCCGCTGGCCAGCCTCGATCCACGCATGACCGCTGCCGCGATCATCGCCGAGCCCCTTCGAGTTCACCGCCCGGACCTGGACCGTGCTGGTACAGAAGCTGCGGTTATCCGAGCACTGGATCTCGTGCGGCTCAATCGCGAGTTGGCGGAGCGCTATCCGCATGAGCTCAGTGGCGGACAGTGCCAGCGAGTGGGTATTGCCCGCGCGATGGTGACCCAGCCGCAATTGTTGATTTGTGACGAGCCGGTCAGCGCGCTCGATGTCACGGTCCAGGAGCAGATCGTCGGCCTGCTCGCGGACCTCGCGCGAGAAGCGGGCCTGTCGATCATGTTCATCAGCCACAACCTGTCCGTCGTGCGACGATTGTGTGATCGCATACTGGTGTTATATCTGGGTCGCATGATGGAGCTGGCCCCAGCGGTATCCACGTACGCCCGTCCGCTTCACCCGTACACGCAGGACTTGCTGGAGTCCGCGCCCATCCCGGACCCTGACGTCCAGCCAGCACGTCTCGCTCGGGCGCTCTTGGGCGAACCACCGTCACCGTTGTCTCCGCCCAGCGGCTGCGTGTACCGTACGCGCTGCCCCCATGCAGCGCCCATCTGCGCTGACCGTAAGCCCGCCTGGGAGGCCGCAGAAGACGGCACACGCTCGGTCGCCTGCCACCGCTGGCGCGAGCTGACCCTATAACGGTCACGCTCAGCGCTGACGTCGCGACTGA
>Ga0207703_10001811_pt1 | contig 19051 bp, 15 predicted proteins | sample KBSSwiS12_FD_184304 | JGI IMG/M metagenome (GOLD analysis project Ga0207703, IMG submission 184304) | Switchgrass rhizosphere microbial communities from Kellogg Biological Station, Michigan, USA - KBS Switchgrass S1-2 (SPAdes) (version 2) | ecosystem: Host-associated > Plants > Roots >...
GGCCGCCCCCTTTTTTTCGTACGGGTGAAGTTACCGCTTCTTGCCGGCCTTCTTCTTCCCGCCCTTGGCTTTCTTCGCCATGTTCTGTTATCCCCCCCTTCATGTTGGGATACTGCGCAAGCGCTCACTCGCATCCTGTGGCTGCCGCCTGGCACGCTCACCCGATGTCGGCGCTCGTCGCCTTTCGGTACCTTCCGGTGGTGTTGGAAGGGCTTCACTCAACTTTTCAGCCGAGCTTCACTAGGGATGGCATAAGTTCACCACCCTCATACCAGATGTAGATTATGAACCTGAACTTTTCAGTGTCAAGCACAAACGTGCACAAAAAGTCAAAAAAATTGCGGCGCGATGCGTCTCACATGCTCGTGCGCAGCAACTGTTTTTCCGCGTGACGTTCGATCGCGAGCGCGATCAATCGATCGAGCAGCTGCGCGTACGTCAGCCCGCTCGCGTTCCACATCTTCGAGTACATGCTGATCGTCGTGAAGCCCGGGATGGTGTTCACTTCGTTGAGATAGAGCACCTGGCTGTCGCCCGCGAGGAGAAAATCGACGCGCGCCATGCCGGCGCCGTCGATCGCCTTGAACGCCGCGATCGCCAGCGCGCGCACCTCCGCGGTTCGCGCCTCGTCGATATCCGCGGGGATCACCGTGCGCGAGTCGTCGCTGACGTACTTGGCCTCGTAGTCGTAGAACTCGCGCGACGGGATGATCTCGCCGGGAACGGACGCTTCGGGATCGTCGTTGCCGAGGACCGCGACTTCGATCTCCCGCGCGCGCGGCACGGCCGCTTCGATGACGATCTTGCGGTCGAACTCGGCGGCGAGCCCCATCGCCGTGCGCAGCTCCGCGGCGTGCTTCGCTTTCGAGATGCCGACGCTCGAACCGAGGTTCGCCGGCTTGACGAAGACCGGGAAGCCGAGCCGGCCGGCGATCGTCTCGAGCACGCGCCGCTCGTCGCGCAGCCAGTCGCGCTTGAGCACGACTTCGTAGTCGCAGATCGGCAGCCCTCGGGCGGCGAACACCGATTTCATCACCGCCTTGTCCATCCCCACCGCTGACGCCAGCACGCCGGCGCCGACATACGGCACATTTGCCAGTTCGAGCAGCCCCTGCACGGTCCCGTCTTCACCATAGGGACCGTGCAGCACCGGAAAGACGACGTCGAGCGCGAGGCCGGAGACGGCAACCTCCGATCGTCCGGACTGCGGTGCGGTCCGCGAAAGCGTCAGGAGCGTCTCCGCTCCCGGGTGGGCGACCAGGTGCGCTTCACGCAGCGGTTCGGCGCGCGGTCCGCGATCGGCAGCCGACGCGTCGAGCTGCGCCGCCGCGATGACGTCGGCGGCCTTCATCGTCTTCGGCGGTTCGGGCGGAAGCGTCCAGCGTCCGTCCTTCTCGATGCGGATCGCGATCGCCTCGTAGCGGTCGGGGTCCAGGTTCTGGAAAACCGAGGCCGCGGAGGCGAGTGACACTTCGTGTTCGCCCGAGCGACCGCCGTATATGATCCCGATTCGAAGCTTTTTCACGTTGTCCACCACTGATCAAACACAAAGGACGCCAAGGACGCCTCGAAAGAAATTGTAGTCTCTATCAGTGACACCTCCAGCATTCGGCTTCGAGCTCACGCACACAGACGGCCTCGCGCGGCGCGGCCGCATGCGGACAGCGCACGGCGATGTGGAGACGCCGGCATTCATGCCCGTCGGCACGCAGGGAGCGGTGAAGGGCATCACGCACCGCGAGCTCGACACGCTCGGCGCCGAGATCCTGCTGAGCAACACTTATCACCTTTATCTACGGCCGGGCGACGACCTGATCGCGCGCCGCGGCGGCCTGCATCGCTTCATCGGCTGGAACAAACCGATCCTCACCGACAGCGGCGGCTATCAGGTGTTCAGCCTGTCGGACCGCCGTACGATCGACGAGAACGGCGCGCACTTCCGGTCGCATCTCGACGGCTCCGCGCATTCCCTTACACCTGAGAAGGCCGCAGACATTCAGGCGCAGCTCGGATCCGACGTCGCGATGGTGCTCGACGAGTGCCTCGCGCATCCCGCAACCGAAGAGGCCGCGCGCCTGTCGATGGAGCGGACGCTGCGATGGGCGGCGCGCGCACGCGATCGGTTCGTCACGCTGCGCGAGGGAACCGTGCCCGGAGTGACGATGAGCAATCCGGGCCAGGCGCAGTTCGGCATCGTGCAAGGCGGCGTGTTTCCGGGATTGCGCGAGGTCAGCGCGGGCGAGACGGTGAAGATCGGATTCGAGGCGTATGCCATCGGCGGCCTGAGCGTCGGGGAACCGCCGGCCGTCATGTATGACGTCGTGTCGAGAACCACCCCGTGCCTTCCCTCCGATCGGCCGCGCTATCTGATGGGCACGGGAACGCCGGGGGACCTGGTCGAATCGGTGGCGCGGGGGATCGACCTCTTTGATTGCGTGCTGCCGACCCGCAACGCCCGGAATGGGCAGCTGTTCACCAGCACGGGGCGCATCAACATCAAGAATGCCCGGTATGCGGAGGACGACCGCCCGCTCGATCCGGCCTGCACCTGCTACACCTGCCGCACCTGTTCGCGGGCCTATCTACGCCATTTGTTCCAGGCGGGAGAAATCAACTCGTCTACCCTTAACACGTTGCATAACCTGCACTTTTACCTTGACACTCTCCGGCAGATTAGGGACGCTATTGTGTTCGGGCGGTTTGAAAGTTTCAGGCTCGCGTTCCATCAAAGCTTGTCCCGCCAGCCTCACGATTCATGATGATGTCAGGGTGTTAGCGTGTTTGGCATGAGCCCAGAAGGCGGCAGCCTTCTCCAGATGATCGTTCCGCTGGCGATGGTCTTCGCCATCTTCTATTTCATCGTCATCGTACCGAACAAGCGGCAGCAGAAGAAAGTCCAGGAATTCCTCGACGGTCTGAAGGTCAACGACAAGGTGATCACCACGAGCGGCATTTTCGGCCAGGTGATGCGCATCGACGACCAGAGCGTCCAGCTGCAGATTGCCGACAAGGTCAACATCAAGGTGTCGAGAGCGGCGATCGGCGGCTATCAGGGGCAGCCACCGGTCGTCGAGCAGACCACGAACCCATAGAGAGATTTATGTCCTCCAACCTTCGCTGGAAGGTCGTCACGATCCTTACGGTCTTCGTCATCTTCTTCGGGCTCGGCGTCTATCCGATCCTGGCCTCGCGATACCACGCGCCGGCTCCGGGCTGGCTGATGGACAAGCAGCTCAAGCTCGGCCTGGACCTCAAGGGCGGCGTTCACCTCGTCCTCCGCGTCGAGACCGACGATGCGCTGAGGCTGGTGACCGAGCAGGAGATGGAGCGCCTCCGCGAGGAGTTGAAGACGCGAAACATTCCGGTGGGGACGCTGGACGCGCCGGACGTGATCCACTTCAAGGTCACCGGTGTTCCGCCGGCGCAGGACGCCGCGTTCCGGACCGCGGCGAACGAAGTGCAGGCGAACTTCGACCGCGGCAGCGGCGTGAATGGCACCTACACCTTCACGATGAAGCCGAACATCCAGGTGAACCTGCGTGAGGAGTCGGTGATCCAGGCGCGCCAGACGATCGAGCGCCGCATCAACGAGCTCGGCGTCGCCGAGCCCAGCATCGCGCAGCAGGGCACCGATCAGATTCTCGTGCAGCTTCCCGGCGTCACCGACATCGACCGTGCCAAGAGCATCATCGGATCGCCGGGCCTCCTCGAACTGAAGATTGTGGAAGGTTCGCCGTCGGCATCGAAAGAAGCGCTGATGGTCAACGGTCAGGTGCCGCAGGGCATGGAGATCGTGCCGGGCGCGGGCAGCGCGGGCGACACATCGACGGTGTACTACATGGTGAAGAAGGTCGCCGCCGTCACCGGCCAGGATCTGCGGAGCGCGCGCGCCTCGGTGGACGAAAACAACCGGCCGGCCGTCAGCTTTACGCTGAGCAACGAAGGCGGACGGAAGTTCGGCAAGGTCAGCGGAGAGAACATCGGCCGCCAGCTCGCGATCATCCTCGACGGCCGCGTCCAGTCTGCGCCGACCCTCGAGACCCGCATCAACTCCGAAGGACGCATCACCGGGAGCTTCACGCCGGAAGAAGTTCAGGATCTCTCGCTCAAGCTCCGGTCGGGCGCGCTGCCGGCCAAGCTCGATTATCTGGAAGAACAGACGATCGGACCGACCCTGGGTGCCGACTCGATTCGCTCAGGTGTCTGGGCCTCGGCGGTCGGTCTGGGCCTCGTGATCGTGTTCATGCTCATCTACTACAAGGCGTCCGGCATCAACGCCGTCGTGGCGTTGATCTTCAACCTCGTCATCCTGCTCGGCATGATGGCGTATGTCGGAGCGGTCATGACGCTGCCCGGCATCGCCGGCTTCGTGCTCACGATGGGCATCGGCGTCGACTCGAACGTGCTGATCTTCGAGCGCATCAAGGAAGAGATTGAGGCGCAGCGCGGCGTCCGCGCGTCGATCAACGCCGGGTTCGGCCGCGTGTTCTGGACGCTGTTCGACACGCACATCGCGGCGCTCATCTCGGTCGCGTTCCTCTTCCAGTTCGGCACGGGCCCGATCCGCGGATTCGCCGTCACCCTGTTCTTCGGTCTGGTCTCGAACCTCTTTACGTCGATTTTCGTCTCGAAGACGCTCTTCGAGGTGGCGCTGGGCAGGCGGCAGCAGGTCGCCGCGCTGAGCATTTAGTCCGGCTGACGCCGGACACAACGAACTGTTATGCATATTTTCAAAGACACGAAATTCGACTTCCTGCGATGGCGCTGGCACGCCATCGCGCTGTCCTGGATCATCATCATCGCGGGCGCCGTGATGTTCATGACGAAGGGGATCCCGCTCGGGATCGAGTTCGCCGGCGGCACCGCGGTGATTGTCGAGTTCCAGCAGCCCACCAGCGTCCAGCAGGTGCGTTCGGCGCTCGACAAATCGTTTCCGGGCGGCGGCGAGAACGTCATCGTCCAGAGCTACGGCGATCCCTCGCTGCGGCAGGTGATGATCCGCGTGCCGCACGTCGGCGCGGAGCAGGGCACCTCGCTGAGCGCGACCAAGCAACAGGTCGTCGACGCGCTCAACAAGGGTAATGTCGGCGCGTTCAAGGAGAGCGGCACGCAGATCGTCGGCCCGGCCGTCGGTCAGGAACTGCGCAGCAAGGCGCTGCTCGCGACGGTCTTCTCGCTCGTCGGCATTTTGGCCTACCTCGCGTTCCGGTTTCAGTTCAGCTTCGGCGTGGGCGCCGTGGTCGCGACGATTCACGACCTGCTGATCACGATGGCGTTCCTGGTGTTTTTCCGCTACGACATGTCGCTCAACGTGATCGCCGCGATTCTGACGATGACCGGCTTCTCCACGAACGACACGATCGTCATCTTCGACCGAATCCGCGAAAACCTTCGCGGCATGCGGCGCGATTCGCTGCACCACGTCATCAACGCGTCGATCAACCAGACGCTGGGACGGACGGTGATCACCTCGGGCACGGCGCTCCTCACCGCGCTCGCGCTGTTCTTCTTCGGCGGCGAAGTGCTCCACGGCTTCGCGTTCACGATGGTCGTCGGCATCATCACCGGCACCTACTCGAGCATCTTCATCGCGGCCGCAATCGTCAGCTTCTGGCGGAGCAACGCCCCGACGCGAGCCGCCTCGCACGCGCCGGCCGCCGCCGCCCCGGTGACGCAGCAACCGCAGCGCAAGCAGAAGCCGCAGCGAAAGGCACGCGCTTCATAAAGTTAGAAGTGAGAAGTTAGAAGGTAGAAGTGGAAGTCTGAAACTTCGCTTTCTACTTTCTCGCTTCCACTTCTTCCTTCTGCCTTCTAAGTTCTAACTTCTGATGAATCTCCTAAAAGCGGCGGTGCTCGGCGTCGTGCAGGGGCTTACCGAATTTCTGCCCGTGTCGTCGACGGCGCACCTGCTGATCGGCAGCCGTCTGATCGGCTACAGCGATCCGGGCGGCGTGTTCACGGTGATGATTCAGCTCGGCTCGATCTTCGCGGTGATGTGGCTCTATCGCGAGAAGCTGCTGTCAGTCGTCGCGGGCCTTGGCTCGAATCCGGAGGCCCAGCGCTTCGCGTTCAAGATCATCCTCGCGACCGTGCCGGCGCTCGTGGCGGGCTTCTTCCTCTCGAAGTTCGTCAAGAGCGTGTTGTACGGCAGCTTCGTCGTGATCGCGCTGGCGTTCATCATCGGCGGCATCATCATGCTGATCGTGGAGCGGATGCGGCCCGCGCCCGACGTGATGGACGTCGACAGCCTGCCGGTCGGCCGCGCGCTCGCCATCGGATCGTTTCAGGCGCTGGCGCTGATTCCTGGCATCTCGCGGTCCGGCGGAACGATTGTCGCGGCGATGGCGATGCGCGTCGATCGCCCCGCGGCGGCGGAGTTCACATTTTTTCTCGCCATGCCGACGATGGCCGCGGCCTTCGCGCACGATTTGCTGGAAGCGCGCCACGACCTCGCGTCAGCGCGCGGCGCCGAGATCGCGGTGGGTTTCGTGATGGCGTTCATCGCCTCCGCGCTCGTCGTGAAGCCGTTCCTCCATTACGTCCGACGATCCGGCTTCGCGCCGTTTGCGTGGTATCGCATCGTGCTGGGCGTGGTTCTCCTGTCAGCGGTTGCCGCCGGCTGGATGTAGGAACGCGTCATGCAATGGCTCCGGCGGAGCTTCGTCACCGGCTTCTTCGTCACGGTGCCGCTGTTCATCAGCGTCGCTGCGTTCATCTGGATCTTCAACGTCGTCGATGGTCTGACGACGCCGCTGTACGATCGCGTGCTCGGACGGCGGATCCCCGGGTTGGGTACGGCGTCGACGGCGCTGGTGATCGTCCTGGTCGGGGCGGTCGCCAGGAACGTATTCGGCCGCAGAATCCTCTCGCGCGGCGAGGAATGGCTGCTGAAGGTTCCGATTTTCCGGACGATCTACGCGCCGGTGAAGCAGCTGATTGCGGCGTTTTCACCCGACAACGAATCGGGGTTCAAGCGGGTCGTCATGATCGAGGATCCGCGGCGCGGCTATGCGATGGGATTCCAGACGCGCGAGTTCACCGTCGATCGCGGGCGGGGACCGGAATCCCTGCTGGCGGTGTATGTTCCGACAAATAACCTCTATCTCGGCGACATCGTGATCGTCGAACGCGACCGGGCCATGTTTCCCGACATCTCGGTCGAGGACGGCATCAAGATTTTCCTGACCGGCGGCATGGCGCTGCCGCCCAGGGTACGCATATAATCGCCCCTTTTGCGCGAGGCTCAATGATTGTGACCGTTCAGAGAGTGTTACGGCGGCGGCTCGTCCTTCCGGTGCTGGCCATCCTGTTTTGCGGCGCGCTCGTCGCCCTGCCGCGCGTCGTGCACGCGCAGGCTCAGCCGGCGGCGCAGACGGAAACGGCGCATGCCGGCGGTGAGGCCGATCTCGTCCTGCCCGACCTGTCGGTCGTCAGCTTCCACGGGGTGAACGGCCGCACGCTGCTGATGGGCGGCCTCGTGATTTGCGCGCTCGGCCTCCTGTTCGGCCTCGCGACGTTCGCGCAGCTGAAAGCGCTGCCGGTTCATGGCTCGATGCTCGAAGTCTCGGAGCTGATCTACGAGACATGCAAGACGTATCTCATCACGCAGGGCAAATTCATCCTGCTGCTCGAGTTGTTCATCGGCGCCATCATGATCGCGTATTTCGGCGTGCTCCAGCACCTGGAGGCATACCGCGTCGTGATCATCCTGTTGTTCAGCCTGATCGGCATCGCCGGCAGCTACGGCGTCGCCTGGTTTGGCATCCGCGTCAACACGTTCGCCAATTCGCGCGCGGCGTTCGCCAGCCTGCGAGGCAAACCGTTTCCGATTTACGCGATTCCGCTGCGCGCGGGCATGAGCATCGGCATGCTGCTCATCAGCGTCGAGCTGCTGCTGATGCTCTGCATCCTGCTGTTCATCCCGGGCAACCTCGCCGGCTCCTGTTTCATCGGCTTCGCGATCGGTGAATCGCTCGGCGCGGCGGCGCTGCGTATCGCGGGCGGCATCTTCACCAAGATCGCCGACATCGGCTCGGATCTGATGAAGATCGTCTTCAACATCAAGGAAGACGATGCGCGCAACCCGGGCGTGATCGCGGACTGCACGGGCGACAACGCGGGCGACTCGGTCGGACCCAGCGCCGACGGCTTCGAGACCTACGGCGTGACCGGCGTCGCGCTGATCTCCTTCATCCTGCTCGCGGTGAAGGATCCGCACGTCCAGGTGCAGCTGCTGGTGTGGATCTTCGTGATGCGCATCGCGATGATCATCGCGAGCGGCCTGTCCTATTTCATCAACGAGACGATCGCGAAGGGGCGTTACGGCAACGTCGACAAGATGAACTTCGAGGCGCCGCTCACCTCGCTGGTGTGGTTGACGTCGTTCATTTCGGTGGCGATCACCTACGCGGTCTCGTACTTCCTGGTGCCGGACCTGGGCGACGGGTCGCTCTGGTGGAAGCTGTCGACGGTCATCACGTGCGGCACGCTGGCCGGCGCGATCATCCCCGAGCTCGTCAAGGTGTTCACGTCGACCGAATCGGGACACGTGAAGGAAGTGGTGATCTCGTCTCGAGAAGGCGGACCGTCGCTGAACATCCTCTCCGGTTTCGTCGCCGGCAACTTCAGCGCCTACTGGCTCGGCCTCAGCATCGTCGGCCTGATGGGCGCGGCGTTCTACATCAGCACCTTCGGCCTCGCGACGCTGATGCTGGCGCCGCAGATCTTTGCCTTCGGCCTCGTCGCGTTCGGCTTCCTCGGCATGGGCCCGGTGACGATCGCCGTCGATTCCTACGGTCCGGTCACCGACAACGCGCAATCGGTCTTCGAGCTGTCGGTGATCGAGACGATTCCCGGGATCAAGGAGCAGCTGAAGAAGTCGCACGGCTTCGACGTGCACTTCGAGCGCGCCAAGGATCTGCTCGAGGAGAACGACGGCGCCGGCAACACGTTCAAGGCGACGGCAAAGCCGGTGCTCATCGGCACGGCGGTCGTCGGCGCGACGACGATGATCTTCTCGATCATCTTTCTGCTGACCAGCGGGCTGACCCTGAACATGGACAAGCTGTCCATCCTGCACGCGCCCTTCTTTCTGGGTCTCGTGACGGGCGGCGCGGTGATCTACTGGTTCACTGGCGCGTCGGCACAGGCAGTGACCACGGGTGCGTATCGCGCGGTGGAGTTCATCAAGACGAACATCAAGCTGGATGGCGGCGCGGAGAAGGCCTCGATCGAGGACAGCAAGAAGGTCGTGGAGATCTGCACGAAATACGCGCAGAAAGGGATGTTCAACATCTTTCTCACCGTGTTCTTCTCGACGCTCGCCTTTGCCTTCCTCGAGGAGTACTTCTTCATCGGCTACCTGATTTCGATCGCGCTCTTCGGCCTCTATCAGGCGATCTTCATGGCCAACGCAGGCGGCGCGTGGGACAACGCGAAGAAGATCGTGGAGGTCGAGCTGAAGATGAAGGGCACGCCGCTGCATGCGGCGACGGTCGTCGGCGATACGGTCGGCGATCCGTTCAAAGACACCTCATCGGTGGCCATGAACCCCATCATCAAGTTCACGACCCTGTTCGGATTGCTGGCGGTCGAGTTGGCGGTGAGCATGCGGGCCACGCAGGGACCGTTCCTGGGCCACGTGCTGGCCGCGGTTTTCTTCGCACTTTCAACCGTTTTCGTCTGGCGTTCGTTCTACGGGATGCGGATCGGGTCGGGGGCGTAAAAGGCGTGACTTCTTATTACAAACGCTGAGGTTTCCCGCATCGGCCATTTTCGTGAAACCGGTGTCTAAGCACTCGAGTCCTTCGTTGACTCTCAGTTTTTGTGATGACTATAATCGGCGCCTTCTACGCCGGCTGATTTGAAACACCTACGAGGAGGAACGTCGCGGCGCTCACGCGCGGCGGCGTACGAGGAGAAGCCAAGTGCCACGTGATATGTTCGGCGATGTCGTCGAGCCGTCGATCAAAGTGGGCAGCCAGAAGTGGTATACGGTTCCGCTGTCGATCATCGTCCACACGGCGATCATCGGTGCCGTCATCATCATTCCGCTGATGGCCGCGGACGTGCTTCCGACACCGCCGTCGATGATGGCGTTCGTCGCAGCGCCGCCGCCCCCGCCGCCACCGCCGCCGCCCCCACCGCCTCCGCCCGCTGCCGCCGCGGCACCCAAGCCGGTGGAGACCGTGAACCCGAACGCGGCACCGGTTGAGGCGCCGAAAGAAATCAAGGCCGAGACAGGGATCGAGCAGGCCAAAGGCGTGGTCGGCGGCGTCGTAGGTGGCGTCGTCGGCGGCGTGACCGGCGGCATCGTCGGTGGATTGGCTGAAGCGCCACCGCCACCGCCACCGCCGCCGCCACCACCGGCGCCGGTTCGCGTGGGCGGCAACATCAGGCAGCCGACCAAGGTGAAGGACGTCAAGCCGGTCTACCCGGCGATCGCGCAGTCGGCGCGCGTGCAGGGCGTCGTCATCATCGAAGCGACAATCGGACCAAACGGTGCGGTGCAGGAAGCGAAAGTGCTTCGTTCCATCCCGCTCCTCGACGCGGCGGCGCTCGACGCGGTGCGACAGTGGACGTTCACGCCAACGACGCTCAACGGCGTGCCCGTTCCCGTCATCATGACCGTGACCGTGAACTTCACTTTGCAATAGACATCACTCGACTTTACGAACTTCGAGCCCGTCCTGGGCTCGACCCGATGGAGGATGGACCGTGGATTTAATGCAGATGTGGCAGTCGATGGGAATTGTGGCCAAAGCGGTGGCCTTCATTCTCTTCATCATGTCGATGTGGTCGTTCGGCGTCGCGATCGAGCGCATCTTCACCTACACCCAAGCCCGCAACCAGTCGAAGATGTACGCGCCGCAGGTGGCCAAGCATCTGAAGGAAGGGCGCCTGAAGGACGCGATCGCGCTGTCCTCCTCCAAGAACTACCGTTACAGCCACCTCGCCAAGGTCGTGCTCGCCGGCCTGCAGGAGTATCAGTTCCAGCAGGAGAGCGGCGGCGGCCTCACGCGTGAAGACCTGATGGACACCGTGCGCCGCTCGATTCAGCGCGCGTCGGCCCTCACCGCCTCCGACCTGAAGAAGGGCGTTTCGGCGCTGGCGACCATCGGCTCGACGGCTCCGTTCGTCGGACTGCTCGGGACGGTCATCGGCGTCATCAACGCGTTCCAGGGCATCGGCGCGAGCGGCTCGGCCGGTATCGGCGCCGTCTCGGTCGGTATTTCGGAAGCGCTCGTCGAGACCGCGCTCGGTCTGGTCGTCGCGATTCCTGCCGTGTGGTTCTACAACTACCTGAGCGGTCGCATCGAGTACTTCAACGTGGAGATGGACAACTCCTCGTCGGAGCTGGTCGACTACTTCATCAAGAAGACCGCGTAGGACGGTTGAGATTTAAGAATTCAGATCTCAGATTTCAGATTGACCGGCTCCGGCCATCTGAAATCTGACCTCTGAAGTCTGAAATTTCAAGGGAGATATATAGCCATGGCAATGGATCTTGGCGGCGCCAAGGGCGGAGTTAAATCCGACATCAACGTCACGCCGCTCGTCGACGTCATGCTGGTGCTGCTCATCATCATGATGCTGGTCGCACCCATGTTGCAGCAGGGCGTCAGCGTGAAGCTGCCCACCGCCACCAATACGGTCGACAAGCCTGAAGTGCAGGGCCAGACAGTGATCGCCATCGCGAAGGACAAGGGCGTCTACCTGAACGCGAAACAGATTCAGGAAGGCGAGCTGGCGACCAAGGTCAACGAGCTCCTCGAGAATTCGAAGGACAAGGTCGTGCTCATCAAGGCCGATGAAGAGGTCGAGTACAGCGCGGTGATGGCCGCGATGGATCAGCTCCGCCAGGCGGGGATTGAAGACATCGGCCTCATCACCGAACGCAAGAAGTCCGAAGGCGGGGGAGGCAAGTAATGGCTCACGCACACCACCACCTCGGCGCGGACAAGGTCGTCAAGGGCGAGGTTCCGCACGCCAGTTCGGACATGAACGTCACGCCGTTGATCGACGTGCTGCTCGTGCTCCTCGTGATCTTCATGGCCGCTCTGCCCCTCACGCAGAAGGGCGTCGACATCAACCTCCCCGCGGAGAGCAAGAAGACCACGGACGTGACGCCGGACGTCAGCCAGATCGTGATCGACTACTCGGCCGACAAGCGCATCTCCGTCAACAAGCAGGACGTCACGATCAACGAGCTCGAGTCCCGGCTGCGGAACATCTTCGATCAGCGCAAGGACAAGACGATGTTCCTCATCGCCTCGGGCACGCTGCGCTATCGTGAGATCGTCGCGGTCATCGATGCGGCGAAGGGCGCCGGCGTCGAAAAGGTCGGCATCGTGACCGACGGCATGCGTAAGGCCGGCGGGGCTACCACCGGCAGTAACTAGAATTAAGAAGTAAGAATTAGGAATTAAGAATTCCGGACGGCCGCTCCTCACAAGGGGCGGCCGTTTTCTTTTGTACAGTGTCCAACCGATCGGAGGTGGACTGATGTCACACGCCGACGGTCACAAGAACGCCACTGCGCCAACACGCGCCGAGATGCCGCGTCCGCGCGTCGAGATGAATGTGACGCCTCTGATCGACGTTCTCCTCGTGCTGCTCGTGATCTTCATGGCCGCGCTGCCGTTGACTCAGGTCGGCCTCGACACCCTGCTGCCGTCCCTGACTCAAACGCCAGAGGAAGCGCGGGCACCATCGGAATCGATCGTCCTTGAATATGCGGCGGACGGAGCGATCGCCGTCAACCACCAGAGCGTCACGCTACCGCAACTCGAGCCGCGGCTCCGGGAGATCTATGCGACCCGACACGACAAGACGCTTTTCATCCAGGCCGCGCCGTCGCTGCGCTATGGAGCGATCATCGGAGCGATGGACGCGGCAAAAGGCGCGGGTGTCGATCGCGTCGGCATCATCACTGAAGGGATGCGGAGGCGATAGATCCCGTTACCTCCGTATCCTCCGTTCACGCGCATCGAAGATCGCGAAGGCCCCCACCGCGACGGCCAGAAACGCCATCGTAAAGAGGATGCCCGCCAGTGGCGCCGTCAGAAAGATATAGAGCCACATAGCGAGCGAGACGAGCGCGGGCACCGGGTACAGCCACATCCGGAACGGTTTGACGACGTCAGGACGATAACGCCGCAGCAGGATGACGGCGGCGCACTGCCAGACGAACTGCGACAGAATCTGGACCTGGATCAGCCAGTTGACCAGCTGACCAAGCGAGAAGAAGCAGAATGGCAGAGTGACCGCGCCGATCGTCAGAAGCGAGACGTGCGGAAAATGCTTTGTCGGATGCAGCGAGCCGAACACCTTGAAGAACTGACCGTCTCTGGCGGCGGCGAACGGGATGCGGGAGTAGCCGAGGATCACGGAATAGAGCGACGAAGCGGTGACGAAGAGAATCAGCGACGTCATCACCATTGCCGCCATTCGTCCGTGCGCCGGGTCCGTGAACGTCCGCTGGATGAACAACGACGCGATCGTTCGCGTCTGCTGCGCCTCCCGCCAGGGAATCATGCCGAGCATCACGGTGCTCATCACCACGTAGAGCACGACGACAACGACGATGGACAGCACGATCGCACGAGGCAGCGTGCGCTCCGGCGCCTTCAGCTCCTCGCCGATGTTGCACACGTTGCTGTAGCCGCCATAGTTGTACATGGCGAGCAGGCCCGCCGCTCCCATCGCTCGCAGCAGGCTCGAATCCAGCTGCCGCGCCTGCGGCGGAAAATCGAATGCCTGCGACCACGAGAAACTGAACAGCCCCGCGAGAATGACCCAGCCGACGGTGCCGAGAACGACGGCCAGCATGACGAGCGCGAGGCGGCCGACCGACGTGATGTCCCGATACAGCAGCGCCGTCATCGCCACGCAGACGCCTGCCGCCACCAGGTTGTGCTGCACCGGCGTCATCGTCGTCCAGTAGAAGCCCAGGTAGTCGGCGAAGCCTACGGCTCCTCCGGCAATCGATAACGGCGCGACGAGCATCACCTGAAAGATGAAGACGAAGGCCATCAACCGGCCAAGCCCGAACGGCCGGTACGCTTCCCGGAGATACACGTAGGGCCCTCCGCTGCCGGGGAGCGCGGCGCCCAGTTCCGCGTAGACGAGGCCGTCGCAGAGCGCGAGGACCGCGCCGAACGCCCACGCGTAGATGATGTGCGGTCCGTTCATTGCCGTCACCATGAACGGAATCGTGAGGAACGGACCGACGCCGACCATCCCGATGATGTTCGTCGCGGTAGCCTGGAGCAGGCCCATCCCGCGATCGAGCGTCACCATAGCGGCGAGAGATCGGCGATCAGGCGCTCAGCGGTGCCGGCGTCCGCCACGAGCGGATTCCGCGCGAGCGCTTCACGGGCGGCGGCGAGTGACGGGTTGAGCGCGGCCTGGACGGTCAGGCGTTCGTACTCCTTGACGCGCGTCAGCAGCGGCACGATGCGCTCGTCCACACGGCCGACATGAAGCGGCCGGGCGCCGTTGCCGTTCACGACGCACGGCACCTCCACCACATCGTCCGGGAGCAGGCAGTCGATGTTGCCGCGATTCGCGACGCTGAGCGGAATGATCGTATTCGTGTTGAAGTGCATCGCGCGGAGCACGCCCAGCGCAATCCGGTCGTAGCCGCTGAGCCCGGTCGAAGGGGACGGCCCGGACGGTGCGCCGCTGCCCGATTCGATCTGCATGTACCCCGCGCTCCGCGTGCGCAAGTACGACTTGTAGCAGGCCACGGCATCGGCGGCAGGATCGGCGAGGTTTTCGAACAGCACGCTCGTCAGCTGCTGAATCGCCTGGCCCCGGCTCTGTCCGGCTCGGCGCACGTTCTCGTACGCGCGCGCGGGCTGATCGTAGTAGTAGACGTACTCGGTCGGCAGCAGCTTCTGCGCCCTTAGCGACGCCGTATCGAACAGCGGAACCTTGTAGATTCTGCGCAGGCCGTCGACATCGTTCCAGAGCCGCTCGAGCTGCGGCTCGCCGCCGCTGTACACCTCGCGCAGCCAGCCGAGATGGTTCAGGCCGAAGTAGTCGAAGTAGCACGTCTCCGAGTCGAGACCGAGGGCGCCTGCGACCTCCTCGAAGAGCTCCGTCGGCGTGTCGCAGATGCCGATGACACGGTCGCTGACCGTCCGCATCGCCTCGGTCACCATGCCGACGGGGTTGGTGAAGTTGATGATCCAGGAGCGCGGCGACGCGTCCGCGATTTCGCGCGCGTAGCGGACCATCGTCGGGATCGTCCGCATCGCCATTGCAAAACCGGCAGGCCCGACCGTCTCCTGGCCGACGATCCCATGCCGCTGTGCGACAGCTTCGTCGTGGATTCGCTGCTCGATGCCGCCGACGCGGATGCTCGTGAACACGACGTCGGCCCACGCGACGCACTCGGCGAGTGACTGGCACAGCGTCACCCGGCCTTTCGATGCCATCCGGGCCGCGACAGCGCCGATTGCCGTGAGCCTCGCCTGATCGATGTCGTACAGCGCGATCTGCTCGATCGGCAGATCCGAATCTGTCAGCCCGCCGACGAGCAGCGGTGTGCGGACACCGGCGCCTCCGATGACCGCGATCTTCACGATCGAGACCTTGAAGGTCGGGTAGGTCCGGTAGGTGGCGTGGGTCGGGTGGGTCGGGTAGGTCGGGTAGGACAGGTGGGTCGGGCAGGCAGAGACGCGACGCCGCCTGCTGCACGCGTTGATTGAGCGCCGACGAAGTTGCCGAGGCGCAGGCACTCACGCGGCGGCTGTCCGTCGAGCCAGGCTGTCAGAAAGCCGCCGTTGAAGGCATCGCCGGCACCCGTCGTATCGACCACCTGAACCCGTGGCGCGGCGGCGCTCATGTCTACAGGCGGCTGCCCGCCGGAGATCCAACGGCTGCCGCCCGGTCCAAGCTTGATGATCGTGTTGCGTGACGCGCGCCGCCAGAACTCCAGCGCCGTCGACGTCCGTTTCGCTCGCGCATACAACACCGCTTCGGCCTCGTTGACGAAGACGAAGTCGGCGGCGCCGACGAGCCGACGAAATCCGGCGGCGGCGCGCAGCGCGGGATTCCAGCCGAAATCCCACGACGTCGACACGCCTGTTCGGCGCAACCGTTCGACGATGCGGGTCCAGCGGGCGCAGTGCCGGGGAGCGAACGCGAGGTGAACGTGCCTCGCCGGGTAGCGCGCGATCGCGGCGGGCAATCGCGTTTCCAGCTCCGGGTTGATGCCGTCGAACGTGACGAAGCTCCGGTCGGTTCGTGTGGACAGCGACACCGTGACGGCGTGCGGCTCCGATCGCCGCTTCAGATTGAGCACGCGGACGCGCTCGCGCCTCAGCGCTCGTGACGCTTCGTCGCTCAGCGCGCTGACGATCGCGGTCCTGAGGCCAAGGCGCGAAGCGGCCGCGGCCGTGATCAGCGCACCTCCGCCTACGGTCGACACGAATTTGCGGGTTCGCAGCTCTTCGCCGCTTCTCGGCAGATGCGGAAGGTTCACGAAGATCAGATCCTGAAAGGCTTCGCCGACGGTGAGGAGATCGATGCGCGGCACGCGCGGAAAGTATAATCCGCCACCATGATGGCCTTGCGGATTCAGCGCGTCGTCCACCTGGCGGCGTGTCTGGCTGCGGCGGTTCTTCTGACGCCGGCGCTCACGGCTGGCCCGGAGCCGCTGCCGCAGGATCGCGGCGCCGCCGGCACCTGGCAGAAGCTGCTCAAGCTGCAGACGACCGCGAGCGTGATGCACACGACCGCCCACCCGGACGACGAGCACGGCGGTCTGCTGGCGCAGCTCAGTCGAGGGCGAGGCGCGCGCGTGTCCCTGCTGACGCTCAATCGCGGCGAGTCGGGAGACAACGCGATCGGCCCGGAGCTGTTCGACGCCGTCGGCCTGATTCGGACCGAGGAACTGCTGATGGCGGGACGCTACTACGGTCTCGATCGTCAGTATTTCACGACGATGATCGACTACGGGTTCTCGAAGCGGCTCGAGGAAACGCTGGGCAAGTGGGGCCGTGACAACGTGCTGCGCGATGTCGTGCGGATCATCCGCATGGATCGTCCGCTGGTGCTCATCTCGCGTTTTCAGGGCAACCCGCGCGACGGGCACGGCAACCACGAAGCGGCGGGCCTGATCACGCAGCTGGCGTACCGCGCAGCCGGCGATCCGTCGCAGTTCCCCGAGCAGATTCGCGACGGCCTCCGGCCTTGGCAGCCGTTGAAGCTGTACATGGGCGGCGTTCGAGAGGACGAAGACTGGACGGTCAAGGTCGACACCGGTGAGTACAGTTCCTGGCTGGGTGAGTCGTATCAGACGTTCGCCCGCACCGGCCTTGCGTTCCAACGATCGCAGAACGGCGGACGCGTCGCCGCGCAGTCAGGTCCGTCGATCGCGTACTACAAGAGACTCGCGTCAGTGTTCGACGAGGTCCCGCCACCGCTCCGAGCCTCGTCTGAGGGGCTACGGCGAGGCCAAGCCGAAGCGCAAAGCGCGAAGGCTGGTAGCCGGATCGGAACCGAAGAGAGCTTCTTCGACGGCATCGATACGTCGATTCCTGGACTGTTCAACGCGATTCGCCGTCCGCCTCCGGCCTCCGCTCCGGCGCTCCTTTCCGCGATCGACGTCGAAGTGCGCGCGGCCACGGCCGCGTTCTCGATCCAGAACCCGTCGGCGTCGGTGCCGGCGCTCGCGCGCGGGCTCGCGGCGACGCGGAAGGCGATTGATAGTTTGAGCGCCGAGCCTGATGCGGTGTTGATCCTGCGGACGAAGGAACAGCAGTTCGTGGATGCGATCAACACCGCACTGGCGATCGACTTCCAGGCGATCGCGGCGGTGCCGGGACCGGCAGTCCCAGGTCAGCGCGTCAATGTCGAGGCGACGCTGACCAACCGTGGGTCGACTGCGATCGAGGTGGCTGAAATGACGCTCGTCGGGGCAGCCGGCCGGGCTGACTGGCAGTTACCGGCCAGCACGTTCGACCGCATCAGGCTGATCACGAACGAGACAGCCCGCCACGCCTTCCAGGGCGACGTGTCAGCGGATGCGCGGCCGTCGCGGCCGTATTTCGCGCGCGCGTCCATCGCGGAGCCGCGCTATGCGCTTTCCGATCGCTCGCAATTCGGACGTCCGGCTGGCGAACCCGCGCTCTCGGCCGTCGCGCGCTACAGCGTCGCGGGCGTCCCCGTCGAAATCGCCACCGCCGTACGCCGCCGCGAGCCGCACCTGCCATACGGCGACGAATTGCGCGAGCTGATGATTGCGCCGGCGCTCGCGGTCAACGTGACGCCGCGTTCGTTGATCGTGCCGATGACTGGCGGCACCGTCAGACTGATGGTGGAGCTCTTCAACAATAACCCGGAAGGGGAGAGTGGACGTCTCGCCCTGCTCCTCCCGCCCTCCGCTGGATGGACTGCGCGTCCGGATGGTGTCGACTTCCGCTTTGGCCGCGCGGGGGAGCGCAGCACGTTTCAGTTCGACGTCACCATCCCGCGTGCGGCGACTGCCCAGTACGGGATTGGCGTCGTCGCGACTGCCGGCGGACGTGAATACACCGAGGGGTACGACGTCATCGAGCACCGCGATCTCGAGACACGTTATCTCTACCACCGCGCCATGCCGATGGTGCACGGTGTCGACGTGGCGATCGCGCCGGGCCTGCGAGTCGGCTACGTGATGGGGATTGGGGACGATGTGCCCGCCGGCATTGCGCAGCTGGGTGCATCGGTCACGCTGCTGGGCGAACAGGACCTGGCGGGCGATCTCGGCCGGTTCGACGCGATCGTGACCGGCACGCGCGCGTACGCGGTCCGCGACGATCTGAAAACCTACAACCGCCGGCTGCTGGATTACGTGCAGCAGGGCGGCAATCTCATCGTGCTCTACAACACGCAGGAATTCGTGCCGAACACCTACGCGCCGTTTCCGGCCCAGCTGACGGCGCGCGCGGAAGAAGTCTCGGAAGAAGACTCACCCGTCGAGATCCTGGAGCCAGCGGATCGCGTCTTCACGACGCCGAACCGGATCACGCTGGCGGACTTCGACGGATGGGTGGAGCAG
>Ga0207703_10001812_pt1 | contig 19047 bp, 22 predicted proteins | sample KBSSwiS12_FD_184304 | JGI IMG/M metagenome (GOLD analysis project Ga0207703, IMG submission 184304) | Switchgrass rhizosphere microbial communities from Kellogg Biological Station, Michigan, USA - KBS Switchgrass S1-2 (SPAdes) (version 2) | ecosystem: Host-associated > Plants > Roots >...
TCACGGGTAAAAAAGCCCGGATCGATTATCGCCCCTGGCATCCCGCCGACATGGCCGCCACTTGGGCCGACATCTCCAAGGCCCGCCAGCATCTTGGCTGGTCACCCGAGATAAAATTCCGCGACGGCCTGGGAAAGCTCGTCGCCTGGTACGAGGAAAATCGCGCCTGGGCCAAGGATATCGACACCAATTAGCACTTCAGCTGTAGCGGCGCTCTATGAGCGCCGTGCCTTTTCTCCGAGGTAGCCGCCCCATAAGACCTATCCCAATCTAGTTCGTCCCACCCGACCTCTCCCTCTCCAACTCCTCCTTCAGCTTCTCCAGCTCCGCAAAATGCTGGTTCACCTGCACCCACGGCAGTTGATCCCCGTAAGTTCTCTCCATCTCGGCAATCAGTTCCAGGTTCTTCGCATAGCGTCGCTCCAGACGTAGCCATTGCAACCACACAACTATCAGAATTAGAACCGACGCGCCAAATTGCGTCCCGCCTATCCCGTAGTGCCCCAAGGCCACGGCAGAAAAACCCATCGCCACCGGAATTAATACGAAAGCAAAGTACGTCATCGGCAACCGCCACGTTCTTAATCGCTCAAACGCCCGTGCCTGCTCGTAAGCCGTCAATCCCTTCGCTTCAATCTCGGGAGTTAGCTCCATGATGGACCTCGAAGCCTATTCCTCTTCGGCGTGCGCTCCACTCCGGCCGTAATCGCGACAAATCCCCCGCTTCGATTCACTGATAAACTTAATCAACTCCGCAATCTCCGGCGCGTGAAACTTCGATCGCAACTCCACCAGGGCCTGCGTTACATTAAGGCTGGAATTATAAATCAAATCATATGCCGCCTGGATCGCCCGACGCGTCTCATGCGAAAAACCCGCCCGACGCAACCCGATCCGGTTCACACCGCTCACCTGGTTCGTATCCACGGCCATGAAATAAGGCGGCACATCTTTGCCCAGTCGCGTTCCACCCCGGGTAATGGCGAAACATCCAATTCTCACAAACTGATGCACGATCGTCGCCCCGCCCAAAAACACCCGGTCACCCACTTCGACGTAGCCGCTCAGTAGCGTGTTATTCGCCAGGATCGCCCCGTTCCCAACTTGCGTGTCGTGACCGAGATGAACGCCACCCATGATAAAGTTGTCATTGCCGATGGAGGTCGCGCCATTTTCCTTCGATGCGCGATGAATCGTCACATATTCCCGGATCTTGTTTCCCGACCCGATTTCCACCCGCGAGGGACCGCCCCGGTAACCGTAATCCTGCGGTTCAGCCCCGATGATCGCCCCATAACCGATCTGGTTCTTCGGCCCCATCAAGGTCCCCTTGCAAATCACGGCGTGAGCCCGGATCTCCGAGAAATCCCCAATCACGCACCCCTCCTCGATGATCGCATACGGTCCCACCCGTACATCGCTGCCTAGGTCGGTCGATGAATCGATCACCGCCGTGGGATGAATATGCGTGCTCATGATAATCTTCTACAGTCTAAACCCAGTAGCTCGGATCGAATGCCTTCATTTCTTTTCTCACTTGGCGTTGAATCTTCAATTGGATGATCCTCTTTCCCAACCAGGATGCCTTTGTATATTCGGCAGCATACTCCAGGGTCACGCGCAGTCGAATTTCTTCTGCCTTCTTACAGCAAACTCCCGAAAATTTCTGCGAGATAATTCCTTCACTCATAACATCCCCTCATCTTTGAAACTAAAATAGGCTCTCTTGTCCCCCGGTTGTGGCGCTCCCAAAATCACATGGTCCAGCAACTCAATCCTCAATAATTCCCCCGCCTGCTTCATTCGTCGTGTCACCTGAATGTCCGCATCGGAAGGCTTCGTGTTTCCTGAAGGATGGTTGTGCACCAAAATCACCGCATAAGCCTGCCGCGCCACTGCCGGACGAAATGCCTCCCGCGGATGAAAAAGACTCTCGTTGAGCGTCCCTCGGGTGACTTCCTCCACTGCCAGTACCTTGTGCTTTGTATTCAGGCAAATCACCCGGACACTCTCAAAATCGAGCAGCCGCATCTCCTCGCCGAGCAGTCTCGCCACATCCTCCGCATTATCGATCGATCGCGCCTCTGCTTCGCTGCGGGCCAGCCGCGCCGCCAACGCAAACGCAGCCTTCAGCCCAATCGCCTTCGCCTGCCCGATTCCCTTGATCTTGGCCAGCTCTCCCACTGGTGCCCGGCTCAACGCCTCCAACGATCCAAAGTGAGCCAGCAAAAACTCCGCCAGCTCAACCACCGGCCTTTCGCTTGTCCCCGTGCGCAAAAGAATCGCCAAAAGCTCCGCGGTCTTCAACGCATTCGGCCCCTGATTCAGAAGTCGCTCCCTCGGCCGTTCCGCCGGCGGAAGTTCACGCATGCTCGAGGTCATCGCTCTCAATTGTAGCGGTGGTCTATGACCGTCGCACGCCAATTTCCGCGGCCCGTCGGGCAAGCAACTATTTAAAAATCCGGCCTTCCTGAGCGAAGGCGAACCATCGATTCCCTTTTCTCCCAAGACCCTCCAGAGCCGCAGTCGAAGGACCTAGTCTATTTTTCACAGACAGCAGTAGCGCTAAAAAAACTTATTTCCCTGAGCCGAGTCTACCGCTCTTAACCAAAACCAATGACCCTCCCATTCCGTTAATTCTCTCAAAAATTCTTAAGCCCGCGCTTTTTTCTTATTCCTCTTCGCCAACGGATGCCGCGGGGCCCGGCTATCCTCCACCGGCACCTCTACTTCAACTTCCTTCACCGCAACCGGCACAGGCCCATCCTCCTCGGCGACCACATACGCCTTGATCTTCCCCTGCAAATGCGGCGGCACATGCGCTGTCAGCGTAATCTTGTCCCCGTGATAGGACACATCCAGCACCCGCCCAAATCGATGCAGTTCCGCCACCAGTGCGGTCATATGATTCGGAATCACCAACTTCACCCGCAGCCGCCACGACTTCACCTGGTGCTCGATCTCGTCGTAAAGCTCCTTGAATCCCTCGCCCGTCAGCGCCGAAATCGCCACGCTCCCCGGATGCTTGTGCAGCGCATGCTCAATCAGCGCGGGATTCGCCACCCGGTCGCACTTATTGAACACCACGATCATCTGTTTGCCCCAGGCATGCAATTCTTCGAGCACCGTTTGCACCGCCGCCATCTGTTGCTCGTAAAGCGGGTGACTCAAATCCACCACATGCATCAGCAAATCCGCTTCGGCGACTTCTTCCAGCGTCGCCTTGAACGATTCAATGAGATGGTGCGGCAGCTGTTTCAGGAATCCGACCGTGTCGGTCAGCAGCAACTTCTGCTTGTTCGGCAAGACGAATTGCCGCGTCGTCGGATCCAAGGTCGCAAAAAGCTGGTCCGCCGCGTAAACATCCGCATGCGTCATCCGGTTCAGCAACGTCGACTTTCCCGCATTCGTATAGCCAACAAAGGAAACAATAGGCCAATGTTGCCTCAACCGGCCTGCACGCTGCGTGCCCCGTTGCCGCCGTACTTCATCGAGCTCCCGCTCCAGCCGCGCGATCTTTTCCGTCACCCGCCGACGGTCAACTTCCAGCTGCGTTTCACCCGGCCCCCGCGTACCGATGCCACCACTCTGTCGCGACAAATGGGTCCACATGCCCGTCAACCTCGGCAACAGATATTGCAGTTGCGCTAGTTCGATCTGCAGCTTGCCGTCCTTCGACTTCGCCCGCTGCGCAAAGATATCGAGAATCAACTGCGTCCGATCGAGAATCTTCCGCTCAAAAACCTTTTCCAGGTTGCGCCCCTGCGCCGGGCTCAACTCCCCGTTGAAAATCACCGTCCCGATATTCTCCTTGCGGCAAAGCGCCGCCAGTTCATTCGCCTTGCCCGGCCCGATATAATAGGCGGCGGTTGGAGCCTCCCTCCGTTGGATCATCGTCTCCACCACTTCGCCACCGGCGCTCTTCACCAATTCGCCCAATTCCTGCAGCGATTCCACATGGTCCCATTTGCTGTCGTCCGGCATCTCCAGGCCGACCAAAAGGGCGCGCTCGTTTCCCGGCGGGGGTGAGGTCAGGTGGGACGCTTTCAAAGCAGAGAGGGCAAAACTGCGAAAATGGGCTGGGAGCCGGTAAGCATCACTTTCTGCAAATTAGGCTCCCTCGCGAACCAAGTCAACTGACGCTTCGCATACTGCCGCGTTGCCACCCAAATGTCACTTTTCACCTCCGAGGTAGCCGCCGTTGTCCCTGGCGACGGTGCAGTTGCCTCCTCCATCTCCGCAATCTCCCGATACCCAATCCCCGCAAACGCTTTCACCGTCTCCACTCCATACGTCGCCATCAATCCCCGCACCTCCTCCACCCACCCCTGCGCAAACATCTCCTCCACCCGCTTCTTGATCCGCCTGGAAAGCTCCTCCTTCTCTCGGCAAACCCAAAACGCCGTAAAATCCTTCACCAGCGGTTCCGGCGTCTCCTCCTGCCAAACCTTCAAGGATCGCCCCGTCGTCTCCATCACCTCAATCGCTCGAACCAATCGCCGTGGATTCGCCCCATCAATCCGTTCCAACATCCTCGGATCCACCTTCCGCAAACGCTCCCTCAATTCGTCCGTCGAAAGCCCTGAAAGCTCCGCCCGCAACTCCTCCGGTCCCTGCGGCGCCTCGCAAAGCCCCTGCGTCAGTGCCCGAAAATAAAGTCCCGTCCCCCCCACAATGATCACCCGTCGCCCCGCCGTCCGTTGCTCCTCCAAAAAAGTCGCAACATGCTTCAGGTACTGCGCCACATCAAAGCTTGCGCCAAAATCGACCATATCGAGCCCCCCATGCGGAATCTCCGCCCGCTCAGTCGCTGTCGGCTTGCTCGTCCCAATATCCGCCCCGCGATAAACCTGCATCGCATCCATCGCCAAAATCGCCGCGCCCCCGGAACCCGCGAAAGCCCGCGCCAGCTCCATCGCCACTGCGCTCTTTCCCGTCCCCGTCGCCCCCACCAAAAAAATCGGCGAGTTGCTCGTTTTCACCTCAGATGCCATTCCAAAAGTGTAGCGAGGGTCCCTACCCATCGCACTTATTTCTTCACCCCACCAACTCACACCTCACCACCCCATCCGTCGTCAAACCCAAGGCCGTCGCAGCTCCAGGGGACAAATCCGCAATCCGACCCGTATCCTTCGTCGTCTGCCCATCGATAACCGAACCATCCCCCGGACCAAAATCCACCGGACGCACCAGCACATGTAGCCCGTTCGCCGGATTGGTCAGTTTCACCACCGTATTGCGCAAAAGTTGTTTCGAATGCGTCGCATAATCCCACCGCATCGCCACGTAAAATGCGCGCGGATTCAGCCGCCGTGCCAACCCCGTTGTCCCCTCCGGCTGTTGCGACAAAAACAGGCACGACCACCACCAGATGCCCAGGTCCGTCGGTCCGACCAGCGCCAGCCCCTCGTGGGGGCCGACGCCTTCATCTGCCGGGCCGCCGAACACACTCATCTTCCCATTGCCGAGAAAAATCAGCCCGTTCATGGCTAAAAACTCACAACATCAGCCACACTCGTGGACACGGTCGGCGTCGTCACATAAGCGCGCGTCGCGTCCTCGATTCCACCCGCAATCGCGTTCAGCAAATCCGCTGCCGTCTTCGCGTCGCCCGTCACCAGCTTCGAATAATAAGCCGCGTAGAGTCCCGCGATCGCCACCGAAAACTGCGCGTACGCCGCATCCGCCTGCGACCCACCAAACGCCACGATGCTCGCTTGGAATTGCTCCGGCGTCGGAAACGTCCCGTCCGAGAGCGAGTAAACCGCGCTCGCCGCCGAGTACATCTCATTCGCCAGCCGCGTCCGCGCACTACTCTGCGTCACTGCAAAATTCAGCACGTCGCCCGTCGCCACCGCCGCCCCCGTCCGCACCAGAGGCAACGCCGCCTCAATCGCTACCGAGGCCGTCGAGTTTGAGGCTCCACCACCACTCGTCGCGCATGCCGTCAAACCCAATGCTAGGGCAACCAGCCCGACCTTCAAAATATAATTCATATTCGTCATCTTATTTTTAATGTCCGGCGTTTGGATCAGCAGGAAGATTCGCAATCCCCAGCGCCGCAACCTTGGCCTGGATTTCCGCGTAACTCGTCGCACCGTAAACGCTGTCCGCCGTCAGCAACTGCGAACCCGAATACGTAAACGACGTCAGGTAATTCACCGTATTTCCATCCACCGTCACCGTGCGCCAGCTGATGCGATAAAACGGCGAAGCATTGACCGCAAAGCGATTCACCGACGGCGCCTGCCCCACCTTGGGATTCGAAATCGTGATAACGGTCGAAGTCACCGGCGTCGCCTGCGCGATGTGGACTGCAAAGAAAATGAAGAACAGATAGATTAAATTTTTCATAAATTAGTTGGTGTAAACCGTCATGCCATACGAGGCGATGATCGTAAAATTGTCTGAGCCCGCGGAACTCGGCGTCGCGCAGCCACCTGCGCAATTCAGCGTTCCATAGGCCGTGCCGGAAATGGACGCCATCGTCGGAGTAATCGCGGCAAACTGCGCCGCAATCCCATCAACCGAAGCTTGATTCGCCACCGAGCCGGAAAAGTCGGCGCTGGTGATCTGTTCGACCGCAGAATCCACCGACATGGTCAGATTGATTGTCGTCAACGACGCTCCGGAAATTCTGATGTAAACATTCCCTCCCCCGTAATAATTGGGATAGGCCAAACCCGAGATATGAATATGGAGTGTCGCGCTGCCTTGAGAACTGTTCAGCGTCAGGCTCGCATTACTGCTCGCATATCCACCATTCATGCCGCAGGTCATGGTGAAATTCGGCCACGATGTCTTGGTGGGATCCAGCGTCACACTCGCATCACCTCCGGGCTCAGTGTATCCGTAATCTGGGTTTGCAGCCCCGCAATCCCCCGCCTGGACTACTCCACTCGAATGCAGTTTGGGCCCCTCAATCAATACCGCTCCAGCGCCTGTGCCGCCTGCCCCGCCAATCTGCTGCGTCAGCCCGGTATCCCCCACGCAGTCCACCAGTGTCCCGGACGACGTTGTATCAAACGCAGGATTCGGCCCAAAGGACGCACCCAACACCTCGGTCACGTTTCCGTGAATGATCGAGGCCGAATTAATCATATACGCATTCTGAGGTGTAACCGCTGATGTTCCGTTGAGCGTTACAGCCCCGCCGTAACCCGCAAGCGATCCGTCGCCGTTAACCTTGATATTCATCTGAACGTTTTTAAGGTCCGCATCACTCGTCTGCGGCGTCGCAGCAATCGGCATCGCCGTGGCCAAAAGAAAAAGGAGGATTTTGTTCATTTGATGCTCCATCCGTAACCCGAGCTGATATAAACCAGGCTCAGTCTGTTTCCCTGGACTGACGCGACGTAGTTCACCGTCCCATTATTGATGTTCAATCCATTCCGGTTGATAGTGACGTTGTTTGAATTCCACGACAGCGTCGCATCCGCCAACTCGATCGAGTCCATTGCCGCAGCTGTAGCTGGCAACGTCACCGTCACCGCGCCGCCAGTCGTATTGACCTGGTATTTGTGACCCGCTACAGCCGTAAAGGCTGAGCTCTTCAACTCCCAGGCTGCCGCCCCAGTCGTCGTTCCCGTTCCACCGTGACCGGTCGAAAGCACAAACGTCCCGGGAAGTGTTAGGCCATTCGTTACCACCAAATTGTTCGCGTAGACGCTTGCTGCAGAAACCATCGCTGCATTCGTCAGGCTGAAACTGTTTGCGTTGACGTCCGCATTCTGCACGTTGCCCGTCGGCGTCGGCCCGGCCCCGCACAGCAGCAGCGCCGATCCCAGGGCCATGCTAAAAATTCCGGCAAGCGTTGCGCCGTGTTTTCTTTTACGAAATAGAATCATGAATAACTCCATGGTTAAGGTTTAAAAATCTGTCGCTCAGGGCCATTCCGTCTCCACGACGATGGAACCCGTAAATGTCCGCGTTTCTGCCGGATCAGGCCCGCTTGGAGGCGCAAGATCGGCGCAGAAGACCGGCATCGAAACGCCAAAGAACGAAAACGCACCGATCTCCGTTGTGCTTTCGGGATCCGGCAACGTCGTGCAATCGAAACCGATGCCCGCCTCGCCCCCTGAATCCAGTTCCACCGTGTTCGAGACCGAACACGAAATGCTCATGGCCGGCCACCAAAGCCCGGCATACTTCACCACCGGGTCGCGCACAAAAATCTCCGGGTAAAATAAATTCACCTGAAGATTAAAAAGCGCCCCGGTGTTCGCTCCGTTCCCATCCACTCCGCTCGCCACAATCGTTCCCGAGCCCGGCACAATCTGCCGCACACCTCGTCCCGCCACCAAATCCCCCGGCCCCGTCGGTGCAAAGCCCGGCAACGAACCGTACACATTCGTCGCCACCGTTACATTTCTCGGAGGCAAAAGGCTATTGATCGTCAGCGCCTGGGTCACTTCACCCAGCACTCCGTTTCCGGAAGCCACGAGTTGATAATCTTTCGCTCGCCAATAAATCTGCAACGCTTCATCCAGGCTGAATCCCGCGGGATAGACTGTCTGCACTCCCACGCTGGAAGCAAACGACGAATCCTTTTCCGGCACGGGAAATGGAAAGAATGAAGTCGAAAGATAAGTCATCTTCATATCGAGGGTGAGTGATGCGGGAACGGAAAGACCGCAGGTAATCCATTGAAGACTACGTTTTGCAAAAGCAGGTTTTGCGAGACACACTGGATGATCTTCGCGCTCACCAGACTGCCGGTCGGCCCACCCATGATTGTCGTTCCATCCAGAGTCGAACTCGCCGCCACGAGATAGCCAATCAAGAGATAAGTCTTCGTGAGCGTCTGGTTCGGGGTAGTTCCCGTGTAGACGAACGGATTCGGAAATCCACTCCATCCACCCGAGCCTGTATTAATCCCCGCCGCCGTTATCGCGTACGTCGAAAAGTCGATCTCCAACCAGACTTTCGTTCCCACCGAAACCGCAAGCGCCGTCCCGAGCCCGGTAATCGCAAACGTGTCATTCGGTGTCAGCGATTTCAGTAGGAATGAATTCGCGTTAACCACAACTTTCAACCCCGTGACGTCAGATGCATCGAGAAGCTCGAAGGGTTTGTTTAGGGTCGCCACTCCACTTGAGGGCCGAAACAGGGAATCCGATCTGGGCGACATCTCTCCACCCTGCACCTTCGCTGCATTGCCGCTTCCGGAACCGGTCGTCCTTTCATTCAACCGGAATGAAGTCCTGCGCTGACGATTGATCCGGAGCAATTCCACCAAGTCGCCATGCCTCAAGTGCTTGCCAGGACCGACGATCAGCCTGGTTTGCCCAGTATCCACCAGTTCCTCGACGCGCTGAATCTGCGCCCCCATTGTCGTCCACTCCGCCCGCCCGCCGGTCAAATTCACCAGCGAACCGGGAGTGCCCACGCCGGAGCATTCCTCCTCCGTCAATTCCAGGGTGCCGTCGTAATGAAGAACGCCCACCGCATCGAAGAGAACCTGCGCCAGTCCTTCCGGTACCGCTTCCGCTTCGGTCTCCGATGTCAATCGGCTGTACGTCTGCGTCTCCGCATTAGTTCCAATCACCCGCGTATAAACCACGCGCTGATTGGATGCATCGAAAACTGCGCTCGATGCGTCCGTCTCAGCGCCTGAATATTGCAGGGTCGCCTGAACCAATAACGGAGCAGCATTCCGATTCATCCAGGCAGCGACCGAACCTTCGAGAAGCTCATTGGGCAAATCGGAAAGCATCACGTCGGGATAATTTGATGGATTCTCGATCGCCCGCGTCAGCGATCCAGTAACGACGGCAAGGTCCGAATCGGCAAAATCGTTCAGCCATGGGAATTTCCCCTTCCACCATCCGATCACGCCGGCGGACGTCTCACTTGTGGGGATAAAAGCGGTGCGCACTTTCTGTTGCTGGTAAGTTGCCCTGGCGCCCGCCAGGTCCAGCGTCATCACTAAGGCGCCCGGTTCATTGCCTGTCGCAGTAGTCGGCGCCGCCTGCACCGTCAATGACGTGAACGTATCGTGGTTGATATCGTTCGTCTGTTCGAACTTCAGAACGACCGACGGCACCTGCAAATCATGACGCGGCGTCAGGTCGAAACCTGACATCGGTGCACCATAAGCAGGCAACGAAACGATCGGTGCTTCACTTCGCCGAAAAATCGAAAGCGTCGGATACGGAACTGTCGTGTAATCGAAAGCCACAGCCGCATCCGGGGTCCATCGCAGGAAACGACGGATCGTCTCAGCGCAGGACAGGTCGAGTGCCTCCTCATACGGCGCGATTGCATCCGGAGTCACCTCGCCCACCGTCAGTGGCGTTCCGCGTGCTGTCGCGTAAGCCAGCACTTCCAGGATGGCGGCGCCGGTCGAGAGCTTCGTTCCATCATTTTTTTGGCCAAGAACCAGTCGACTCTTGTTCGTCGCCACCAACGTCGAATCAATGCCATTGGTTGTCTCCCAAGCTTGTTGGAAAACAAGATTCTCCAGATACCACCACGGGCCAGCCAGACGATAAAGTTGGTCCTCCGACTTCGCGGTCGCACGACTGGGAACCTGCACGACGCGACCATAAAACCACGACATGCCGTTGCGGAAAAGTCGCACCGTCGATCCGTAGTTGAAAAGCGGATCTGAATCGCTCGGGCGTCCATCGGCGCGAAACGTCACCACATCCGTTGCCTGATTGATCCGCTCGCGGCTCAGATCGCGCAAGCCCCAGTCGGTCACGGTTTTCTCAACGCCGTTTGCATCCATCAGTGTCCAGATCGAAGTCATGGCTGTCTCTTCCTCACACCACCACCAGGTAATCGAGTTTGTACGTCGTCGCATCGGTCGCAGCGGAAAGATCAACGGTAAAGCCTGCCGTGGTGATCGAATCGCTCCGCACCGTCGCGAAAAGATTCAATCCTCCTGTCGCCTTACGAATCGTTACCAATACCTGTGCTGGAACCGAAGGTAATCCGAGTCCCGTTACTGCTACCGAATCGACGCCCGAGGCAATCGCCAGAGTCCCGCGGAATTTCTGCACATACCCAACCGTCGAGCCACCCCCGACGAACAGGCCGCCCGCCGTCACGCCATCGCCGACAAAGAGTTGCTTGTTGTCCGTCGTAAAGAGCGGCTCGCCGACATCCGGCGTGATCAGCGTTCGCTGGGCCTCGACTCCTCGCCGCATTTGAATTTTTTGAGCCATAATTGGAAAAGGTTAAAAGTTACTGACGACGTCCGGTGCGAATCACGAGAACGTTCCTCCATCGAGATTGAGTTCCGCAGAGAAGAGCGCATCGGCCAGGTTTCCTCCGTCAACCGTTCCGCCTTGCGGATAGACGTAGACCGTCGCTAGCGATGACGCATCGACAACGCTTCCTGCCAGTGGCGACAGCGCCGTGATGGCGCCTCCCCTTAGGATGAAAGTCGTATCCGTACGCGTTCCGTGAAAAGCGCTCTCTGGCATCTCTTCCAACACGGCCAAAAAGGTGCAGGCCCGCGTCGTCTCTCCGTAAGCGCCGCAAATAATGGTGGCCACGCCACTCGGCGGCAGCGAACTGAAGAGCGTCGCCACATAGGCACCCGCCTCGGCCACACTGGAATGCTGGCGGGTCACTGTAAATCTCAACTGGTTGACCTGGTTGCCACGCGCCAACGGCTGCGCTGCCACAGCCCGCAGAAACTGCGCATCCTGGACCAACTGTTTTCCGTTTAAACGCACACCATGGGCGTCCGTCCATGAACGCAAGTCCGTAACGCCATCATTTGTCAGCCAGATATTGTTGATAGAAATTCGCATATGATTAAAAATCTCCGCGGACTGTGGTAGCCGCCGCACGCTGGGCGACTGTTCCTTCTTCATCGGACCTATCCGCCCCATTAGACCTATTCATTCTCAATACCCTCCTTCACTTCCACCAGTGGCCCCATCTCATCCATACCGAGGAACGCTCTTTCCGCCCTGAACGTGAGTTCGCCGATTCGTCCATTCGCGACATCGAACCAGAGCGAACCGCCGACCAACTGGGCCAGAGGCAGCAGTACCCACACGTGTTCTCCCGCGATATCGAGCGTATGTCCTGTCGTCGCCAACGACCTTCCCGGCAACGATTGGGAGCCTTGGAGTTGAAGCGCCGAAATCAAGTCGACTTCGCCCGGGCCGCCGGAAGTCGCCGGAATGAACCGCGCTTCTACGGCGAGCTCTTCCAGAGTCAGGTCGAGAATGGCATTCGCATCCGAAAGGACGGAGGTGGTCTTCAGGATAAAGCGGATTTTCACGCCATCCCGAGCGCGTAGATTTGTCCACGGTGCTCCACCCCAGATGATCGAGAAATTGTCGGTCAACTGCGGCGTCCCTGTCGGTGCCGTGGGAAGAGCAGCCGTATCGATCGTTACGAGCCGATTCGCCGCCATGACCGGCAACGATCTGGCGCCGAGCGCAATGAAGGTCACCGCTCCCGCCACCGGACCGCTCGCCGTCAGATGCAAATCGGGCATCACAACAATCGCCGCGGCCGCAAAAGTCAGCCGCACGCCATTGGCGGCAATCAAAACCAGCGGAACATCCTCCGATCCGAAAAGCGATTGCCCCGGCTGACCTTCCCGCCAGGGATAAAGCGTTACCAGATCAGCAAACGGAGCCGACGGCGTAAACTTGATCGTCACCGGCTCGAGAGAAGCCGTCGCATCCAGAACGCCCTGGGCATCCGAATCGACCGCCTCCATCTCCAGCGCCGGGGTCACCAATATTCCGTCGAGCGCCCAAAACGTGTGCCCGCTGAAAATCACCGCCGCCGGACCTGAAAGAAGAGTTGTGCGGGTAATGGACATAGTTTTAGCGGTAAATCGCCCTCGCTTCTGCGCTGGCCAGATATCCGGCCAACCACGCGCGTGTCCGGATCGTCGCCGGACTACTCACCACAAATGGCGCGGTATAGAGATATGAGGTCGTTCCCCGCGGCGATGGCTGCGAGCCATCGAGCGTGTAATAGACCGCGGTCCCCGCTTGATCGGAAGTCAGAACCACGGTTTGAGGCGTCACGGTTCCCGCACTGGTGATTGTTGGTGCATCCAGTTGCGGTACCGCGTAGCTCGCGCCCGCCTGGGTGCGCACCCGAATCTCATAGGCCACGACGTTCGACTCGTTCACTCGCGCCAGCGCATTCGGCGCGGCGCAGAGAACTTCGTTGATCGTGTTCGGACGATACAGGTGCAGCAAGGCCAGTGCGGTTTCCGCAATCTCCAGCGCATGAGGCCCGGTCGCCACCGGAATATTTTCCCGAAACCGGACGGCAATTTCGACGGGATCGAAAATGGGCCCCGGTGCTCCAGGCGCGCTGACGGTCGCTTGCGGCACCATGACCACGCCATAGGTTCCCGCCGAGGCCACGCTGGCTTGGAGATCGAACGCCATATCACGTGGCGTCTCGACCAGAATCGGGATGGTGGAAAAAAACGGATCAGCCAGCAGGCGATCGGCGATTTCTTGTTGAATGGAAGTTAAGACGCTCGACATAGGTATTGTGAGGTGGATGACCTAGACGCCTTCCTCCGAGTGACGTGCGAAGTGAGGATCACGCGCCTGGATGGTCGGTCTGGGAGCGGAGGTGGTTTCGCGGGTCGCGTTATCCGGCTCCTCGATGTTAAAATCACCGGAGGCAACTTGCTCGAGAAGTCGGACGGCTTGATCGGCAGCAGTTTTCCTCACGTCCTTGGGCGTCACACCCACGCGCTGTGGCAGTCGCACGGCGACGAGATCCAGCGCAGGAGCGAGCAGCTTCTGTGGAATCGTGCCGGACAATCCGAGCGTGTTGGGTTTATAGGCGCCGACGTAGCCGCGGACGAGATCGACCACCTGCGTCAGCGTGGGCGCAAGCGGATCGGCCTGTCCGCCAGCCAACGCGGCGGCACGATAGGTCGCCAGTTCGGCTTCGGAGAGGACGGTAAGGACGTCAGATTCAGCGGGAGTTATCCAGGCCATAAAATTGTTTTCAGAAACACTCAAACCGGGTCGGATGGGACGACACCCGTTTGATCAGATGGATTACGAAACGGTGAGAAGCTGCGCGGCAGAGTTGTTGGTAATCGCGACGGCTTCGCTCCAGTCAAACTTCGCGACTTCAACACGACCGTCATCGCGCATGTAGGAACCCGGCACCATATAGTTGCCCATGAGACGGAACGTCTTCATGAACGACGGGTCGCGGCGCGTCGGATTCTGCAGACGCGCGAAGACCAGGACCGACGTGTCGAGCAGGAAGCCGACGCTCGGAGCCAGTCCTTCCTTCGCGGAATCAACCACCATGTAGGACGTGCGCACCTCGGGATTGCCAACGAAAAGTTTCGACGCCTCCGCTGGCGTCACGTTGGGGATCGCATAGTCCCCCGCCGCGACGAACCGGCTGCGCACATTGGGCGCATTCTTGAAGAGACGCCAGGCTCCGGCGCCGAAAAGCACACCGACTCCCATTAGCGAGCCGTAACGCGCGGCCTTGATCACCGAGAGAATCTGCGCATCGATGTCGTCGATCGGATCGCTGCCGCTGTTGCCGGACCACGTCTTCGAAACGGCGGTACCGGTCGTTGCGGCCAGCGCGGTGTTGATCACGTTTTGCTCATGCGTCAACGCGGCGACTTCCGCCACGATGGTCGCGCCTTCCATCAACGCGTTGGTCAGCGCGGCTTCTTCGATCTGCTCGAGAAAATCGATCGGAAAGTCGAGAGCATTGGGCTGGCAATTGTAAGTCGCATCGGTCGCGTCAAAACTGAGCACGGTCGCGCGTCCGCCAATGGCCCGTAGTGTATTGGGCGGCAGGAAGCGATTCTTTTCCGTGTAGATTTTGTAGCGACCGATGCTGGTCGGAACTTCGACGGTAGGCGCGAGGAAATCGGCCACGGGCTGCACGGCGGATTGCGCGGCGCCCTGGGCAAATTCCCGCAGCATCGGACTGGCAGTAATTGCGGATAAACTAGGCATAGAGATTTAGATTTTGTTGAAAGGATTAATTAAACCGTGACGCTGCCGAACGTGGGCCGGATTTTGACGAGTTGACCGTCGACGAACGCCTCCTCGGCGATGCCGACGAGACGATACGTGCCGGTCGTGGCCGGGAGCTTGCGGACCTTGCCCTTGTCGGCGGCAGTGGTGACGCCGTCGGCGAGAACAAGCGCATCGCCCGGATTACCCGTGCCCTTGGCCGTGACGCGCACGGTGCGATTGGGATTGAGCGGGCGAACGGTCGCCTTACCGCCCGAGACTGCGCCGTAAACGAGCACGTAAATGGCGTAATCGTTATTGGCCGCGGGCCGCGTGACGACGATCTGGCCGGAGCTGTTATAGGGAGCGACGAGAACGTCCGCCGTGGTGGAAAGATCCTCGCCTGCCGTCAGGAGAAGATCACCTTCTTGGGTGTTGGATTGACTCATAATTTTTCTGTAGCGGCGGTCTATGACCACCGATGGATTTTAGTTAAGATTTACGCGACCTCCGGTTCTGCGGCTTCGCCCTCGGCCATGCGAAACGCGGCGTGATGTCCGATTTTCAATTGGCTTTGGAGTTGGCGGGCGCGGTTGGCGATTCGGCGAGCTGCCGCGGGGTCGGCCTCACCCGCGACCGGGCTGAGCAGGTGCAGGTTCGGACGGTGAAGGCGCGGTTGATGCAGCGGAGCGGACGGTTCCGGCTGGCGCAGTGCGTTGAGCAGCGCCAAGGTTCCATCACGATTCGCCACCAGCTGCGCCCGTACCACGTCGCGATTGGTGATCACGTCGGCAAAGCGTTCGAGATCGCCTTCGACCTGCGCTTCGACGAGACGCTGGCACCGGTTGCGCAGGGTTTCGAGTTCACTCATCTGCAGGCGGAACGCATCCGCGATTTCCGCGTCGGTCGCCGTGCCTGCAAGATGAAGTTGTTGGAGAATTTCGTTTCTAAGGTTCATAAATGTTTTCTGTAGCGGCGGTCTATGACCGTCGTGTCTTTCTGCTTTTTCATCCGCCTTATCGGACTCATAAGACCTATTTCCGTCTTCCCGCCCTGCCCGATTACTGAGCGGCGCCAGCCCCGGCAAATTCGGATCATTCGTCAGCGCCAGGCGATCAAGGCGCCGGGGACGGAGATGGAGCAGTTCCTTTCCATCAGGCCCGGCAGCAGTCCATTGATCGCAATCGGCGCGATTCCAGACGGGCGAGGCCAGGCGATAGCGACCGCCCGTTAGCGCCTCGTGCCCGAGATCGGACCAGCGAATCTGCGCATAGAGGCCTTCGTCACGGTGCTCCAGGCCGGAGATCCAGCCCGCGGCGGTCGTCGGTTGCTTCGCGTCGTGCGAAAAGTGATCGAAATCGACAAGCAGTCCCGGGAAATTCGGTTGTCGCGCTTCTTCATTGAAGGTTCGCAACATGGCTTCACACGCCTCCGCATCGATCACCTGCTGCGCACCGGTCGGATGCGGAAAAGTGCCGTGCGGCGCAATGTGGACCCAGCCATCGGGCGCCATCTGAAATTGATTGGGTGTATTCATAAATTAAATTTCCTCCGTGATCGGCTCAGCTTCCGGCTCTGGCAAAGGCGTCGGCGCCTTCGGCAGCGGCGGCAACGGATAATTCCGCAAACGCACGCGATAACCGGTTTTCTCGGACAACTCCGCGAGATCGATTTCGTACCCGGCCCGCGCCAGCTTGAGCGCCTGGTCGATCACATCAGCGGCATCAAGAGAACGCGTCGCGGCAAGTTCGAAATAGGCGAGCTGCGGCTGTCCCGGAAAATGTTTCTCCAGTAGCGGACGATCAAATTGCTCCTGGAAAACTTCCGAGATCAGCGCCGCTTCCGATTCAGTGAGATCGTCGAATGCCTTTTGATGCGCGGAACCCGCGAGCGTACCGGAACCCGATTCGGCGAGGACGGTGAGCTTCCCACCCGTCGCCGCCAGGACGATCATCTCGTCTTGGTAGCGCAGGTGTTCCGCAAACGGATTTTGCCCGCGCGCGCCGGAATCAACCGTGTGGATTCGCGTGCCGTGCGGCACCGTGCCGCGCGCATCGCCGATGATCGCCTCGGCCTGCGCCTGATATTCCAATTCCCTCTCGGCTGGAATATCAGGCGGCAATTCGAGAAAGAGCGGCGGCAATCCGTAGGTCTCCACGAAACCGTCCCAATCTTTCTGGCTAAGACTTTGACGCACATGCGCGATGACGGCGATCTCATCGATCGGCGAATCGTTTTCGCGATAGATGAAGCGCGCGGGATCGAGGACCGGATCGCCGGGCATTGGGAGACCGGGCCGCGCCTGGACGTTGTACTGCCACGGGGCTTCCGGTCCAAGTCGCGCCCAAAACCACTGGGGAACGGGCTGGAGGCGAATGGTACGGCCCCGCGAATCGAAGTGACGCTCGAGATGCGAGTAGCCGCGAAATTCCGCCAGCGCCAAAAAAGTCACCGCTTCGCGGAGGTTGGCGATGGTTTCGTAGGCTTCGCGCAAGACGGCGGCTTGCCGGGCGGCGAGCGTGCGCGGATTGGACGACGATTCGTGAAAGCGGATGTCCCAGTCGAGTCGGGTCAGCGAAGCCTGGCGCCGCTGCAGCACGGCGCGCAGCATCGGATTGCGCTTTTCGACAAATCGAAAAAGCCACTGGAGTTGCGCGTAATTTCCCCGCTCACCGGCTTCCAGCATGGCCACGAGCTGGGCGATAGTGAGGCCCCGCAGCGGGTTGTACTGGGCCCGCCAATTCGTCGAGGCCTGAAGATTTTTTAAATAAGTCGATGGTTTCATTTTAAATTATTCTGGTAGCTGCCGCTTGTCCCTGGCGGCGGATGTTTCCTTCATCCTTCCACACTCCTTGTCCGTCGGGCCTGGGGACGCATCACCGGCAGCGAACGAAACGCCGGAATTACCAACGCTTCCCCGGCAGGTCGTATCAGCGTCTCCGCCAGGGCCGCGTAAGCGGTCGCCAAAAGAAAGTGGTTCTCGCACTTGTCGAGATAACGGAGGGTGCGACCGTCGGCGCTTCGTTCCTGACGAGCGCCGGCGAGGAGATGACGCTCGTAGAGATCGAGAACAGTGCGGGTTTCGTCCGTGGGCGTGGGGAGAAGAAAGCGAGGACGTGTCAGAAGCTGTGCCGTGCCGTCGGCGTTTTCCCGCAAGCGCGGACTCGTCTCGTTCGGCGGCAACAATTCCGTGATGACGCGCTGAATGGTCTCGTCTCGATGCGCGGCAAGGAGCGGATAGATGCGTCCGCTTTGGGTGCGGGCTACTTTATGGCGAAGCCCCTGCCCTTCCCGTTGCGTGAATTCGACGGGAACACAGCGAACGTTCCGCCATTTTTCTGAAGCGGCATGCCATTGCAAGGTAGCCGTCGACCTCCGGGCGGCGGTGTCTTCCGATCCGTCGCCCGGAGGTCGACGGCTACCACTGAAAAAGATATTGCATGAAGGATCGATTGAAGACGGAACGTTGTCTTCATCCAAATCATTCAAAATAAAAGCCAGGTCACGCGAAAGATCGCGCAACGGGCCGGCATCAACGCAGAGAACACTCAGTCCCAATACCCGAAACAGTTCGAGTATTCGCACCCGCACCCGCTCAGCGGCGATGGGTTCAATCCAAAGGAGGCGCGCCTGAGTTTGATCGACTTCGCGGGCGACGAACCAGCATTGATCGCCCATGTCGAGGCCGGCGAAACGAAGCGAGGAGGGTGATGGGGCTAATGGGGCGGATAGGTCGGATGAAAGGCGATAATTGTCGCGGGCGGTTTGGAGATCGTGGGGAGTTAAGGTTTGCGTCGTTGATTTTGGGAGAGCGAGACGGTCGGTGCAGAAAACGGTCATCTGGTCGGGATCGCGAATGGCGAGTTGCCAGGCGGCCACGATTTGCGACAGGTCAATATCCGGAATCAGCAATTGCGAAATCCGGTAACTCCAGCGCCGCTGGGCCTCCCGCTCCGGTGCCTGCGCGTGCCACACCGGATGTTCCCGATCCAGCTCCGTTCCACACTCCGGGCACGCCAGCACAAACCTCTGGCCCGGCGCATAAGCAATCGGTAGTTCAGAGGTAGCCGTCGCACTCCGTGCGACGGTGCCTTCCTCCTCCTCG
>Ga0207703_10001814_pt1 | contig 19035 bp, 21 predicted proteins | sample KBSSwiS12_FD_184304 | JGI IMG/M metagenome (GOLD analysis project Ga0207703, IMG submission 184304) | Switchgrass rhizosphere microbial communities from Kellogg Biological Station, Michigan, USA - KBS Switchgrass S1-2 (SPAdes) (version 2) | ecosystem: Host-associated > Plants > Roots >...
CAAGTTCCGCGACATCGACCGCCGGCTCGCAGATATCGAGATGATGTACACCAGCCGCAACAGCCGCCTTGCCGACGAGATCGACAGCCTGCGCTGATATCCGGCTCGAACAGGGAAGTTATGAGATGGACAACCTCGGTATCCTGATCCCGCTAACGGCAGTGGCGATGAGCCCCGTCGCCTGGGTCGCCACCACCTGGATCCGCGCGAAGCACGGCTATCCGCTGGAGGACGAGAAGGGCAATCCGGTCAGCCGCAACGATCCTGACGCCAAGCGCACGATCGAATTGCTGACCAACGAGAATGAACGCCAGGCGGGGCAGATCAGCCGGCTGGAGGAGCGGATCGCAGTGCTCGAACGGATCGCCACCGATCCCGCCGAGCGCACCGCCCGCGAAATCGACGCGCTGCGCTGAGCGCCGCGTCAAAGGAGGAAATGATGCATAGCGACCAGTTATTCGTTCTCACCATCATCGCGCTTGCCATCATGGGCGGTGTCGCGAAGATGTGGGTCAAGGCGCAACACGGCTACCCCCTCGAGGACCGGAACAGCCGCCGCAACCGTCGCCGCAACGGCCTTTTCGATGACGCTGGCCCGGAGGCCGACCGCAAGATCCACCTGCTCTCCGCCGAGAATGAGCGGCTGGTAGGCCAGGTTTCCCGCCTCGAGGAGCGGATCGCCGTCCTCGAACGCATCGCCACCGACCCCGCCGAGCGCACCGCTCGCGAGATCGACGCCCTTCGCTGAGGATCGACCGATGAACGAACATCTGATCATGGAACTGATGAAGCCGGTATCAGCGCTGACGCTGGTCGCGATCGGCGCATGGTTGGTCGTCACCTGGATGAAAGTTCGCCACGGTTATCCGCTCACCGACGGTAGCGGGAAGACGCTGTACCCCAATTCGGGTGAGGAAACGGTCGAGCGAGTCCGTCTGCTCACCCAGGAGAACAGTCAACTCCGTGCCGAACTCGGTTCAGTGAAGGACCGGCTCACCAATATCGAACGCATCGTCACTGACGGCGCGCACAGCCTGGATCGCGAGATCGAACAGCTGCGCCTGAAGGCAAACTGAGGAATTTACCATGGGCTTCCAGTTCGTACTTCTCATCCCGATCCTCGGCATCTCGGTCGGTCTTGTTGCAGTCATTGGCGGCGTGTTCGTCAAGCCGTGGCTCGCCCATCGCGAGAGGCAGATGGAGCTGGAGGCGAAGATGATCGCCGAGAAAGCGGCACAATATGCCACCCAGACCAGCAGCCTCGAACAAAGGGTTCGCGTCCTGGAGCGCATCGTCACTGACCGCGGCATCGATGTCGCCGACGAGATCGAGAAGCTCCGCGACCAGCCCCCACTCAACTGAATTCGTCTCAACTGAACTCAACTTTTTTCCGACAAGGACTGTAACATGCTTATCTTCATGGGAATTCTGGCGCTCTTCACCGCCGGCGGCGTGTACCTCACCGAGCGGGTGGACCGCCCCCGCCGCCGCCTCGAGCGTGAGGCCGGCCAACCGCGCTGAGGCCCGGCTCGATTTCAGGACAAAGGGAATAACCATATGAACGTCTTCGAAATGATCGCTGTTGTGACCGTCGTCGGTACGATCGGCAGCGTTCTGCGGGCGCGCTACGGCGTAGTGCGGGACAGGCACGGCAATGAGATGCCGCTGCGCGACGACGCGGCCCAGGCCGAGAACGAGCGGCTGCGCGAAGAACTTCGGGCCATGAAGGAACGCCTTGCGGTCCTGGAGCGGCTCGCGACCGACAACAATGACAGCGGCGCACGCCTCGATCGCGAGATCGAGAAACTGCGCGACCGCACGTGACCCAAGGAGCAGAGATCATGACCGATCCAAACTTCTACATCACCATGGCAACCGCCGGACTTGCGGGACTGGGGATGATGACCTTTGCCGCCCTCACCGGGTGGCGCGGCTGGCTGGCGCTCAAGCACCAGGAGCTGAATCACGCGAACGGCGATCTTCACCAGGAGCGCAATCTCCCCAACGCCAGCGCGCGTATCGAGATCGCCGACCTCAAGGAGCGGATCCGCAAGCTGGAAGCCATCGCGGCCGGGGTGGACCTCTAGGGCCCACCCGGCTAGCTGGCGGCATGCCCAGCCTTTCAGACCTGCAAGACGAATACAGCTTCCTCGACGCCGATGATCGATACCGCCTGTTGATCGATCTCGGCCGCGACCTCGAAGAAATGCCCGAAGCGCTGAAGACCGATACGACCCTGGTGCGCGGCTGCTCCGCTTCGGTCTGGGTCTATCCCATGGTTGCCGCCGACGGCACGCTTCATTTCCTGGCGGATTCCAATGCCGCGATCACCAAGGGCATCATCGCCCTGGTGTTGCTGACGGTACAGGACCAGACGCCCGCCGCGATCCTGACCACCGATATCGAAGGAGCGCTCGCGCCGTTCGATCTCAAGAACCAGCTGAGCTCGAACCGGACCCAGGGGATTCCCAACATGATCGCGCTGATCCGGGCGACTGCGGCGCGATACGCCTGACTTCTACGTCCGCACTGAAAAATAGGGACGCCTCTGGCCCTTCTTCCCCCCTCCCGCTTGCGGGAGGGGCCGGGGGTGGGCTCCCGGCCAATTAAAAGTGATGCCGTCAAAGGAGAGCGCGAGCCCACCCCCTACCCCCTCCCGCAAGCGGGAGGGGGAGGATTGAAGGCGCCGTCAGTCCCTTATCTCAAATGCAGCATGCTCAGAGCGCCTCGGGCAACCCAAGCCCTACCGCCACCGCATCAAGATCAGCGCCCGCCTTCACCAGCGCCCATTCACCTGGCGCCTTGCCGTTGATCACCGTCACCGCCCCGCGGGGACACACGCCGAGGCATTTCACCTCGACGATGCCGAGCCTGGCCTTGCGGCCCGTCTTCACATCGAGATGCTTGCGCAGCGCCTTGGCAAGCGGTGTCCGGCCCTTTGGCCCGAACCCGCCGCCCAGTCTTTTCGAGCATTTCCTGCAGACGAGCAGCGTGTTCGACCAGTCCGAGCGGACCGATTTCAAACGGCGGGTTTCCATTGCCGCGCATCCTCGGCGGCCTTGAGCACATCATAGGCTGCCTGGATCGCCTGGAAGCGCGCCGCCGCTTCCTTGTCGCCGGGACGGACATCGGGGTGGTTCGATTTGGCCAGCCGGCGCCAGGCAGTGCGCACTGCCTCGAAATCCGCATCGACCTCGAGCTCGAGCAATTCGAGCGCCCGCATCTCGTCGCGCGAGCGGCTGCCGTCGCCCGGGCCGGCCCAGCCATGATGCCGGGACTCGGTATAGCCATCGGCGGTGCGGGTTTCAGCCGCCTCGCGCTCGGCGGCCTCTTCCGCGGTCAGGCCTTCGAAGTAATTCCAGCCGCGATTATACTCGCCGGCATGGGTCACGCAGAAATACCAGCGCTCCGGGCTGTTGGGCGATTTCGGCGCCGGGCAATTGCCTGGTTCGTTGCAGCCATGCCGATCGCACAGCCGCACGGTGGTCGCCTCGCTGCTCGAGCCATAGCCGCGCCAGCGAGGAAAACCCCAGTCGACCGATCGGGAAGATGAACGCGCCATAGGCCCTCGACATAGGTCCCCAAGCGAAGGACGCAACTGGAAGAATGGCGAATTTGTCCGGACGCGTCGTTAAAATCCAGATTGATGAAGACTGGGCAGTCCGAACCTGACCCCTTGAATGCTCGATCCGCAGCCAAGCGAGCCGTCAGGCCGATAGGTCTTGGCGTAGCGGGCGCCGGCTACCGTGCTGACCCCGGCTTCGGTGAAGACGAAGGGTGGATAGCTGAGGATGGCGCGGGTGTTCACTACCTTGCCGTCGGCGGAGACATCGAACTGAGTCCTGGTCCACCCCTCGAAGCCCCAGCTCATGGCTTCCTCCGGATAGATTCCGCCGGCGCCCAGCAAGCGCGGTGGCGAATCGATCAATGCGCATTGATTGGCCGCCAGGCCGGATTCCTCGAACGCAGCCCGTGCCGCAGCTGCGTCACCTGCCTGCTGATCGAGGGACGCCAGCCGGACAAGCGCGACCACCCGCATTGGATCGTTCTTCGCCAGGCCAGGCTCGTCGGCGACCTGACGAAGGAGTTCGCGAGTGCGCGAGCCGTGCTGATTGGCATCCGCAATGAACAGACGCAGCGCCGAACGAGCCTTCGGATCATTGGCGTAGGGCGCCTGGCTCAGTAGCGGCATCACGTCCTTGACGAAGCCATTGCCCCGCCAACCCTCGCTCCGGGCGGTGCCGCGCATGGTCAGATCGAGGACGAGACGCGGCAGCGGCGGAACGCCATTGGCATCAGCGATCGCGAGCGCGCGACTGGCCAGCCTATTCTTCTCCTCACGGGGCAGGACGCCATTTTCCAGCAGTCGATACAGGACGGGCAGCAATGCGGCGGACTGCGCGCCCTCCTTCGCCTCGACCGCGGCAAGCGCGGCGCGCTGCCCAGGCAGCGCAATCGCATCCGACAGGCCATTGGTCGGGGGCGCCGCCAGCGTCTTGCCGTCCAGCCAGGCCTCGAAATTGGCATTCAGCAGGTTCGTGACCGACGGCCGTTCGAAAGCGCTCGAGCAGCGCATTTCGACCCGGATATTGTAGCGGAAGAATAGCGGCAGGTTCTTGACCTGTTCAGGCGTCCAGGACCAGCCGAGCGCGGAGCGCGCGAATTCGAGGGCAACCTTGCCGCCGCCGGCCGCGTAGATCGGCTGGCTCGAAATAACCGAGCCGTCATTGCCGATGCTGAACTCGATCACGGCCATGTCTTCAGGCTTGAGCCCGGCCTCGCCGCCGCAATCGGGCGGCGTCATCTGCAGGGCCGGGTCGAATGAGCCGGTAGGCAGGCGGCCGGCACCGGTCATGGCCATGTAACGCCGCGCCTCTTCCCCCTTCCCCGCCAACAGCGCAGCGATCGCGGTATCCGACCGCGCCGAAACGTCGCGGAGATCCGTCTTGTCGGTAAGGCCGCCGAGCAGTTTCACTGCCTCGGCGGATTTCGCACGTGCCCCCTCGAAATCGCGCTGGTTGAGCAGCAACAGGCCCTCACGCCGCGCGAATTCCGCTGAGACAACCGGCTCGACCTTGACCCTCGCGAGCAGGGCCTTGGCCTCGGCAACCGCGTTCTGGGCAGCCGCCGGATCGACGAAGGTGGCGGTTTCGATCTCCCGGAGAAGGGCGACTGCCTTGTCGGTATCGTTATCGGCAATGGCCGCCGCCTCGCGATATTCAGAGGCGGCGCTCGCATAATCAAGCGCGCTGTGGGCGACGCGGCCAAGGTTCATATGAGCGAGATACCGATCCTCGTCGAGGGTGGTGTCCTTGGCCGGAAATGCCGCCAGGCCGGCGCGCGCCGCCGCGACAGCCTCGTCCTTGCGCTCGAGCGCCATCAGCACGGCGCTCTTTCGTACCAGCACGATCGCGCGGCTGCGCGGGTTGCTCGTGCGATGTTCGAGCGCCTCCCATGCCTTGAGCGCAGCCGCCTTGTCGGTGCCCGCATCGAGCGCGGCGGCCGCCTCGAAATCCTGCTGGACAGTGGTCGTCGCGGTCTGCCCGGACAGCGGCGACGCGATAGCCATTCCGACTGCGATGGCAAGGCCCGCCCGAAACTGGATGTGCATGATTCCCCCCCTTTTTCAAGGTTATGTGACGGAAATACTGCACAGTAAAGATGGTGAGCGGAAAGGCGCCAGAGGGTCTGTAAGCCGGGTTCTGTCCATCCCTCGAAAGGGAATAGGCGACCATTCCTCTAGGCCCGTATTCGCATACGAGCTCAAGCAACCAACCCGGGCGACGAGCTGAAACGAAGCCCATATGCCGCCCCTATTCGGTCTTGCTCCCGGTGGGGTTTGCCGTGCCGCTCCTGTTACCAGTCGCGCGGTGCGCTCTTGCCGCACCCTTTCACCGTGGCGGGGCCGAAGCCTTCGCCGTCTGCTCTCTGTGGCACTTTCCCTGGGGTCACCCCCGCCGGGCGTTACCCGGCACCGTCGTTTCGCGGAGCCCGGACTTTCCTCGGCGCACTTGCATGCGACGCGGCCGCCCGACCCTCTGGCCCGGTCTCCTTAGCCGGAGTTCGCGGGCGGCGGTAGCCCGTCTCTTCGTCATGGCGCTCGGTCGGGCGGATTATGCTGCTCGACGAAATCGACCGCCGCCTGCAACATCGCGAGGCGAGTCGCGCTTTTGGAAAGCCAGTGATCTTCCCCCGGCAGGGTGACGAACTCGACCGGCTTGCCAGCCCGTTTCAGGGCGCGCGCCATCGCCTCGCTCTGTTCGTAGTTTACCACGGTATCGTCCTTGCCGTGGATCAGCAGGATTGGCGCGTCGGCGCTGTCCGAGAACCGGATCGGCGATACGTCCCTGAGCGCCCGGCCGGAGCCGATCTCCGCCTTGAGATTGCGGATCAACGCCGGATCGCTGTCACTTTCCTTGACATCGGTAGCGTACATCTTCTCGAGGTCGCTGACCCCGGCGACGGCGACCGCGCACCGATAAAGGCCATGCTGCAGCGTCACACCGGCGAGCGCCGCATAGCCCCCATAGCTTGCGCCCATGATGCAGGCACGCTTCGGATCGACCAGGCCCTGGCGCGCCAGCTCCGCCAGGCCATCGGAGATATCAGTCTGCATCTTGCGGCCCCATTCGCCATTCCCGGCTTTCTGGAACGCGGCACCTGAGCCGGTCGAGCCGCGGAAATTGGGCTGGAATACCGCATAGCCCCGCGCGGCAAAGGCCTGTGCCCACCAGTCGAAGCCTGGGTAATCGCGTGCCGACGGACCACCATGCGGAAGGACGACGATCGGAAGGCCCGCCGGCTTGCGGCCAGGCGGGAGCGTCAATACGCCCGCCATCTCCAGGCCGTCAGCCGCCTTGTATTTGACCATCCGCATCGGCCCGACATTGTCCAGCGCACCCGGATAGGAAACGCCCAACGGCTTCGCCGAGCCTGTCTTGGTATCAACGCGCCACCAGGTCTGCGGATCGCCGACGCCCTCGGTCTGGACGATCAGGTGCGTGAAATCGGCGCTGAAATCGATCAAGCTGACGCTCAGGCCGGGAAAGGCACGCCGGACACCGGCCATGGTTTTTTCCTGCACGCCATCGTAGAAATGGTCCTCGGGGATGTCGCCATCCTTAACATAGCCGATCAGCTTTCCGCTTCGTGCATCAATGTGAGAATGGCCGATCTCCACATCCTGGAGAATTTCGGTCGATGCGCCGCCAGCGGAGGGGATTTCCAACCAGTGGCCCTCGCCTGTCGTGTCGTCCGTGACACTATAGAGAATCGTGTCGGGCGTGTGACCCAGGCTGATCAGGTCGACGCCGCCCAGCGTGCTTTGCCCCGAGACGATCGTCTTGCGATCGCTGTTGGCGAGCCACCAGCGTTTCGATACCGGGCTGAAATCAAGCGTGGCGGCAACCTTGCCGTCGGGCCCGAGCAGCCAGCTGTGATAGGTCGCTTCGGGGCCATGCCGCGCGATCCTCGTCTCCTTGCCGGTCTGCAGATCGACTTCGTAGAGGTCGGGATTGACGCTGAGCAGCTCGGGGTCGTTGCCGCGCCCGGAATCGACCAGCGTTATCCCGCCGAAATAGCCGTACCAATGCCCATCGCGCTGGAGGACCCCATAAAAGCCACGGACTCCACCAGTGATAAGCGGGTTCTTTCCGAATACAGCCCATGGCTTCCCGCCCTGCAGCGGCACGACAAGCATGGATGAAAACTCGGCCTTCTCGGCAACAAAGGCCATGCCGAGCTTCAGCGTCTGACTATAGTCAATCAGCACGCTCTCATCGCCTGCCCAGCTGATGTAGCGCAGTTTCAGCGCACCGATCGGTACGGTGAGGATCGCGTGTGCGTCCTTGTCGAGCACGATCAGCCGCCTGACATCGTCGATGACACCGATGACCGCGACATGGTCACCCGAGGGCGATATCGCCACCTTCTCTATGCCGGGGAGATTGCCGTAAACCGATAGGGGCGGCGCCGCGGCATAAGCGCCTGCGCCGCAAAACAAAGTGGCGGCCAGTATGCACAGCCCGAGAGCCCTTCGCAGCGATGTCATCATGCCCTCCCCCCAAAGGAATCGCGATCCCCGAATCGCTCCCGGCCGCGCCGGATTTCCCGAGCACCGTCATAGACCGGCTTCGAGCCATGCCAAAGGCAAAGGCCAGCGGCACCATGCCGCGACAGGATCAGTCGTCGCCCTGCGGCTTCGGCAGGAGCAGGGCCAACAGGATCGAGCGACACTCGCCATCGATCTCCCCATCGAGCAATTCCGGCCGGAAGCGCCGCTGGAAGGCGACCACCGCGGCAAGCTTGTCCGAGACATCATAGCCGAAACGTTCGAGCGCGATCAGGAAGCCCGCATCGGTCCACATCGGGTCCATCAAATTCCGGGTCGGGCGCGGCAATGCGAGGCGGACCTTGGCAAGCCGGTGCCAGGGGAAAAGCTCGCCCGGATCCTTCTTGCGCGCCGGCGCGATGTCGGAATGGCCGACGACATTGCCGCGCGTGATGCCATAACGCCGCTTGATCTCGGAAACGAGCGGTACCAGCGCGTCGATCTGCTCCTCGGGGAACGGATGATAGCCGAGCTCATGGCCGGGATTGACGATCTCGATGCCGATGCTCGCGCTGTTGACATCGGCGATACCGCGCCAGCGGGACTTGCCCGCGTGCCAGGCGCGCTTGTCCTCGGCGACCATGCGCAGGATCGTCCCATCCTCAGCGACCAGATAATGGGCGGAAACCTTGGCTTCCGGGTCTCGCAACCGGTCGATCGCGGACTGCGCGTCGTGCATGCCGGTATAATGCAGGACGATCATGGAGACCCCCAGGGTACGATCGTCGAAATTGGGTGACGGCGTCTCGATGATCGTCATGACCTCTCCCTCGCGCGTTCGCGCTGGGTCTGCTTAAGCACGGTCCGCGGCGTTTCGGAATAGCGGTGTCGATTAGTCGACTACTTCACCGCGGAGAAGGCCGGCTGCGTCGCGCCGACCGGCTCGTACAGCCCGCGATAGCGTGGGCTTGGGCGGAATGCTTCGGTCTGGCCGATCACCGTTTCCCCAGCGCCGAGCACGAGCAGCGCGCCCGGCCGCGCCACTTCGGCGAGGCGGTCCAGCACAAGGCGCCGCAGTGCCGGCGAAAGATAGAGCAGCACGTTGCGGCACAGGATGACATCGAAACGCCCGATCGGCAGCGGATCGGCAACGAGGTTCATTTTGCGGAACGAAATCTGGCGGACCAGTTCGGACTTCGCGACCCAGTCGTTACCGACCGTGTCGAACCAGCGCATCATGCGGCGCACCGGCAGGCCGCGCTGGATCTCGAACTGCGAATAACGCCCCGAGCGGGCGCGGCCGAGCGCTGTCTCGGAGACGTCGGTCGCGACGATCTCGGGCGAAACCGCCTTGGTCTTCTCGTCGCGTTCCGTGAACAGCATCGCCAGAGACAGCGGCTCCTGGCCGATCGAACACCCTGCCGACCAGATCCGTATCCGGCGGTTCAGGTTTTCGCGGCGCATCTGGTCGACGGCTTCGGCGATCGTCTCGAGCACCGCGGCATCGCGGAAGAACGAGCTTTCGCCATTGAGCAGCGAATCGACGACCTGATCGGCAAGATCGGGCTTGCGGAGAATCTGGCCGACAAGTTCGTCGAGCGTCTCGAGGCCATGTTCACGGATCAGCGGCTTCAGCGCGGTTTCGATCCGCCATTCGCGGTTTGCAGCGATCTGCTGGCCGGTGCGGGATTCGAGAAGAGCGGCGAGAACGTTGAGCGCACCCTTGGGCCGGGCGAAAGGGGGTGGTGTCATCATCATGGTCGTTTACGCCGCGCGATCAATCGGCCGATCTCGGCCGGCGGCATGATCGCACAGGCAATGCCGTTGGCCGCGACCGCGCCGGGCATGCCCCACACGACTGAACTCATCTGGTCCTGGACCACGACGCTGCCGCCGCGATCGACGATCCGCTGCGCGCCTTCGCTACCGTCGCGCCCCATGCCGCTCAGCACGATGGCGAGCGCACGTGAGCCATAGACCATGGCGAGGCTTTCGAACATTGGATCGACCGAGGGAGTGCAGCCGCTTTTGGCGATCTCGGTCGTAAGTCGAATGGCGGCACCGTCACCGCTGCCGACAACGCGCATATGCGCAGTGCCCGGCGCAATGATCACCCGGCCGGGGCGGATGCGCATATGGTCGGTCGCGACCTCGCACGGACGGCCGGCGAGCACCGCCACCTGGGCGGCGAAATAGGGCATGAAGCTGTCGGGCAAATGCTGGGTGATCAGGATCGGCTGCTCGAAGCTTTCCGGGATTTCGCGGAGCAGCAGGCTGAGCGCGTGAATGCCACCGGTGGACGCGCCGATCGCGACGATGTCGAAGCTGCCCGGGAGCCGCTCGGTCGAGGCCTGGGACGCAATCGGCCGGGAGATCGGCAGCACGGCCGGTGCGACCGGCGCCGATTCGAACAGCCGGGTCAGCTTCTCTTCGAGAACCGAGGCAAATCGCCCGGCGAAATCCCCGATCTCGGGTTTCTCGAGCGTGTCAGCGGCGCCGAGCGCCAGTGCCGAAACCGTCGCCGCGGCGCCATCGCCAACGCTCGAGGAGACGATCAGCACCTTCGCACCGGCGCCGGCCGCGATCAGGGCGGGCAGCGCGGTGAGGCCGTCGACTCCTGGCATCAGGATATCGAGCAGGATGCCGTCGACCTGATTGTCGATCAGAAAGGCGAGCGCCGCCTTGGCGTGCGGCACCGCGCCCGCGACGATGAACTTGCCGCTTAGCGCGATCGCGCGAGAGAGCACCGCCCGAGCGACGACGGAGTCGTCGACGATCAGGATGCGCGGCCGCGCACGATTCTCCGCGAATCGCGTTGTCTTATGGGTGCTGCGGGATGGCATGGCTGGCCTTTTCAGGCCATGCCGACGATCTGAAGCTTGCTCTCGAGCGTCTCGCGATCGAACGGCTTCATGACATATTCGTCGGCCCCCGCCTCGATCGCCGCGCGGATATGGGCGATGCCATTCTCAGTAGTACAGAACACGACCTTGGGTCGCTGTGTCACGGCGCTGTCCTTCAGCGCGCGCAGGAACTCCATGCCCGTCATCACCGGCATGTTCCAGTCGAGCAGGACGACGTCGGGCGCCGAGGCGAGGCAGCTTTCCAGCGCCTCGCGGCCATCACCGGCCTCACTCACCTGGAAATTAAGCGTCTCCAGGATGTGCCGCGCCACCTTCCGGATCACCTTCGAATCATCCACAACGAGGCACGTTTTCATCTAATCACACCCTGTTCCCACCCCTTGAGGCTTTGGTTTGCCCGAAATACGTAAGCTTCGGGTTAATCGCTGAATACGTGGTTCCCTCAAGCCGCCATCGCGGTCAGGCCCGGCACCAGCGCGCGCAGATCAATCGTGAGAATCGGTTCGCCGTTGCGCTCGACAAGCCCGCATCCGGTTGCACGCCAGCCGGCATCGAGCGCGATGCCAGGCGAGAGCGGCAGCAATTCGAACGGCGCGACATCCTCGAGCGAATCGACCATGATCGCATAATGGTGCCCCTCGACATGCGTGATGATGGCACGCGTCGCCCGGGTTTCAGCGGCCGGCAGTCCGAGCGCGGCGCGGGTGTCGATCACCGTCACGACGCGGCTGCGCAGCGCGGCCAGCCCTCGCACCTGGCGCCCGGCGCCGGGCACCGGCACCACCGTGCCGATATCGACCACGGATTCGACCTGGCCCGATTCGATCGCAACCGCGCGGCCGGCGATATGGGCGATGAGAAAGAGTTGCGGCATCAGCGGCCTCCTGCCGAAACCGCGAGCGCTGCGAGCAGCCCGTCCCGGTCATAACGATAGACTGACGCCTCCCGCGCGTCTGCGGCGGCGGCATCGTGGCGGAGGCGCACGACCGGCGCACCGCCCTTTTTCGCCACTGTTGTGTCGCTGTTCATCGTCAGGATGACAGCGGCGGTCTCGTCCGCCTTCAGCTTGGTCGCGACGCGGTAGCCCGCGCCTTCGAGGACCGGCTTCAGAAAGGTCTTCATCCAGGCCGTATCGGCCCCCTCGATCAGGCAGACCGGCGGCTTCTCGTCGGACCGTGTGGCGCCGTGCGTCGCGAACAGCCAATAGAGATCGAGCAGTTCGACCTGCTCGCCCTCGAGCGACACCACGCCCGCGATCGGGCCGACCTCGCGCGCCGGTGCGATCGAGTCTGGCAAGGTGACGATGTCGAGCGCCTCGGCAATGGCATAGCCGATCTCCGCCGCACCGTCGCGCAGGCGCAGCACAGACAGCGTCTGCCGCCCGGTCCATTCGCCCTGCACCACCAGCGGGATGATCCCGTTTTCGGCGGAAAGCCGAAGCCGGCCGGCCGAGAATTTGATCGAGTCGACCGCGATCGGCTCGATGCGGTCGATAATCGCGAGCGGCACCAGTCGGCGTACGCCGTCGAGATCGTCGAACAGCAGCGCCGAGACACGCTGCGCTTCCGCCTCGACCACCGCATCATCGATCGCAATTTCACGGCCGAACTGCAGGCCGGCCATCGCCGCGATACCGGCACAATCGAGCAACAGCATCGGCAGGCCGCTATCGGGCAGCGTCTGCCCGGCATAAATGCCGGTCACCATCACCGCGGGCGCAGCCGGCTTGATCACCAGTTCCTCATGATCGAGCACTGAGGGAACCGCGAGCGCATAGCTGCCGCCGGGCACGCCGACGATCACCAGCATCCGCGCCTGTTCCTCTTCACGGTCGAAGCCGAGCATCGTGCCCAGATCGACCAGCGGCATGCGGCGATCGCGCACTGTCGCCATCGCCGTATCGCCGAGCATGTCGATACGGATGGCATCGCCGCCGACTCGAACGATCTCCTCGATCACCTGGCGCGAAATCGCGAAACGCTGGCCGCCGACACCGACGCCGATCGTCGCGATGATCGAAAGCGTGAGCGGTACATGGATCGCGATCCGCAGGCCCTTGCCGGGCGTATTGGATAGTTCGATCCGGCCGCCGATCTGTTCGACATTGGCACGGACCACATCCATGCCGACGCCGCGCCCGGAAATCGCGGTGACGCTGTCCTTGGTGGAAACCCCCGCCTCGAAAATCAGTTCGAGCTTCGCCTTCTCGCTCAGCGCGCGCAGCTCGCTCTCGGTACGGTTGCCCTGGGCGACCATCGCAGCGATCAGCCGCTCGGTATCGATTCCACGCCCGTCATCGCTGATCTCGATGATGATCTGGTTGCCCGATTGCCGTGCCGCGACGGAAAGCCGGCCATTTTCGCGCTTGCCGGCCGCGCGGCGCTCGGCCGGGGCCTCGATGCCATGGTCGATCGAGTTGCGGACGATATGGACGAGCGGATCGCGCATCATCTCGATCATCTCGCGATCGAGTTCGACGTCGCTGCCCTCCATATGGAGCATCACCGTCTTGCCGAGCTCGGCACCGGTATCACGCACCATCCGCGGCAGGGCCGAGAACAGCGCGTCGATCTTCTGCATGCGGGTGCGGGTCACGGTGTCGCGCATCTCCGCGACCGTCAGCGACAGGCGTTCGAGCGCTGCCTCGACACTGGGATCGGCACCCTCGTCGCGCAGCCGCCGCGCCAGCTCGTTGCGGGCGAGCACCATGTCGGACATGCCGCTCATCATGCGGTCGAGCAGGTCGACATTAAGCCGCACGCTGCGGGTCGGGTTGCGCAACGGCACCTGCACCGGCGCCTGCGCGACGACCACGGCACCCTCGTCGAGCGCGGCGATCAGCTGATCCTCGCCTGCGTCGTCCAGGGAGGTGCCGCTGTCGATTGCCTCGACGATCACGCCGATGCGGTCGACGATCGCCAGCACCGCATTGACCATCCTGGTATCAGGCAGGCGCGTGCCGGACCGTACCGCGTCGAGCACATCCTCGGCAGCATGGCTGAGGCGCGCGAGTCGCGGCAGGTCGAGAAAGCCGCAGCTTCCTTTGACCGTATGGACAAAGCGGAAGATGGCATCGAGCCGTTCGCGATCGTCCGGCGCGGCTTCCCACGCAATGATCTCGCCCGAGAGCGCTTCGAGCGTCTCGCGTGTCTCGGCGATGAATTCCTGAAGAAGATCGTCCATGTGCCCCCGCGGAGTAGGCGAGAACCTTGGACGGGAACGGGTTAAGGGGGAGTTTACCCGGCCAAATTCTTTAACCCCTCTCCTTCAAGCCAGGGCAATCGCCAATGATGTCACGCGCGCGGTGCGAGGAGGTTCGAGTAGAAGTTCGCGCAGAGGCGCAGAGTCGGACGGAATCGATCGAATGAAACGAGCATCGCAGAGCGGATATCCACATCTCTGCGCCTCCGCGCCTCTGCGCGAACCATCTCTTCCCGTTCCCGAGCCCGAAACAATCGCAGCGTCCGCATCCGCCACTACCCTGCCTGGACGGGAGGTTTTCACCCGGCGCGGAAAGTCGCACCAAAAAGCAACACCGTCTCCTCGGGGTCGGAAACCTGCACCGTGCCGCCACCCTCGGCGACCAGCGAATGCACCAGATAGGCGGCCGCGGCGCGCGGCGTGATCAGCGCATCGCCCTGCGCGCCGAGCAAGGCGGTCCGCAATTCGGGATCGAGCACGATTCTGGGCCCGTCGGCGCGCACCACGATCTCGACCTGCCCGTCGACGGCTTCGGCGCCGACATCGAGCTGCCCGCCGCGAATCAGGGCGTCGCCCGCGATCAGCGAGAGGTTGAGCAGCACCTTGATCGCCGCCTTGGGCAAGGTCGCATCCTCGACAAGCCAGCCGAGATTGACCTTGTGATTGTCGCCGAACAGTCCCTCGATCGCCGCCCGCGCCTCGCGAGAATCGACCGTCTCGCCGAATCCGCCGGCCGCGCCAAAGGCGAGCCGGAAGAATTTGAGCTTGTTGGCGGACGCCTTGGCGCTCTCGCTCAGCAGTTCGAGGCACCGCGCGCGCATTTCCGGGTCATGCTCGTCAGCGAGCAATTCCAGCCCGTTATTGAGCGCCCCGACCGGGCTCAGCAGGTCGTGGCAGAGGCGGGAGCATAACAGGCTCGCGAAATCGACCGCGCTGATGGTCATGGATTGGATACGCTCCGGACAATTGACTGTCGCTCTTCTGGCGCTGTGGGGCCCGGCGCGCAAGGTGCGGCGATTTTTAGCTCGCGCGCCTAATGCCTGATCACCTGTTAAGCCTGACGAATTGCCCCCGCCCCGCAACCCCTCTAGCGTGGCCCAAAAATAGGGGTCGTGCCTTTTCTCCCGGGGGAAACCGCATGAGCAATCCATTCAGCCGCTTCGAGGCTGCCGTCCTGAAGGCGCTCACCGAGGCATTGTTCCACAATATCGACATGGCGATCACGCCCGATCAAGTCGTCGACAATATCCAGCGCCAGTTCGCGCAGTTCCATGGCGACAAGCCGCGCGAGATCGCGATGTCGCTCTGGATCCTCTGCGCGGTGCTCGGCGGCCCTGTCTTCCTGCTTGGCAACCCGGCCTGGCGCGCGCGCCGCGTGGCGGCGCGGCTCGAACGCTCGACCAACAATCTGGTGCAGGATCTCGCCAAGATTCGGGGCGTGATCTATGCCGGCTATTACGGCCATTGGCAGGGCGTCGACCAGGACGACAACCGCGACAACCCCGTCCTCGCCCAGATCGACTTCACGCTGCCCAAACACCGCGCCCGCGGCCCCGGCGAGGTGAAGATCGCGCTGTTCGAAGGCCGCGACCTCACCCATGAGGACCTCATCGGCAGCGACGCCGTCCCCGACAGCGCTGGCATTATCGTCATCGGATCTGGTGCCGGCGGCGCAGTCGCGGCGGCGACGCTCGCGGCGCAGGGCCATGACGTGCTGGTGATCGAGGCCGGCGCCCACCACCCGTCGAGCCGCCTCACCCATGAGGAATCGCGCATGACCGCGCGGCTCTTCGTCGATGGCGGCCTGCAGAACAGCCGCGACCATGACATCATCGTCTTCCAGGGCCGCTGCGTCGGCGGCTCGACCGTCATCAACAACGGCATCTGCCTGCGCGTGAAGAAGCCCGGCGCGATCCACCCGCAGGCCGACGATGTATTCGCCCGCTGGGCGGCACTCGGAGCTCCAGTGGACGAGGCGCGCTTTCTCCGCGCCTATGAGGCGGTCGAGACGCGGCTCGGCATCGCACCGATCGACCCCAAGAGCGGCCGCAACAACGGCACGCATTTGTTGCGCGGCTGGGCCGCCTATGCCGCCGCGACCGGCGATCCGCGCGATCTCGCCGCACCCGCCACCTGGTTCAGCAAGAATTACGGCCCCCAGAGCATCGGCGCCGACTGCGCTTATTGCGGCTATTGCAACACGGGCTGCCCTTACGGCCGCAAACAGGGCATGGCCCAGTCCTTCCTGCTCGACGCGCGCAAGCACAAGGCGCGCATCCTCCCCGAGGCAGAGGTGCGGCGCATCCGCTGGAAGCCCGAGCTCGACCAGGGCCGCCGCGTTGCCGAGGGCGTCGAGATCCTGATGGAAGACGGCCAGACCCATTTCATCCGCGCGGCCAAAGGCGTGGTCGTCGCCGCCGGTGCAATCGCGTCCAGCCGTCTTCTGGACAGGAGTGGGATCGAGGGCACCGGCTATGGCCTGTCGCTCAACGTCTCCTGCCCGGTCGTCGCCCTGATGCCCGAAGGCACGCCCGCCAGGGCCTGGGACGAGGACCAGATGGCGACCTATGTCGATCGCGGCGATTTCCTGCTCGAATCGCATTTCCAGCCGCCGATGAGCATGTCGACCCTGATGCCCGGCTGGTTCGGCGAGCATTTCCACCGCATGCGCAATTATGGCCGCCTCGCCTCGGCCGGCGTGCTGATCCCGGCCGATCGGTGCGGGCATCTGGCGGACGGCGGCCTCAGCTTCAAACTGCGCGACGATGTCGAGCTGCCCCTGCTGCGCCGCGCACTCGCGATCCTGACAAAGGTGCATTTCGCCGGGGGCGCGATCGAGGTCTTCCCGCCACTCGCTCGCGGCGGCACGCTGAGGCCGGGCGACGACATCGACCGCTTCTTCACCGAGACGATCCGCGAGCCCGACGATGTGACCCTGGCGAGCTCGCACCCCCAGGGCGGCAATGGCCGCAACGCAGATTCCGGCAACGGCGTGGTCGATCTCGATTGCCGCGTGCACGACACGAGCAACGTCCTCGTCACTGACGCGAGCACCTTCACCAGCTGCATCCGCGTCAACGCCCAGCTGACGACGATGGCGATGGCACATTATGCGACGGCGCAGGCGCCGTTTGGGGTAGGATGATTGGCGCGCTGGGATAATTCTGCCAAAACGAAACAGTGGCTCGTGCGAGAGAAGAAAGCCAAGCTCATCACGAAAGCAGGTGCGCCCAACACCCTCCTTCCCCTGCTGGCGACGATGTCGCCGCTGGATGAGGATTTTCCGGTGATCGAGGATTTCCAACCGGAACCGGTCGACCTTGACCAGCCTATCGACGACCCTGCCAACTCCGTAGCTATCCCCACCCAACGCTAAACACTTGCCCTCCAGCACCCCCATCCGCCATGCGCTTCGCATGACGTTTCAGGTAGACATGGGGACTGACGGCGCGGGCAAATCCGTCTGCGTCGATCTCGAAGAACTGCTCGCGACCCGGCTGCTCGTCCAGGGCAATTCGGGCTCCGGCAAATCGCACCTGCTGCGCCGCCTGCTCGAGCGCAGCGCCGGCCAGGTCCAGCAGATCGTGATCGATCCGGAGGGCGATTTCGTGACCCTCTCCGCTTACGGTCATATCGCGATCGAGGCGGTCGATTACTCAGTCGGCGAGATCACCCGCTTCGCCGGCCGCTGCCGCGAGCACCGCACCTCGGTCGTGCTCAGCCTCGAGGGCCTGGAAATGGAGGGCCAGATGCGCTGCGCCGCCGCCTTCATCAACGGCCTGTTCGATGCCCCGCGCGAGCATTGGTACCCGGCGCTCCTCGTCGTCGACGAAGCGCAGATCTTCGCGCCCGCAGCCGGCGCCGAGGTGAGCGAGGAGGTCCGCCGCGCCTCGCTCTCGGCGATGACCAACCTCATGTCGCGCGGCCGCAAGCGCGGGCTCGCCGGCATCATCGCCACCCAGCGCCTCGCCAAGCTCAGCAAGAACGTCGCCGCCGAAGCGAGCAACTTCCTGATGGGCCGCACCTTTCTCGACATCGACATGGCCCGTGCCGCCGATCTGCTCGGCATGGAGCGCCGCCAGGCCGAGGCGATCCGCGATCTCGCCCGCGGGACCTTTCTCGGCCTCGGCCCCGCCATCTCGCGCCGCCCGATCACGGTCAGAATCGGCGCGGTCGAAACCTCGGCGAGAAGCTCGAGCCCGGTACTCACGCCGCTGCCCGAGGCTCCCGCCGGCGACATGCGGCAATTGCTGCTCGATGGCCTGGAAGACGCCGCCGCCCCAGCCCCGCCCCCGCGCGAGGCGCCGAAACCCGCACCCGCCGCGCAGCTCCTTCGCGAGCTCGCCGAAACCCCGGTCCGCGAAACCGAGACAGGCCCCGAACACAGCCCTGAGGAGCTGGAGCAAGTCATCACCGAAGTGCTCCGCGCAATCGTCGCCGATCCCGACGCGGCGCACCGGACGGCAGCAGTGTTGTTCCAGGATTTCCAGGTCCGCTGCCGCATGGCCGGCGTAAAGCGCAGCCCGCTCGACCCGTCGGCCTTCGCCCGGCGGCTCGCGGCGGCGCGCGCGGGCATCTTCGACCGGCTCGACGAGGAATGGCAGCAGGCACTTGAGACGGCCGGCGACCTGCCCGACGACATGCTCGGCGCCTTCCTGCTGGTCGCCCGCGCCGCGCGCGAGGGCGAGCCCTGCCCCAGCGACGAACAGGTCGCCCGCACCTACGGCACGAGCTCGCTCGGCCGTGCGCGCCGGGTGATGAGCTATATCGAGGGACGCAACATCTTCGTGACTCGCGTGGATCTGGCGGGAAAGCGCTCGATCACGATTCCAGGGCTTGGATGGACGACGGCTGCGGCGGATATCGGCTAGCCCATTTTTCCTATCCCGGCGGGAGAGAGTGTTGGGTCGGCCATGCCCT
>Ga0207703_10001818_pt1 | contig 19025 bp, 22 predicted proteins | sample KBSSwiS12_FD_184304 | JGI IMG/M metagenome (GOLD analysis project Ga0207703, IMG submission 184304) | Switchgrass rhizosphere microbial communities from Kellogg Biological Station, Michigan, USA - KBS Switchgrass S1-2 (SPAdes) (version 2) | ecosystem: Host-associated > Plants > Roots >...
AAACTTTCCCAAAAGGCCGATCCGGGCCAGCGTCTGGATGACACCGAGGTTGAATGTCGCGCTGCGGATGCCGCCACCTGACAGACACAACGCTGACAGCTTGCCGTGCTCCGCCCCGAAGCCGTCAATAAATCCATAGATTTCCCGCAGATCCCGGGCCCGCTCGGCTTCCGTGGATTGATACGTTGCAGCAGGTTTGTCGCGCGACAGTTGCGGCCGCAGGCAGCCAACTTCCGCGATCAGGACTTCATTCAGAGTTTGTCGTTCGCCGAAAGGTTCCATGGCCGATAACAGTGCCCCCCCTTGGAGTCACTGTTATCGCACCGTAGTTCATCGCATGGCGGGAGCCTGTCTGGCTCCTAACGCGACAGCTCGCAGATCCAGTTGACCTCCCAACTCCGGCCGCCGTCGGTGGAAAACGCCTGCTCCATCTTCGCCGCGTGCGGCGAGATGTCAGTCCACTGATAGCGCACGATGATGGCCCGGCCCTTCCATTCCTCCTGGTCGAAGAACTCGCCCACCTTCCCCTTGAACTGTCCGACGACGGGGGGCAGGCCCAGGGTGCCCTTGTCCACATCGAGCAGGTAGATGCGCCATTGGCGGGACTCCGGGTCGTACAGGCGCAGGGTCTGGGCCTTCAGGTGCTGGCTCTTGTCGGCGCTCCACACCTCGAACTCCTCGAAGTTCGAATTGCTGTCGAGGAGCTTCTTGTGGTTCGAGATACCGTCGTACTCGATCCATTGGTTGGAGCCCACGAGGCGTTCGGGCAGGCGTCGCACGTGTGCCTTCCAGTCCCCGATGAGGAAATCGAAATCGTGGCTGCCATCGTGCATCGGGACAGTGCCTGCAAACAGGCTGGTGGACAGCATCGACAGGGTCAGTAAGGCCAGTCGCATCCGTTTCATATACCGCCTCCTCGCTCCCGGGTGGCCGCATCCTAAAAAAACGCCGGATGGCCCCACAGGGCCACTTCCGCAGTACAGTGCAGGCCAGTGACTTCGGGCCATGGAGCAAAGTGCGTGTATATCCCGCCGGCATTTCGAGAAGAACGTCCTGAGGTTCTGCGGGCATTTATCGAGCGGCACCCACTGGGTGCGCTGGTCTGCATGACGGCGGAAGGACTGACGGCCAATCACATCCCCATGATCTGCGCGAGTCGCCCTGATGGCATGCGGGTTCTACGAGGTCACGTGGCCCGCGGGAACGCCATCTGGAAAAGCATCGCGCCGGATGCCTCGGTGTTGGTTATTTTTGGTGGCGCGAATCACTACCTGTCGCCCTCCTGGTACCCGGCCAAGAAGGAGCATGGAAAGGTCGTGCCCACCTGGAATTACTCGGTCGTGCATGCCCACGGCACCATTCGATTCAGTGATGTGAAGTCGCAAACGCTGGAGTATGTCACCGAGCTGACGGAATCACGGGAAGGGGCGAGGTCCGAGCCCTGGAAAGTCTCGGACGCGCCGGCGCAGTACATTGACATGCAGCTCGCCGGTATCCTGACATTTGAGATCACGGTCGACCGGCTGATCGGCAAGTTCAAGGCGAGTCAACATCGTGCCGCGGCAGAACGGCACTCCGTGAGAGATGCGCTCGAGGCTCTTGGATGCCCCGTCGATGACCGTGATGAGGTGATTCGCGAGCCTGGCAAACCGACTCAGTGAATCCGCCGCAGCTTGTCGGGATTGCGCATGACGTAGATCGCCACGATCCTGCCATCCTCGATCTGCAATGCCGTCGTCTGCAGCTCATTGTCGGCTTCACGGGTGACAAACCCCGGCAGGCCGTTGATGAGTCCATAACGCAGCATCTGTGACGGCCCCTTGGCAAACATCCGTGCCAGCCCGATGTGGGCGCGTAAGACCCGCTCGATGCCGATGATCGGCTTCGCGGCCGCGGGGCGCTTACCCCCGCCATCCGAATAAATCGCAACATCCGTCGCCAGCAACGACCGCAGATCCTGCATTTCTCCCCGTCGCGAGGCCGTGAAGAACGCCTCTGCGATCTTGAGCCCGTGCTCCTTCGGCACCGGGAAGCGAGGCCGCGCCGCCCGTACCTGATTGCGCGCCCGGCTGGCCAACTGCCGGCAGGCCGCCGGCTCGCGCCCGATGGTTTCCCCGATCTCCTCGAACTCGACACCAAATACATCGTGCAGCAAAAAAGCCGCGCGCTCGAGCGGTGACAGGCGCTCGAGAGCCAACATCAGCGGCATCGTGACGTCATCTATTGTCTGTTCATCGGCCTGCTCATCCGCCTCGACGATGGGCTCCGGCAACCAGGTGCCCACGTAGGTCTCGCGTTGATTGCGCGCAGATTTCAGGAAGTCCAGGCACAGCCTCGTCACCACCCGGCGCAGGAAGGCTTCAGGCTCTCGCACTGCGCCCCGGTCGGTACCGAGCCACCGCATAAATGCGTCCTGTACCACGTCTTCCGAATCCGCCAGCGAACCGAGCATCCGGTAAGCGGCACGGATCAGCTTAGGGCGCAGCGGGTCAAAAACTGCCGCGGCGTCCAGATTCAATTTCTCGTTCATCGACATCTGACGAGACAGCCCACGGCCGTGTGACATTCAGCTGAGCATATCCGTCGCCGGGATCACATTGCGACAGGTCACCCGAAGCGTCTTGCCGGTGCGGAAGGCAATTTCGTGCGTGACCAGCCCGTCCTCGGCCCGAAATTCGTGTGCGACCAGGTCGCGGTTGCCGGCGCTGTAATCCACCTCGACATTGAGCGTGTAGCTCTCAACGCCGACATAAGTCAACACATGCTTGCGGTCGTGCCAGGCACTGAGGAAGGCGAGCACGACGTCCTGCGCGCGATAACCGAGCTGAACGCCAATGAGCCACGCGCCCTGCAGGGAATTTCTGCCTTCCGGTGAATAGTGCTCGCGGTTCGCGGCGTAGGCGAACAGCTCAGGCGGGAAATCCCCGCGCGCTGCGCTGAGATACTCGAAATAGGCGTCCCAGCTCACGACTCCAGTGTGCGGGTCGATTTCGACGTACTGCATGCGGCCAGTTTAACGCTGGCCAGGACCCCTGTCGTCAGCGTCGGCCTGCGCCTCTTCACGGATTTGACGCGACTGACTGATAAACCACCGTACGTCGGCGGGCGGTTCCTTCCCACGGCTGACTTTGGGGAGTGCGGTCTTCATTTTGCGATCCAATGGCGGCCGTTGGCCGACGCCGGATCGTCGCTGGTGCAGTCGGGCAAACCCACGGGCCTTGGAGGCTCCCGGCTGGAATCCTCCCTGTTTCCAGAGGTAGGCCACCCGGGCGCTCTGGCGTTTGGCATCCAGAATGGACTTGCCGATGTTGTATTTAACGTGGCCGTACTCATCGAAAATGACAGCGTTGCCGCCATAGAGCGTCACTGAGGTGTCATCCGGCATGCCTTGTGGCTTCTCGATCCCGAGGGTATGCAGCTCACGCGCGAAGAGCTTCAAAGTCTGGTGATATTCGACGACGGTCTCCCTCAGGATGAATCCGTCACGGCCCATTCTCATGCAGGGACGGACCGACAGCACACGTGTGTGCGCTCCATCGTGGAGGCGAAAGCCTTCGCGGTTTTCCCACAGAAATCGAAACAACTCATCGGGGTCGGAGCGCAGGCTTTCGAAATGGGTCCTGTCGTACACGAATGTTGATTGCGGTGGCGGTGGATTCCACGATCCCGGCTGCCGGCCCGGCTCACCGGCGCAAGCGGGCTCGATGCCGTAATCGGCGAACGCGCTCAGCAGTTGTGAGCGCAGATCATACTTGCTGTCCGCGGGATTGAGCTCGGCATCGACCGTGAGGAGGGCGCTCGCGAAGTCGCCAAACTCGATGTCCGTCGGGGGACAGTAGTCGATGGCCCGGATGCAGGCATTGAGAAGGTGATCGGCCAGCTCCGCGCCTTCTTCGGCCGCCCGGGCGCGATCCAGTTTCGACTCGTTGCCGAGTGCCTTCAATCGGGCCACCCACACGGTGACAAATGTATTCAGCACCGCTGCCACCAACACCTCGCCGCAGGTGTGGGCCTCCGAAGCAGTCGTGAGGTACGTCTTTTTGGGTGGAAGTGAGATGGAGCGCCGTAGCGCATGACCGTGGACACCGGCCAGCTCCGAGCCCATTTCCTGCGCCAATCCGAACAACCCCGAGCTTTTCAGGGCGATGACTGACAGGTTCGCGCGGTTGATTGCGCCTGCTTCCGCCGCAGGTAAGCCGAGATCGACGACCCTGGCTACGACCGACGGTGCGCAGAGGATCGACAACAGCGCCACAATGTCCGCGAATCCCTCGTGGAATCCCGCCTGCTGTGGGGAGGATGCGTCGGTGTATCGCTCCCGCAGTCCATCGAGCAGGGCATGAGTCGTCTCGTGAGCGATGATCTCGTGCGACAGGCACGTGTAGATCGCCTGTTTGCCGTCCGCGCTGGGAAAGTACCCGAAGAACAGTCCCTGCGCCTCATCCGAATAGAAGGCGTTGGCCCGCTCGAACGCATGGGGCGAAACCTGCAGCTGGTGCGAGTGGAAGCTCCATTTCACGCGCCGGCCCAGGGCGAATTCAAACCGGGCCAGGGTCTTCATGACGACGCCGAAAGTCATGAACGCATGAAAGTCGGGGCTCCCGAGCAGCTCCGCATCGCTCAGGTGCGCGAACGGATCACCGGCAGGCACTTTTCCGGGGGTCCGCAGCGAATCGTTGCTCGAATCGTAGTCGACCACGGACACGCGATGGCCACGCGGCCCGGCCACGAGCGGCTCGTTGGGAATCTCGATTTCGGTGCGGATAATACGGCCGTCGCTGCGCACGCTCGGATCGAGGGCGAGTACGGTCAACCGCCGGGTGGGAAGATAGGACACTTTATTTCGACGCCCCTCGCGAACGAATGCTGCAGATGCGTCAAAGCTTACAACAGGCGGTAAAAGATACCGGTCCCGTTCCTGAGGCGAGAATCAATGATCCCGGTGGCTGACTGAATTCCACCAACGCGCGATGCCTGCGCCCACGGCGACCGTCATCAATCCAACGAGCCCGAAGCGCTTGACGGCGCCGATGGCGACCGGGGTCGGCTCATCACGAAACGGATTGGTACAGACAGTACCGGTTTCTTCATCAATGAACGGTCTTTCGGCAGTATCCGTGGCGTCGGCGACCGCGTCCGCGGCACGCCCGTGCGCATGGGAATCCCCGATCGGCTGCTCCAATGAATATTCTTCTGCCGACCGTTCCACCCACAACCTTCCTGGACCCCGTAGCGGCGCATCGTACGCCTGCGCTGTTGCGAACCTCAAGCGGCGCTGCGGCAACGGGTGTTTCATGCAAACCTCCACGGTCATAATGCTGCGGTTGCAATGTTAGTGCCTGCCTCAGGTTCCGGCCGAGATGCAGTCGTTGGCACACTGCGCAAAAATTGGCTGAAAACAAGGGTGTTGACACCTTTGTCGCCATTCGTAGACGCTTTGCGATTCAGTGTTTGCGGAAGTTTCCGCTTCCGTTTGTCCTACACGCCGAGCCCGCCGCCACTGCGTGTTGGGGGGAGTTGGAACGGATGTTGTTGTTAGGGTGAGGGCGGGAACCTGAACGGGAGCTGACAAGCTGGGCAGTGGGCCGCGTGCTACCTGAGCGCGGTGCTCCAGGAACCCCTCAACGTATGGGCGTGCCGATCCTTCCCAGGTGGGGCCAGCCCGGAATCCGCCAGTTCATCCAGATGCGGATGGCATGACCCACCAGGTGGTCTTCCGGCACGTAGCCCACCTGGTCGAACCGGCTGTCCTCGCTGTCGTTGCGATTATCGCCCATGAAGAAGTAATGACCCGGGGGTACGACGCCATCAAAGTCGGCCGCATAACGGTTCTGCGCCAGCATGATGACATGCGCGTCGTTGCCGAACGTTTCCGTTTCCAACGGCGCGCCGGTAAATCCGAAGCCGCCTCGGTACTGGCCATCGGGCGTCAGCGCCACGGGAGCGCCGTTGATGGTCAGACGGTTGTTGCGCACGACGATGTGATCACCCGGCAGCCCGATGAGACGTTTGATGAGATTGATCGGTGGCCCGGACGTGGAGCGAAACACGATGACATCGCCGCGCCGGGGGGCCCATGTCGAGAGGATCTTGGTGTTGAGTACGGGCAGCCGCAGGCCATAGTTGAATTTGTTGACCAGAATGAAGTCGCCATCCTCGAGTCCCGGCATCATGGAGGCGGACGGAATGCGGAACGGCTCAAACAGGAAGGAACGGAACAACAAGACAATCAGCAGCACGGGAAAGACCGTGCGCGCCAGGTTCACCACGGAGGCCACTCCGGGCGCCGTGCCCGCAGCCCGCGCGAAGCGCCGCGGCTTCAGAACGAACCGATCCGCCAGCAGGATGAGGCCGCAGGCCGCCAGAATCGCCAGCAGGATGGCTGAGTAGTCCATTTCATCACCGTGTCTGTTCGAGGTGCGGGGGCGGGGAAATGTGATGCTGCGGAACGTTGCTTTCGGCGAGCGCAATGCCGCCCAGGATGATGCCCATCTCAATCAGAACACGGAGCACCGCATTCAACACGAGCTTCGGCAAGCGCACGCTAAACAGCCGGGAGACACTGATGAGGAGGGCTGCTCCTGTCTGGCGCCAGTACCAGCCGCGGGTTCGGTCCCGCTGGTACTCCTCGAGGAGATCGCCCACGAGGGATTCCCGGTGAAAGGTCGGACCGAAATGGGTCAGCAGCCAGGTGGCGAGCCGCGGTGGGATGCGGGTCGTCATACCACGCCTCCTTTCAAGGCCGGGAGGTCCGCGCTGAGCCTGAGGAGCGTCGCATGAGCCTCGCGGGCCTCCTGGATACCGGTCGCGGTGGCAGTGAAGTAGGTCCGCGCTTTGCCCCCTCGTTCAGCCGTAGGCTCTCCCAGGGCCGATTTCACCAGGCCCTTGCGCTCCAGCCGCTCCAGGGTGGCATAGACGCTGGCCAGCGCGATGTCCCGGCCGCCTTTCTCGGCAATATTCCGCGAGATGAGCACGCCATAGGCATCCCGTCCCGAGCTCATGACCGCCAGCAGCACCATCAGCTCGAGCTGGCTCAGGTAATCGCGCTTCCTCATAAATTCCACAATAGTGAAGAAATGGAAGCCGCGCAACCTCAGTCCATCAGGGTCGCCTCGGTGGCGCAGGTGGGACGAGCGGCGAATTGGGGCGAGTCATACGGGTTCACGATGTCCGGGCGGGTCGCATACTGAAATGCCTCGTGGACCGTGTGTCCGGCAATTCCCGCGATCCAGTTGCGCTGGAACGAGTCCCAGTTCCCGTCGTGAAAGCTCACAAACGACTGAAGCTTTTCGGTGGTTGCCGTCGCAATGTAGGTCTGCCGCGCGGGGCTCGCGGCCAGCACCGCCGGAATGAAGCCGCCGGAGAAACATTGAGCCATCAGGACTACGAGCGAGCGGTGCTCCGGCAGCAGCCCGAGGTCGGCACGGAATTCATCGCGCCGGTAGCGCCTGCAGTAAGGGTAGGTGAGCAGATCCGGGCCATCCTCATCGCCGCGATGACCCCCGTGGCCGGTGATGTTGATGAACAACTGATCATCCGGATGCAATCGTGCGCCGACCGCGCGCAATGCCTGTTGGAATGATCTGCGGTTGCCCTCGGCGCCGACCACCATCCGGTAGTCGGTGCCGTCCCCCGGCCATACGCCGACAGCTTCTTCTTCCGTCCCGCCGAAACAGCGCAGCGAGCCGTCGTAATTGAGTACGTGAATGGCGTCTGCGGCGAAGCCGAGTTGGTCCACGAGCGTGCGGTAACAAAACTCCAGGCCATTCACGTGCCGCTTGAACGACATGCCCGAAAAGAGGATTGCGTGACGCATGAGATGCTCCTTCGTTCCAACCCGGCGGTTTCCGCTACATCAGTCGTAGCCCAACACGGTGCCGTTGCCGTTGGAGGCACACGACGCGTCCAGCGGCTTGTAGATCATCAGAAGTCGTTTGCCGTTCTCCACGGCATCCGGAAACTGATACACGCGGATCTTCGTGGACATCATGCGCACGTCGTGGTCCGCCGCGCTCTCCTGCACCTGCTGGGAATAACGGTGGCAGGGAATCTGAATGGTTCCCTCGAGACGCTGCACCGAGGGGTTCTCCTGCGCAAACTCCTCGAGCTTGTCGGCGAGGTCCCGGTACCGGTCCTTGTGATCCTCGGAAAACAGCGGCAGCGGGCCGTTGTGAAATTTCCCGAAGCTGGGCAGGTCGCCCGCAACAGCGCTCAGGACGGCGTTGTTGAAACATTTGGCATCCGGTGCCGAGCCGTTGTAGGCGACCTTGTAGCCGCTGCCGTTCCTGGCAAAGGAAATGGTGTCCTGGGGAGCGAACACGTGCGACAGATCGAGATCCGCTCTCACGATCTGCCAGTTGCCATTCCATATCCCTTCATCGTTTGTGCTCATGACTGTCGTCCTCTTTCCTGGTCTGTTGTTGCGAACTTTGTTTTATGTTGGAGTTGACGTCTTCGAGGTGACTCAGTGTCAACATGAAGGCGCCCCACGTACCCGGATCCGGATATTGTCCGGTCAGGGTTTCGCGGCTGGCGGCACTCCAGGCCGCGATCACGGTCGCATGTTGTTGTAATAGTCTCGTATAGAACTTCACCATCAGATGAGCCGTCACCTGGTCCATCGCGGGCCAGAGTGATGACACAACCGAGCGTGCACCCCGGGCGAGCACGATGTACTGCAGGCCGATGAGTCCCTCGCCGGCGACGCTCTTGCCCAAAGCGGTATCGCAGGCGCTGAGCACGACGGTGTCGGCGTGCAATCGAACTCCCATGAAGTCGGCCGCGTAGACTCGTCCGTCGATTTCCTTGCCCGAGCCATCCACGGTGCTCAGGATGAGGGCGGAGGCTTGCGGGACCTCCGGGTCGGTCGTCGCATGCGATGCGACGTGTATCAGCCGGTAGTGATCGAGGGAGGAGGTTAAAAAGCGATCGCGGTTCGCCGCGAAGCCATCGAGTCGATCGACGCTGCCGGATGGCATCAGGGCCGCAATTGCCGCGGCTTCCCGGGCCGCCCCTGGCAGGCGCGGAAGATGTTCGTCTCCGCCGCGGACCAACGCGACCGCCGTCGCCGGATCCAGGATGTCGGGCGCGGCGCCCGACGGATTTCGGACTCGCGGGTCACCCGAGTCGTAGACGGGATCATCTACCAACAACATCTGCTGCGAATTGACGGGGCCCGGTCGGGGCGCGGCGGGCTGAAGGAACATCTGAACGGACGGGGTGACGGCGAGGTCGTACTTCTCCACGAGAAATACTTTGCGTCCGTCCCGAGAGCTGCGCAGCGTAGCGAACGGAACGTAGTGCAGGGCGCCGTCCGGCGCAAAAATCAACGTGTGCCGGTTGGCTATCTGTGTTTCGATCGGCCGCAGTATCCGCTCGTAGAGCCGCTCACCATCGGCCAGCCGCTCCGCCCTGGAGACCGTGCCGAACCCACGCAATGCCGTATGCAGGGCATTGGCTTCGGTGTTGATGACGGTGCTCGGTCCTATGGGGGTCATGGTGATCCCCTGTTGCGTGAGGACCCAGGCGAAGGAGTCTTTGCCTCCCAGCCAGTACTCGATGACGGCCACATCTGCGGGGATGTCACCCAGCGGCAGGGAGCCGGCGCGTTTTGAGCTCGGGTGCCGTTTCATCTGCGCCAGCGAGGCGGCTCCGATGCGCGCATCGATCTGATCCAGCTCCTGCCGCAGGCTCGCGATGTCGGAGCGGATCGCCTGGCTCTGGGTGTCGGCGGTGCCGGTGCGATCGAGCCGGGCCTCGAGCCGGAAGCGCCGCGCCGCCAGCTCGTGGAACAGAGCCTGGCGCCGGGCCAACAGTTTCGGATCGAGACCGGGTGCCGTCAGATCCAGCGACTGAAAGTCCGCCTGGGCCCGCGCACGGGCCTGTTCAGCCGTCTCCAACGCGCGCTGCGCGAGGGTCGCCTGTTCCACGGCCTGTCCCTGAGCGGCGCGATATTGATCAAACAACATCGAAATCTTGAGGTCGAAAGCCGGCCGCAGGGGTTGTAACAGCGTCGAGCGCAGCTCCGGGTTGGCGCTCTGCAGGCGCACTTCCTCCGCCAGCGCGAGGGCCTGGTCGATTGCCGTGAAGGCCTCCGGTATCGCACCGCGCCGGTGCTCCAGCTCCGCGAGCAACAGCCACACCTGGAATTCGTCAGTGGGCAGCTCGTAGGCTTTGAATGTCTTCAGTGCCGCCTGCAGGTCCGCTGTGGCGGCCTGAGGGTCGCCGGCGGAGCCACGGATGCGAGCGCGCTCTACGAGCCCCCGTGCGCGGTCAACTTCATCACTCGGGGCGTCCTGACCGAGAATGGTGTCGAGAGACTGTAGCGCCTCCGGGGCACGGCCCAACTCGATCAGGTCCCGGACAATCTGCAGGTTGATGCGGGTCTTGCCCAAAGGGGTGACCGCGAGCGACAGCGCTTCCCGGTCCATGTTCAGGGCATCCGCCGCCTGTCCCTGCTGTCGCAGGATGTTGGCAATAGCCCGCATGGACGCCGTGCGGCCGCGCGTGTTGTGCGCGCTGGTTGCAAGGGTGAGCGCCTGGCGGAAGAAGTCCAGCGCGCGTGTCTGATCGCCGAGAGTGGCGTAGACGGATGCAATGTTGTGGAAATCCACCGACTGCAGATTGGTGTCCTGGATCTGGCGCGCGATCTGCAGGGATTCGCTCAACTGCCGCAGGGCGAGATCATCGTTCCCCATGGCCTTGTTGACCAGCGCACTGTTGGTCAAAACGGCCGAGTACAACTGCGGCTCCTCATCACGCTTGATGAGAGTCAGTGCCTTGTTGAAATCCGGCTGCGAGGCTGACATGCGGCCCAGCTCCCATTCCACCAGCGCCGCGTTCTGCAGCACCTGGGCCTGGCCGGCCCGCTCGTGCAGGCTTTCATACAGGGGCAGTGATTTGTGATAGGCGCGGATCGCTTCGTCGTAGCGGCCCGCGAAGTAGAACGCGATGCCGATGTTGTTCTGGGCCTGTGCCTGGTCGTAGAGCTCGTGCCGCCGGGCATGGAATGCCGCCACGGCGCTCAGTTGGTCCCGTGCCTGCGACAGCATGGCGCTCGCCTGCTTCGTCGCGTCGATCGTGCCGGCGCGGCGCGCGGTGACCGCCAGATCGAGCGAGGCGGAGCTCTCGATGGCCTGTGCGCGGGCCTTGCCATAGTCATCGTGAAGGGCTGCGTACGATTGTGCGGCCTTCGAGGCCCATTCCCTGGCCTCCACGAAGTTATCAACATCCATGTTGAGAAGGGTGGCGCGCGCCAGCTCAGCCTGGGCGCGCAGTGCCGCGTCGGATGCGTTCCCGAGCCGCGCGGCCGCCTTCTGATAGCCCGCGGCGGCTTCCTGGTAGGCCTGATCGGAGCTCGTGGACTGAGATTTTCCGGCAACGGCGCGGGTGACCGCCTGGCCTGACGCGTACGCCGCGTCGGCGCCGGCCATGAGCTTCTGTGCCTCCAGACAGGCTGCGTCCGTCACCGTCTGCAAGTCGACGACACGTACGTCCACCGAGCCTTTGGAGTCCGCGTGGTCCTTCCCCGTGACCGCGATGTAGAAGCGTTGGCCCAGATGGGCCAGTAACGCAACACGCTGCACTCCGGTACGACGGATCGGATTGTCGCCGCGTCCGAGCGACTGCCCGGAGGAGTCCAGGACTTCGAGCGTGATGTCCGCGCCGCGTTCCTGAGCAAAAACGAGCAGGTCGGTGTTGGCGCCGACCGTGAATGTGTTGCGGACCGGATTCTGGCCGCGGATCTGGACGGCGACCTGATACACGGCTGGGGCTGCGGCGAGGCTCGGATCACAGTTGGAGGCAAATGCAGTGCTGACACACAGCAGCGCGCTGGCGAGTTGCAGCACCCGCGTGAGTTGATGCCTCAAACAGTTCGACAAGCGATTCACTCGATTTTCCATGCGCGCCGGTGGCTGCGGTCTGGTGCGCTGCCTCGCGGACGATTGCAGGCCTCAGATACCAGTTCTGTTGCCACGTCCGTCAGTATCGCATCCCGCGGGTGTCGGCCCTTGGGTCTCACCGGTCAGCCGGATTGCGAAGTCACCCGTTAGTGAGAGCCGGTCACCTTGATGACGAAGGTGTCGCTTTCACTGCTGCCCGCGCCGCCGCTCTCGCGTGTCAGTATGAGCTGATAGCGTCCCGGTGTCAGGAGCGAGCTGTCGGCGAACACATCGACGAACCCATCATCGCTGCTGGGTCGAAGGTCGGCGATGGTTACGCCCTTCGCCGCCGTGTTGTCATCCTGGAGGCGGGCCAGGGACGCCTGGTAGCGGGCGCTCTCCGCGGGATTCGAAGGTAACACCCGAAGTCGGATGGCTCCGCGGGTGGCCGGCAACTCGATCACCGCGTCATATTTTTCCGCGCGGGTCCGAAACAACGGCGCCGTTGTCGAGACTGACAGACCGTGACCGCTGTGATCCTTGAACACACTCGGCGCCGAGGCCAGCATCGGCGAGGTGACGCTTCCCGTGGGTGGAAACCACACGCTGATACCGATCACGGCGGCTGCGACGCCCGCTGCCATCGCCAACATCCAGGTTCGGTTGGGAGAGTGTGAGCCGGAACCGGCCAGGAGCTCGGAAAGCTCGCCGGTACGGCGCAACCGTTGCAATCCGATCTTGAGCCGTGCCGTGGCTTCGAGCTCCGCGAGGGCCTCGGGATCCGCGGCAAAGTGGGCTTCATAGTCCGCGCATTCCGCCTCCGAGAGTTGGCCCGCCAGGTAGCGGCTGGCTCTCGTGGGGTCGTCGATGAGGCTCTGGGTGTTCATGGCAATGGCTGGGTGTGGGGGCTTCAAAGCAAGGGCAGCAGGCACAACAGCTCATTGCGCCCCAGGCCACCGGCCTCGAGCAGCTTGCGCAGCCGCCCGCGGGCCCGGTGGAGAATCTTGTCGAACTGCAGGGGACTCAACCCCATGTCACGGCAGATGGTCTCTTTCTCGTCTTCATCCAGGTAGAACCTCACCAGGATGGCGCGGTCCCGGGGCGAGGACATCTCGCGGATGATCTTCTTCACCTGCACGGCAATTTCCCGCTCAATGGTCTCGTCGCCCGGCTCGCCGTCGATGGCCAAATCCTGGAGTTTGGCGGCATCGGCACGCCGCTCGGGCCGCTCGGCAATCGCTCTACGGTGGTTGCGCAACAGGTTCATCGTGACCTGCAACACATAGCCGGCAATCTGTTCGGGGCGCTCGATCTTCCCCGCCTGCCATTTGGTCCAGGTGGTCACGACGGCCTCGTTGAGCAGATCGGCAGCCACGTTCGGATCATGGCAACGCCGTGTCACGAGCAGGCGCAGGCCCACGTAGTTCTGCTCGATGAGGGCTGCGACGGCCGCCTGCGAAAGTGGAGGACCCCGCGGCGGAGTCTCGTCGGGGGTGCCGAGCGGCACTTCGAGCCTTCGTGATGCATCGCCTTCGATACGTCCCTCGATTCGGTCGTTGCTCATGACGCGTCAATTTGCCGGTCAAAGACGCGATTGGCGCCCTGAATGTATTGAGCCCATGCAATGTGTAAATTGCAATTGCAGCGTCGGCCGGGGCGTGGCATGGCGGTGGCCGGGAGAAGGCGCTCCCCGCGCCCCAGGCGGTGCTGGCCGGATTTCGGCATTGTCTCGACATGAAGGCTCCCGGAACGCGTGTGGCTGGCTTCCTTGCCTATATCTGTCATGAGTCCTGAGTTCATCGCGTGCCGGGCGCCCACGTTCTGCAGTGGGTCGTTCGGGCTCATCAGGCGCGCTTGGGGACGTCCAGCCCCCGGATGACGGCCGGACGGGCCACAAAGGTCTCGAGAACCCGGGTTACATTGGGAAACTGCTCGATCTGCACCAGGGATGCGGCACCGTAGAAGCCGATGAGATTGCGCACCCAGGGGAAAATGGCCATGTCCACGATGGTGTAGAGCTCGCCCATTACCCACGCGCGGCCCTCCAGGCGCTCGTCCAGGACCTTCAGCAGGCGCCTGGCCTCACCAACATAACGGTCCCGTGGCCGCTTGTCTTCGTAGTCCTTGCCGGCGAACTTGTGGAAGAAGCCAACCTGGCCAAACATCGGCCCGACTCCGCCCATCTGCCACATGAGCCACTGCAGGGTCTCATAGCGTCCCGCGGCGGTGGGCAGCATGAAGCGGCCGGTCTTCTCCGCGAGGTACATGAGAATGGCACCGGATTCAAACAGTCCGAGCGGCCGGCCGTCCGGGCCGTTGGGATCGATGATCGCGGGAATCTTGTTGTTGGGATTCAACGAATGGAACTCGGAAGACAGCTGATCGTGGGTGTCGAAGCTGACGAGATGGGGCTCGTAGGGCAGGCCGGTTTCCTCCAGCATGATGCCGGCCTTCACTCCGTTCGGAGTGGGCAGCGAGTAGAGCTGGATGCGATCCGGGTGTTGCGCCGGCCACTTGCGCGTAATGGGAAAAGCGGCGAGCGCCGCACGTGCGTCGGTCATCAGACAGTCTCCGGCATTGTTCGCCTGCCGAATTCTAGCTTGCGGACGCTACTTGCGGTTCGATTCCTTCGCTCGGCTCGGTTCCTTCGCGGCCTTGCGATTGGTGAAGCAGGCATTGCCGAGCCCGGTGCCGATTGTCAGCACGGCCCAGTGATCGACATCCTGCATGAAGGGCAGCTCGCTCAGACCCTGCACGACTGCGTCGTTGTGCATGACCACGACGGTGTCATGATCGCCGATGCGCGGAATGGCCTCGCGCACCAGGTGTGGGAGATTGAAGCTCTTGTGCTCCCAGTTGCCGGGCAGGTTCTGACCGCCGCGGTCGATCGAGCCATCCGCTTCGATGACACCCGGGCAACCGATGCCGACGAAAGGCGCGAGCTCGAGACCGTCCTTGCCGGCACGCTTGATGAGATCCTTCAGCATCTCCAGCAGCCGCTCCACCGCGGCCTCGCGCTTCGGATTGTCCTCGGCGTGCCGCCACAGCTCGAAGCGACTCACCTGCGCTTCGGAGAAGTCAGGCTTTTTCTTCGTGCGCAGCTCCACGATGCCAGCCCTGATGTTACTGCCGCCGATATCAACAGCGAGAATGCTGTCGTGGCCGGCCAGGATCCACGCGGGCACCAGTTGCACGCTGCCGATGAGGCCCGCATGGTCCGGATCGTGGTGGATGGGCTCGAGCTCGACGTCCTGGCCGTTGGCCTTGAGGATGACCGCGGTGCGTCCGATGGTAAGCTCTCCGATGCGGCTTTGTCGCAAGCCACCACCCACCACGATTCTTTCGGTATCCTTCCAACACTTGAGGCGCAACAGTCGGCGCACCACGGTGGCGAATTCCTGCGCAAACTCCTCGATGGCGCCGTGAATCACGCCGGCCGCTTGCGGATCGCCGTCGACGAGCAGCTTGTCGAGCTGTTTCTTGCTCAGCTCGTCGCTGGGCGCGTCCCCGAGGGGATCCTCGCCCGCCTTGCGCATGCGCTCGCGCCACTCGTCCAGGATGGTCTGAAACGCGCGCTTGCTGGCACGATCACCAATGAACCCGTCGGAGGTACGCAGCTCCGCGTTATAGGTGTCCACGGTGACGAGGCTGAGTTGCTCCGCGCCATGGGCGAGAAGTGATGGAGGAGGGGTGTCGGATGAGTCTGCCATGAGAATGAAACACGCAGGTCGCGCTTGCGTTCCGTCCGCGCAGCCGGAACTGGTCATTTTCGATTGCGACGGCGTGCTCGTCGACAGCGAGCTGATCACCAACCGGGTATTCGCGCAAATGCTGCAGGGTATCGGCTTGCCGCTCACCATCGACTATCTGTTTGAGCACTTCGTGGGCCGCTCGATGCAACACTGCTGGCGGGAGGTCGGCCGCATGTTGGGCCACGACGTGCCGGCCGCCTTCCGCGACGAATTTCAACTGCGCTCACTGTCGGCCCTGCGCGAGCAGGTGAAGGCCGTTACGGGGGTCGAGGCGGTGCTCGACTCGCTGCCGGTGGCCTGCTGCGTGGCTTCGAGCGGCAGCCACGAGAAGATGGCCACGACGCTCGGCGCGACGGGGCTGCTGCCCCGGTTCCGGAACCGGCTCTTCAGTGCCACCGAGGTGCCCAATGGCAAGCCGGCACCCGATATCTTTTTGTACGCGGCGGCGAAGTGCGGTGTGGAACCTGCGCGCTGTGCGGTGATCGAAGATAGTCCGGCGGGCGTTCGTGCCGCTATCGAGGCCGGGATGCGGGTGTACGGATACAGTGCTCGTACGCCGGCGCGGCTGTTGCGCGCCGCTGGAGCGGCCGACACCTTCACTGACATGGCGCGACTGCCTGAGCTGCTTTTCGGTCAGGATGTGCCCATCGGACACAAAAACCGCTTAGACTGAACGTTCGAAACAGGCTACCCGTTGATATTGATGACACGATGAAGTCGAGCCATGGCACTTTCGCGGCCATTGTCTGGATCGTCGCCGGGGCTCTGCTCTATAACACCGAGCCCGAAGCGAAATTGTTTTCCTGGCAGACGCCGGTGTTCTTTGTAGTGGGGATGTTCGCGGCAGGCGCCGTCCTCGGCAATCTGTCCTACGTGGGTGTCCGCGGCCTCACCCATGCGCTCGTCAGCGCCAGGATCGTGACCGCTCCGACGCGGCGCGCGCAGATCGGCCTGACGGTGGCAGGCTATTTGATTTTTGCCGCCCAGGTCGCGCTGATCTACCTCATCGCGAAGTGGACCATCCGCGTGATGTTCCAGGTCGACGGTCCGTTTTAGAAGCCACACAGGCTCCTTGGACCGCCGGCCGGCGCACCTGCGCTCAGACGCCGCGGTGACCCAGAAGTCGCGCGGGTAGCAGGAGAATGGCGCGCAGAAACGCGAAGAAGGCTTCGAATGTGATGCCTACTATCCGGAACGGCAGCGAAATGAGCCACATCAGCGGCCACAGGACCAGTGCCAGGACGGCTACGGGCCAGCACAGGATCAAAAGCAGGAACCAGGCCACCAACACGAACAATGGTCTCATTGAACGGCGCTCCGGCGGACGATACAGGATTATGTCACCGGTAGCGCAACCAGCCAACCCCGAAACGGCTACCCGCGCCGCATGCCCGCCCGTCCTCTCGCCGCCGGCTTTACGTGCCTGGCTCGGAGGTGGTGCGGAGTCGATGCGTGCGGTATTGGGGCCTGATCAGCGGATCGGATGCCAGCCCATGATAGTTGCGTACCAGGGCGGTACGCGAGTCAACTCAGCGCGCGAATGGCGATGAGCGACTGATCGAGCCGGTTAAGCGCGCGAGCTGAACCGGTTACGTACGACGATCACGAGATGAGCAACCAACAGCACCGCGGTGGCGCCGATTTCGAGTGCAGCAAGGGTATCCATGAATTTCTCTCCGTTAGTTAGCGCGGCGTAGTCTACGAATTCCACGCCGCGCCGCCACATTTCAGGAGAGTCCCCCGCGCTACTCATTTAGGGGTATTGAAACGCCACCCCTTGCCCCAACATGACAGTCATGAGTCTTTTGTGACGCTGTTTGGTTACGACTGTAACTGTTATCAGGTCGCGGCTTTGGCCTGTCTGGCCCGCTCGATTGCGTGCTCAATATAGCTGCGGGCTTCCGCGGCGTCACCCCAACCTGTCACCTTCACCCACTTGCTGGATTCGAGATCCTTGTAGTGCTCGAAGAAGTGCTGCACCTGTTTGATGGTGATCTCGGGCAGGTCCGTGTAGTTGTGAACCTTCTCATAACGGCGTGTCAGGCGTGGCACCGGCACGGCAATGATCTTTTCATCACCACCGGCCTCGTCCTGCATTTTCAACACACCGACCGGACGGACCGCCAGGACGGCTCCCGGAATGACACCGCGCTGGTTGGTAACGAGAACGTCACATGGGTCGCCATCATCCGACAGGGTGTGCGGGATGAAGCCGTAGTTGCCCGGATATCGCATCGCGGTGTACAGGAAGCGATCGACGATGAGGGCGCCGGAGTCCTTGTCCATCTCGTACTTGATCGGCTCGCCGCCAACAGGAACTTCCACCACCACGTTCACTTCATTGGGTGGATCACGACCAACCGATACCGCATCCAAACGCATGCATGCTCCTATGTGTATGCCAGGGGAATGCGCGCATCCTATCAGCAACCGGTCCGTTTGTTTGCGACAGAGGCGGCATCCGCGGCCACAGCCAGCGCGCCCAGGGGGCCGGCGAGGGCTCCGAGGCCCGGAGCGACGACGTAGCGATCAACTCCGCCCGTCAAATCCCCGAGATCCAGGTAACCGTTCAGGCTTTTGACAAACTGCGCGCGAATTCGCGTCAGCAGCTCGGGACGGCCCCCAACAACACCGCCGCCTATCAGAATTCGCTTCGGCGCGGTTGCCAGCAGCATGGTATGGAGCAACTGTCCCAGTGCGTGGGTGACGGGCTCCCACACCGGGCTGTCGGCCGGAACGTCGCCTCCCGGCATGCCCGCTCGCGCGCCGATGGCCGGACCGGAGGCGAGCCCTTCCAGGCAATCCCCATGAAACTGACAGATGCCGGGCCACGTGTCGCCGGCGAGACGGGCGATGCGGATATGGCCCAGCTCCGTGTGATTGCAACCGGACACGGGTCGCCCGGACACAATCAACCCAACACCAATACCGGTGCCCACCGTAATGTATGCAAAATCATCCAGTCCGCGCCCCGCGCCCCAGCGCCCCTCGGCGAGTGCCGCGCCGTTGACATCGGTGTTGATTTGCGCCGGTAGGTTGCGGTGCCCGCCCAACCGGCCGAAGACGTCAGTGCCTTCCCACCCGGGTTTCACGGTGGAGGTGATGTACCCGAAAGTTTTTGACTGCGGACGCAGATCAATAGGTCCGAAGGAGGCGAGGCCGAGGGCTTCGAAAGGCCCGTGGGTGTCGCGCCAGCCATCCAGCACGGAATTGATCCGGTCCAGCGTGGAATCGCGTTGTCCCGTGGGTATGGAGACCTGCGCGCGCACGTCCTGAGGGCCCGTCCCAAGAATGCAGACACACTTGGTGCCGCCGAGCTCGACGCCAGCAAGCATTGGTTGAGGGGCTGCATTGCCGCCGAGGCTTCCGCCCACGCTGGATTCGTATTTCA
>Ga0207703_10001821_pt1 | contig 19010 bp, 17 predicted proteins | sample KBSSwiS12_FD_184304 | JGI IMG/M metagenome (GOLD analysis project Ga0207703, IMG submission 184304) | Switchgrass rhizosphere microbial communities from Kellogg Biological Station, Michigan, USA - KBS Switchgrass S1-2 (SPAdes) (version 2) | ecosystem: Host-associated > Plants > Roots >...
CCTTCTGCGACGACTTGCAGAGCGGAATCCAGCGCACCTCGTCGAGCTGCAGTTGCCCGAGCGCGAGCGTCGCCAGCGCGACGTGGGCGTTGTGCACCGGATCGAAGCTGCCGCCGAAGAGGCCGACGCGCTTCATCGCGGCGGCGCTGCGGGCGGGCTCGCGGTCGCTTCGCCGAGCCAGTCGCGCGGGCGAAGGAAATCGCTGTAGAGACGCGCCTCGGGCGAACCCGGCGCCGGCTGCCAGTCGTAGCGCCAGGTGACGACGGGCGGCATCGACATCAGGATGCTCTCGACGCGGCCGCCGGACTGCAGCCCGAACAGCGTGCCACGGTCGAAGACGAGGTTGAACTCGACGTAGCGGCCGCGGCGATAGCACTGGAACTCGCGCTCGCGCTCGCCGTACGCAAGGTCGCGGCGGCGGCGGACGATCGGCAGGTACGCCGGCAGGAACGCATCGCCGACTGCCTTCATCAGCGCGAAGCCGTTCGCGAAGCCGCCTTCGGCGAAGTCGTCGAAGAAGATGCCGCCGATGCCGCGCGGCTCGTTGCGGTGCTTCAGGAAGAAGTAGTCGTCGCACCACGCCTTGAAGCGCGGGTACTTGTCGGCACCGAACGGCGCCAGCGCGTCGCGCGCGCTGCGGTGGAAGTGCACCGCGTCTTCCTCGAAGCCGTAGTACGGCGTCAGGTCGAAGCCGCCGCCGAACCAGACGACCGCGTCCCTGCCGGGCGGCAGCGCGGCGAGCATGCGCACGTTCATGTGCGCGGTCGGGACGTACGGATTCTTCGGATGGAAGACGAGCGAGACGCCGAGCGCCTCGAACGGCGCGCCGGCGAGGTCGGCGCCGCGGTGCTGCGTCGCCGCCGCCGGCAGCGCCGGCCCGCGGACGTGCGAAAAGCCGCAGCCGCCGCGCTCGAGGAGCGTGCCGCCTTCGACGAGGCGGGAGACGCCGTCGCCCTCGAGCCTGCCGCCGGGCTCGCGCTGCCAGCGGTCGACGATGAACGCATCGCCGCCCTCGCGCTCGAGCGCGTCGACGATCGTCGCCTGCAACGCGAGCAGGTGGCTGCGGACGGCGGCGATGTCCATCACGGCGTGAGCCGCCGCAGCGCGCGCTGGCCAATGTCGGTGCGCCATTGCGCGCCCGCGAACGAGATCTTCTCGACCGCGTGGTACGCGTGCTGCTGCGCCTGTCGCGTCGACTCGCCGAGCGCCGTCACGCAGAGGACGCGCCCGCCGGAGGTGACCGGCGAGCCGTCGCGCAGCGTCGTGCCGGCGTGGAACACCTTGACGACGTCGGCTTGTCCCTCGGCGGCGTCGCCGAGCCCCGAGACGATGTCGCCCGACCTCGGCGTCGCCGGGTAGCCGGCGGCGGCCATGACGACGCCGAGCGCGACGCGGCGGTCCCATTGCAGGTCGATCGCGTCGAGCGGGCGCGCGTCGCCCGGCGCGGTCGCGTGCATGAGGAGGTCGAAGAGGTCGGTCTTCAGCCGCATCAGGATCACCTGCGCCTCGGGGTCGCCGAGGCGGCAGTTGAATTCGACCGTCTTCGGCGTGCCGTGCTCGTCGATCATCAGGCCGGCGTAGAGGAAGCCGACGAACGGCCGTCCCTCGGCGGCCATGCCCGCGATCGTGGGCAGGACGATCTCGTGCAGCGCGCGCGCGTGCACGTTCGGCGTCACAACCAGCGCCGGCGAGTACGCGCCCATGCCGCCGGTGTTCGCGCCGGTGTCGGCGTCGCCGATCCGCTTGTGGTCCTGGCTGCTCGCGAGCGGCAGCACCCGGCTGCCGTCGCAGACGACGATGAAGCTCGCCTCCTCGCCATCGAGGAACTCCTCGATGACGACGCGGCTGCCGGCGGGCGCCGCGCCGCCGAGCATCGCCTCGACCGCGGCGTGCGCCTCGCTGCGCGTCGCCGCGACGACGACGCCCTTGCCCGCGGCGAGGCCGTCGGCCTTGACGACGATCGGCGTGCGCGCGTCGTCGACGTGCGCGTGCGCCGCGGCGACGTCGTCGAACACCTCGTACGCCGCGGTCGGGATCGCGTGCCGCCGCATGAACTCCTTGGCGAACGACTTCGAGCTCTCGAGCTCGGCGGCGGCGCGCGTCGGCCCGAAGATGCGCAGTCCGCGGTCGCGAAAGCGGTCGACCGCGCCGGCGGCGAGCGCCGCCTCGGGGCCGACGACGGTGAGGTCGATCTTCTCGTCGACCGCGAACTCGGCGAGCTCGTCGAGGTCGGTGATCGCGACGTTGCGGATGCGCGGCTCGACCGCCGTGCCGGCATTGCCGGGGGCGACGTAGATCGTCTGCAGCCGCGGGCTCTGCGCCAGCTTCCAGGCGATCGCGTGCTCGCGCCCGCCGCCCCCGATGACGAGCGCCTTCAACGTTCGAGCTCGGCGTTGTGGTAGACCGCCTGGACGTCGTCGAGCTCTTCGATGACGTCGATCAGCTTCTGCATCCGCGCTGCATCGTCGCCGGCGAGCGCGACGACGTTTTCCGGCCGCATCGTCACCTCGGCGACCTCGGGAACGAGACCGGCCTTCGCGAGCCCCGCCTGCACGGCCTCGAAGCCGGCCGGCGACGAGAGCACCTCGATCGAGCCGTCGTCGCCGCTGACGACGTCGTCGGCGCCGGCGTCGAGCGCCGCCGCCATCACCGCGTCCTCGTTCGTGCCCGGCGCGAAGACGAACTGGCCGCAGTGGCGGAACTGGAACGCGACCGAGCCCTCGGAGCCGAGGTTGCCGCCGTGCTTGCTGAACGCGTGGCGCACCTCGGCGACGGTGCGGACGCGGTTGTCGGTCATGCAGTCGACGATGATCGCCGCCCCGCCGACGCCGTAACCTTCGTAGCGCACTTCCTCGTAGCTCGTGCCCTCGAGGTTGCCGGTCGCCTTGTCGACGTTCTTCTTGATCGTGTCGGCGGGCATGTTCGCCGCCTTCGCCTTCTCGACCGCGAGCCGCAGCCGCGGGTTCATGGTCAGGTCGCCGCCGCCGTGGCGCGCGGCGACGACGATCTCACGGATCAGGCGCGTCCAGATCCTGCCCCGCTTCTCATCCTGGCGGCCCTTGCGGTGCTGGATGTTGGCCCACTTGGAATGACCCGCCATGAGGATTGGACGCGCCGCGATCACGCTGCGTCTCGCATTTGGAAGGCGAGATTTTACGGGCGCGCGCCGGCTGCTCGGCGCCGCGTTCGCGGCGTCTGCACGACATCGTCAACGCGGCTGCAGCTGCTCGGCGAGGACTTCGGTCGCGAGCTGGCGGCCGATCCGCCGCCCGGCGTCGATCGAGCTCTGGAAATGTGCGCCGGCCCAGATGCGCGAATCGGCGAACTCGTCGGCCAGCGCCGCGGCGCTCGGCCACTGACGCGTCTGCTGGGTGCGGCCGTTCGTCATCGCGACGGCACCGTCGAGACCGAACAGGCGCGGCAGCTCGACTTCGAGAAGACCCGCGCTGATCGCCCCCGTCGACGGGTACTCGGGGCTCGGCGGCGCGGGCACCAGCGGCTGCCACGCGGCGTCGCGCGGACTCGCCAACTCGCCCGCGATTGCCGTCTCGGGTCGCCAGCGCAGGTAGCGCTCCTTCATCGCCGTGCCGACGATCGCCGAGTCGATCGAGACGATCGCGTCGAGCGCCGCCACCCGCGCGACGTCGAGCGGGGCGAGCTTGCGCGCGGCGAGCGCACGCTGCACCAGCGCCGAATAATCGCCGGCCTCGCTCGAGATCCAGAACAGCGCCGCGGCGGTCTGATCGGCGCTGCGCGCCGAGCTCTTGTTGCCTCCGAGCAGCCGCACGGCCTCGTTCTCGCGCACCGCGGCGTCGCTGCGCACGGGCGGCGGCGGTCCCGGATCGAGCGCGGCGACCGAGCGGATCCCGAACGGTTGCAGGCGCATCGCCTGGATCGAGCGCGGCGATTTCGCGTCGCGCGGCGCGACGAAGACGCCGACCGCGGCGTCGCGCGGCGGCGCCTCCTCGCGCTCGAGACGGTCGCCCGAGCGCGCGGCGAGCAGCATCAGCGCCGCCTGCCGGCCGAGGATCGCGCCGTCCTCGCGCTCGATCCTCGACTGCACTGCCGCGAGCGTCTCGCGCTGTCGGCGCGCAAGGAGCGCATGGTCGGCTTCGGGCTCGACGGCGAGCGCGGTGTAGATCGCGGCGGCGATCGCGGCGTCCGCCGAGGCTCGTGGTGCGCCGGCGGGCCAAGGCGGCGGCGCTGGCGGATACGAGCGGTAGCGCGGCTCGATCGCATTCAGGGCGTTGAACACGGCGAGCCACGCGATCGCGCGCGCGCGATCGGCGCGCAACCCCGGCACCTTCGCAGTCGCTTCGTCGACGGTCGCCATCCAGTCGATCGTCGCCTCGGCACGAGCGGAGGTCGTCGCCGACGCGAGCGCGAGCGCGAGCACGATGCCGAGGACGACGCCGTGGCGTGCCGATCGACGCAGGTTCATGGTCCGTCCCCTTGGCCGTTGCTGCGGCGAGCGAGAGCGTGCCGTCGCCAGCGCGGCACGTCAATGCGCTCGCCGCGCAGACGGCACGCCGCGCCACGCGCGGGCAGCGCCTAAACTGGCCTTTCCACGTCTTCGCCGCGAACGACCATGGCCGACCCGATCCTGCTCGCCCGGCACGGCAGCACCGAATGCGTCCTCCTCCCGCAGATGGCGAACCGGCACGGGCTCGTCACCGGCGCGACCGGCACCGGCAAGACGGTGACGCTGCAGACGCTCGCCGAGAGCTTCAGCGCCGAGGGCGTGCCGATCTTCCTCGCCGACGTCAAGGGCGACCTCACCGGCATCTCGCAGCCGGGCACCGTGAGCCCGAAGCTCGCGGCGCTGCTGAAGGAGCGCGGCATCGAGCCGAAGCCGCCGGCGGCGTGCCCGGTGACGCTCTGGGACGTCTTCGCCGACGCCAAGTCCGCCGCCGGCCACCCTGTGCGCGCGACAGTGAGCGACATGGGACCGTTGCTGCTCGCGCGCATGCTCGCGCTCAACGAAACGCAGACCGGCGTGCTGCAGCTCGTCTTCAAGATCGCCGACGACAACGGGCTGCTGCTGCTCGACCTGAAGGACCTGCGCGCGATGCTGCAGCACGTCGGCGACAACGCGGCGCAGTTCCAGACCGGCTACGGCAACATCAGCGCGGCGAGCGTCGGCGCGATCCAGCGCGGGCTGATGCAGATCGAGGCCCAGGGCGGCGATCGCTTCTTCGGCGAGCCGATGCTCGACGTCAACGACCTCCTGCAGACTGCCCCCGCGCCGGGCGGCGGCAAGCCGCAGGGCGTCGTCAACATCCTCGTCGCCGACCGGTTGCTGACGAGCCCGCGCCTGTACGCGACGTTCCTGCTCTGGATGCTTTCCGAGCTGTACGAGCGGCTGCCCGAGGTCGGCGACCTCGACAAGCCCAAGCTCGTCTTCTTCTTCGACGAGGCGCACCTGCTCTTCGACGAGGCGCCGAAGGTGCTGCTCGAGCGCATCGAGCTCGTCGTCCGGCTCGTCCGCAGCAAGGGCGTCGGCGTCTTCTTCGTCACCCAGAACCCGCTCGACATCCCCGACTCGATCCTCGCCCAGCTCGGCAACCGCGTGCAGCACGCGCTGCGCGCGTTCACGCCGCGCGACCAGAAGGCGGTCAAGGCGGCGGCGACGACCATGCGCGCGAACCCGAAGCTCGACATCGAGCAGGCGATCGGCGAGCTCGCCGTCGGCGAGGCGCTGGTCAGCCTGCTCGACGAGAAGGGGCGGCCGTCGGTCACCGAGCGCGTCTTCGTCGTGCCGCCAGCGAGCCGCATCGGCCCGATCAGCGACGACGAGCGCAAGGCGCTGATCGCCGGCTCGCTCGTCGCCGGCGTCTACGAGAAGGCGGTCGACCGCGAGTCGGCGTACGAGAAGCTGACCAGCCGCGTCGCCACCGCGCCCGGCGCGGCGACCGGCGGCACTGCCGCGCAAGCGCCTCCTGCGACCGGGGCGTCCGCTGGCGGCGGAGTGCTCGGCGGGCTCAAGGACGTCCTCTTCGGCTCGACCGGGCCGCGCGGCGGCCACCACGAAGGGCTCGCCGAGTCGGCGGCACGATCGGCGATGCGATCGATCGGCTCGAGCGTCGGCCGCGAGATCATCCGTGGCGTGCTCGGCGGCATCCTCGGCGGCGGGTCGCGGCGGCGCTAGCGGTGCGCGGGGACGTCCGCAGCATTGAGGAGGCCGATGTAACAGCAGTGCGCCGCGCCGGCAGTCGCTGCTACGATTTTCGCGCTCGACTTCGGGGAGCTCGTCGTGCGTCGATCCGCCCTCGTTTGCGTCACCGCGGCCTGCCTTTCGACGGCAGCGCTTGCCCAGCAGGTCCAGACCAACGGTGAGTTCACACGCTTCCACGGCGGCGCGTTCCCGCAAGGGGGCAGCCCGCCGGCGCCGCTGCCGGAGCTGCAGACGTACGTCAACGGCACGCCGGTTCCCGCTTCCAGCCCGCCGGTTGTCGTCGGCAATGAAGTGCAAGGCGAACTGCTGCTTCCCACGGGCACGACGAGCGTCGAGTTCAAGAATGGAGACGGTGTCTCCTTCGGAGCGCCGAGCCTGATCGCGTTCGCGCCGGCGCAATCACCAGTCCCGAGCGACCCGACGGGTGCCTTCCTCTTCGGCGTCTTCACCATCACGAACGGAATCTCCTCGATCAACGAGGTCAATTTCGATGTGACGTTCACGACCGTCTCGGACGACCCCGCTTTCGACGGCCATACCTTCTCCGACACGCTGCGCTACGTGGTGACGCCGAACAACCTGGGCAGCGACTTCGATGCTGCCGACCAGGTCTCGTTCATCAACCATCCCGGTGTCGGCATCGTGCACGTCTACGAAGCGTTCTCGCCGTTCGGCGGATCCGGCACGATCGAACTGTGGGGCCGGATCGGTTCGCTCGATCCCCTGTTCTTCGCGAACGGGACCGGAGGCGTTTCCCTCGAGCCCCTCGTTGCGGTGCCCGAGCCCGCCGGATGGCTGCTGATGCTGATGGGGCCGTTCGCGATCGCGACGGCGATCGCCAGGCGGCGCAACGAGCGGCCCCGCTGGCGCGGCGCGCTTCGGCGCGCCGCGCGATCGTGATTCGGCGGCGTCAGATCCCGCCGTACCACTCGTACCCTTCGTCCTCCCAGTAGCCGCCCTTGCCGCCGCGGATGGCGGCGAAGGAGTCGATCAATTCGATCGAGCGGATGTACTTCGCCTGCTTGTAGCCGAGCTGACGCTCGACGCGGCAGCGCAGCGGCGCGCCGTTCGTGACCGGGAGCGCCTTGTCGTTGAGCTCGTAGGCGAGGATCGTCTGCGCATGGTGGGCATCGTCGAGGTCGATCGACTCGTAGTAGCGCGAGTCGCGGCCGTCGAGCGAGGGACCGTCCATCGAGTCGAAGCAGCGGAAGAGGACGAACTTCGCCTCCGGCTTCGGCTCGACCATCTCGAGGATGCGCGCGAGCTGCACGCCCTTCCACTTGCCGATGCAGCTCCAGCCCTCGACGCAGTCGTGGCGGGTGATCTGCGTGCGCGACGGCAGCGCACGCAGCTCGGCGAGCGTCAGCTCGAGCGGCTTGGCGACGAGGCCGCCGACCTGCAGACGATAGTCGGCGAAGCCGGCGTCGCGCAGCGCGACGTAGTCGGCGTCGCGCGGGCTGAGCGTGCCGTTGCCGCGAAACGTCTGCGCGACCTGCTCGGGACCGAACTCCTGCGCCATCGCCGGCCGCGGTGCGACCACCTTGGCGATCGCGCGATTGAGATGCTCGGCGCTCTGCAGCGTCCGGGCGAACGAGTCGTTGTGCGAGAGCCTGTCGCAGCCGGCCAGCAACGCCGATCCCGCCGCGGCGGCGGCGCCGCGCAGCAGCCGCCTGCGGTCGCGGTCGCGCGCGCGCATCAGGGTGAACGTCCTCGTCATGGCTGCACCTCCTGCCTGGCGCGCTCCTCGGGGATCGTGTACCAGCCGGTGACCATCGAGCGCATCTCGTTCCAGACCCCGGCGATGAAGACCTCGGCGACGTGGACGACGACGAAGAGGAGCAGCCCGAACGCGGCGAGGAAATGCAGCGTCCGAGCCGACTGACGGCCGCCGAGCAGCTCGACCCAGCCGGTGAAGACGGTGTCGAGCCGCGGCGACATCGCCAAACCGCAGACGACGACGAGCGGCAGCAGGCCGAAGATGACGATCAGGTACGTCAGGCTCTGCAGCACGTTGTAGCGCGTCGCGGCGTCGCCGGTCGGATGCTTGAGCTTGAGGTGATCGACGATCGAGCGGCCGATGTTGCGCAGCTCGTCGCGCGTCGGCACCAGGTCTCTCGTCAGGTGCCGGCTGAAGATCGTGAAGAGCACGTAGGCGACGCCGTTGATCACGAACAGCCAGGCGAAGAAGAGATGCCAGTGGCGCGCCATCGCCAGCCACTGCGGCCCGGGGATCGTCGCCCACGTCGGGAACGCACGCGCCATCGGCCGGCTGCCCTCGCCCGACGTCGACAGGCCGAGCACGCCGGTGGTGTCGAACTCGGTGTTGCCGATCCGCGTGTAGCCGACCGGGCCGTTCGGCGTGTTGCGCGCGCCGAACGAGATCCAGGGCGTCGCGAACGTCGACTCGCGGCCCCAGTAGAGCGCCGGGTGGGCGTTGAAGATGTTGAGGCCGCTCATCAGCAGCACCGTCAGGCAGACGACGTTGATCCAGTGCATCACGCGCACCGGCAGGCGATGCCGGTAGACGCGGCGCGCCGGGCGGGCAACGATGGCTGGCGCGGTCGCGGTCGCTTCGATGTCCATGCAAGGGTCTCCGTGGCTGACCGATCCCAGTCGGACCGGGCGCGGCGCTCCTTACAGCGGCTACGGCAGCGCAGTCGTGCGGATCGCCGGACGGGTCAGGATACGCGCCTCGTGCTCGACGTCGGCGATGATGCCGTTGGCGGCGTAGCTCGCCGGCGACTCGGGCTCGAGCACGGCGACCGCGAGGTTGCCGAGCGGCTGCTCGAGCGAGACGTAGTAGCTGCCGATCGCGACGTCGAGCAGCGCCGGCAGCAGCTGCACCCTGAGCCGGGTCGCGGCGCCGGCGTTCGACGCCGCCGCTTCGGGCGCGACCGGCTCGCGCGCGACCATGCGGAAGCCCTCGCCGCGCAGCTCGCCGAGCTCGTCGAGCCGCTGCACCTCGATGCCGAGCAGACGCAACCGGCGCACCGCCTCGCCCTCGCTCTCGGCGAGCCAGTAGCCGCACGGCCGCGGCCGCGTCTTCAGCGGCCGCAGCTGCAGCGCCGACAGCCACGAGACGGTGAGGCGGCGGACGTCGCCCGTCGCCGGATCGAGCATCGACGTCGCATACTCGCTCGGCGTCGGCGCCGCATCGAGCACCATCTCGCCGCGGCAGGCGAGCGCGATCGTGTCGCGGTCGACGAACTGGCGCAGCTTGACGAGGTCGTCGGCGTGCCGTGCCGCGCTCGTCAGCACGTTGCCGACTGCGCTGACGTGGGTGTGCACGCGCCGCTTCAGGTCGACGCGGCCCATGCCGCCGCCGCGCGTCTCGACGAGCAGGCTGACCGCGCTGCGCAGACCGCTCGCGTTGCGGCCGACCTGCGCGCCGACGCTGCCCATCGTGAGCGTGCGATCGGCGGGATCGGACGACATCGTCGCGTACCAGTCGACCGTCATGCCGCCGCTGCGCAGGCCGGCGAGCAGCGGCACGCGGAACCACTCCTCGGCGGCCTTGGTGACGAACGCCGCCAGGTTCGGCACGGTCGCGTACTGGATCAGCGCGTCGAAGCGCTGCACGCCGCCGAACTTCGCCGTGAACGCCGGGCTCACCGGGTACTCGTGGAGGTCGAGGACGACGATCGGCGCGACGTCGACGAGCAGCTTGGCGATCGCGCGCGCCTCGGCCGTGTTCAGCAACAGGTGGTCACGGTTGACGTCGGTGCCGTCGGCGGCGTTGCGCGTGAACGCCGCGGCGCCGTCGGGATTCGCGCGCGGCAGGACGACGACGTCGACGCGCTCGAGGATGTTCGCGTGCCGCCCCGCGGCGATCGCCTGCGCGACGATGATCAGCGCCTCGGTGCCTGCAGGCTCGTCGCCGTGCTGGCCGGCGAGGAGGACGACCGTCGGCCGCCGTGCGCTCGCCGCCGCAGCGGCGGCGGACGGGCGCGTGAACGCGATCGCCTCGATCGGCTCGCCGGCCTGAGAGACGCCGAGCGAGAGGACGTTGACGTCGGTCGCCTGCTCGCCGAGCGAGGCGCCGCGCTCGAGCCCGCGCAGGATCGTGCGCAGCTCGGCGTTGGTGGTGAACGCGGTGCGGCCGACATCGAATGCCGGCGTCGCGAAGCTGACCGCGGGCTCGGGGAAGCGCGCCGCGATCGCGGCGGGAACGCTCGGCGTCGGCAGCGGCGTGACGACGACGTCCGCCGGCGAGCGCACCGGCGATGTGACCGCCGCTGCACCCGACGCGGCAGCTTCAGGCGACGCCGGGCGTGGCGCGCTGGCAGCAGGCGGCGCGCCACGCGGTGGCGCGGGAACGTTGGCAGTGACCGGCGTCGGCGGCGGCGCCGTCCGCATCGACGGCGGCAGATAGCGCTGCGGCGCCGCGCACGCGCTGAGCAACGCGCCGCCGACGAACGCCGCCGTGCGGCAGCGCGCGAGCGGGCGATCGAACCGGAACATCCGCCTCTCCTCCGCACCATGCGGTCGAGGCCAATATAGCGGCGCTCCTGCACGCCCGCTCCGACGCGACCGCGCCGCCGCGCGGCGCCGTGCAGTTCGTCGCGCAGCCCGCGCGATGCGGCGCTCGGCGCCGCGCGCGGCGAAGGCTCAGTGGCGCCAGTGGCCGTGGCGATGCCACGGCCCGCGCGGCACCGGCGCCCACGTGCGCGGCGGGCCCCAGTAGCGATGGCGGGGCGCGACCACGACCGGCGCGCCCCAGTAGCCGGGGTACGGCGCGACGTAAGGAGCGACGTAGGGCTCGTCGTAGACGATCGACGCCGGCGCGTACGCCGGCGTCGAGTAGACGACCGCGCCCGGAACGACGCGCACCGGCGCCGGCGCCCACGCCGGGCCGCTCGAGACGACCACCGGCGGCACGCTGACGCCGACCGACCAGCTGACGCCGCCGGCATGGGCGGCGGTCGCGGCGAACAGCGCCGCGGCGACGGGGACGACGAGAAGAAGACGGTTCATGGCTTGGATCCGACAGCGCACGCGTGAGTGCATGCAGGTGCAACGGCAAGCCGGGGGCCGGTCGTTGACGCTGGCGCGTTGCCGAAGGTAAAGCTTTGCTGCGCGCGCTGCCAGCGATGTTGCCAGGCGTCACGACGGGCGGTCGTGGCTCGCATCCTAGAATCGGGCGGCTTCGAGGTCGACGCATGAGCCAACCCAGGGAAGCCGCAGCTCCCGCCAGCAACTTCCTGCGCCAGATCATCGAGCGCGATCTCGCCGACGGCACCTACGCCGGCCGCCGCTTCGCCGGCACGCCGGGCGATGCGGCGCACCACGCGGCGGCACCGCCCGACCCGGCGAAGATCCGCACCCGCTTTCCGCCTGAGCCGAACGGCTACCTGCACATCGGGCACGCGAAGAGCATCTGCCTCAACTTCGGGCTCGCCGAGGAGTACGGCGGCATCTGCCATCTCCGCTTCGACGACACCAATCCCGAGAAGGAGGAGCAGGAGTACGTCGACGCGATCGTCGACGCGGTGCACTGGCTCGGCTTCGACTGGCACGCGCCCGAGCCGGCCCTGGCCGGCGAGCGAGGTGACCCGGCGCGGCCTGCCGAAGCGACGACGAGCCACCTCTATTTCGCGAGCGACTACTTCGACTTCATGTACCGCGCCGCCGAGGCGCTCGTCGAGGCCGGCAAGGCATACGTCGACGAGCAGAGCGCCGAGGAGATGCGGGCGACGCGCGGCGACTTCGCGACGCCGGGAACGAACAGCCCGTACCGCGACCGCACGCCGGCGGAGAACCTCGCCCGCCTGCGGGCGATGAAGAACGGCGAGCTCGCCGACGGCGCCGCCGTGCTGCGCGCCAGGATCGACATGGCGAGCCCGAACATCAACCTGCGCGACCCTGCGCTCTACCGCATCAAGCGGGCGACGCACCACAACACGGGCGACCGCTGGTGCATCTACCCGATGTACACGTACGCGCATCCGATCGAGGACGCGCTCGAGAACATCACGCACTCGATCTGCACGCTCGAGTTCGAGGACCAGCGGCCGTTCTACGACTGGCTGCTCGACACGCTCGCCGGGCTCGGCCTGCTGGCGCAGCCGCGGCCGCACCAGTACGAGTTCGCGCGCCTCAACGTCAGCTACGTCATCACCAGCAAGCGCAGGCTCAAGCAGCTCGTCGACGAGGGCATCGTCGACGGCTGGGATGATCCGCGGATGCCGACGATTGCGGGCCTGCGCCGCCGCGGCTACACGCCGGAGTCGATCCGGCTGATGTGCGAGCGCGCCGGCACGAGCAAGGCGGGCGGCTGGACCGACTACGCGAGCCTCGAGCTCGCGCTGCGCGACGACCTCGACCCGAAGGCGCCGCGCGCGATGGCGGTGCTCGATCCGCTGCGCCTCGAGCTCACCAACTGGGCCGCGATCTTCGGCGGCGATGCCGCGCACCGCGAGCCGTGCCACGCACCGGTGCATCCGCAGCGACCCGAGCTCGGCACGCGCGAGATCAGGATGGGGCCGCAGCTCTGGATCGAGCGCGACGACTTCGCCGAGGTGCCGCCGAAGGGGTTCTTCCGCCTCTTTCCGGGCAACCGCGTCCGCCTCAAGTACGGCTACGTGATCGAGTGCAGCGGCGTCGAGAAGGATGGCGGCGGCGCGGTGACCAGGGTGCTCGCCACGATCGTCCCCGACACCAAGAGCGGAACTGCCGGCGCCGACGCGGTGAAGGTCAAGGGCACGCTGAGCTGGCTGGCGAGCGACGACGCGATCGCCGCCGAGGTGCGCCTCTACGAGCGCCTCTTCGTCGATCCGCACCCGGATGCCGGTGGCAAGGACTTCAAGGCGAGCCTCAACCTCGCCAGCCGCACGATCGTCACCGGATTCGTCGAGACCTCGCTGCGCGAGGCGAAGCCGGGCGATCGCTTTCAGTTCGAGCGGCACGGCTACTTCGTCGCCGACGCCGTCGACCATTCGACCGCTCGGCCCGTCTTCAACCGCACGACGACACTGCGCGACACCTGGTCGCGGTGAAGCGGCACGCGGCCGCCGCCGGCCCGATCTCGCTCGACTCCTTCGAGCGGACCGTCACATCGGCGGCGCGAAGCCGTTGCGGCCCGCCGTCACCCGCAGCGCCGTCGGCTGGCCATCGCGCACCTGCGCCGTGACGAGCACCTTCGCGCCGGGGACGAGGAGCGTGCGATCGCCCGGCTTCAATGTGACGACCGGAATGCCTTCGGGAACGACGATCGTCTTCTCGCCGTCCTTGTAGCGCAGCGTCATCGTGCGGCCCTTGGCGCCGGGAACGAGCGCGATGACGGTCGCGTTGGTCATCGTCGATCCCGGCTGCAGGTCCCACTGCGAATGGCCTTCGCCGGTGCCGCGCATCGCTTCCGGAAAGACGAGCACCTCGAGCGCCGAGAGCGCACCGTCGGCGCCGGGCAGCGCTGCGGTGCCGACGAAGACGCCCGACTGGATCGTCGCCGGATCGACCGGAAGCACCTCGGTGAGCGTGACATTGTCGGCAAGCGCGAGCGTCATGGTTTCGCCGCTGCGCTCCTTGAGGACGATCGTCGTCGGCTCGACCTTCTCGATCGTTCCGCGCAAGCGCATCGTCGGCGCGTTCTGCGCCAGTGCGACGGTGGCGAGGAGTGCGAGCGCGAGCAGGGCCTTTTTCATGACGTTTCCCTCCGTGGCCGGACGCAACGGGTTGTAGCGCAAAGCGGCGCGGCGCGCGCGAACGACGAGAATGCGCCGATGCTCCGCCTCGGCCTCGCCGCCCTGCTCGCGATCGCGCTCGCTGCCTGCGGCGGCGGCGGCGACGGCGCGACGGCCGTCGCCACTCCGGGCACGGGCGGCACGGCGGCCGACACCACGCCGTACTCGAGCACCGCCGGCGGCTCGCTCGCGGCCTCGATGGAAGCGGCGACGGTGACGGCGCACTCGATCGCGACCGCGGCCGGCACGCTCGCCTACACCGCCACCGCGGGCCACCTCGACGCCCGCGCGCCGCAGAGCGGCGCGACCGAAGCGTCGATGTTCTACGTCGCCTACACGGTCGCGGGCGCTGCGGCGGCGCGGCCGCTCGTCTTCTTCTTCAACGGCGGCCCGGGGTCGGCGTCGGTGTGGCTGCACCTCGGCTCGTTCGCGCCGCGTCGCATCGTCATCAGCGCACCGTCGCTCGCAGTGCCGCAGCCGTTCCAGCTCGTCGACAACGCCGAGACGCTCGTCGACGTCGCCGACCTCGTCTTCGTCGACGCCGTCGGCACCGGCTACTCGACCGCGGTCGCGCCGTACCGCAACAGCAGCTTCTGGAGCGTCGACGCCGACGCCGCGGTGATGCGCGACTTCATCGCCCGCTACGTCGGTGTCAACCAGCGGCAGGCGTCGCCGACGTTCGTCTTCGGCGAGTCGTACGGGACGACACGCGCCGCGGTGCTCGCCGAGCTCATGCTCGCCGCGGGGATGCGCCTCGACGGCGTCGTGCTGCTGTCCTCGGTGCTCGACTACAACAGCAACTGCGACATCTTCGCTGCCGGCCAGGCGAGCTGCGAAGGATTCGTGCCGAGCTACGGCGAGGTCGGCGCGTGGCACGGCCTGAGCTCGCCGCCGCCGAGCGACGTCGACGCGTTCGCCGATGCGCTGCGCAGCTTCGCGACCGACGTCTACGGTCCAGCCGCGGACGCGTACGTCGCCAACCGCACGCCGCCGGCGCCGGCGCTCGTCGCCGAGCTCGCGGCGCTGACGGGCGCGCCCGCGACGCTCTGGAACGCCAACCCCGACCTCGACCCGCTCTCCTACCGCAGCCTCGTCCTGCCCGGCCGGCTGATGGGCCGCTACGACGCGCGCATCGTCGCCGCCAACGGCAGCGCGCTCGCGGCATCGGGCGACCCGTCGTCGACGCTGATCACGGGGCCGTTCACCGCCGCGGCGCAATCGCTCTTCCGCGACGAGCTCGGCTACAGCGCGAGCGCCGGCTACACGCTGCTCGCCGACGCGATCGCGGCGTGGGACTTCCGCCACGACGGCAGGCCGCTGCCCGACACCATCCCCGACATCGCCGCGGCACTCGCGCGCTCACCGGCCCTGCGCGTGCTCTCGCTGGCCGGCTACCACGACCTTGCGACGCCCTTCCTGCAGACCGAGCTCGACCTCGATCGCCTCGGCGCGTGGCCGAACGTGTTCGCCCGCGTCTACCCGGGCGGCCACATGACGTATCTCGACGACGGCTCGCGGCCGCGGCTGCGCGACGACTTGCGCGCGTTCGTGCGCGGCGAGGCGCTCGCGCCGCAGGCGTTGCCCGGAACCGGCGCGGGCGCGGCCGGGCGTACAGCCGCGGCGCCGCGCGCGCAACCATCGGCGCTGCCGTCGCCGCCGCCCTTCGCCTTCGCGGATCGCAGCGCCCTCGCGCAGGGCGGTGATCCGGTCGTGCCGCCGACGCTGCGCGCGCTGACGCCGACGCGATCGCCGCGCGGTGCCGCGCTCGCCGCGCGCGTCCGCGCCAAGCTGGAGGGGCGCGACGTCTACCGGTAGACGTGCTCGCCGCGGTGGGCCTTCCAGGAATCCTCGAAGTAGCTCGCGTCTTCTTCCGAGCGCGGCCGCACCGCCATCAGGATCCCGCCTTCGCGGATGCCCTTGTCGTAGACCTTGACGCGCTCCTCGGGGATGCCCCAGCCGATCAGCGCGCCGATGATGCCGCCGGTCGCGGCGCCCGCCCCGGCGCCGGCGATCGCCGCCGCGAGCGGACCGGCGATGACGAGGCCGAGGCCCGGCAATGCGATCGTCGTGCCGACCGCGGCGATCGCCGCGGCGATCGCGCCGAGGCTGCCGCCGATCGCGCCGCCGATGCCGGCGCCTTCGGCCGCCTTCGTGCCGAGCTCGGTCTCGCGGCCGTCGGCGGTCGCGCCGGTGAAGTGCCGGCGGCGCGTCTCGTCGGACATGACGAGGTTGACGTCGTCGCGCGAATAGCCGCGGTCGGAGACGGACTGGTACGCGCGCTCGGCGCTGTCGCGGTCGCGGAAGAGCCCGGTCAGCATCGGCTCGTTGGTGTCCATGGCGTCGCTCCGTGGTCGGATGAAAGACCCGGAGGATCGCGCCGGCGGCGGCGCCGGCGAAGCGGAAGCGGCCGCCGCGCGCGGTCGTCTCGCCGCCGGTGCCGGCGTCGGCGGCTTCCTACGCGCGGCGACTCAGCCGCGCTCGCGCGCCGGACGCAGGAAGTGGCGGACGAGCGGCAGCGTCAACATCAGGCACGCCGATGCGGCGAGCGCCATCGGCACCATCGATCCGGTCGCATGCATCGCCCACGCGCCGCCGAGCAGGACGGCGTGTCCCGATGCGTACAGCTTCAACGGCCGCGCCAGTGCCGGGTTCTTCGTCCTCGCCATCGTCCACCTCCCGCGGCCGACTGCCAGCCGGTCCTGTGAAGCACGCAACATGCATGCCGACTCGGACCGACCAAGAGTGCGCTGTTGGCAACAACTCGCAACCGAGCCACCGGCGGGAAGACGCGCGCTTCGCCGCGGACGGCGCAGTGCCGGCCGCATCACTTCTTCGTCTGCGACCAGTCCTTGAGCGCCGCGAGCGTCTTCTCGACGTGCCGGCTTGGGTTCAGGCTCTGGTAGTTGTAGACGACCTTGCCGTTCGGCGCGATGACGTACGAGACGCGGTTGGCGTAGTCGGGGCGCGTCTGCATCACGGCGTCGTACGACTTCATGACCGACTGCGTGCTGTCGGAGGCGACCGGGAAGCGCCCCTGGCACGCCTGCACCGAGAACTTGCCGAGGGTGTCGATGTCGTCCGACGAGACGCCGATCACGGTCGCGCCGAGCGCCTCGAACTTGCCCATCGCCTCGGCGAACTCGTGCGCCTCGATCGAGCAGCCGACCGAGAACGCCGCCGGGAAGAAGTACAGCACGACCGGGCCCTTGGCGAGCGAATCGGAGAGCTTGAAGCTGTACACCTTGCCGCCGAGCGCGGCGGGGGCAGTAAAGTTTGGCGCTGCATCTCCGACATCGAGCGCTGCGTATGAGGATGTCGCGAACGGGACCAACAGCAGGATGGACGCAAGGCTTTTCTTCATGACCGGCTCCGGCGGGTCGAATCGGCGCTCTTCATCTTACGAGAAAGGCCCTTGCGTCGCGGCCAGGATGGCGGCGGCGGCGCTCGTCGCCGCCGCGGCGCTGCTCGCCGGCTGCGGCTCGCTGCCGACCAACGTCGGCAAGACCGACACGCTCGCGCTGCCGCCGAATCCGGCGAGCCCGCTCGTGCGGATCGCCGAGAAGTCGTCGCCCTCGCCCGAGCAGACCGGCGTGCGCCTGCTGCCGCTCGGCGCGTACTCGCTCGACACCCGGCTGCAGCTCGCGCAGCGCGCGGCGACGTCGCTCGACGTCCAGTACTACCAGCTCGAGAACGACTCGACCGGCCGCTTGCTGCTCGCCGCGCTGCGCGACGCGAGCCAGCGCGGCGTGCGCGTCCGCCTGCTCGTCGACGACCTCTACACGCAGCACTCCGATCCGCTGCTGCGCGGCCTGGCGGCGTTCCCGAACGTCGAGGTGCGCCTCTTCAACCCGTTCTGCTGCAACCGCGCCTCCGGCCCCGGTGGCCGCTACACGGCGTCGATCTTCGACTTCGGCCGGCTCAACCACCGCATGCACAACAAGCTCTTCATCGCCGACGGCGTGATGGCGGTCGCCGGCGGTCGCAACATCGCCGACGAGTACTTCCTGCGCGCGCACGACGCCAACTTCATCGACATGGACGCGTTCGTGATGGGCGCGGTCGTGCGCTCGATGTCGGCGATCTTCGACCGCTACTGGAACAGCGAGGTCGTCTACCCGATCGAGGCGGTCGGCGAGCCGCTCGGCGACAACAAGGCGTCGCGCGCCAGGGCGTTCGACGAGGCGATCGCGTCGCACGCAGCGATGGAGCCGATCGAGCTGCCGTCGACCGACCTGCTCGGCTACGGCCCGCTCGCCGACGACCTCGAGTCGGGCCAGCTCGGGCTGGAGTGGGGCATCGCGCGCGCGTTCGCCGACCCGCCCGAGAAGCTGCTCGCGATGACGCCCAAGATCGCGTTCGAGATGAGCGTCACCAACGACGTGATGATGGAAGTCTGGCGGGCGAAGGACGACCTCGTGCTGACCTCGCCGTACATGATCCCGGGCGAGCTCGGCATGCAGTCGTTCAACAACCTGCACCATGCCAAGGTCAAGGTCACCGTCGTCACCAACTCGCTCGCCGCGACCGACGAGCCGCTCGTCCACACCGGCTACTCGCGCTACCGCGAGCGGATGCTCGAGGCCGGCGTCGACCTCTACGAGCTGAGCCCGACGCGGACCCAGCAGACCAAGCGGCTCGGCATGTTCGGCTCGTCGCTCGGGCGGCTGCACGCGAAGACGGCGGTGATCGACCGGCGCGTGATCTTCATCGGCTCGATGAACCTCGACCCGCGCTCGGCGAGCACCAACACCGAGTTCGGCATGTTCATCGACAGCCCCGCGCTCGCCAAGGAGCTGCTGCGCGTCGTCAACATCAGCAAGCTCGAAGGCGCGTACCGGCTCCGCCTCGATCCGGACACGTCGCAGCTGCAGTGGCTGACGATGGAGGAGGACAAGGAAACGGTGCTCGGCGTCGAGCCCGAGTCGGGCTTCTGGATGCGCGTGCACAACATGCTGCTCGGCTGGTTCGTTCCCGAGCAGCTGCTGTAGCGGCACGCACGCACGCGCCGTCGGTGCGCCACGGGATCGGGACGGCAGGGCGCCCTGCTCCATGGTGCATGGGATCGGGACGGCAGGGCGCCCTGTTTTGCTCCATGTCCCCCGGTGTCGGGACATTCGTCCCTGCACCTCCTCCTTATATCTTCCGCAAAACAGGGC
>Ga0207703_10001825_pt1 | contig 18998 bp, 14 predicted proteins | sample KBSSwiS12_FD_184304 | JGI IMG/M metagenome (GOLD analysis project Ga0207703, IMG submission 184304) | Switchgrass rhizosphere microbial communities from Kellogg Biological Station, Michigan, USA - KBS Switchgrass S1-2 (SPAdes) (version 2) | ecosystem: Host-associated > Plants > Roots >...
TCGTCTCAAGATCCGTACCGCGCGTAAGGCTGCCGGGGATGTAGCGCTGCGTGCGGGAAAAGGCTTCAAGCCGCCCCTCGAAATCGCGGGAGAAATCTTCGAGCGACTCCGCGTTGGCCAAGGTACGCTTGGCAATAGAGCGGATCACCGCGAGCGAATTGCGCAGATGGTGCAGAACATCCGACTGCAGCTGCTGATGTTGCCCGGCCCTTTTGCGCACCATCTCCACCTCTACCGAAACGCCAAACCAGTCGCCGATCACGCCGCCATCAAGCTGGACGGGTACGATATGGTGCCGAAAGTGATGAAAGCACCCGCTTGGCCGGTGAAACAACCGAAACTCCGTGTCGGCTGCGTTTTTCCGATGCTCATTGGTCCAACCCGTGACCGCCCGCTCCCGATCATCGGGATGGACGGCGTCAAGCCAACCCAGCGCAAGGCTTTCTTTAGCGCCCAGTCCGGTAAAATCGGTCCATTCCCCGCTGGACCAGTTTCGCTGACCCTTTGCGCTGGCGCGCCACGTCAGATGGGCGGCTGGTTCTTCCATCGTCAGCGATCACGCATTGGCGTCAAGAAAGGCGCCTTCGTGATCGAGGTGCAGGTAACCCGCATCGAACATCGCCAGCTGCTTGAGCGACTGGAAATCGGGTACATGCAGCTCTCGCCCCTTCCACTGGATCAGCCCCTGCGCGCGCAGCTGCTGCAAGGTTCGATTGACATGCACAGGCGTAATCCCTGCCGTTTCCGCCAGATCATTCTGTGTCAGCGGAATCTCATAGCTATTGTCGCGAACTTGGTTGACGGCGTCGAGGCGGACAAACAGCTCGCACAAAAGATGGGCAATGCGTTCGATAGCCGAACGCTGGCCGAGGCTGACCGTCCATTCTCGCTGGATCGCAGAGGCGACCAGCATATCCCAGTTCAACGCATGGCTTATACGCGGACCATCCTGCGAAGCGCGGTCGAGCGCGCCATGCGGCACGGACGCATAGCGCAGGGGTGACAGAGCCCCGACCGAGTGATCCATCTGCCGCAGCATGCACAGGTTGGAGTTACAGAGATCGCCCGGAAGCAGGAATGCGATGATCTGCCGCCGGCCATCCTCCAGCATCTTGTGGCGATAGGCCCATCCTTCGAGCACCAGATGGACATGGGTCGAACGCTCCCCTTCGCGCAGCAGATCGTGACGGGCGCGCAAGCGGCGTATGTTGCCATTGGTCATCGTCTGGAGCGTCGAGAGCTCGTCTTGCGAAAACCGCACATAGTGCTGAAGTCGCAGGATCAGGGGATTGGTCATGGACGGAAGCTCCCGGTAATCCGTACCAACGTCCAAGGCGATTTTTCGAGCCGCAGCCCTAACAAAAAAGCTTGCGATATGACGCTGCGGCATCCGTGACGGGCGCCGATATCGATCGTACCGCATTTCGGCGGCAGCCACATCTAACCCGCTTTTGTCAGAAGCCTGGGTGCGCGTCACATGGCACGGAGTTGAGCTTGCTCCCCCTCGCTACCAGACCCGAAACGCCACGGGCATTGTCGATGCACTGCCTCACCTGATTGGCAGCACTGGTGCAGTTCAGACCCTCGACGGCAAGATGAGCAAGCGCTGCTTTTCCCGGGACGAAATTGCGCACGCGCAGACACGTCGAAGTGTGGGGATCGGTGACGGTCGTGTTGGCCAGCTTGATGTCGTCCACATCTGCCAGGCTGGTGAAGATCATGATTGCGGCGTGATCGATATCGCCTCGCATTCTCACCTGGGTAAGAACATTATCCTTGAGATCGATGTGCCGGACGGGACCGGTATTGTAGCTCCTCTGGCTTGCAATGCGGATCCCGGACACCCCGGTTCGGCTGAGCTTGTTGCGATAGGCCCGTCCGCCAATGGTCCCTTCGAAGCTGACGCCCGATGCCGCGTTGCCGGAGCAGCTATTGTCCAAGAAGCGGATCCCCTGATTGAGCCTTGTGCCGTAGCCAATCGAAGCGAAACAATCATCGCCCGAACCTCGGGCGCGATTGAACTGGACGAGGATGTTACGCGACGCTCCCGTAACGTGAAATGCATCGGAAAGATTGTCGACGACGTCGCTGTTCACAATCTTCGAGTCGGACACGACGTAAAACAGGATGCCGGCGCCTGCGGTATGGCGCACCTTCACGCTCTCAAGGCTGATGCGGTTCGACGCTTCAACGTAAAAGCCGCGAGAGTCCGCGTCCGTAGAACGTACAACGCTGTTGGGCGAATAAATCTGGAAGCCCTTGAGTGACACCGCGCTGCTGTTCGAAACCACGAACGCGCTGTGAAGCGGATCGGTCGCGCGGATGATGCTGCTGTCCGCTCCGGCGCCGAATATCATAACGCCATGCTTGGCCCGAAGGCCGAGCTGCTGCGAGGTGACGCACGCGCCTGCCGGCAATTCCAGCGCCTGGTGCAGACCGATACGATCAAGCGCTTTTTGCAACGCGGCCGTATCATCCGTCACGCCATCGCATTTGACACCGAATATGCGTGCGGGCTTCACCGTATAGGTCTGGGTGACCGCGGCGGCCGCGTCGCTCCGCACATGAGCTGCGGATGCTATGAGCATCAATAGACTCAGCAGTTTCATCGCCAACCCGCAATCTCCCGAGAGAGCTCAGACAGGATTTCGCCTTAACGGACCATTGCTACCCCAGCGATCCGGATGCCGCGTTAACGGGATGTTTGTTCACGGCGCCTTAGTGTCCAGCGGATCTCCGGCCAGGGTGAGCGGTACTTCGCGTGTTCCTAGATCGCATTCCAATCAACGCGCGGAGCCCTTTCCGGCGATCCGGCGATCGCGGCGTAGCAACCGACCGCCTGTTCCAGTCATTCGCAATTTTCTGGTGTCTGGCGCTTATGCTCGGCGGCGGCGGCGTGGACTATCCGCTGGCGGGAATGCTCGTCGAGGCGGGAGGTGTGATCCTTCCGCTCGCGATGTACGCACGCACCGCGAGTCCTGCGAGAGCGCGAAATCCGGCGGCCGTACCCACCGCGATCGGCATGGCGATGCTGGCGCTGCCGGTCTTCCAGCTCATACCGCTGCCGCCCGCGCTGTGGCAGGCGCTCCCCGGTCGGGAACGAGCGGCCGAGATATACGGCCTGCTCGGCTGGCGCGACGCATGGCTGCCGCTGAGCCTCGAGCCCGAAGCGACCAAAGCCGCGGCGCTCTCCGTGATCCCCGCACTGGCGACGTTCCTGCTGATCGCCAGAACGACCACTGCGCAGCGCATCATATCCGCGCGGATATTGGTAGGCATTGCGCTCCTCGGTGCGCTGCTGGGCGCGGTGCAGGTTGCGACGGGCGGAAATTTCACCCTGTTCGACTCGGTTCACCGCGGGCATGCGCTGGGCTTCTTCACCAACCGCAACCATCAGGCGCTCTATCTTCTGATCGCAATGCCCTTTGCTTGCGCAACCGCATCGATCGAGGATCGCAGGCACAAGCGATTCAGCAGTTCCAGCTGGGCCAATGCAGGCCTGATCCTGGTGCTCACCGCCGCCGTGCTCGCGACCAAATCGCGCTCGGGAGCGGCCCTTCTGCTCGTCGTGCTTCCTTTCTGCGCGGTGCAACTGGGCCTCTTCAAGATCCGGCTCCGAACGGCGGCGATTGTCGCTTTGGCGGCAATTGCGCTGCTCGCCATCGTCGCGAGCAGCTCGGCGGTGCAGGATCTGGTGGCGCGCTTCGGCAATGCGCATGACGATCGTACGACCTTCTGGGCCAACACGCTGGTCGCCATCAGCCAGAGCGGCATGCTGGGAACGGGCTTCGGCACCTTCCCGATCATCTATCGCACCGTCGAGCCGCTGACCGATCTCGCCGCCGGCTATGTGAACCATGCGCACTGCGATTATCTGGAGCTGTTGCTTGAAGGTGGCCTCCCTGGGATTGGGCTGCTGGTTGCGGCGCTGGGCTGGATCGGGTTTCGTGCGTCGCAGTTGCTGAGGGCGGCGCCAGTTTCTCCGGATAGGAGGCTCGCTCGCGCGGCGCTGATCGGCATTATGATCATCACGCTGCACTCGCTCGTCGACTATCCGCTCAGGATGCTTTCGCTCGAAATCCTATTCGGCTTTCTATGCGCCTTGCTGATCCTCCCAGCGCAAGGGGCACGCCCGGAAAAGGCCAAGCAATTCCCGTCGACTCGACCGAGGACGCCGCGGCTGCGCCAGTTGCTTGTGGCGCTGGTTGCGGCTGCCTGTCTTTATGAAGTGGCAGTTACCAGTCTCGCTTCGCACGCCGTGATAAATAACGCGGCGTCCCTGGCGGAAACGCTTTCCAGCCAGTCGCCTGCTGCTGCCTCCTATGCCGCCAAGACGATCGCCGATAAGGATCCTCCACGCGCCGCGTCGCTTGCGCGTCTGGCGCTGCGACACGCGCCGCTGGATGTGCAGGCATTGTCTACGCTGGCGCTCGCGATCGAAAAGCGGGGTGACGAGCAGGCGGCTACCGCGATGATGAATGCCGCGGCGGGTGCCGGCTGGTGGGACGACGCGACGCAGATCTGGCTATTCGATCGCGCGCGTGACGTTGGCCGCTACGATATCGCGCTGGAGCGGGCCGATGCCTTATTGCGGCGCGAGCGGTTGGAGGATGCCCTATTCCCTCTCCTGCTCGAAATGGCGGGAGACGCCGACGCCGCAGCAGCTTTGGTAACGCGGCTGGAGGAAAGGCCGAGCTGGCGCAGTGATTTCCTGCAATGGGCTGACGAACAAGATTCAACCGATCAGCAACAGCTCGATCGGCTCTGGCAAATGCTTTCCCGATCAAGTGCCCCGCCCTCGGCGCGCGAAGCAACCGTGCACGTCGCTGGCCTGATCAAAAATCATCGTTATGCGCAGGCAAAGCAGCTCTGGCTCCGAGCAATTGGTGCAAGTGGAACTCAAGCCCTGTTCGACGGCGATTTCATCAGGGCCTATAAACCGCTTCAGGAAGGATATGCCTCGCCGTTCGAATGGAGTTTCAACGACGATCCCGGTGCTGCGACTGCCATCGATCAACCGCCCCTGCCCTATTCCGGCGTCGCCATGAATGTAACGGTCGATCCCGGTTTTTCCGGCACGATCGCCAGACAATTGGTGGTGCTTCCGCCCGGATCATACGAACTGGGCTATGCCATGCTAGCGGTCGACAATGCTGATCCCGGCGCAGCGAGCTGGTCGGTTCGTTGCGTGAATAGCGAGCACAGGCTGGATGCCACCACGCTGTCGCAGCCTGCCGGCGGGCGCTGGGTTCGCGCTACGGTTCGCTTCGAAGTTCCGGGCGACTGCCCTGCGCAGTGGGTCGAGCTGCGAGGCACTGGCAATGCGCTTTCCAGCAGCGAGCTTTGGTACGATCGGCTTCGCATTTTCTCCTTTTGATGCACTGCAAAAAATCCCTTCCGGGTACCTCGATCTTAACGGCTTCTTAGCTGCCAGGGTGGCAGTGCTGGCATGCCCAATTCCGCTTGTTTTGAGCAGGGAGATCGATACCGCATGCCCATTTCCCGTCGATCCGCCGCGACTGCATTTTTGGGCTTGTGCTGTGCCGCTCTGGCAGGCTGCAGCTCTAAGCTGGGCGCCGGGCTTCCGCACGGCTTCGACGCTTATCCCGTGCCGATGACATCCGCGGTAACGCATCCCGCCCCCGAATATCGGATCGGTCCGCTTGATACGATCGACATCACCGTATTCCAGGAGCCAGACCTTTCGGCCAAGGCATTGGCGGTCGACGCGTCCGGCAACGTCGTCCTTCCGCTCGTCGGCAGCTTTCCTGCAGCCGGCAAGACGACCAACGTGCTGAGTGCTGAAATCGCACGCAAGCTCGGCGAGCGCTACCTCGTCGACCCCCAGGTATCGGTGGCGGTCGCCAGCTCGGTTTCGCAGAAAGTGGTCGTTCAGGGGCAGGTGGTGGAGCCCGGCGTCTATGACGTGAAAGGATCGACGACGCTGCTCGAAACCCTGTCGATGGCGAAAGGCGAGACCGGCGTCGCTTCGCTCAACCGCGTCGTCGTCTATCGCACGATCAACGGACAACGCATGGGCGCGCTCTTCAATGTCAGCGCGATCCGTAATGGCACGGCGAAAGATCCGGACATTTTCGGCAATGATGTGGTGATCGTCGGCTATTCCGAGGCCAAGAGCATCTGGCGTGACATATTGTCCACCTCGCCGCTGCTGAACGTCTTCCGTCCGCTCGGCTACTGAGCCCCCCTTCCTTCCAAACGGATCGCTGATAAGATGAAGCAATATACGGAGACGCACTTTCAGCCCGACACGGGTCTGGCTGCGACGTTCGGTTTGGAGGGCACCAACCTCAGCCTCGCGCCGATTGCAAGCGAGCGCGAAAGGGGCCTAGACCTCCGTGCTATCTGGGGCGTGCTTTATCGCAACTGGAAGCTGGTCGCAGGCGCGCTCGCGCTCGCGCTGGCGTGCGGCGTGGCCAGCATCTTGCTGACATCGCCATCCTATCGCGCCAAGGCCACCATCCAGGTCGACCAGCAAACCCTGAAAGTGCTTGGAACCGAGGATGTCGAGCCCGTTCCATCCTCGCAAGAGGCCGACCGTTTCCTGCAAACCCAGGTCGATATCCTCAAGAGCCGGGCGATCGCTGGCACGGTGGCCAAAAAGCTCAAGCTCGAGAGCAATCCGGTCTTCCTCCACGATGCCGGCGTATCGGACATCGACCGCGCCGATCGCACCAGGCTAAAAGAGATGGTGATCGATGGGGTGCAGCAGAATTTGTCGGTCTCGCTCCCGCGCAATTCGCGGATCATCACGATCGGGTTCGACAGCCATGATCCCGAGCTCGCCGCGCGCGTGGCGAACAGCATGTCCCAGGCGTTCATTGCTTCCAATCTGGAACGCCGGTTCGAAACCTCATCCTATTCGCGCGCCTTCCTGCAGCAGCAGCTCGCCGCCACCAAGGTCCGGCTGGAGGATTCCGAACGCGCCCTGATCGATTACGCACGCTCTGCGCAGCTCATCGACGCCAGCGAAGGCGTTGCCGGCGACGACGACCAAAAGTCGCCGGAATCGCTGACGACTTCCAATCTGGTCAGGCTCAATTCCGCTTATTCGGATGCGCGCGCCGCGCGCGTGCAGGCGCAGCAGCGCTGGCAGGAGGCGCAGACCACGCCGCTGTTAACGCTCCCCGAGGTGCTCCAGAACGATGCCATTCAGTTGCTCGTTCAAAAGCGCGCTGAGATGCAGGCCAATTATCAGCAGGAAAAGCAGCGTCACAAGGATGCCTATCCGACGGTGCAGCAGGCCGCCGCCAGCATCCAGGAAATCGATCGTCAGATCGCCCAGCTCGCCAACCAGATCCGGCTGTCATTGCGTGACAATTTCATCGTCGCGCAACGCCAGGAACAGGCGCTCGAGCAAAATGTGGACGCCCTTAAGGGCGAAACGCTGGAGGAACAGGATCGCGGGGTACGCTATAACATCCTGAAACGCGAAGTGGACACGAACCGTCAGCTTTATGACGGCCTGCTCCAGCGTTACAAGGAAGTCAGCGCGCAGGCTGGCGCCACCGATAATAATATTTCGATCGTGGATCGTGCGGTGCCGCCGCTCGAGCCGGTTGCACCCAAGGCAAGCCTCAATCTGGGGCTGGCGGGGCTGATCGGCTTGCTGGTGGCGGTGGCGGCCGTCTTCGCCCGCGAGAAATTCGACGATGCCTTCCGCTCCCCCGAAGATGTCGAAGCCAAGCTCCACATGCCTATGCTTGGCGTGGTCCCGGCGCTCAAGGACAAGGCGAGCGTGCAGACGGCGCTTGCGAGCCCGAAGTCATCGCTGTCCGAATCCTATCATGCGCTGCGGACATCGCTGGAACTTTCCTCGGCCAAAGGTTTGCCGTTCACCCTGTTGTTCACCAGCACGGGGCAGGCCGAGGGCAAATCCACCACCGCCTTCGCGCTTGCCCGCAACTTCGCGGCGTCAGGAAAGCGCGTGCTGCTGATCGACGCCGATCTGCGGCGGCCCTCGTTGCACCGCTGGATGGTGGTGGCGAACCAGATCGGCCTTTCCAATATGCTGGCGCGGCACAAGAGCTTCGCCGAGGTCGTGCAATCGAACCAGCAATATAATCTGGACTTCGTGCCGAGCGGCCCGTTGCCGCCCAATCCGGCGGAACTGTTTGCCGGCGATACGCTGACGCAGCTCTTCGTCGAACTTCGTGAGCATTATGACCTGATCGTGATCGACGGGCCGCCGGTGCTGGGGCTTGCCGACTCCCCCCGTCTCGCTCGCGCCACCGACGCCACGCTGTTCATCGTTCAGGCTAATGGCACCAGCCGCGGCAATGCGCGTGCCGCGCTCAAGCGGCTGCACGACGCGCGCGTCAATCTCGTCGGAGCGGTCCTCACCAAGTTCGATGCCAAGAAGGTCGGCTACGGCACCGACTATGCCTATGGCTACAGCTACGAATATGGCGCGGAGAAGAAGCCTCGCGGCGCCTGATTAGGGCGTGAACCCATAAATTGGCTTTGTTGGAGATGGGGTGGACAGCGCCGTCCGCCTTGGTATCGTTGACCATATGTTGTTCATGCTGACCATGATGGCTGCAGCAAGTCTCTCTCCACCCGAGGAACCCTTAGCTGGCCAGCTTCGCGCTGCGATTTGGAACGATCTGCAACTCAACGCTATGATTGGAAACGGTAACTGGCTGGCGTGGCTTTGGTACGATGCGAGCCAGGGAGACGCTAAGGCACCCGATCTCCACATTCTGGATATGTCCTGTGGCAGCAACCGCGAGGGATATCGCTGCTCATTTACACTGTTGCGTGATGGCGGCGTGCGAATGACCTTCAATGAGGCGGCCCCCGACCGGCTCAATTGCAATGCGCAGTTCATTCGCCAGGAAGAATCTGACGGGTGGAAGGTGAAGCATCGACTGCCGCGCGGCCCCGGGCACAGTCGGACGGACATGCGATGCAAAGCTGTACCTGCAAGCTGAACTTTCTCGCCATGGTCCAATTGGACCCAATACGCCTGTGGTTCCGCGTTTATGAGTCCGTGGCCTAGCTTGCGAGCAGCCGGCGATTGATCAGCTGGGTACGCGCTTCCGCAACGGATAGGCTGACCAGCCAGGCAGGCCCGAACAGAAGCACCAGCATCAGCACCGATCCATAGGCAGCAAGCGAGGCGAACTGCGTCACCATCGGCGCCGATGGGGAATAGCTGGCAACAGCCATTGCGGGAATGGCAGCGATGATTGCCACCACAGAACCCTGAACATGGCCGGCCATGATCGCCCTGACGCTCAGGCCGAACTCCCGGATCACGAAGCGCAACGACAGGCTATAGAAAATCAGCCGCGCCACCGCGACGCCGCCCGCAATCCAGACGATGCCGCCGGCGCTCGCAACCGTCGCGCCCACCAGCATTGCAAAGGTGAACGCGAGCTGCCGCCCGGTTGCACCCCAGGCCTTGCCAACGGAGATGGCGGCCATCTCCGACGGGATATAGCCAAGCCGTGCGAAGGTAACGAGAAAGAGGAGCTGCGCAACCGGGATCGCCTCGAGCCATTGCCCCCCCAAGATGATCCGGATCAGCAAGGGTGAAGCCAAAGTGAGGCCTATGCCCGCTGGGATCAGCAGCACCGCCTGAAAGGCGATGGTGCGCTCCAGGAAAAAGGCGATGCGGTGCTTTTCGTCCTGCAGCCGCGAAAACATCGAGAGGAAGACGCTCTCGATCGGCAGGCCGAGCAATTTGGTCGGGAGAAAGACGAGGCTTGTCGCGCGGTTATAGAGGCCGAGGCTGGCGCCGCCGATCAGGCTTGCGATCGCCACCTTGTCGAAATTCTCGCCCGCGAACACGATCAGGCGATTGGTGAGCGTCGCGCTGCCGACATGGATCATATCGCGAAGCTGGCCGAGCGCGCTGGTCGTCTGCGGCCGGACGCTGGCAAGGCGGTAGGCCAGCCCATATTCGATCATGACGCTGACCGCATAGCCGATGATCAATGACCAGACGCCCCAGCCCATCAATGCGGTGGGAATGGTGACGGCCAGGCCGGCGACGATCGTCGGCAGCGTCTGCACATTCTGATAGGCCTTGAGCTTGACTTCGCGCTGCAGCCAGAAGCCGTAAAAGCCGGCGGCGAGCTTGGCGGGGATCGCCATCGCAACCGCGATCAAGACGAGCCGGAGCCCTGGCATCTCCAGCATGCTCTCCAAGAGGCCAGACGTCGCGATCAACAACGCTGAGAATGCCAGGCCCGTCAGCAGAAAGGCCGTAAAGCAGGCATCGACCTCTGACTTCCGCAGCTCCTGCTGCTGAACCAATGCAATGCCGAAGCCCGAATGGGCAATCGCAAAGCTGAAATCGATGAAGAGGTAGGCAATCGCGTAAAGCCCGAACTCCGCGGGCGTCAGCAGGCGGCTCAGCACCATCAGCACCAGCAGGTTGGACAAGATCAGCCCGGCCTTCCCGCCAACGCCCCAGATGAGACCCTGAATGGCGCTCCCGGTTAGGTTCTTCGTACCCTGTTCTTCACTCATTGGACCGACGGAACGTCCACTTGCGCGCTGATCAGGATTTCGCGCGTCACATCGTTCCAGTCACGGCTCGGCAGCGCGATCGGTGCCTGGCCGGGCGCGAGCGCGTGGGCCACCGCCGAAACGATCGAACCGCGATCGCCGGGCTCGTAGCCGAAGCGCCCGGGATAATCGCCGACGGCGAAATGCGGACAGATCGCCGGCACGCCCAGATAGCCATATTGGCCCAATTTCATGCTCGAGTCCGCGAGATAATGCGAACTCGCACCGTGCCGGTAGGGCGCGACCCCGGCATTGGCATATTTGAGATAGGGCAGCGTCTCGTCGAAGGGCGTTTCGGGATATTGGCGCACATTCCTGGCGAACTCATACTGCTTCTTCGCGCCGATGACATGGAAGGTCACATCGGGAAAGGCCGGTGCGGCAAGCTGAAAGAAGCTCGGATCGAACAGCATCGAACCTACCGAAACGATGTGTTGGCCCGCCGAATAGGGATTGCGCATCTCGCGTTCGAACATCGCGCAATCGATCGCGTGCGGGATGAAGGCGACGCGGTCGCCAGCCTTGGCGAAGGCCGGGATCATCGCGCGCGCGGGAACCTGGATCAAATCGAAGATATCCAGCTCAGCATCCAGCTCGGTCTGGACATAGGGATGAACACGAATGGTCGAAAGCAGGTCCGACGCGATGTAGATGAAGCGCGCGTTGGGGGCGAGCGCGCGCAGGCGCTTGATGAAGATCGGCGACAGCCCCGATTCCATCATGATCACCGACGCCGAGCGCGCCCGTTCGTCGAGTTCGGGGCAATTCCACCGCGCATAGTCACGGTAGAAATGCGCCACCATCCTCGAGGTGACGGAGCCTTTGAGGTTGATCGGATGCAGCGGCGTCTTCCACAGAAAGCAATCCACAGCCCCTTCCCGCTCCCACTTGTTGGCGCGGTGCAACAGGCTTTTGCGCGGATCGTTCTTCACGAGCGACAGCACGCTGAACCCCATCGAAAAGAACGAGACGCGATCGGCCACCTTCGCCGCCGCCTCCGCGATGAAGTGCACGTTCACGCGCCGGTGCGATCGATAATCATGGGTGGAAAGGATCAGGATTTCCGTCATGCCGTGCCTCGCAAACGTCCTTCAGTCATTCGGCTTCGAGCTGTGGCGCGCAAAGCTATCCTCATGCTGAAAAGGCTTCGTGAAGGGACCATTAGCCACGACGAAATAATGGCGCGTTAAGCCTCCTGATGACCCTCCGGCCAGAGGGCTGGCACATATAGGTCAATGTGACGGCCAGGGCGGCAAGGCCGGTGATAAAGCGCGGATCGCCCCAGTAGATAAGCTGGGTCAGGATCGCGAGACCAACGAAGAACAGCGGATATCCAAGCAGGCCGATCGGCTGGCATTGCCGATATCTGCCGTAGAACCATCCGATGATTGCACCGGCGGCGAGATAATAGATCATCCCGCCGACCATGCCGAAATCGATCACCCCCGCCATCACCCCGCCGGGATTATTATATTCGGCATTGCCATAGGCTGCGAAAAAACGGTCCATGACGCCGACATCGTCGCTGGAGACGAACCCCAAACGTTCGAACCATGTCGCGGTGAGATAGGGGTGGCCGACCGGATCGAACTTATCGAACACGCCGGCCGCGGTATTGCTCGCGACTGAAATATAACCGAGCAGCCGCAGCGACGCGAATTGAAGGAAATTATCGTAGCGATCGATATAATAGGGCCAGGAGCGGGTATATTCGCCGATTGAAAACAGCGTGAACACGCCCGCAATACCAAAGAGCGGGAAAAACCCCACAAGCTTGAACCGCCGTGGCCCATAGGAAAACAGCGGAAGAGAATAGGCGATCGCCGCTTCGACGATGGCCAGCCGCTCCATCGCGATGAATCCGCGCATCAGCACGCAACAGCATAGCGCCCAGAAGAGCCATCTGAAGCGCAACGGCATCGACGCGCCCCGCACGATCCGGCGATGCGACGCCATCACCAGCGCGAGCGGCGTGACGTTCACGAGCGACGTGACGCCGACCAGCTTGAGCACCTGCTCCTTCACATCGAAGATCGCGCCCGCCTGCCCCTTCAAGGCAGCGATCATGGCGGCCGGATTGGCAAGCACATTGCCGAGCAGCAGCATGTGCGCGACGATCGCCACCATCGATAGCGCGACGAGCGCCTGATCGAACCGGCGCGGGTCAAACTCCATGCGGCGGGGCTGGACTCGATGGGCGAAGTTTTGCCCCGCCAGGCAACCCAGCGCCATCATGATGATGCAGGCGCTGCCGATCAGGAGGGTACGCGTCGTGAGGAAGTTGGCCGAGCCGAATTCGGACATCATTTCACCGCCCAGAAATCCGCTGACGGCATAGATCGGCAGGATCAGAAACAGCAGGCAACGGGTGGGATCGATCCACCAGATGCCGCGCGCAACGGCGCCGGAGCCTGCACGCCCCTCGTCGGGTTCGCGCGCACGGATCATGCCTTGATCGAACATCGAACGAGGATCTAGCGCCGCGGCGTTAACAATTTGGTTATCGGAACCGCCATACCCTTGCTGCATCCGCGAAGTGCATCCGCCTGCGCGGCCTCGCTTATCTGAGGAGTGCCATGGCTGCCCTGCACATCAACGCCCGGTTCCTGATGCAGCGCGCCTCCGGAACCCAGCGTTACGCAGAGGAAATCCTGAACGCGCTCGATCAGCAGGCCGATGCCCGGCCGCGCGTCCAGCGCATGATCGCATGGGTGCCGCCGGGCGAACATCGGCAGCCGGCGTGGAAGAATATCGAGCTGAGGACCGGCGGGAAAGGCCACGGCCATTTGTGGGAGCAGACTTCGCTCCCGCTTCTTAGCCATGATGGCTGGCTCCTCAATCTGGTCAGCTCAGGCCCCCTCGTTCATCCGCGCCAGATCATCACGCTGCACGATGCGGCGATATTCTCGCAGCCGCAAAATTTCTCGCGCGCCTATGGTGCCTTCCATCGGACGCTACGTCCAAAACTTGCCGCGCGCGCGCAGCAAATCTGCACGGTCTCCGAATTCTCGAAAAATGCGCTGGCGAAAGCCATGAATATCGACAGCGCCAAGTTTGCAGTGGTGCCGAACGGTTCGGACCATCTGCTGCGCATCCCCCCTGCCCCGCAGGTGCTGGCGCAACGCGATCTGGAAGCAGGCAAATACATCCTGTTTGTCGGCAACCGGGCGCCGCACAAAAACTTCAGGACGGCGGTGGAAGCATTTACCGCGCTGGCACGACCTGACCTGTTACTCGTCACGGTCGGGATCGGGCGCGCGGATATTTTCGGAGCCGACATCTGCGATGACGGACCTGCCGTCCGGCATCTGGCGGATGTCAGCGATCCGGAACTCCGCGCGCTTTACGAGCATGCCGCCCTGCTGCTGTTCCCCAGCCGCTACGAAGGCTTCGGCATTCCGCCGCTTGAGGCGATGAGCCTTGGCTGCCCGGTAGTGGCGAGCAGCGCGGCAGCGATCCCCGAAGTCGTCGGCGACGCCGCGCTCGTGGTTCATCCGGACGACGTATGGGGGATGAGGCTGGCGATCGAGAGCGTTCTGGATGATCGAGGAGTTCGAGCACGTCTCGTCCGCAAAGGGCAAGATCGCGCTGCCCAGTTCAGCTGGGCCGAGGCGGGCCGAAAGCTCAGGCAGACGCTCGATCAAGCCATGGCACCAATATCGCCCATGAGGGTAGCAGCATGACCCGACCCATCCGCATCTGCTTCATGTGCACACACAGCTTCACGCTGGCGACGCTTTACAAAGGGCTATTCCCTTACCTTACCGATCATGGCTATGAGATCGAAGCCATCGTCGGCGACAATGAATATCAGAATTTCGATCCGAAGCATTTCGGCGAATTCAAGTTGAACGTGGTCCCGATGCGGCGGATGCCGCATCCATTGAAGGACCTCGTCGCGCTCGTGCGGCTGTTTCGGCTGTTCCGCGCGGGCAAGTTCGATGTGATTCACGTCTCGACGCCCAAGGCAGCCCTGCTCGGTTCCATTGCAGGGCACCTTTCCGGCGCGCCCGTCGTGTTCGTATATCGCCGCTGCGTCTATGAGATGATGACCGGCTTCAAGCGCTGGTTTTATCTCCAAAACGATCGGATCACCTCGGCCTTCTCAAACATCGTCGTTCCCATTTCGCAGCAAATTCGATCCTTCCTTCGTCAGGAACGGATCGTCGGTGAGAACAAGCTGCGGCTGATCGGCAGCGGATCGAGCAACGGCATCGATATCAAGCGTTTCCGGCCGGACAAGATCGCTTTAGAGGAAACCGCCAAGCTGCGCGCATCGCTGAATATAGCCGAGGGCGTGCCCATTCTACTATTCCTGGGCAGAGTTTGCAGCGAGAAAGGGGTCAACCTGCTTCCGCGCGTGCTAGAGCGGGTGCACGAACGACATCCACAGGCCGTTCTGATCGTGGCAGGTCCCGATGACGCGCGCGATCCTGCATCGGATGAAGCACTGGCCGCCTTTTCCAATCATTCGAATATCCGCAGGATCGGGTTTGTCGCTGATCCTTCGCCGCTTTATGCCTTGTGCGATCTGTTCCTGTTTCCCTCCTTTTTCGAGGGTTTCGGCAATGTGCTGCTGGAAGCGGCGGCGCACGAACGACCCGCGATCGGCTTCGATGTTCCCGGCGTTCAGGAAGCCATCGCTCATCAGGAATCAGGCATCCTCGTCGCCAAAAACGACGTTGATGCGATGGCCGATGCCGCCACGGTCTTGCTGTCCGATGCCGCGAGCCGTCGCGCAATGGGCATCGCAGCCCGCGCACGCGTGGAACGCGAGTTCGCGAACGAAGTGATATGGACCGAACTTGATCGCATTTTCCGCGGCCTCTCGGCTCATCCGGCGACTGCATCGCAGGCAATAGCTCAAACCAAGCTGATCGCCGCCAGCGAAGGCTGACCTGCCCTTCCAGCTCTCAAATGCTGTGACGCAGCGAATCCCCACGTCAGGTTTCCCTCACGAATCACCGTCGGCAATTTGGGTTATCGTCGCGAGGTAATTCGCCCAGAAAAACTGCGGAAAAACGCGTTAACCACGCAGGTCTTAACGGGTCGCCAAGGATAAGAGGCGGCAGCCTGCCTAGGCTCTGCAACAGCGGCTGATTCGTTGCTATGCAGCATCGCCCAAATTAGGAGTTTGTTAAGCCGCGGCAGACATCCTCGGCTTGCTCGCAAGTATGAGTGGCGTAGCCCGGAGGAATTTATGACCATCGATTTCCGATACGCGCGGATTGGGCTGATTGCAGGCCTTGCCTGCTTTGGTTCAGTGTCGCTCGCCAAACCGTCGGTTTTGCCGAAGGATTCCGCGGTTCCCGCGAACGATCATGGCAAGTCGGTTTCAAGCGCAGCCAAGGACGGCACGAAAGGCACTGAACTAGCCGAACTCGCCAAGAAGAAAGAGGGCGGCAATGGCAATGGCAATGGCCATGGCAATGGCAATGACCACGAGCATGATGGCCATGGTCATGACGGTGAAGATCACGGCCACGGTCATCCGCGTAGTCCGCACTGATCTAACGGTTTTGAACAGGGCGCCCTTTTCTCCTTGGAGAGAAAGGGGTGCTGCCCAGGCAGCGGAAGGCCATCGGTCGACACCGCTGCTGCCAATCGGTTAGCGACATTGCCAACAAAGGGGGTAAGGTCGAGAGGGCGGGCGCTAGCCAATACAAGTCTGAGCGGGGCAAATAGTGGCATCCATCGCGAGATTGCATCTCGATCCTGCGGAGCGACGCAGGGCCGAACGTTTCGACGTCCATCAACTGGGCACGCTGAGCGCATTTGGCGCTCCCAACGACGTACTGATCGAAAATATATCGAGTACAGGATGCCTCACCCAATGTGATCTCGTGCTGCCGATCGGCACGATCGCCTCGCTGATCCTGCCGGGCTTGGCTCCCCGGCCCGCAACGCTCGTGCGGCAGGATGGCAATCATCTGGGCTGGCAGTTCCTCAAGCCTCTTAAGCCCGGCGATATCGATATCGCGCGTTCCGCCGAACCGCGCCTCCGGCGAAAAGCGGGAAGCGAGGAAGAGATCGCGTACAGCGAGGCGCTGCTCAATGGCGTGCGGCCGAAGGCGGCGCTCCGGATGAAGCTCTATGTCGGCCTGGCGCTGCTTGACGCGGCAGCCCTGACGACCGCGTTTGCGCAGGGCGGCCTGTTCGATCGGGTTGGCGTGTCCAGCAATTCGGCGCTTGCAACGCTGGTAATCCTTCTACCGATGTACCTTCTACTCGGCGTGAACGGCGGCGCATTTTCGCTCGAGGCGCTGAAGAAGCCCGGGGCCGGCGTAAAGTCGGCCTTGACCGCGCTCGGTCTCGCCGCGGTCATGTTCGCCTTCGTCCTTTTCTATCTTCATAGCGGCGGCGGCTATTCGCGAATGGCGCTGGCGATCGGCATCGGAATGTCGGCGCTGACGATGGCGGCCGCGCGACTGGCTTTTGGGAATATCATCGGTCGCAAGCTTTGCTGGCGGTTCACCAACGATCTGCTGTTGCTGGACGGTACCATCGTCTTTCCCACCGACGGCGAACTAATCGTGTTCGCCGACAAGGCCGGGCTGAGTCCGTCGATGAGCGATCCTGCGCTATTCGATCGGCTCGGCAAGATGCTGCGCTACTGCGATCGCGTCATTCTCGCCTGTCCGGCGGAGCGGCGTGCGGCCTGGTCCGCTATGATGAAGGGCGCGGGCATCAAGGTGGAGATGTTGAGCCCCGAGCTCGAAGAACTGCAGGCACTCGGGGTCGGTCAGGTGGGCGGCCGTGCTACCGTGGTCACGACCGTGGGACCGCTCCGCGTCCGCGATCAGCTTGTGAAGCGGCTGTTCGACATAGCCATATCAGGGCTGGCGCTGCTTCTATTGCTGCCGGTGATGATCGCGGCTGCCATTGCCATCAAGCTCGATTCGCCCGGTCCAATCTTCTTCAAGCAGCCCCGCATCGGCTTCGGTAACCGCATGTTCAACATGCTCAAATTCCGCAGCATGTACACTGCGAACCTTGACAAGAATGCGAGCAAACTGACGCAGATCGGCGATGCGCGGGTCACGCGCGTCGGCAACTTCCTTCGCAGGACCAGCATCGATGAGCTGCCGCAGCTGGTCAACGTGCTGATGGGCCAGATGAGCATCGTCGGCCCCCGTCCGCATGCGACCGGCGCGCTAGCTGGGGAAGCGCTCTATTGGGAGGTTGATCAGCGCTATTGGGAACGCCACGCTGTCGTGCCGGGAATGACCGGCCTGGCTCAGGTTCGGGGCCATCGCGGCACGACCTTCGAGCATGCGGATCTGATCAATCGTCTTCAGGCGGATCTGGAATATCTCAAGGATTGGTCACTGAAGAAAGATATCGACATCATATTCCGGACGGTGCGCGTGCTGCTGCATCCGAACGCTTTCTAAGCCGCGGACACGCCAAGGCTTTCCCGTTCCTTTTGCCAAAAAGGCTCTTGAAATCCTATACGGCTGAGTTAGCATCCTCCTTGCTGGACCTATAATATAACCAGCCGGAGATGATGACATGGAGTGGCACGAGCCGTCACTTTGTCAAATGAGGTTTGGCCTGCTCTGCGGGATGAGCGGAGCGTGCTGCCTTATCGCAGGGATGATCATACTGCTGCTCCGGTAGGACGCGAAAACATCAGCGCTCGCGCTCGAGCATATCCAACCTCACGTTCAGCTTTTCCAAAAGTTCGGCCAGCTTCTGCTGCTCTTCGAGTTCAAGCGCAGCGAACACCTCATCCATATATTGTCTCATAGCGGGTTCCGAACGGGAGAGCAGAGCCGCCCCTTCGGGGGTGAGGCTGACCAGCTTGGCGCGGCGGTCGCCAGGATCCTGCTCTCGGAAGACGAGACCGTCTCGTTCAAGCGCATCGATGGCCTCGGTCGTCGTGCGCGGCGAGTAATCAAACGCCTCGCTAATCTCCCCTGAACGGAGCGGGCCATTCTTGAATATCCAAAGAAGGAGCTTCGTGCGCACCACCGAGCTGCCCGATGATGCGAGCAGACGATCCACCGCCCGGCGCAAGCGCCAGTAGAAGTCGCGTATAGCGGCTTCCAAAGCTGGCGCGTCACCTTCCATCGATTATAGCGGGTCCCATAATATATGGTATTGCCATGGAGAAGAAACATTGGCAAGTGCAGGAGGCCGCACCAATACTGTAGGATGAAGCAATGGCGGATTCAGCCGAAGGCTCCCTGTCCAGCACTGGCCGGGAGACAGATGCCGATCAGCGCGTGCCGCCATTGAGAAGGCCCGGCGTACGGCGGAGCCTGCTGATTGCCGTGCTGATCCTGATCGTCGTCCTCCTGATCCTCTTCATCCGTTATGAGGCGCACGGCAAATATATTGAAAGCACGAACGACGCTTATATCCGTGCAGACGCGGTGACGATTAGTCCCAAAGTTTCAGGCTATGTCGCGCAGGTGTTCGTGTCTGACAATCAGGATGTAAAGGCCGGCGCCCCC